>Ga0209488_10001566_pt1 | contig 19532 bp, 17 predicted proteins | sample Rivendell_Oct201_8_FD_188349 | JGI IMG/M metagenome (GOLD analysis project Ga0209488, IMG submission 188349) | Vadose zone soil microbial communities from the Eel River Critical Zone Observatory, Northern California, USA -... | ecosystem: Environmental > Terrestrial > Soil > Vadose zone >...
AAGTACAGCCAGTTGGACGAAATGTGTCTTCGCAAACCTTTCAGCGAATTCCCGTACGACTTGTGTAAATGCTCTGTTCTCTTCCCCGGGAAACTGCTCAAACACTTCTACTCGTGAGACATGGGAATGATCTAATAGGCCAACGCCTTCCAAAATGTGTTCAGTCCGTCGAATTATTGCAGCATAGATAGTTTGTGATTTTAGCGGGTGCGACAATCCCAATGTGTCCACGTAGACTGGAACGAGTAAAACACCGCCTGATACGGACTTTACAAAGTTCACTGTCAAGTCATGCTCAATTTTTCTTAGCAGCGTCGTCTTACCGAATTTGCGCCCGCCAACTATTGCGGCAGAGCGACCCGCTTTAAGGTCTGCGATGACCTCATTGACAAGCGCTTGGCGACCGTAAAACAGATCTAAATTGACTCGGTGCCAGACGTACGGATTTGGCTCAATTCGCATGAAACTATGGCTCCTTATTCAGCCAATACCTTTGGATCCACGTATGCAAAAGATGGACCTTTATCTTGTAGGAGGTCTGTTCTCGCTGAACAAGTTGGTAGCCTACCAAGTGTCGGAGCGCGTCATGTATCCCGGTTTTCGCGAGGCTCGCTAGCTCGTGTTCGCTATCGATACCTTCAGCGATGAATATCAAAAGCTCTTTTTCTTGCGGAAAATCTCTTTCCAGGCGACCTAATATCTCCTTAAATGTTCCTGAGTCGTGGAAGAGGAACTCCTCAATTCCCGCATATACCTTTGCTTCGTCTACCAGCAACGGCCTTTCGGTGAAGTGCCTCACTATCCTGCTACATAGTTGCCTGGTTACAAACGGATGCCCGCCTGTTTCGGAATAAATACGCTCCAGACTTTTTGTTTGAAAAGTAATACCCATTCCTCTTCCGAGCTTCTGAATCATCTCGTTACATTCGCGACGTTCAAGCGGAGGAAGGAAGGTTTCTTGGTAGAACTTGAACACCGGATTATCCTGTCCCTCCCACTGCGGTTGCTCGCAGATATCAGGATTGGCTCCGGTGACAATCGATATCAGAAAACCTTCCTGCTGCGAAATACCGCGTAAATAAGCAAAAAAGTCGGCGTAGCCTTTGAAGCCGTCCGAATTGGCAGCTGGGAGCATTCGTTCTACTTCATCGAGAAGGACCAATGTCCGCCCAGTCTTGCCAGCGCTGGACATCAATTCCCTAACGCTGCGCAGGTCGGCATCAAATGCCGATGCGAGCAGTTGCCTATCCGGGATGCTCACATAATTCTTGTGCCGTCCGGCCAGAACAAACTGTATATCTCTTGCGATGTCGATGTATTTGCGTCGCAGCTCTGCTCGGAGTTGTTCAGCCATGTCCCAGTACAAATATCCTGTTTCCCGCACTCCCTCCGGAACCGCTTGGACATCGATATAAATGACGAGATCCTGAGGTCGCTTTTCCTTCAATTTGTGAAGAAGCGAAGTTTTTCCGACTTTTCGGAGTCCAAAGAGTCCCACTGGGCTCCCACTATCAATGCTCCGAACTAGTCCCGTCAGTTCCTGTTCACGTCCGAAAAAGGTTCTCCCAGAAACAGGAAATCGCTCTTCGTAGAGATTGCGACGATATAACCATTGGTCAAGGATCTGTTTTAGAACCCCTTCAGAGTCGGACGTTTCAATACCCGCTCTCATTTCAGCTTCTTCAATTGGCACTACGATCGGATTCCTGCCGGCCTTTTCTAGCAATCCATATAGGCGATCCTTCAGGCTGCTAGTGCTGCTTTGTAAAATGAGAAGAAGTACGTCTCGATTTATTTTTCTTGACACTTCCATGCTTTGGACGTCGCGAATAAAACTCTCGACGTCTTCATAGGACGCATTTGCTTTAAACAAACATCGAGCAGGTATCTCGTCTGACAGATCATAGGATTCCAAATATTCTGGACGCTTCGCTTGCACGAACAGATCAAAAGCGTACGTGTTTGCCGAATGGCTGCTGAGATAGTTAACCGACAGCCCTGCCTTCTCAAGGAACTCCTTTGCTAGAGGGCCACGGGAATGACCAACTAGAAGTTTTAGCAATTCATAATGCTGATCATTTGGCTCAAGAACTCCAACTTTCCGAGCCTTTTCAAAGCAAGCTTTTGCCTCTTCGAGGTTGGAGAGCCCACCCAACTGCAAGAGAACTATCGCGAGGTTGCGGTAAAGAATCCGGTGTGCGAAGTCATGGTTCAAGCCTTCTCTAAAGATTTCGGAAGCTCTTTCTAAGTGTCCTCTGCGAACTTCCAAATTACCGTAGTCCTCGTACAACTTACCGCGATTAGGAAATTTACTTATGCCGCGTTTCAGAACAGCTACAGCCCGGTCGTATTGATGAAGCCCTTTTTCCATTGCCGCATAAGCGAGAAATGCCCCAGGCTTGTTCGTAACCTCAACTGCTCTTTCAAAAAGCTCTCTGGCTTTATCATGGGCGCGACTCTCTCTCGCGAGCAGTGCCTGGGCAAGGTAGTAGTTGTCGCTCGGGGGTCGCTGGAGGGGTTTTTTATATTGCCGATTTCGGGTTTGGCTCTGTTCAGTCTTGGATGATACTGAGCTACTAAGAGATGCTTGTTTAGATTTTGGCGCCGATGTTCGCCGGTAACCTAGTCGAGTTTGTACCTCGACCGTCACCTGTACCGCCCTTTTCCCTCCAGTGTCGCTAACAATTTGGAACTGGACCTGATCTCCTGAACGAAGTTCCCTACCATATCCTTCTACATCCGCGTACCGTACATAAATATCCTCACCCTCCGGCAACGTAATGTAGCCGAAGCCCCGGTCTATATCGAACCATTTGATCCTGCCAACCGCCATTCTGTAAACCTACACTAAAAGTTGTTTACTCCTAGAGAAGTTCCTAGATGAGCGACATTGAAAACCCGGAATTGCGATGTCCGAGCGTGGGGATACGCTCGCCGTTTCAAGAGGCAGCCTAACCGAGAGTAGTCTCACATTGCAAGGGGCACTAATTTCACGTTCGAAGGAGAGATCGAGACCAGCCTGCCTCCGCACTTAGCGCAAGTTTGCGGCTCAGAGCTGAAGCCAATGGTAATTTCGGATGCGGTACTGGAACACCGCTGCTCCACGCTGGCGCAGGCATTTAGCACAGCGCTGGAAGCTGCCCTTCCGGAGTAGGGCGCTCTCGGTTAGGGGTTCGCGTCGATTCCTTGTCCCAGGCTCACCCGAGAACAAATTTTCCACGCAAGCCTGTGACATCCAACCTTGCAGCCCACACGAGATAAGCCGATTATGGCCTAGGCGCGAGCGATGCCGAGTAAGGGGTCTGCTCGCCCGAAGTCCTTTGTTGTCTAGATTTTGACCTCTAAGTCCTTTAGACCTTCGGATCTGGCGGGAATTTCGCGCTAACGTGAAGATTCCAATAGATCGAGGGGGAGGGGGGATACCCCACAGGGGTACGGACCGGGCGCATCCCTGACAGAACAGACCGGGCACATACCTGACACTGTGATCGAGTGCAGGAAGTGATGAAGAAGAAAGGACACGCAAAATCAACGGCAAAGGCGGCAGACAGAGCCTGCCTGTTCTGCCGAACCCCTGAGTGAAGCCGAAGGGAGTGACCGCCCTACACGCGCCGCTAACGCTCGACGCGCTTCAGAGCGTCCTGCGCGCGGGTGAAGTTATGGGCCAACACGAGCGAGGCACGGTATTCCTCGGCGGCGGCTTGACGGTCACCTTGCTTTTCAAGCAGCTGTCCCAGCAAGTAGTGGACCTTGAAGACAGGAGCTGTTTCCGCTGGAGGTGAGGAAAGATAGCGACGCAACAGGCGCACGCCCAGCGCGTAGTCGCGGCCGGTGCGCAGCAGGACGCTGGCGCCGTCCATCAATGCTTCGGGCCGATCGATGGGACGGGTCTCTAGGGTGCGCAGCGCCTGCTCCATTTCGTCGAAGCGGTGCGTGTTGCGATAGAACAAGGCCAGGTTCAGCCAGGCGTGAGCGCCTCCATGGCTGGCATCGATGGCGGCGCGGTACTCGCGCTCGGCGGTCGCGTCGTCTTTATTTTTTTCCGCGATGCGGCCCGTGACCCAGTGCGCCATCGCCGGATTCAGCGACGCGAGGGCCTGGGCCTGAGCGCGAGCCTTGTCCTTTCCGCCGCCAACCACGCCGGGGGCCTCAAGATAAAATTCGGCGAGGTCAGTACGCGGTTCCCAATTTGCGGGATCCAGTTCAACAGCGCGCTCGAATTCAGCGCGCACTTTTTTCGCCATGCCTGCAGCGCTGAAGAAGCTGGTGCGATCGGCCTTTTCACCGTAGATGCGTCCCAGCCAAAGATGGTAAGAACTGTTCGCGGGATCGAGCTTGAACGCGCGCTCACACGCGCCGATTCCGCGGTCCCACTCTTCGAGCATGAAATAGGCGCGGCAAAGCAGGTTGTGGGCCTCGGCATCTCCGGCAGAATGAGCGAGTCGCCCTTGCAACACCTGAATGGCCTCGTCGACATGTCCGGCAGCGAGCAGCTCTTTGGGAGGCGCTTCTGCGCCGCACAGCAGCGACGGCACCAGCAACACAGCTGCCAGCAGGGCGCGGGACGTCATCGGCTAGGGAACCACCTTAACGGGAGCGCCCTCAACCATGGGCTTAGGATCATCAGTCCCCAGCGCGACCACGGCGTTGTCGGGAAGACCAGCCGCGATCTCCACGCGAGTGAGGTTTTGCAGCGTGATGGCAATGTCCTGACGCTTCAGCTTGTTGTCGACAATCTGGAAAACGTAAGGACGGGCATCGTCGATACGAATCGCATCGCGCGGCAGAGTGAGAACGTTGTTGTGTTCGGCGGTCACGATGGTGACTCCGACATTCACGTTTGGCAGGAGCTTGAGGTCGTGATTGTCGACGGTGCAGGTTGCTTCGCCGACGTTGCGGGCGCCGCGCAACTTCACCGTCGACGGGATTGTGGTGACGCTGCCGTTCCAGGTCCGTCCCGGAACTGCGTCCCATGTAAGCTCAATCTTCTGGCCGGAAAGGAGGCGACCTACATCCGGCTCGTCGACGAAGATGCGGACTAGCACGTGCGATAGATCGGCCTCTTGCAGAAGCAAATCTCCCGACTGAACATACGAGCCCTCTTTTATCGGCAGGGAATAGACAATGCCGCTGAAAGGCGCGCGAACATTGGACTTCAGCAATGCGGCCTCTGCCGCCTCGTATGCGGCCTGCGCTTCCGCTCCCTCGGCCTGCACCTTGGCGGCCTCCGGCTTGGAATAGCGGTCCTTCTGCTTCTGCTCGAGCAGGGTGACGTCCGCCTGCGCGCGCTGCAGGGTATCTTCCGCCTGCTTGACTTCGCCCGGGGACGCCGCGCCCTGCTGCTGCAAACGGTGGAAAGCTTCGACATTGCGCTGTGCCGCGTCGCGCTCGCTGCGGGCTTTGATGAGCTGGGCATCAAGCGTCAGCAGTTCTTCGTGAGTGCCGCCAGTTGTCAAGTCGCTCTGGTTAGCTTGCGCCGTGGTCATCTGCGCCCGCGCCTGCGCGGCCTGCTTGCGGATATCGGCGTCGTCCAGTTGCAGCAGCAATTGTCCCTTGCGTACTCTGTCACCTTCCTTCACCAGCAGGCGCTTGACGGTGGTGGAGATGGGTGCGTGGGCTTCGAAATTCTCGACCGGCTCGACTTTGCCGTTGGTGGAAATCAGGCTGCGGATGGGTCCCCGTTCGACGGCGGCGGTACGTACTCTTATCGGATTGCGGCGCGAAAAAACGGGAACGAGTATGGCTGCGACGATCACGCCCGCGACCAGCCAGTTCCAGCCTCTGCGAGGCGATCCCTTGCGAGCCGATCCATTCGAATTGTTGGTCGAGGCCAACTTGTTTTCTTTCAGGGTTCGGCAGGAACAACTACAAGAATCAATTTATCACCCGGTGGGCCTGGAAAAAATACGATGCAGCCCAGCCTGGTGCATTGTTAGATGCTGGGGGACCTGGCTTCGCCTCATTCTCTGACAGCACGATAAGCGCGGTGATTTTGGCGTCGAGCCAGGCCAAAGTGTGTTGGGGTAGCCTGCAGTGGCCCGTTGGCCAGCGCTACAATCATTTCATGGCGCCCAATCCCCGCTATACGCCCGAACATGCCGCTGCGGGTCTCGATGCAAAGTTCCCGGAAATCGAGACTTGGCCCAACCAGTTCCCGGGGTACGAAATCCTGATCGATGATCCGGAGTTCACGTCCGTTTGCCCCAAGACGGGCCTGCCGGATTTCGGTCTGCTGACTATTCGCTACATGCCGGAGAAACGTTGCCTCGAATTGAAGTCGCTGAAGGAGTATCTCTACTGTTACCGGAATCTCGGCATATTTCAGGAAAATATTGTCAACCGCGTACTGGAGGATGTAGTGCGCTGGGCGAAACCGGTGTGGGCGGAAGTGAAGGGGGAGTTTCGTCCCCGCGGGGGCATCTCGACAACGGTGGTGGCGCGGTGGCCTCGGCCGAAGAATGGGAAACGAGGATGAGTGCCCCGTGCGACGATGCGGTCTGTCACCGGGACGCCGATGCAGACCGCGGTTGGATGCGCTCAATCTCGGCGGCTTGTTCAGCCATTACGCGGCTGACTTCGTAGGCGCCCTGCAGGTTCAGCCAGAACTGCTCAGTCGTCCCGAAAAAGCGCGACAACCGGACGGCCGTGTCGGCGCTGATACCGCGGCGCTCCAATACAATGTCATTGACGCGAGGCACGGGAACGTGAAGCCGCTTCGCCAACTCGTAGGGGGTCATGCTCAGTGGCTTGAGAAACTCTTCCCGCAGGATTTCGCCGGGGTGGATTCTCCAGGTTGGTGCGCCTTTCCTTAGAATGTTTTTGTGTCCCATAGATTCACTTCATTAAGGCTTTGAACTACAACGTTCGCAGTTGCTAATGATAATCCGTGACTTCGACCTCGCATGCGTCGGATCCACGCCATACGAAGCAGACTCGATACTGGTCGTTAATTCGGATACTGTACTGTCCCAGCCGGTTGCCTCGCAGCTTTTCCAATCGGTTGCCCGGTGGACACTTCAAATCATCCAACTTCATCGCGGCGTCTAGCATTGCCAGTTTTCTCTTCGTAACGCTTGCTGGTAGAGATCCGCCTGTATTGCCGGTCATCCAGATTTCCGCCGTCCGCTTGTCGGCGAAGCTCTTGATCACCTAGCAATACTAACGGTACCCGTTAATAATGTCAATCGTTATGATATCAAATCTTATTAGGCCGAGCTTCGAATGCGCGCATGCTATATTCGCTCGTGGCCGAGACGAAACTTTATCCTCGCACTGCGCTCGTCGTCCTCACAGCGCTCAATCTGCTCAACTATGCGGACCGTAATGTGCTGTTTGCGGTTCAGCCTCTGGTGCAGAATGAATTTCATCTTAGCAAGGCGCAACTTGGATATCTCACCAGCGCGTTTCTGGGTTTTTACATGGTGGCAGCGCCGTTTGTTGGGCCTTTGGCGGATCGGTACTCGCGTAAGCTCATCATCGCCTTCGGCGCAATCTTCTGGAGTGGGCTCACGCTGCTTACGGCTGTTACCCATACTTACTCGGAATTGCTGATTCGTCACACGCTGGTCGGAATCGGGGAGGCGACGTTCGTTACCATCGCGCCGACATTTGTTGCGGACTTGTTTCCCCAAGAGAGACGCGGGCGCATTCTTGGCATTTTTTATCTGGCGATCCCTGTGGGATCAGCCGCGGGCTATCTGCTGGGCGGGAAGCTTGGTCCGGACCATGGCTGGCGATTTCCGTTCTATATCGCGGCGGCACCGGGATTTTTGCTGGCGCTGGCCGTTCTATTTCTCAAGGAGCCGAAACGGGGGCAGTTCGACTCGGTAAAAGACGTTGTAGAGGGAGATTTGCTCCCGAAAGGCTTCGGAGGTGGCCTAGTGAAGGCAGCATTCCTACGCGTCTTCTTCTACCTGCGAGAGCTTTGGCATCTGACAATTGTTCTCTTCCATAATCCCGCGTTTTTGACGGCGACTCTGGGCATGGCGGCCATGACGTTTTCGCTCGGCGGCATTCAGGTGTGGATGCCGCAGTTTTTGTACAGTGAGCGGCATTACTCGCTGGCGTCGGCTAACTTCATGTTTGGGATCATTATTGTGGTGGATGGAATTCTGGCTGCGCTGGCCGGAGGATGGCTGGGCGATTATCTTTTGCGCAGGATGAAGAGTTCTTATTACCTGATCTCGGCGGCGAGCATGTTGCTGGGGGTGCCGTTCATGATCGTCGCGCTATTTGTGAGGGGACCAATGATGGTACCGGCGATTGCGGTGTCGGCATTTTTTCTTCTATTCAATACTGCTCCGCTGAATGCGGCCGTCATCAATTCCGTGGGAGCTCATATTCGTGCTACGGCGATTGCGGTGAATATTTTTATCATCCACAGTCTTGGTGACGTGCCTTCTCCAACCATGATGGGGTGGGTTGCCGATAAGCGTTCGCTGCAGGCTGCCTTCGTCCTTCCGGTGGTCGCGATGGTCGCGTCTTCTGCCATACTGTTTTACGGGATGAAATTCGCGCCAGCAGTGGCCACGACTGGGAAAAGCGTTAACCACCAAGGACACTAAGTATCACGAAGGAAACCCCTACAAAGGATGAATTATTTTCACTGGATTGCGGGAACGATTCTCGCGCTGGCGTGGCTTTCCCGCATTATTGACGCTGCCCTGGGAATGCCCAGCGTGGCGGATGTGTCGCGGCCGGAGTGGGATCGGAATCCGGCTGATTCTTCCGGGAATCCACGAGTTTCGATCATTGTTCCGGCGCGGAATGAAGAAGAGACGATTGAGCAAGCGCTGGGCACGCTGCTCGCGATTGATTATGACAACTACGAAGTGATCGCGGTCAACGACCGGTCTACCGACTCGACTGGCGAGATCATGGAAAGAGTGGCCCAAAATCCCCACCCTTCGACGGCGCTCAGGGCAAGCTTCTCGCAAAAGAGGCGAGAAATGGGGCACCCGGCGCAACACCGGATTTCACCGATTTTGCGCGTGGTTCATCATCGCGAGTTGCCGGCGGGATGGCTGGGGAAGACGCATGCTATGTGGACCGCCGCCAACCTCGCTAGCGGCGAGTGGTTGCTCTTTACCGACGCCGACGTGCTCTTTAAGCCGGATTCGCTGCGTCGTGCTCTTGCCTACGCTGAGTCGGAACACGCGGATCACGTTGTGCTGTTTCCGCGAATGATCATGAAGCGGCCGGGCGAGTACATGATGATTGCTTTTTTTCAGACCATGTTTATGTTTGGCCACCGTCCGTGGAAGGTGGCCGATCCGAGCACGGACGATCACATGGGCGTGGGGGCGTTCAATCTGGTGCGGCGTCATGTTTATGACGCGGTGGGCACGTACGAAGCTTTGCGGATGGAAGTGCTGGACGATATGAAGCTGGGCAAGGTGGTAAAGAAAGCCGGCTTTGCTCAACGCAACGTTTTCGGCGGCGATCTGATTTCGATTCGCTGGGCGAAAGGGGCAATGGGAGTCGTCAATAATCTGACGAAGAATTTTTTTGCCGTGCTCTCTTTCCAGTGGCCGCGCACGCTGGTCTCGGCCTTCGGACTCGCATTTCTAAATCTCATGCCTTTTGTGGGCTTGTGGGCCGCTCACGGATGGATGCGGGCGCCGTACGCGGTTGCCCTGGGCTCGATGTTCGTTATCTATGTGGGGATGTCGTGGAGGTCTGGGGTGCCCCCGTATTACTTCTTTCTGCATCCCGTCAGCACCGTGCTGTTTATCTATACGCTGTTGCGGTCCATGGTGCTGACGCTGCGGGACGATGGGATCACCTGGCGGGGGACTAAATATCCGCTGGAGGAGTTGCGGAAAGGGATGGTCTAAGATTGCGCGCGGGCTGGTCTGTCCTGATTCTGTAACTGATATCTCTTGCAACGACAACTTCTCAGCCAAAGTCTCTATGCGTTACTGACCGTCTTTCCGGTATGTGACCACGCGTTGGTATGCGCTTCCAAGAAGAAGCCATGCCTCTTGCAAAGCGCAACGTCCGGGTTTCGTAACAGCAGAGTGATTTAACTGCTGTTACGTGTCGCGCGCATGACAATGCCGCCGGAGCGAACACTCCCTTTCTCTCCTTCAGGTTCCCTGAGCTAAGTCAGCCCATCTGAAGTTCCCTCCTCTTAGGCACCTCCGAAAGGAACAATCTCATGCACAAGGCAATCTCGCTTGGATTCTGCGCTCTGCTATTGATTGGGGTCATTGGAGCCACGAGCTTTGTGTCGGCGACGACACAAAGCACCAGCGTCGGCGGGGGAACATTGAGTTGGACCATTACCAGTAGCGGTGGGAATTGCGGATACCACGGACAAGACACGTACACTGAATGGTACTTCGGCCCTTTCACCTATGTGCTATCGGGTACGACCTATAACATGGGTGGATCGGCGGTCTATATCCAGTCGCCAGGAGGCTCCTGTCCACCGAATGGCCCGGAGCCTCCAGGGGGACTTGTGTTGGCCGGCACGGGCTTTAACCTCAACTTCTTCCCGTATGCTGGCGGAGGGTCTGCCACGTACTCAGCGGTTGGAATTCTGTATCCCACCTACCAGATTCAATCGATTATCTATGACGCTCCGGGTAACAGGAGCAGCAACGGATTCACAGCGTCCACCACAAATGGCACGACGACGTCGGTGGGACAGAGCTTTCAAGCGGGCGACACGACCACCTTCAGCCTGAGTGGGGGTTTTCTGGGACTGGGATCCACTTTGAGCTGGAGCTATGGCATCTCGGCGCAAAGCGGAAGCAGCACCGGGGCCAGCAGCACGATTACCCAGGCAACTGGAGTGGCAAATGCATCGGGGGGCACGAACAACGCGATCACTCATCTGCAGGACTTGTTCATCCTCTGGCTCAACCCGGCAGTCGGCCTCACCCAAACAGGGAACACATCGGTGAGCTACAGTCTTGGCACTCAGCTGCAAAAGGCTGGAGATCCGAGTCCAGGCCAGCCCGAAATTCAGGATCAAGTTGAAATTTTTGCGCAGGCGATGATGGCAAATGGCAGCGGTAAAACAACCGTGCCGGTGGCAGCGCTAGTGCCACAGATCATCAATGGGCAGACCTTGCCGGGGTTAGCCAACGTTTGTGCTCACAGAATCAGCGGCTATCCGACTACCTGCACCCAGACTAATCAGTGTGGATGTGTGCCCAGCGATTTCACGGCGATTCTGGCCGCCGATCCGCTGATTAGCTTCACGTCCACGAAGAGTCCTTTGACAGCCAATACCTCAAGTGCCTCCGCCTGCACGAACCCCACAGCGGCGGCTTCCTGCCGGTACATACCTGTCATGGTGACGAACGGTTCCAACGTGCAGATTACTGAACTGCTGGCGGGGCCTCAAACCGTAGGGGGCAATATTCCAGTCAACACCTTTACGCAGACAGACTCGACCACGACAACCGAAACACTGAGCCAGAGTTTCTCTACGACCGTGGGTTTCAGTTGGGAGCAGTCATGGAAGCTGTTCGGCACGGGATTGGCGTTAGCCAATGCAACGTCGTTTACCTGGTCCAATAATGAAAGCACAGGGGTGATCAACGGACATGACAGCAGCATGAGCGTCACATTCTCGTCAGCGACGCTGTACTGCTACCAATCCATCCCGGTTTTTGAAGACACGGTATATCACACCTTCGTCTTTCAGCAGCCGGTTGGCAACGCTACCTGTCCCTAACGGCCCATCACGGGCAACGAGTAGTGAGACGCCGCCAGCCCCGAGAGCTGGCGGTATTTGCTTGGAACGTAAAATTTAGGTGTCACTCTGGTTCTTCGTTGCCTTCGACGTCGTTGCCGTAGGTGGCGGTGGCTGCGGGCTTCTGCTTGACCTTCTTTGGCTTCTTTGATGGGTGCAGGTGGCCGGCGCTGTAGTGGCCGCGGTTTTCTACGTCGTAGTTTTTCGGCAGCGGAGGGATCATGATTGCTCCGCGCTTTAGCTGCCTGATGCGGTTCAGAACGATTTGAGGACGTCCCTCGTGGAGTTTTACCGCCCCATTAATCTCGATGACCTGGCCTTCGAGCAAGCGTACGTCCCCGACATCCTCCAGGTCAGAAGCGAAAACCACGACGGAAAATGGGCATGCGGTTCGGTCTTCGCAGAAGTCTACGAAGTGGTTGCCGTCGTCTTCGACCATCACGTGGAGCACCTTGCCGGTTACACACTTGACCTCGCCGACATATTGAGCGGCCTCGTGGATGGGAACGCAGTCTGACGCCGCGCATAGGGTCGTCGTAGAAAAAACCATGAGGCAGAGCATTACCCATCTCATATGATTGAGCGCCAGTTGCGTGAGCGATTCATGAGGCGCAGTCCGTTCAGAACTTGAGATCCATTTCGTCGACGGATCAATCTTATGAATTTGAGAGGGGAAAGTCTGTGACGCTGAAGAAATAAAGGGAGTAGCTTCCCGAGATGGAACCGAGCTGGCGGGAATTCATTCAGGGCACGTAGGAGGTCGGGTTTACTACCAGGAGCTTAATTTGACTGCGGAAGGATTAGCTCATACAAGGACGCCGAATCGACACGAATGAGAAGCTTGGCGGGCTGGTTATGGGGATCGGCGATGTTCGACATTGCAAGGACTTTCTGCACGGTGTCGCCAGAAACAGCGTTTACCACCACCAGCAACCGCTTCGGTTTCGGAGCATTGAGATACCCGGTCTGCACGCCTTCCTTGCGGAAGTAGTACAAGAGAGGAACGTCGGAAGGTAGAGCTGCCACCACAGAGTCGCTGGGTCCCAAATGTTGCTTGAGATAGAGCGCGAGGCCGTCGAAGCCGCGTCCTTCATTGGTGGAGTAGACGGAATGGTTACGCTGAATTTGGAGAGCCAAAAACAGCGAAACCGCAATCGCAACCAAAGCCATGCCATGATGCAGCCGAAGGCGATCCAAGAGCGAGTCCAGAAGAGCGGCCAGAGCCGCCGTGGCGGTGATGAAAAAGAGCGGCAGCGCGAAGAGCCATACTCTCTCGAACGGAACAACTCGCTGGACCAACACGAGGGGAATAACCCAGCCAAGGAACCCGAGGGCGAGCGGGATCGGGGACCAACTGCAGCGCTTGTGCCACAGCAGGGAGATAAGAAAGCCGGCCGTGAGAATCCATGTGAGGGACAACGGCAGATCGCGATTCCATTCTCTCCACGTAGATGCTAGCGAGAGTGGCAGCTGGTGAAAAAAAACGCGGACCGGGCTAGCCACGACCCACTTGTTGGCGAAGACAGCGGCCGGACCCGAAACAGCGAACACGGGAGTGTAGAGCTCGATGGTGATGACGACGGTCAGAACTACAGCCAAGGAAAGTCCCAGCAGTGTACTTCGGAAGGCTGGTCGCGCATCAGTGTCTGAGGCGGACAGCACGAGCCAAAGGCATACTCCCCCGAAAGGATAAAGCATGATGGGAATCGTGTAGAAACCGAGTGCGGCAAGAATCGTTAAAGAGACCCACGCCGCCCAGTTCTGGTTGCGAACTGCATATGCGGCCAGCGGAATCAGCGACACGAAGAGCAGGCACAGTATGCTGTAGCCGCGAGCGTTCGTGGAGTACTCGACAAGAATTGAGGATGAGGCGATGAGTCCAGCGGCTAGAAGCGCGCCCGGCGTGCGGTATAGGCTTCGTGCCGCAATGTAGGATGCGGGGACAAGGCATAGACCGGCCAGCATTGCAGGAAGGCGCAAAGCCCAGGGATGATTTCCAAAGACGAGGTAGGCCAGGCGAACCAGAAGAGTGTGAAGGAGATGATTGTTCGGAGCGTTGTAGAAGGATAGCGCGACGTAGAAAGGATGTGAGGAATATTCAAGGAACGTGGCCGCCTCATCGTAGCGCATGGGTTGCGACAAAAGCGGAATGCGCAGAAGAGCGGCAAAGAGAGCGATCCCGGCGAGGCTCACCAGTTCAACCACCGGGACGGTTCGGGCGGTCAACTTGAAGTCTCTGCCCAAGGCCAGGAAATCATCAAAAACTTGTTTCAAAAACTGACACATCTGCCGGCGAAACCACAGAAGAGCCAGAGCCAGGGCCAGATTGCCGGCTGCGATCAGGCGAAGCCGCAACTGCATTGCGCTGTAAAACTGATAGGTGAAGAGCGTACCCTGGCCGCTGTTTGACAGAGCGCGAACTCTGTCTCGCAAGAGGTGAAAAGGAATAAAAGAGGCGCCCACCTCGGCGATTCCTGCCAACAGCAGGCCGCAGCAGAGCAGCCCCCAGAAGACGACATGCAACCGACCATGTGTAGCTACCGGAGCTTGACATTCTGTTGCTGGCATCGCCAAGTCCGTTCCGCTCCGCGCGGGAGTAAATCCACGGTTGGGCTTATGGGGTTACTTGAACGACTTGACTGCTCCCGCCTCGTCGTCTTTCACATCGAAGACGGTATAGAGCTTGGTGATCTGCAGAAGATCGTTCACCTTTTTAGTCAGCTTGAGCAGTTTCAGCTCGCCGCCCTGGTTCTTAGTTGTGGTGAAGGCGCTGACGAGTTCGCCGATGCCGGAGCTGTCGATGTAGTTGACGTCGGCCAGGTTCAGCAGAATTTTTTTCTGTCCCTTGGAGAGCAGATCGCGCACCGTATCGCGCAGAACTACGCTGCCTTCGCCCAAGGTAATACGACCGCTGCAGTCTACGATTGCGACTCCATCCACTTGCCGAGTACCAACCTTCATGCTCACTGAGAAGCCTCCTTGCCGCCCGCGGTTGGGCCGTGGACGTGCTTGATAAGTTTGAGTTCTGTGCCTGTCTGGGACGGGCGAATTTCCACCACATCCATGAACGAGCGCATAAGAAAAATTCCGCGCCCGGATGTCTTGAGCAAATTCTCGGGCGCCAGGGGATTTGGAATCTTGCTCAAGTCCATACCCTTGCCCTGATCCCGGATGATTATGACCAGGTCTTCGGCCGTGCGTTCGAAGGCCAGTGTGACCTTCTTCCCGGCATCATAACCGTTGCCATGCAGAACGGCATTGACGGCGCCCTCGCGCACGGCCATGGAAATCTGCATCACTTCATCGTCGGCAAAGCCCAGTTCCGCGGCAATACGGGTCGCTTTCTCTTCTGCACTGTCCACTGTTTCCAATGTGGAGTCTAGCGTGTAGGAGACCCGTTGCTCGGTCATGGCCATAGACGAACGAGGAGTGAATATAAATCCTGCGTGCGCCGGGTTGCTGCTCTGGCGCGCAGGATCTCGCCAGAAGCGCTTCCCGGCGAATGCGGTAGTTTGCCTGTCGGACGGGGGAAATGTCAACGGTTGAACCTCGCGGTGTACCGAAAACGATGTCTTGGGCTCAGTCTAAATCGAGGTCGGAGTAGACCATCGGATAACCCCGAACCCACCCTCGGCGTCTAACTCACAGGACAAGTTCAGGAGTGGTCTGCTGGTACCGGGCGTATAATCAGGGGTAAGGAGTTCTTATGAAATCCAAGTGGCTGGCGATCGGGGTGGCATTGGCGGCGTTCAGCGCGGGAGCGTGGACGCAAGCGCAAAATCCGAATCCGGATCAGGACAAAGATCAGCCAAAGGCGTCGGACGTGGAAGGGAGGCCGGCACCTCCGCCGGCGGCGCTGCCGACTGCGGACGACAGCCAGGTGAAGCATAACGGCGGAAAGACCGACGTCGACGCCGTGGGGAATCGCAATGTTGGATGCGGGCGGGGAGTAGGGAACTGGTACACCGTCGAAGGCCAGGTCGCGCGCGGGCGCGTGTACGCTCAGCAGATCGAATCCCAGGTCAAACTGGTGAATGACCCTGTAGTCACGGAATATGTGAACCGCATTGGACAGAACCTGGTGCGCAATTCGGATGCGCAAGTGCCGTTCACCATTAAGGTTATCGATTCCGATGTGGTGAATGCCATGGCGCTGCCCGGGGGATTTTTCTATGTGAATTCCGGCTTGCTGCTGGCGGCCGACGAAGAGGCGGAGATGGCGGGCGTGATGGCCCACGAAATCGCGCACGTGGCGGCGTGCCACTACGGCCGCGAAATGACGCGGGCCAACCTGCTGCAGATGGCGTCGATTCCGTTCATCTTTATGGGCGGGGCAATCGGATATGCAGGATATGAGGCCGCAGGGCTGGGAATTCCGCTGACCTTCTTCAAGTTCTCGCGCGGCTTCGAGGCAGAAGCTGACTACCTGGGCGTGGAGTACATGTACCGGGCGGGATATGATCCGTCGGCATTTGTTTCTTTCTTCGAGAAGATTCAGGCGATGGAGAAGAAGAAGCCGGGAACGCTGTCGAAGGCCTTCGACACGCACCCGCAGACTCCGGACCGGATCGAAAAGACACAGGATGAAATCCGGAAGATTCTTCCCGCGAAGCAGCAGTACGTCGTGACCACCTCCGAGTTTGACGAGGTAAAGTCGCGGCTGGCTTCGATCGAGAACCGGCACAAGATCATCGACCAGAAAGATTCGAGCAAGCCCAGTTTGCGGCGAACTTCGAACTCGAGCGACAAGTCGACCGACAACAACAAGAGTGATGACGATCGTCCGACGCTGAAGCGGCGCGATGATTCCTCGAACTAGTAGCAGGTGATGTGATTCTGACCGGCGGCTGCGGCCGCCGGTTTTGTTTTGTGTGCAGCGGGCGGAACACAAGTTACACGGCGGGACAGTCCGTGATGCTGGAGCAAAAAAAGCGGAGTCGCGATGTACTCGCGACTCCTTGGGGGGAGGGAAGAATCTATACCCGCTTCGCCATGGCTGGAGCGAAACAGAATTTTCAACAATCCTTAAACTGCTTGCTTTGCGGCGAGCGCGGCCAGGCGCTCGCGATGCCGTTCGGGCGATGTGACAACTTTCATTTCCTGCCAGTCGTAGGGAAATTCTCTGCCGCAATCGAGACAAGCTACGTAGGTCCCGGTAAGAGCGGCTGCCTGAGGACGACGGGCTGCGCCACGTATGGTGACGGGAAAGCTGTAACGAGAGTGCCGACAACCGAAAAACGCATCGAGCAATTTCGCGATCATGGCGCACCTTCCACAACGCGGGCTGGTTATCCCGCAAACCTGATTTACTGTACTGAGCAATGAGTGTATGCGCCCCAACGACAGAACCTGCACGCCCCCACTCATCTACTTAGATTCACGTAGATCAAAAAGGGTTTCGACTCTTTTGGCACAACGCCATTTGAGCTGCAAGTCACGCTTTGAGAAAAGGTTAGCGGGATGGAATAGGTCGAAAGACTCTGCGGCGCTCTCCCCTGGATAGACTGTAGGAAGTTCAAACGGCGGGTAGTTGAAAAGCTAGACGCTCTGCGGGCCACGCTTCTTGTGCTGCTGGCATTTGGTCATGATGGCGGAACGGAGACGGCTGCGGAGGTCTTCGGGCAGCTCGTAAAGCTGGGAGTCACGATAAATCTCGATTGTCTTCTTGGTCGTGTCGCAAACCACGTAGCAGTTGTGGCACCAGGAGAGATGGTTCTCCAACTCGACCTTTGTGGTTTCGTCGAGTACGCCGTCCAAATAATTCGTTAGCTCGTGCAAAAATTCAGAGCATTTCACTGGTTGCCATCTCCACTCTCTCGTTTCTGGAAGTAGCGTCCCAACCGTTCGCGGAGCTGCAGGCGAGCCCGCAGCAGCCTCGACTTCACCGCCGGCACACTCAGTTCGAGCGCGGATGCGGTTTCCTCGGTGGAAAGCCCTTCTACGTCCCTCAGCACAAACACCGTCCGAAAGCCCGGCGGGAGGCCCTGGATGGTTTTACTTAAAATCTCCCGCAACTCGGACTGAGTATAAATCTGCTCTGGATTCGGGCTCCAGTCCGCAATCTCCCGCGGAAGAGAATCGTCTTCGGTCTTGATCTCTTCATCCAGAGAAACTGTGCGTTCAGGCCGCCGGCGCCGCAACTTCATCAGCGCTTCGTTGACTGCGATCCGTACCAGCCAGGTATAAAACTTCGACTGCTCCTGGAACTGGGCCAGGTTTCCGTAGGCCTTCAGAAACGCTTCCTGCACTACGTCTTCCGCATCTTCGCGGTTTTGCGTAATATGTTGCGCGATCCGAAAAACGTTACGGTCGTAGCGGCGAACCAATTCTTCAAAGGCGGAATCGTCACCGCCCTTGGCCGCCCGCACCAGGGCCATCTCATCTGAAACAGGCCCTACTAGTTTGTTTTGGATGGCTTCCATGGTGTTGGCGATGCAGTATTTTGGGCTAGCGAAATGCCGCAAGAACCGAATTGTTATTCTACTTGGTTACCGAGCGGTTTGCCCAATCGCTTTAGCGTAGGCGGGGAGAAAGGTTTGCGATAAAGTCCAAAGGAGCAGGGGTGCGCGGATGAACACGTCCTGACGTAACCCTGAATGCTGCGCAGCAAGTACCGTATAATCAGCAGTTAGGGCAGTGTCTTTTGGAGTGCGGACCCGCACAACGGCGTCGGAGCGAGGAACGGTTCTCGAAGAATGGCGGAAATTAGCGAAATCCAACAGATAGTGGAGCGCGCAGTCGCGCAGGTTCTAGCCCACCAACTTCCGAAGTTGCAGGCGGAACTCGTGCAGCGCGTGTTGGATGTTCTCCCTGCGCCTGCCGCCGAAGTCACTTTGCCAGACGCAAGCGCCGGAGCGGACGCCGGCAGCCTGCTTCAGGGTGTAGCTAATATCCACGCGGGGACGACCCAGAAGGAAATCTTGCGCGCTTTGCTGGATAGCGGAAGTGCGCACTGTTCGCGAATTGCCCTTTTCGCAGTGAAGGGGGGAGCGGCCAGCGGATGGCAGGGGAGAGGTTTCGCCACCGACGACGCAGTGAAGGACTTCGTTCTCGACATGTCCGCCGGACCGGCCGGTCATGCTTATCAAAATCGTGCCGCGACTCCAGGAAATATTGCGGAGATGGGCCCACGGTTTGTTCAGCAATTCGGCAGACCAGCCAACGAACAGGTTCTTGTCCTCCCGTTGGTGCTCAAGGATAAAGTGGCGGCCCTTGTTTATGGCGATGGCGGCGCAGATGGGGTGCTCGACTCGGCATCTTTGGAATTGCTGGTCATGGCCACGGGCGCATGGCTGGAAGTATCTTCGCTGAGGAAGCAGTCGCAGAGAGAAGGCGCTGATGCGACGGAGATTCGGAGCGCAGCTCCAGCCCCGGTTCAGACTGTAAGCTCATTTTCCGATCCGTTTGCCGGACATGCGCCGAAACATACGGCTGCCCCTATTCCGGTTGAGCCGGAACCCGCTGCCGAAGTAGTCGAAGTGGTTGCTGCGCATGGCGCGTCGGCCGGTGCCGCGGCTTCGGCGGCGGCAGCGACGGATCCATTTGCCGGGCTTTCCGCCGAGGATGCCGATACCCACCGCAAAGCACAGCGCTTTGCGCGCCTTCTGGTGGATGAAATCAAGCTGTATAACCAGGCTAAGGTGGCGGAAGGCCGCAAGCACAAGGATTTGTATGACCGCATGAAGGACGACATTGAAAAGAGCCGCTCCACATTTCAGAAGCGTTACGGCAATACGGCAGCGGGAAGTGCAAATTATTTTCAAGCTGAACTGGTGCGGAGTCTGGCTGAAGATGATCTGTCGATAATGGGCACGAATTTCAAGCG
>Ga0209488_10001567_pt1 | contig 19530 bp, 18 predicted proteins | sample Rivendell_Oct201_8_FD_188349 | JGI IMG/M metagenome (GOLD analysis project Ga0209488, IMG submission 188349) | Vadose zone soil microbial communities from the Eel River Critical Zone Observatory, Northern California, USA -... | ecosystem: Environmental > Terrestrial > Soil > Vadose zone >...
AGAGGAGGCGTATGCACTGTTTCGCGTGATCGATTCGAGATTGCCGATGCATTCCCGCGTCTTCCAGCCTGCAGCGGAAGAGTTTCGTTCCGCACTCGACGAAGTCCATTGGCAGATTCCCGAAATAGCGTACATTCCGAATGTCGACGGCCGCCCTGTTGCGTCCGCAACGAAAGAGATCATCGTCGATCGGCTGTATCGGCATGTGTTTACGCAGGTGCGGTGGAGCGATTCCGTTGGAGCGCTGGTCGAGAACTTTCCGGCCGCATCGTTTGTGGAAGTAGGCCCAAGATCCATCTTGCATGATCTGTTCGTGCGCGAGCACCGGAACGTCCGGTCGTTTAAAACGGATGACGCTGAAGGCGGCTTCGCGGCATTTCGGTCAACAGTTGATGCATTGAGGAGCGCGGGGCACCAAGGGGGCTGCGGTGCTGCTTGAGGGCCTGGAACCGCTCATCCGCGCCGGCGTTCGGCAGCACCTCTGGCCGGTCATCGACAGCAAATCCATTGTCGATCTCGGCCGCGACGCCATTCTCGCGATGCTTCCCCATCGCGATCCTTTTTTGTTTGTCGATCGGATCACGGCGCTCGATGTGCGTGGTAACCGGATCGCTGGACGACGTTTCATTTCGCCTGACGATCCGATTTTTTCCGGACACTTTCCGGGGCATCCGGTTTATCCGGGCGTGCTGCAACTGGAAATGATCGGGCAGGTGGGACTATGTCTTCTCCATTCGGCCTCTTCGGCACAAGGCATGAACATCCGAGCTGTCCGAATTCACCACGCGGTTTTCCTCCACGAAGTCAGCGGTGACGAATGGGTGGACGTCATCGCAACCATCGTTCGCTCGGATGAATACGGCGCGATTTGTTCCGGTCAAATCCTGACCGGTGAGACCATCTGTGCATTCGGCATCATGGAGGTGTTCTTTGTCGAGCGATAGCCGTATTGCCGTGACCGGGATGGCCATCAATACTCCGCTCGCTGACACCCTCGATGGTTTCCGGGACGCCTTGTTTGCCGGACGGTCCGCAGTGTCACGCTGGAAAGCATTCGACACGAACCGCATCTACTCCAAAGTGGGGGCCGATCTTTCCGGCTATGACACCGGCGCAAAGATGGCATCATTTGAAGGACGCATTCCTCCGGATATGTTCCGCCGGATGCGCAAGCTCGTTCCACGAATTCCATGGACGACGCGGCTCTCTGTTCTCCTGGCGATTGATGGTGTGCTCGATGCTGGTCTGCTCGAAGCCCCGATCGACCTGAACATGGTCGCGGGAATCATTGCCGGCCACAACATCAACTGCAATTATCAATACGAAAACCGGCTTCGTTTCGAAGAAGAACCGGACTTCATCGACGCGCTGCTCTCGTTCCAGGGTCTGGATACCGATCACGCGGGCTGCGTATCGGAAGTCATCGGTATCCGCGGACCTATTTATACGGTCGGAGCGGCGTGCGCCAGCGGGAATGTTGCCTTACGTTGTGCCATGGATGAAATCCGGTATCACGATGCCCCGGCGGCCGTGGTCACGGCAGCCGTATTCGATTTTTCACCTCTGGAACTGCACGCGATGGCATTGATGGGAGCTATTACCTTTGAGAATTTCAACGATGCGCCGGAGCAAGCCAGCCGCCCATGGGATGTTCGCCGCGAAGGATTCGTGCCCGCGCATGGAGGCGGCGTGATGGTGCTCGAAAACTATGACAGTGCTGTTACGCGCGGCGCGAAAATCTACGCCGAAATCATGGCCATCGAAGGCAATGCGGATGGATCCCATTTGCCCCAACCTTCGGAAGAAGGGCAGACTCGGTTGATGCGGCGGGTACTCGAAAAAGCGCACCTCGAGCCCGAACAGATCGATTATCTGAGCGCTCACGCCACTTCGACGCCGCTCGGCGACATTACGGAAATCCGCTCGATCCGGAATATCTTCGGAACGCATGCGACAACGGGCAAACTCAAAGTGAATGCGACCAAATCCATGCTGGGTCACACCTGTTGGGCCGCGCCGGTCGTGGAAAGCATTGCGGCGATTCTGCAGATGAATGCCGGGCGGCTCCATCCATCCATCAACATTGACGAACTCGACGCTCAGGTCGATTTTGACGTATGCCGGAACCGAGCCGTCGAACATCCGGTTCGATATGCGATGAAGAACGCGTTCGGCTTTGGCGGCATCAATTGCGTCAGCATTCTCCGGAATCCGCGCGTATGATTTTTTTCGTGACAGGCGGATCCCGCGGCATCGGCCGGACTCTTGTTCTTGAAGCGATCCGCGCCGGCCACGATGTGGGCTTCACGTATTTGTCGAACCTGGAAGCCGCCACGGCCGTGGTTGAAGAAGCAAAGCAGATTCGGCCCGATGCGCGCTGCCAGTCGTTCCAGCTCGATGTAGGGAACTCTTCCGATGTTGAACGAGCGGGCGATGCGTTTCTCGATGAGTTTGGCGGAGTCGATGTCGTGGTGCCGAATGCGGGAATCAACAAACGTGGTCTCCTCTTTTCCATGTCCGATCAGGATTGGGACGATGTCATCCGCACCAATCTGACCGGTACATTCTACGTTTGCCGGCAGTTTCTCCCTGCGATGCTGGCCCGGCGATTCGGGCGATTCGTCATGGTGTCGTCGCTGGCTTCAGGCGGCTTGACTGGGGAAGCCAGCTACTGCGCTTCGAAAGCAGGCGTGCACGGGCTGAGTTCCGCCATCGCGAAGGAATACGGTCGCAAGGGAATCACCAGCAACGTGGTTGTTCTGGGCTTCTTCGATACCGACATGACGCGCAACAGCGTGTCGCAGTTCAACGCGGAATTCTGGGCGCAACACTGCCCGCTCGGAAAAGTCGGTGAGTTGCGGGATGTCGCCGGTGTCATCCTCTTTCTCGCTTCCGAAGCCGCCGCCTTCATTAACGGTCAGACTGTTCCGATTACTGGAGGACTCGATTGGATACCGTAAAACAACGCGTGGGAATCGAGAAGATCGGTGTGTATCCGGGAAGCCTGATGCTGAACATGTCGGATCTGTGTGTGGCGCGCAATCAGGATCCTGAACAAATCCGGAATATGATGATGATCGACGAACGGTCGGTCAACCCAATCTGGGAAGACCCCGTAACGATGGCTGTCAATGCCGCGCGGGATCTTCTCGATGAAAGCGATCGCGAAAAGATTGAGTTGTTGATCGTCGCCAGTGAGACTGGCGTCGATCAGGAAAAGTCGATGAGCACCTGGGTGCATCGATATCTCGACCTGACGCCCCACTGCCGCAACGTCGAAATCAAAGGTGCCTGCTATGCAGGAACCGCAGGATTCCAGATGGCGGCCTCGTGGATCGCATCCGGCCTCGCCGGCGACGCCAAGGCGCTCATCGTCACCACGGATCAAGGCCGTACACATTTTCGGAAACCATGGGAGTACGTTCTCGGAGCGGGTGCCTCGGCCATACTCGTTTCAAATCGGCCGCGACTCGTCGAGCTGGAGTTGGGAAAGTCGGGCTATTGGACCTATGAGATTCAGGATCTGACTCGCCCGACGTCGAGAGTTGAAACGGGGAACAGTGAAACCAGTCTGATTTCCTATATTGAAGCGCTGGAAGGAGCCTACGATCACTTCCTCACCCGTGTTCCTCTCGAAGGAGACTTCGATACGTATTTCAAAAAAAATATTTATCACATTCCCTTCGGCGGAATGACCTGGCGCGCACATCGCACACTGCAGCGGCAATGGAAGAGTCTGTCCCGCGAAGAGAGCTGGAAGCATTTTGAACGGAAGTCCATTTCGGCCCTGAACTACACGCGCAGAATGGGATCAACCTACTCCGGAAGCACGTTTATCGCACTGCTTGCCATGTTGGAAGCGGACGCTGACATCGGGGCAGGGGACCGCATTTCGATGTTCTCCTACGGTTCAGGTTCGAGCGCGGAGTTTTATTGCGTTACGGCATGCGCGGAAGCGCGCGAGGTCGCGCGCGCGCAAGGCGTGAACGGTAAGCTGGACGCGCGCCGCCGGCTGACCGTCGAGGAGTACGAGCGAATCGAACAACTCCGGACGGATCTGATCGATCAGGGAAATTACGACACCGCGGATCCCGCATTGAATGATTGGTACAACGAATACTACCGCGGCAAAAAGTTTCTGGTTTACCGCGGTATGCAGGAATACTACCGGCAATATGAATGGAGCTGACCCAGCGATCCGGATCTCGGTTCCGCCCGACCTTGATCCTGTTTCCGGCGCGGCCTTTCTCAAGAGAGTGAGAGCGGCGAATGATATTGAAGGACGAGTGATCGTTCTTGAAGGGACCGATGGAGTGTTCTGCCGTGGTCTCGATCCGAAATGTATCGAGTCCAGCCAATCCACGGATGACTTGCAGGTTTTTGCAGATGCCTTGCTCGCACTTCGGCGGATATCCAAAGTGGTCATTGCCGCAGTCGACGGTAGCGCTCTCGGCGGCGGGCTCGGTCTCGCGGCAGCCGCGGATGTGGTCGTCGCCACCGAGGAATCGACTTTTGGTCTTCCTGAAGCCCAGCTCGGTCTGGCTCCCGCGATCATCATGCCGTTTCTCCTCGAACGCATGCGTCTTCAGGAGTGCCGTTTATGGTCGCTTTCGTCCTATTCGCGAAGCGCGGCAGATGCGGTCAAAGCGGGCCTTGTCGATGTGCTCACAACCCGCTCCGAATTCCCCCGCCAAATACAGTATTGGATACGACAGATGACACGCGCCCATCCAACTAGTGTTCTTCACGTGAAGCGATTGACGTCGGCTGGAGGCGAACATCTGGAGTCGTCGGTTCGCGATGGCTTGGCCCTCACATCTGAACTTTTGAAAAACGCCGCATCCTTCAAACCATTCCAAAATCATGAGTGAGCCAATCATCAACCTCGAAATCGACGAGCACGGTGTCGCGGTGATACGGATGCGAGATGAGCCCCGCAAAAACGCTCTATCCCGGGAAATGGTGCACGGGCTGCGTCAATCGTTTATCGACGCAGGTGAAAACGAAAACGTGAAGGTGGTCATCATCGCCGGCCTGCCCGAGTACTTCTCTTCCGGCGCGAGCGAGGATATCCTGCTGGAAATTGCCGAAAAGAAAATCCCTCCGGAGGATCTGGTCCTGCCAAAATGGCTGCTCGATATACCAGTGCCGACTATCGCGGCGATGGAAGGTCATTCCGTGGGTGGCGGCCTGGCGCTCGGTATGTGCGCAGATATTATTCTGATGGCGAATGAAAGCCGCTACGGTTGCACTTTTATGAAGATGGGGTTCACGCCCGGCATGGGTACGACACGCCTGTTGGAGCACGCCTTCTCACCTGCGATTGCCGCTGAAATGCTTTTCACCGGTAAGACGTTTCGGGGAACCGAGCTTCAAGGGAAATGCGGTGTGAATTACATTCTGCCGCGCGCCGCCTTACTTCCGAAGGCACTCGATATAGCTGCAGACATTGCGGAGAAGCCGCGTGTTTCGCTCACACTCCTGAAACAGACGCTGACCATGTCTCGAAAAAGAAGTTATGAGGGCGCGCTTGAAGACGAATCGAGAATGCACCGTGAAAGTTTTGCCCAGCCGGGAATTCACGAACACATCAAGAACAATTTTGGCTGATCGATGCGCATAGCGATCATCGGTGGAGGAGCGGCAGGTCTGTCGGCCGCATGGTGCCTTTCAAAGCAGCACGACGTGATGCTGTACGAACGCAACCACTGGCTCGGCGGGCACGCGCGAACCGTCGAAGTGCCAACGTCGCATGGCTCCGTTCCGGTAGACATGGCATATGTCATGTACCACGAATGGATCTACACAAACTTTTCGGCGCTGTTGGATGCCATTGGTGTTGAATCCGTCTCAACGCCGCTGCAGACGATTTCGGTCAGCTTCCCGGGAGGCGGCTGGATTTCCGGAGGATCGACGCCCTTCTGGAAAACGATCGAGGCCGAAGCCAATCGATTTCAATGTGAATTACCCCGATTCGTTGCCGACCCGATTCGATTTGCCCGAGTGTCGCTCGGCGATTACCTTTTTGGCAACGGTTACTCGAATGACTTCGTCTACAAGTGTCTCTGTCCGATCGGCGGCTCTCGCTTCGTGACGCGGCGCGGAGTTCTCTCGTTGTCGGTGCTGGAGTTTGCCGCTGGATTCGGCCCTGCGCCACTCTTTTCGGTCCTCCACCCGACGCCATGGCGGACGGTACGCAATGGAATGCAGGAGTACATTCGCAGGATCGCCGAGGGTTTTCAGGACAAGGTGCGTCTGTCGACACCTGTCGCATCGATCGTGCGCGACCGAAGCGGTGTGCTCGTGCGTGATGCGCAAGGCCGTCAGGAAAAGTTTGACCACGTTGTCATGGCAACACCAGCAGACGTTGCACTAAAGCTGCTCGAGGATCGAACGCGCGAAGAAGAGCTCCTGCTGGCGACCGATTATCAGGGGGCGCGAGTGGTTCTTCATAAGGATGCTTCCGTGATGCCGAAGGACCGCTCGCTCTGGGCCGCCGAGACGTATGTGACGACCGAGACCGCTCCACCCTATCAACACGGCTGGTCCAGCTATTACCTGCCCGCAACGCAGCCCTGGGTGGATGAGGACGTCTTCGTCACGATCGCTCCGCCGGAGGGCCTCATCGATTCAGCGAAAATCATCGAGGAGCATCATTGGCGTCATCTCGTTGCCGACAGCCTGCAGCTCCTGCGGGCGATGGAACTTTACCGCATCCAGGGTAAGCGGCGAACCTGGTTTTGCGGCGAATATGCCGGCATGTACGGCGGCCACGAATCCAGCGTCGTGACAGGCCTGGCCGTCGCAAAAGCACTGGGAGCGCCGTATCCGTTCGAAAACGATGAAGCCGCAAGGCGAGTGTTTTACGACACGGCAGTGACGCATATGCGTATTGTGGACGGGCGTCCGCCCGAGGCCGATGCAACATGGTGGCCACCCGTACTTGCTCAGACAAACGCGGCGGTAATGAGGGTCATTGCGCGCGAGGAAGTAAGGAATGCCGTGCGAACGCACATCCCAGCCCCTTTCCGCAAACTGCTTCCTCTGTTGGGACCGCTGGAGGATGCACTGGTCAATACGGTTGCTGCACGGATATCGTTGGTGGAACAAGCGTCGAAGGGGCAAACATCGAAGTAATTCGAGATTAGGAGGACGCATCGGACACGCGTTGATCACCGGTGGATCCAGCGGTATCGGCCTCGAACTCGCGAAAATAGCAGTTCGTGCCGGACACAACGTTTCTATCATCGCACGCAGGCCTCTAGCGCTGAAGCAGGCGGCAGACTTGCTTGTGCCGCTATTGGCGGGTGGGGCCGGCGTCCATACGATCAGCGCGGATGTGGCACGGCGTGGTGATGCAGAGAACGCCGTGCGCGAGGCGATAGCAAAATTCGGTACGCCGTCGCATCTGATCACGTCGGCCGGGAATGTCATTCCGGGATATTTCCATGAGCTTCCCGCTGAGGCGTTCGAGCAGATGTGCGCGGTGAATTATCTCGGAACGTTATATACGGTGAAGGCGGCGTATCCGGCAATGCGCGCCGCGCACTCCGGCAGGATCGGCCTGATCGCTTCAGGAGCTGCATTGGTCGGTGTCTTCGGTTACACAGGATACGCAGCATCGAAGTTCGCGGTGCGAGGACTCGCGGAATGTTTGCGGGCCGAGGCCCGCCGCGACGGCATTACGGTGACGATTGCATACCCTCCGGATACCGATACTCCCATGTTGGTTGAAGAAAACCGTACGCGGCCTGTCGAGAGTCAGGCCATTGCCGGTGCCGGTGGACTTTGGCCGGCTGCAAAAGTTGCCGAGCGGACCTGGAATGCAATGGAGCGCGGCCGGTTTTCGGTAAGTCCCGGATGGCAGATGACAGCCCTCGCGGGCTTCCATAGCGTGCTCGGCCCAATCCTCCGCCGCGCATTCGACCGGATGGCCGACCATGCCGACCGCTGAAGCGGAATTCGTTTTTCAACGAACATGCTTGCGACGGAGGAACCGCTCCGCATCGGCTCCATTTCCCGACGTCGTTTCGTTCACTCCCGGAAATCGCTGCCAATGCCATAATGAAACCGCCGCCTTCCGTGAATCCGATGACCTCCGGACTCATTGGCGTCACGCGGAAAGGGCCAGTCGAGAATCAGCGGGATCGGTCGCGCCTTTTTTTAGATCAGGGTTGCCGGCCTGCGGTGTGCTTCGCTTTGTAATCGGATCTATAAATGTCAGGCCTTTGGGTCACTTGACGGATGGGGAACAAAAGCGGGAAAGCAAGGTTGAAAAGGCGATCCGTTATTCCACCAACGCCTTTCACGAACAGATTCAGGGGGCGAATCCGACAGCCGAGCCTGGCTTTGAAATGATCGGTGGTTTGTCCGACTTTGATCTCCGGTACTCCCAGCTGCAACCCGTTACCGAGCTCGGCATACATGAGGTTGAAGTAAAGGTCCAACCGGCTATTCGCTGTGTAGTCTATTCCGCAGAACAGAAAATGGTAGGTCGAACCTGTCGCCAACGACCAGTTGAAGGCCAGCACTTTTCCGTCCTGCACCAGACCTGTCAAACGAACTTCCCCAGGCAATCGTCGAGTGAGTTCGTGGAAAAACTCAAACGGTACGATCTCGAGCTTGTTTTCCGCATTGTCCACCACTGCAAGATAGAGCTGATGGAGTTCCGAAGTATAGGTGGCTCGAATCGTATCGGGTTGATCCCATCGCATGATTTGTACGTTGGCGTGTTCAAGCTTGAGTCGTGAACGTCGAATATCATAGCGATAATGAGAATTGAGATTGGCCAGGTAATGCGCGAAGTCATCAAACGGTTCATCGAAAACGTTGATGCCTAAGCTATCCGCGCGCCGATAGCCTCGATCCAGAAGAATTTTCAGATCATCAAGGTATTCATTGCCAAAATCCTTGAAGACAATAAACCATGCATAATGGGTTCTGGCTAACTTTGCAATGAGTTCATCCAGTTGCGCGACCACGACAGGTTTGTCGGCCTCGGCAGTGAACAACAGATTCTTCTGTCCCAGAGATACTGGCAGTCCGCAGAAGAGGATATTTAGATGCAGCAGCGAGGGAGCAGCCCGCTGCAATCTTTTTATGACCTGCTGTATTCCTGGTGTGGCAATAACTGTCAGGTTGACTCGCAAAGTGGACAGGCAGGTGCAAGCTACCGGTGAACCAGAGCCAAGATAGAAAATCACGTACCACAGCTGACTCACATCGCTCATGGTCGTTTCAACTACCGACAAGAATCGGGGTTCCATGAAAACATCCCCGCCGGCACGAGCTCGAATCTGCTCCCAGTGGTCCCAGGGAACGTCTGCGCCTTTGCTAAAGACCTTGCACTCTATATCCATGCCAAACCTCTGCGATGAAAACGTGCATTTGAACGGAAAGCGTTCTCGTTGAGCACTGAGCCAGGAGTCTATTGGCATCATGTGCGACATACCGTGTCAGTGTGTCGTTGTATTCCAGGAATACGGCCGCAGTTCTTCCGGATGAGTGCGGATATAAGCGACAACGCGGTGGCGCTTTTGTGGTCCGCGGCCGTCGCTGTCCGGTCCGGAGGGGCTCAAGATCTCGGGCTTGAATTCGTCGACCCTTCCGAAAATGGACATCCAGCGTTTCTTGATCGCTTCGATGCTCAGCCCAAGATCGGCGCTCAGTTCGGCGTCTGTTTTGCCGGCGCGCGCCGCAACCAGGAGTTTCTGCTCCGCAGGGCGTAAACGTAGTACCGGCTCCTGGTAACGATACAGCGCTGCGGCAACCGAGTATGGCGCGGTGAGAACGCTTTCACGCGTGGCAACGACCAACGCGCTTTCGGAATTCTTGAACTCCGCAACCAGCCGGTACGTGCCCGTCGCGCGAGCCAGGGCAATACTGGATTGACCCACAGCCTCCTTCAACACGCGGTTGAAGCGGTAACCCGCAAAATGCTCGACGAAACTGGTTCCCAGCAACGCATGGACTTCCGCAATCTGATCGGCGTTCATGATCCCCTCACGCCAGGTACCGTACATGTTCACGAAGTCGAGCCCTTCGCCGGCATTGCCCTCTGCGATCTGGGCCCGGCTCAGTACCACCGATTCTTTCGATGCAACCCCGGCGATAATCCGCGAATTGAGACCATGCCGTGGGTTGCTGATTTCCCGGTCCGCGAATCTTCGGGTGACGAATACTCCCATGCCGCACGCGACGATTCTGTGTCCCGCGAGTGGACGCGCGGATTCAATCACGTTTGCCAGAAAAGACGGGTCATGCAGCAGCGCCTTCCAGACGCGCAGCGCAGCGCTGCGGCCTACGATCTGGTCTCCCAGGCAAGCCGGTTGAATTTCCAGACACATTGAAAGATCGGATTCAGAGATTGGTCGCCAGTACATAACTCCCCGTTGGACAGGTATCTTTTAGGTCATTGGAACTTTGTCCAACGAACCGTAGGATAAGCCAACACTCGGGCGGTGCACGCAATCATTTGCCCGGATTCGAGGAGGCATTCATGAAAAAGAAGATGATGTCGGGATGGTTTGCAGTGATCGTGATACTCGCGTCGGCAGCTTCGCTGGTCGCGCATCATTCGCTTGCCCAGTTCGATACCACCACGGCTGTCTGGGTGAAAGGCGCAATTGCACGTGTGGAGCTGGTGAACCCTCACAGCATTATTTTTGTGGATCAAAAAGGTGCGGACGGGCAGATTCAACGCTGGGCCGTTGAGGGCCCCGGTGTCGTTCAACTCACGAGAATGGGTATCGGCAAGGAAGCCATGAAAGTCGGCGACCACATCGAAGCCTGCGGCTACGTCTTGAAGGACAGCGCCGAGTCCCAGCGGATTCTCTCGACCGAACCGATCAATTCAGGTCTCAAAGCCTCGACTCCGAAGAGCGCTCCTGGACGGTTGATGGACGCCGAAATGCTGGTGATGCCTGGCGGACAGAAGCAGAAGTGGTCGGACTACGGACAGCATTTGTGCCTTGGGCCGGAGTTCCACGATTTTCATAAGTAGGGTGCCGCGAAGCGGCGGGTGAAGAGGGGCAATATTCGCAAATAGTGATTCCCTCATCCAGCACTTCGTGCCAGCTTTCTTCCTGAGGGAGAAGGACTGGACTGGCAGGGCCCTCTAAATGAAGAATTCGAGACAGCGCGAAGCGCATCCGAATAACTGTAGGCGCGGTCTATGACCGCGCCTACAGTTATTCGGGCGCGCTGCGCGCAGAATTGAATAATAGTTTCATGCGTCGCGGGTGCGGCAAAGTCTGAGCCCTTTCCTCCCCCGTATTCCCTTTGGCATAATGCCGCGGAGTGAAGAGTCCTTGGAAAATGTTAATCGTGGGAATCGTTGGTGCCGCGGTCATCAGCGGATGTGGCGCCGGAAAGAGTCATCCTGAACAGAAATCTGTGAACGCGTCCGATCTACCTCAATTCGACACTCTATGGAACTTCGACGATCCCGCCGGCACAGAAGCCGCGTTTCGCGCATTGCTTCCGAAAGCGCAGGAATCCGGAAACCGTGGATATCACGCCGAACTTCTGTCGCAGATTGCGCGGGCGCAAGGGCTGCAGCTGAAATTCGCCGACGCGGATGCCACTCTGGATCAGGCGAACGCGCTCATCACACCGGACATGAAGTCCGCGCGGGTTCGAATCCTTCTGGAGCGCGGCCGCGTCCTGAATTCCTCGGGCAAAGCACCGCAGTCCTTGCCTGTCTTTGAGGAATCGCTTCACGCTGCCAAAGACGCAGGCCTTGAGTATTACGCGGTGGATGCCGCGCACATGCTGGGGATCGCCGCAAAGGGTGACGAATCGCTGCGCTGGAACGAAACCGCGATGACATTGGCGGAAGCCGCGAAAGATCCCCGCGCTCGACGTTGGCTCGGCGCCCTCTACAACAACACAGGCTGGACCTACTTTGATCTCGGCCGCTACAAGGAAGCACTGCGATTGTTTGAAAAGGATATTGAATTCCGCACTCAGAGCGGGACGAAGGAAGAGCTTGGCATCGCGCGGTGGTCCAGGGCCAAAGTCCTCCGCTATCTTGGCCGCGTGGACGAAGCTTTGAAAGTCCAGCTGGAGTTGCTGGAATTGCCGGAGCTTCACGGTGGAACCAACGAAGGCTACACGCACGAGGAAATTGGCGAATGCCTGTTGCTCCTCAAGCGTTCCACCGACGCGCATCCCCACTTTGCAAAGGCCTGGGAACTGCTTCACGACGATCCGTTTCTTTCACGCGACGAAGCCGCGCGGCTCGAGCGGCTGAAGAAACTCGGAAGCTCGAACTGATTCGTACAACTCTCGATCATTTCTCTTTTAAATTGACGGATGCGGCGCTCGATGATTGTATGGGGCGGAATTTTCAGCAATCACTCGATCGCAACGGAGGCCCCAAATGAACCGCATGGTGCTCACTGGTTTTCTCATCTTGTCTGCTGTATTTGTTGTGGGCAGTACTGCTGTGGGACAGAACCCTCCTGCGGCGGATGTCGGCGGTCGAGTCGCCACCTCGCCCCCGCCGATTAATTGGCCATCTCCATCGCTATCCGCTGAGCCCATCGTGATGGATACCGCGATCCAGAGACCGATTCGCCTGATTCCCACGAAAGGGCTGGTCCAGCCCTTTAGCATGGCGTTTCTTCCAGATGGCAGCATCCTGGTGACCGAGCGTCCCGGACGATTGCGGATCGTGCGCAACGGCGTCCTCGACCCCACGCCGATCGCTGGAGTTCCTGCTGTCGCGGCGCAGGGTCTCGCCGGATTGATGGATATTGCCCTTCATCCTCGCTTCAACGAAAACCAGTTCATCTATTTGACCTACCACAAGCCCGCGGCAGCGGCCGCTCCAGGCACTCCAGCCGCAGGAGGAGGCGGCACCATTACGCTTGCGCGCGGCCGCTGGGTCAACGGAGCCCTCACGGCTGTTCAGGACATTTTCACTGCAATTCAAACCGGCAACGCATCGCGGATCATTTTCGGCAAGGACGGCATGATCTACATGAGCGTTGGCACCGGTGATCCGCCGAATGCCTCTCGCGCGCAGGATCCCAACGACCTTGCAGGGAAGGTGCTGCGTCTTCGCGACGATGGTTCTGTACCAAACGACAATCCGTTTTTCGGCAAGGCCGGATACCGCCCGGAGATCTACACGATGGGCCATCGGAATCCGTTGGGGCTCGCCCTCAATCCGGACACCGGCGACATCTGGGAAAACGAAGATGGCCCGAATGGCGGCGACGAAATCAACGTGCTCAAGCCCGGCAAGAACTATGGCTGGCCGCTGGTCAGCTACGGCCGCTTCTATCTCGGCCCGCGCGTTTCCGAAATTCCGTGGAAGGAAGGAATGGAGCAGCCGCTGGTGTTCTGGGTTCCCGCCATTGCGATTTCCGGCATGACGTTCTACACCGGTGACAAGTTTCCACGCTGGAAGGGGAGCGTGTTTGTTGGCGGCATGCGAACCGGCGAGGTCCCGCGCTCCGGACACCTCGAGCGCCTCGACTTCAACGAGAAGTGGGAAGAACTGCACCGGGAAGGCATGCTCCGCGATCTGCAGCAACGTATTCGCGATGTGCGCCAGGGACCCGACGGACTTCTCTACTTGCTCACTGCGGAAAACGATGGCGCGTTGATTCGAATCGAGCCCGGTCCGGCGCCGGTCCCCGCGCCGTAGGAAAGTTGCACTATGCGCAATTCGGCTCCGAATGTTGGAATAGAGTCGAGTTCTTATCGTGGCTTGTACTGCCTTCGATTCGGTTCAATTTCATTTGATAGGAGCTAATTGCCGTGCCTGGCTATTCGAGAATCACTGAGATTTGTGAAGAATCCCGAGTCACCCTGAACCAGCCTGCCAGGCCGATCCTAGCCTTCGAGAAACGTTTCCAGTCAACACAAGGATCTCTCGCCGTAACACTCCGGGGCTCCGAGATACGCGCTCGATCCCTAGGCAGGTTTCGGGCCGTTGAGTTCATGATGGTACTGATCCTATGTTTTTGGGTTGGTCGTTCAGTTCTGATTGGAGGTGGCGCAGCCGGAGTGTCCCAGACGCCTTCGGTTGCGATCGAGTTTGTTCGCATTCAGCCCGGAACATTTCAGATGGGATGTTCGATGGGAGACAACAGATGCCATGCCAATGAAAAACCCGTGCACACGGTGAAGATCACTAAACCGTTCGATTTAGGCCGTTACGAGGTAACGCAGGCGCAATGGCGGGCTGTGATGGGGACAGATCCGAGCCGCTTCAAGGGAGACGCACGGCCCGTAGAACAAATTAGTTGGACGGACGCTCAGGATTTCATAACCCGCCTAAATGAGAATGGTAACGGGCAACGGTATCGGTTGCCGACGGAAGCAGAATGGGAATATGCAGCACGTGCAGGAACGTCCGACCGAGGGCTTGCAAATGCCGAGCAGTTGGCTTGGTTCCTTGACAATGCTGACCATGAAACTCATCCAGTTGGACAAAAACAGCCGAATCCATGGGGACTCTATGACATGCAGGGCAATGTTTTAGAGTGGTGCATGGATTGGCTTGAAAACTATTCCAGCGGAGCACAGAGCGACCCTACAGGGGCAGCAGAAGGGGCCAAACGTGTGCTTCGCGGTGGTGCGTTTGGCCTCGATTCCGGGATCCTACGCATTTCACAGCGTGGCGGCAACATGCCCAACTTTCGCGGAAGCAACAACGGGTTTCGTGTTGTCCGGGAAGTCCGCATCTCATAAATGTGCTTCTGCCGCATTCGACACCATTGCTTACTTTGCGGGAATTGATTTTCGAGAAATTGTTTCTCCATTCCGCCCCCGGTCTCGTATTTCTCGATTCGGAGCCGAGCTGCCGGATCAACTCAAGTTCCGCGCTCACGGTTCCGTTTGGATTCCTATGGATAAGTTCTGCGCGGATTTCGAGAGTCTGGAAGAAAGAACGCGGAATTACAGTTGTACGTATCTGTACAACACTGTACAATTCGCTGAATGAGAGTCGTTTCCTTTACCAACTTCCGAAAGAATGCATCGACCTATCTCGATTTGGTGGAAAAAGGAGCCGAGGTTGAAATTCAGCGCCACGGCAAGGTTGTCGCGCGGCTGGTACCGCCGGGCGCTCGGGCTGAACCGGCATGGCGGAAGCCAGGCTTAAAACTGGCAGGCAAGGCTCCTTCACTCTCGAAGGCGATCATCGAGGATAGGCGGTGAATCTTTTCGCAGATTCCTCGGCGCTCGCGAAGCGCTACATTGCCGATGAAAGGAGCGACGATTTCGACCAGTTGCTGCAGCGCGCTACCGGCCTTTCCGTATCCGTTCTTTGCGTGCCGGAAATTATCTCGGCACTTTGTCGACGACGTCGCGAACGCGCCTTAACGCCGGCTCAGTACACGGCTGCGAAAAAAGCTCTGGAATCGGATATTGCGGATGTCGCAGTCATTCAGATCACCGATGAAGTTCTGTTAGGCTGCGTTCGCCTTTTGGAAACCAACCCTCTTCGCTCTTCCGATGCCATCCAGATCGCCAGCGCGTTGGCCTGGCATTCGGATATTTTCGTTTCGGCCGACGCCAGGCAATGTGCGGCCGCCAAGACCTCAGGGCTCTCCGTCGTTAAGCTCTAGCTGGCTGGTCCACCTCGACTTGAAGACGTAATTTGATTTCCATTCCCTTTTCTCCTGATATAAGTTCGGTGCCATCAAATCCGATAGGAGAACTGCGATGAAGCGATTTGGCCTCGGGCTCACGTTGGGGATTGTATTACTCGTAGCTGGTTTTCAACTCCGCGCGCAGCAGGGAACGCGAAAGTTCGTGCCCGTCACGGACGCCATGCTCGAAAAACCGGATCCCGCCAACTGGCTGATGTGGCGGCGCACGCAGGATAGCTGGGGCTACAGCCCGCTGAACCAGATCAATAAAGCTAACGTCGCACAGCTTCGCATGGCCTGGACGCGAGGGATGACCGCCGGAGGAAGTCAGGAATCGACGCCGCTGGCCTACGACGGCGTCATGTACCTTCCGCATTCCGGCGACTACATTCAAGCGCTCGACGCGAAAACCGGCGACCTGATCTGGGACTACCAGCGAAAGCTCGCGGACGGAGCGCGCCGCAGTCAGAACCGGAACATCGCGATCTATAGCAATCTGATTATCGACACGAGCATGGACAACGCCGTTTACGCGCTCGATGCTCAGACTGGAAAGATCGTCTGGGATACGCAGATACTGGATCCCAAGAAACCCGCCAACGCCAGTTCCGGCCCGATCATCGCCAACGGCAAAGTCATTTCCGGCCGCCAATGCCAGCCGGGCGCAACATACGAAGGCTGCATCATCACGGCGCACGACGCCAAAACCGGAAAGGAACTGTGGCGCACCAGCACGATTCCCAAACCCGGCGAACCGGGCGATGAAACATGGGGCGGCGTGCCGATGGAACAACGCTGGCACATCGGCACCTGGATGGTGCCGAGCTACGATCGCGAACTGAATTTGATCTACGTCGGAACTTCCGTGACGATACCGGCGCCGAAGTTCATTCTCGGCGGCAATAACAATAAGCACCTGTATCACAACTCCACATTGGCGCTGAATGCCGACACGGGAAAGATCGTGTGGTACTACCAGCACATCGTCGATCATTGGGATCTCGATCATCCCTTCGAACGCATTCTGGTGGACACGGCAGTTGCGCCTGCCGCAAGTGACGTGCTGTGGATCAATCCGAAGGTCAAACCCGGCGAACGCCGCAAGGTGATTACGGGAATCCCCGGAAAGACCGGTGTGGTTTATACGCTCGATCGCCAGACCGGCGAATTTCTTTGGGCGCGGCCGACGGTGTATCAGAACGTCATCAGCAAGATCGACGGCAGCACCGGCGCAGTGACTGTGAACGAAGAGGTGACGTTCACGGGAATCAACCAGAGCCGATTCGTGTGCCCAGGAAGTACGGGAGGCAAGAACTGGCCGGCAGGTGCTTACAGCCCGTTGACCAACATGATGTATTTCCCGCTGCAAAATCTTTGCAACACCGCGACAACGACAACGGACCAGCGCGATCCGTCTAAGGTTTACGGCCTCAGTATGGTTCAGAAGCTCGCTCCGAACACCGATAAGGTCGGCACGGTGTTTGCCATTGCCGTGGACACGGGCCGCACCGCGTGGAAGTACGAGCAGCGTGCCGGAACGCTTTCGCTGGTCGCCACCGGCGGCGGTCTCATTTTCGGCGGTGACGATAACGGACGCTTCCGCGCTCTCGATGACAAGACCGGCAAGATCCTGTGGGAAACCAACCTCGGCTCGCCGGTCAGCGGATTTCCGATTTCGTTCGCCGTGGGCGGAAAACAATACGTCGCCGTGACGACGGGAACATCACTGGTCGCAAGCTCCGCACTGGGACTGACCCCAGAATTGAAACCCGGCAACGCCCCAAACGTATTCGTATTCACGCTGCCGTAGGGCGCGAGTGAAACCGATGAATCGAATAACCCGCCGAGAATTCGTGATGCTCGCCGCTGCCGGCTCGGTCGCCGTACCATTCGCATCGCATACCGAAACCGCGTACGGGCAAGGCACACTCACCGCCCAGGCGATTGTGGATCGGATCAAACTGAAAAGCGGCGGGGAATGGAAACCGGACACGGTCGACAATTTCAAAGCGGGAGATCCGGCAACGGTCGTGAAGGGTGTCGTCACCACGGCGATGGCGACGATCGACGTGCTGCGACAGGCCGTGCAGTCCGGAGCAAATCTCATCATCACCTGCGAACCGACGTATTACTCGAAAGCCGATGCATCGACGCCGCCTGTCGGCCGCGGGGGCACCGCCGCTGCGCCGGACCCTGTGCTGAACGCGAAGAACGACTTCATCCGGAAAAACCAGCTCGTCATCTGGCGATTCAGCGAACACTGGCGGCAGATCACACCCGATCCGCTCGCAATTGGACTCACCGACGCACTGGGTTGGTCGAAGCTCCGAGCAGCGGACAACCCCGCTCTGGTCACGATGCCGGCCACGTCACTGAACAGTGTTGTTTCCGATCTTAAGAAAAAACTCAACGCTCGCGGCGGCATCCGGGTTGTTGGTGATCCGCAGTTGAAGGTGCAAAAGGTTGGACTCCTTCCCGGCACCACGGCAATTCAGGCCGCGCTTAAGTTGTTGCCGCAGGTCGATGCCATTATTGCCGGAGAAGTTCGCGAATGGGAGTCCGTCGAATATGTGCGCGACAAGATCACGGCCGGCGAAAAGAAGAGTCTCATTCTCCTCGGCCGCGTCGTCTCCGAAAATTCCGGCATGAACGAGTGCGCGAAGTGGGTGAAGTCCCTGGTCCCCGAGCTCCCTGCAAAGTGGATCCCGGTGGATGATCCGTACTGGAGGCCTGCCTGATGCCCACCCTGACTGCAGGCGAAGTCGTTTCTCGTATCAAAGCGAATCTTGGTGGGCCCTGGCGCGACACGACTTACCGGGACACATTCAAAATCGGAGGACCGGACACCGTGGTCCAGGGAATCGCGACGACAATGTTTTGCAGCTTCGATATGGTGCAGCGCGCAGCCCGGGCGGGATTCAACATGATTATTCCGCACGAAGACACCTACTGGAACGATCGTGATGACGTGACCATTGTCAGCGGCGACCCTGCGTACAAAACGAAGCTCGATTTCCTGACGAAGAATAATATCGTCATCTTTCGCATTCACGATCATATGCATTCGCAGCGGCCCGACTTCACATATGTGGGGGCCGCGCGAGCCCTGGGTCTGGACAGCAAACTCGAAACCGCACCTCAGTCGCATCGCTTCACGATTTCGGAAACGACGCTTGGCGCGCTGGCCGCAGACTTTCAAAGGCGGCTCGGGACGAAGTCGTTGCGGGTGGTCGGCGATCCCAACGCCAAGGTGCGGCGGATTCAGCTTGGCGTCGGATATGCCACGCCCGCCGTCAATGGTCCGGATGTCGATGTTGTGGTCAGTGGCGAACTCCAGGAAAACGATGGCGCCTTCGACAGCCCCGAGTATGTGCTCGACGCCGTGTCGCTGGGCATTCCGAAAGGCTGGATCATGTTGGGTCACAACGTTTCGGAAGAGCAGGGAATGCTCGAGATGGCACAGTGGGTCAAATCCTTCACACCCGAAGTCCCCGTCCAACTGATCAAATCCGGCGAGCCCTTCTGGTCCCCGAAATCGTAATTGGGGACAGAGCGGAAATTCACAAAACGGAATTTCCTCTCCGTCCGTGATTTCCACGCGCACGACGAGCCGGAGCCTGCGGCGCGCGTGGTTACTCGACGAACGGAACAAAGGCTCCGAACTCGCCAGCGGACGCATTCCGTTCAATCCGATGATCGGATTCGGCGAGGTCCCGCCGAAATTCCGCACCAGTGCGGGTCCTGCTCCGGTTGCGTCGGTTTTCCATAACTGGTAGCCATTCGCTGAGCTGAAGGCCGCGAAGAAAAGCGTGCCGTTGACCACACGAAGCTGCCGGACGCACGGAGTTATACGAGTCGAAATGGACAGAGCTCCAGTCGTCGAGCGAAACAGTGAATCTGGAGTTCGTCAGGAACGCGGTCG
>Ga0209488_10001568_pt1 | contig 19514 bp, 16 predicted proteins | sample Rivendell_Oct201_8_FD_188349 | JGI IMG/M metagenome (GOLD analysis project Ga0209488, IMG submission 188349) | Vadose zone soil microbial communities from the Eel River Critical Zone Observatory, Northern California, USA -... | ecosystem: Environmental > Terrestrial > Soil > Vadose zone >...
TCGTCGACAACTTCTGCGCGCCATCGATGCGGCCCGCGTGAAGGACGCCATTTCGAAGGCGGAGCAACGGACTTCCGGTGAGGTGATGGTTTCGGTTGCGCCTCTGTTCTGGGGAAGTGTGGAGAAGGCGGCGCAAAAAGCCTTCGTTCGCCTGGGTGTGATTCAGACCAAAGAGCACAACGGAGTGCTGATTTTTGTCGTGCCGTCGCGAAAGAAATTTATCGTCCTCGGTGACAGCGGCATCCACGCGAAGGTGGGTCAGGAATTCTGGGAGGCTGTCGCAGCGCAGCTCTCCGGCCACTTTCGGAAGGGGGAATTCACCGAAGGTCTCGTCGGTGCCGTCGAAGTCATTGGCGAAAAGCTGGCTGCCCATTTTCCTTACGATCGGGCAACCGATGTGAACCAGCTGTCCGACGATATCGATTTCGGAACGCCGCGCTGAGGGCGCTGAGGAGGCAGATTGATTTCCATCGTCGAGGGTTTGGAGATTCCCGATGGAGAAGTGGAATTTGCGGTATCGCGCAGCGGCGGACCCGGCGGCCAGAATGTGAACAAGGTTTCCACGCGCGTCACACTTCGGTTCAATGTGGACGCTTCTTCGGTCCTGACTCCGGAATTGCGCCGGCGGATTTATTCCAAGCTTGCCTCACGAATCAACAAGGATGGAGTCCTTCAGGTGACTTCGCAACGGACGCGCAGCCAGGAGCTGAATCGCGCGGACGTTTTGGAGCGCTTTGCCACGCTCCTGCGAGAGACTATTCACCGCGAACCTCCACGAATTGCCACGCGCGTGCCGCGCGGGGCAAAGGAACAACGCGTGGACGAGAAGAAGAAACGCACGGCGATCAAGCAGTCGCGATCGAAGAGAGTTTGGGATAGAGAGTAACGAATTTGGATATTGCCCTCCTGAGTCAGGAGGGCAGCGGGATCGCGAAGCGTATCCCGCGAGGGGTGGTTCCATAGGGAACCACCCCGGCGCTTCGCGCGGCCCCTCCTGACTCAAGAGGGGAATTTTCCGCTCCAGGACGAATCATGAATAGAAGACATACATGGCCCATGGCGCGAACGAGTTTCCTGCTGTTCTGGTTCGCTGCACTTTTCCCGCTACTGGCAGTCGGGCAGAATTCGCCGTCCGCACAGGTTCAACCCCCTTTGCCCTTCAGCGGGATCTCCTATAGCCTGAGCATGCCGCGGCCGAACTCGCATCTATTTGAAGTAACAATGGACCTGGAAGCGCCTGCCGGTACGGCGCCGGCAACCGTCGATCTTCAGATGCCGATGTGGCAACCCGGACGCTATTCGGTGGCGGACTTTGCGGAGAACGTCCAGGAATTCTCCGCAACATCGGGCGGCCAGCCGCTGGTGTTTCGCAAAACCGATCATCAAACCTGGCAGGTGCAGACGCGCGGCAATCGAACGTTTTCGGTTTCCTACAAAGTGTATGGCAACGATCTCTCGGGGACCTTCGCTCAGCTGGATGCGACGCACGGAAATTTTACGGGCGGCGAACTTTTCATGTATGTCACCGGCCACAAGCAGGACGCCGTGAACCTTCAGATCCATCCACCGGCGACCTGGCATGTCATTAACGGACGAACCGATACTCCGGATCAGACGTCGTGGCGTTATCCGAACTACGAACTGCTCATCGACAACCCTACGGAAGTCGGTCCGGACTGGACGCTGGACGAATTCAATGTTGCCGGGAAAACCTATCGTGTCGTGATTCATTCGCGAGCCGCCGATATGAGCCCCAAGGCAAACCTGATCCGCGATATGCAGAAGATCGTCGCAGCAGAAGTGGCGATGTGGGGAACTCCGGATTTCGATCGCTACACCTTCATGATCCACTTTGCGAACGACGACCACTCGTATGACGGCATGGAGCATCTGGTCTCGACTCAGATTGTCCGCGGCGGCGTCATCACCGATCCGAACACGTATCAGGCGACGCTGGAGACTGCGGCGCATGAATTCTTCCACGCATGGAATGTGAAGCGTCTGCGGCCCGTGGAGCTGGGACCATGGGACTGGACGCGTCCCGCCAACACCGGCAGCCTGTGGATCGCGGAAGGTCTTACCCAGTATTACGGCAACATGATGATGCGGCGTGCCGGCCTTTGGGACGATGCCCGGACTCTAAGAGATATCGAGCGCACCATCACCGATGTGGAGAATGCTCCGGGCGTGAAGTTGATGAGCGCGGAAGACGCGTCGTTGGCGGCTGCGTTTCTGGATGCGGCCGTCTATCGCCAGCAGAACAATTTTCTGAATACGACGGTGAGCTACTACACAAAGGGGGAGTTGATCGGCCTGGTTCTGGATCTGCAAATCCGTGAACGCAGCGGCGGCGCGCGATCGCTCGATGATGTTTTCAAACAGATGTATGACGAGTTCTATGTCAAGGCGCCGAATGCAACCTATTACCTGAAGGGACGAGGGTACACGCAGGAGGATTTTGTACGCGTGCTCTCAAAGGTTGCGGGTACGGATATGTCGGACTTCTACAACCGGTACATTCGCGGCGTGGAGACGCTGCCTTATGACGACGCATTTGCCGGTGCGGGATTGCGTCTCGTACACACGCCTTATGGAAATTCATCGTCGGGTATCACCATCGATGGCAACGACCGGCAGAATTTGCGGCTCGGTGCGCTTCAGGCGGGATCGGCGGCGCAGGCGGCAGGACTGCAGGAAGGCGACATTCTGGTTTCAATCGGCGGGATGCGTGCGACGCGCGATAACTGGAGCGCGCTGCTGTCCCGCTACAAACCCGGTGAAAACGCCTTGCTTCAGATACAGCGCTTCCGGAGGCCATTGGACGTGACGCTCGAGCTAAGCAATCCCGACCTGGTGAGCTACCGGCTGGATGAAATTCCCGGGGCGTCCGCCGCCGCGCGGAAGTTGCGAAATTCGTGGCTGACGGGTCAATAGGCCCGTGCTATAAATGAGCCATTCCGCACAATCCTAAGGAGCACCATGGGCAAGAAACTCTATGTTGGCAATCTTCCATTCAGTGCAACGGATGAGAGCCTCCACGAAATGTTTGCGCAGGCCGGCAGCGTGACGTCGGCAAAAATCATCATGGATCGGGATACGGGCAGGAGCAAGGGTTTCGGGTTCGTGGAGATGTCATCGGACCAGGAAGCCGCCGATGCGATACAGAAATTCAACGGCCAGAGCGTGGGCGGCCGTGCGATTACGGTTGCAGAAGCCCGCCCGGTGGCTCCGCGCGAGGAGCGCGGCTCCGGCGGGCGGGGACGCGATCGATACTGATTCGGTATTGAGTTTGAATTGAGGGGAAAGCCATTGTCCTCCTGAGTCAGGAGGGCAGCGGATCCCGCGAGGGGTGGTTCCGATTGGAACCACCCAGCCGCTTCGCTCGCCTCCCTCTATTCCAGCCCGCGCATCGACCGAGCCCGCTGAACCAGCCCGATGAACTCCTGCCGATAGCCATTACGATCTGTCCCTCGACTCGCCTGAGCGTTGTCCAGAACTTCGCCGATCGACGCTTTCCCACGATACGGCGAACCGCGCAGTATCATTCCGAATTCCGCAACCGAAGCCGCGAACCGGAAATCCGCGCTGGCTCTGGAGAATTGACCTTCGCGATCGACCAGAGGCAGTGACAGCAGCTTGCTCTCGGTACCATTCGGATCCTTATATCGAATCTTCAGCGTCAGCGTTTCGCTGCTCGCATTTCGGCTCGCAGGAGGCTGCGGCACCCGCGCCGGAGTCTGGTACTTGAGCGGATCGATATCCGGTCCCGGAACGGCTCCTCCGCGCGGCACGACTTCATACAGAGCCGTTACCGTGTGACCGGCTCCCATATCGCCGGCGTCCTTGCGGTCGTTGTTGAAATCCTGATTCGTCAGGAGCCGGTTTTCGTAGCCGATCAATCGATAGGCTTCGACGACCGCGGGATTGAACTCCACCTGCAGCTTCACGTCTTTCGCAACCGTGACCAGCGTTCCGCCCATCTGCTGGACGAGCACGCGATACGCTTCGTTCAGCGAATCCAGGTAGGCGTAGTTGCCGTTACCGTTGTCGGCCAGCCTTTCCATCGTGGAATCTTTCAGGTTGTCGGTGCCGACACCCAGAACACTCAGGAACACACCACTCTTTGCGCGGTCCTGAATGAGCCGAGTCAGATCGGATTGATTGGTGACTCCGACATTGAAATCACCGTCGGTAGCCAGAATCACTCGATTCACGCCGCCCGGAATGAAGTTAGCCACCGCGATCTGGTAGGCCAGCTGAATCCCAGCGCCGCCGTTTGTCGAGCCGCCCGCTGAAAGATTGTCGATCGCTCGGGAAATAACGTCCTTCCGTTCTCCGTTCGTTGACGGAAGCACCACACCCGACGCGCCGGCATAGACGACAATCGACACATGATCGTTTTCGGTGAGATTGCTCACGAGCATTTTCAAACCGCTCTTGATCAGCGGCAAGCGTTCCTGCGGCTGCATCGATCCGGACACGTCGATCAGGAAAACCAGATTGCTCTGAGGTCTCCGGCGAGTATCGATATCCCGGGCCTTGATTCCGATGCGGACCAGACGATGTGCCGGGTTCCACGGCGCCGACGCAACTTCCATCGAAGCGCCAATGGGATCTCTTCCTGACGGTTGGGGATAGTCGTAGTTGAAGTAGTTGACCATCTCTTCGATTCTCACGGCATCCCGCGGCGGTATTTGGTTCTGATTCAGAAACCGCCGGATGTTGGCATACGACGCGGAGTCGACGTCGCTGGAGAATGTCGAGAGCTCGTCCTGACTGACCCGGCGAAACGGATTGTCCGTGATTGAAGCGTACGACGCTGTGCCCGTATTGACGGGACGGTTGTAATTGTCCAGGCCACCAAACGCTACAGGAGCACTGGGGGCGGCACGCACCGTTGAAGGTGGCGGCGGTGGAGGAGAAGGCGGTGGAGGTGGCGGCCCCGCAGCTGCGCCACCAATTACACCAGTGGGACGTCCGGGCGCCGGAGCACCAGCAGCGGCTGCCCCACCACGGCCACCGCCACCTCCGCGACCTCCTCCACCCGCGCCGGCTGGCTGACCCTGACCTTGTCCTTGACCCTGCGCGGACTGACGCGCTTGCTGGACCGTTTCGGCCTTGTTTAACTCGCTCGAACTGATTCCATCGCGCACTGTATTGGTATTGTTCGCCGACAAACCTGAGACAGTCGAGCCATTGGCTGCAGGCAACGTTCCGATCAAGTTCAGAACGTCGTTACCAACCAACGGGAGATCCCGTACTCGGTCTGAAGGCAAGGGTTGACCAATAGAAGCGCCCGACTGGGCGATTGCCGTGCTCGAGGTTACGGACACCACGGTGTTGGCTGCTCCAACCTTCATCGCGATATTGGCGAATAGTTTCTCGTCCGTTCCGAGGTTGATGTTCGTAAGAGTCGCTGTCTGAAACCCATTCAGCGACGCACTGACCCGGTATGTTCCCGGAGGCAGACCGATGAAGTTATAGGTTCCCGTCTCATTAGTGAGTACGGTCCAACTGACACCCGTCGCCAGGTTCGTCGCTGTGACAGACACTCCCGGAATCAAGGCGTTTGTCGCATCCGATATTGCCCCGGAAATTCCACTCCCGGTCGCCACACCGCGGCCACCACCGCGCGGAACGGGTCCACTTGCTGGGGGAGCGGCCTGAGCCTGTGCCACCTGCGGCACGATTCTCAATTCCGCGGCAGCGACAGGAGCGGGAGTAGTCTCGGCGGCAGAGTTTTCTTTTGCCGAACGCTCCGGCTCGCTATTGCTCGTCGGGGCCGAAATTGCGGAATCGCTCGCCTGCCCCTGAGAAGTCTTACTCGCAGGAGTCCCGGCATCTGGCGGAGTTGTCGTCTGCGAGCGCGAGTCCGGCAATACGGCCGGAGACGGCGAAATGTTTTCATTCGCTTTTTCAGAGTCGGCGGAAAGATCCGGTTTCTGCACGCCGCCGCTTGGTATCGTCCGCCACATCGACGGCATCGCCACCGCGACCAGAATCATGGCCGCGACGGCGAGGCCTCCAATCCAGACCGGCGGGATACGCCTGAACCACAACACTCGCCCCGTTTCCGCGGCCACCTGAATGGTTGCGCGCTGTTCCGGAGCCAGCGCCGCCTGGAACTGCGGCGTCAGTTCGGTCTTGAGAGCATCGGCAGCGACGCGGAGTTCTTCCACATAAGCCCGGGCTTCCTCCGAGGATTCAAGCAGACTTTCCATGACTGCCCGTTCCGCCTCGTCCAGTTCGCCGAGGACATAGGCCGTCCATTTCGGATCGTCAAAATTGATATTCATTGCGCCCTCCCGGTGGCTTCCGACAGCATCTGTTGCCGAATATTGCGTACGGCGGTGTGGATCAGGAAACCGACGTTGGTAACCGATAATTTCGTGATGTCGCTGATCTCCTTGTAACTGAGATCGCATTGGAATTTGAGGTAGATGACCTCGCGTTGATTTTTGGGCAGCGTCTCCACGACCTGGAGGATTTCGCTGATCGTCTGCTTTTCTTCGAGGCCGGGTGCGACCCCGACCTCAATGTGTCCCAGAGGCGCCATACGAGTTTCCTTTCGCCGCGCATCGAATGCCAGATTGCGGCAGACCGTAAACAGCCATTGGGCAAGATGCCCGGAAACACGTGCCGGTTCTTCCCTGCACAATCGAAGGAAGGTTTCCTGCACCACCTCACGCGCACTCTCGATGTCGTTCAGAATCCAGCAGGCATATCGAATCAGCGATCTCTCGTGGAGATTCAGTGCTTCAACGATCCATGCGGACTTTGGAGTGTCTTCCATGAGGCCTTCTGTTAATGACAACGCCCGGGGGGACAAATTTCTTAGAGCATAGACGGAATAATCTTCCGGACGCGTAGAAAGATCGGCGGGCCTGCCCAATTTCGGACGATCGGGGGTCTCCCCAGCGATAAATGGAAAATTTCATGGCACCGCATGATGATTCGACGTTGAGACAACCGGCGGTGCCGCATATGAACGATCAGGACTTCCAACACCTTGTCCGGGTTCTTGAAGAGATTCGAGACAATCAGAAGCTGCAGCTCCAGCAGCAGGCTGAGGCGCACGCAATCGCTCAGAAACAAAGCGAACGCAACGAGCGGATCCAGGACCGGGCCGAACAGATCCAGAACAAAAGCGCCCAGCTGATTGCCGGTTCGCGCAAAGCCTTGTCCGTTATTCTGCCGATCATCACGCTTCTCATCCTCTACTTGTCATGGCTGCTTTTCCACCGCGTGATACGCTGATCCGGCGTTTTGCGGTTTTCCGCGTCGTCTTTTAGATCTATGGACCTATTTTCCCGATGGTTCGACGCCCTGGAACAACGCCATCTCACCACCCTCCAGTTCCTGGAGGTTCGCAGGGCGGTGCAGTCTCTATCTTCTCTTTATGTGCAGCGGCGAGACCGCATCGAACAGGGAAGTGCGTTCGAGGGAGCCGGGAAGCGGGCGGCTTTTGCCACCTACTTCGCCCCGCTCCACTTCCTGCTGGTGCGGGAGATCATCCGGGCTTTGAATGCGGGAAACGAGGCTTATGCCGAGATCCTGGACCTCGGATGCGGAACAGGTATCGCGGGAGCAGCCTGGGCTCTGGAAATCAATGCCCAATCTCGCCCTCCCCAACACTTGCGCGTCACTGGAATCGACCGCAATCCCTGGGCGATTCGAGAAGCGAAATGGACATATGGCGCCTTTGATCTCCGCGCCGCAGTCCGTGCGGAAGATCTGGCACATTCAAGATCCCTCGCGGTTGTGCCGTCGTCGCCGCGTTCACCATCAATGAACTGCCCGAAGAAATACGACAACGGATGTTGTCCGAGCTGCTATCCGCGGCGCGCCATGGTTCGCCTGTGCTTGTCATCGAGCCGATTGCCAGACGCGTTTCTTCGTGGTGGTCCGAATGGGCGGACAAATGGCTTGCCGCCGGCGGCAGGGAAGACGAGTGGCGATTCACCGTTCCGCTTCCGGAGCGCCTGGCACTGATGGACAAAGCCGCCGGTCTCGATCATCGCGAACTCACCGGCCGTTCCCTGTGGATAGGGGGTAGTGTCGCAGTTTGAAATTGCGTTCACGGCTTCGGTGTTCGCGAGACGGCGCACTTCAATGGTGTTGAATTCTGAAATGCAATTTCAGGAGTTGCCGGAACCTGTAATTTTTTGGCTTGGATCTTCACCCGGACGGAGTTCCCATGGTTCCGACAATTGTCATGCCGGCACCGCATCCGCCGTTGTCCGCATTCTGAGAGTATTTTGTACAAGCATAGGCTGTGAATTCCTGCGAACAGAATTCTTGCAGTAACACTTCGTCAAATCGGCACTTGACACTTCAATTTCTTCCGATATTAAATTGCTGCGCAACGATGTCCTGGAGTTAACGTTGGTATCCAGGAGTCGAAAAACAGTGAAGGGAATGATTCATTCCGTTCCAACCAGATCAGGGGGGTACATGCGATTTTCAAAATTCGTGATGGCTGTAACCACAGCCATCACGTCCTGTCTGCTTACAGCCACGCTCACTTTCGCACAAACAAGTTCAATCGGCGGCACCGTAGCTGACCCGACAAGCGCACTGATTCCAGGCGTGTCGATTACGGCAACGAACACCGATACGGGCGTCGTCTCGTCGGTGCTGACGAATGAATCCGGATCATACAACTTCGTTACGCTGCAGCCTGGCCCTTACAAGCTGACTGCGACGTTGCAGGGATTCCAGCCGGCGACAGTGACGAACATCAGCCTGGGTTCCGCGGAAAGCCAGCGATTCAACATCACGTTGAAACTCGCTAATGCGGCGGGTACGTCGGTGGAAGTTGCCGTGGACGCCAGCACGGTGATTGCGCAGTCTTCATCTTCCATTGGCGAAGTGCTGTCACCCGACAGAGTCAGAGACCTCCCTCTTATTGGCGGAGACGTTCTCAGCCTAATCGGCATCATGCCTGGGGTCAACGGCGAGAACTTCGCCGGTATTTCCTCGAACTCCGTCAATACGGTGCGCGATGGTCTCAGCGTTAGTGACGGGCGCTTCCAGAATGGCGTATACGGAACGACAGTAATCAATCCCGATTTGGTGGGAGAAGTGAAATTGATTCTTGCTCCGGTCGATGCGGAGCTTGGTCGCGGCAACGGACAGGTCATCATTACGACGCGCTCGGGAACCAACAAGTTCACCGGCAGCGCGGTTTATAACATCACAAACAGCGGTCTGAATCCCAACACTTGGGCGGCGAATCAGATCGGAAACTTCCGTCAGAGTGACGGACTCACGGCTTGCGTCGTTCAGCAGGCCAGTTCCGACTGCAAGTGGACGTTGACCAACAAACCAAACTGGTTCACCAACCATCATCTGACCGGCAGCTACGGTGGACCGATCGTCAAGAACAAAACCTTCTTTTTTGCATTGTGGGACCAGCAGAAAAACTTCCAGCGCAATCTCATCACCGGTACGGTTTTGACGGACACCGCTCGTCAGGGGATCTTCCGATATTTCGACAATTTCAATAACGCGAACGGGAATCCGGTCAATACGTGCCCTACAACCATCGTGCAGGCGGGTTCCTTCGGATCGTGCCCGGTCGTCAATTTGGACGGTACGCCCCGGGCGCCGACGGAGAATCCAAATCTCTCCACGCCCTATATCGGGGGCATGAATTGCGTCAGCATTTTTGGCAACGTCAAAGTGGATGGTTCGCAATTCACCCAGACCGATTGCCCCGGAGGAACCGCACTTACCTCCGCGCTTCCCTGGGATTCGTTGCGTCCAAGTTTCGATTCGACCGGTTATATTGCGAAAATCCTTGCGACTATGCCTCACGCAAATAACTTTACGACCGGCGACGGGCTGAACTCCGCGGGCTTCCGATACGTCCAGGGTCGACAGGGGGACACCGGCGGTTTCGGCGGAGGTGTCGTTACTGGCCAGGACCTGAACAGCAATCGCTGGCAGTTCAATTTAAAGATCGATCAGAATTTCAATGCCAAGGAAAAGTTAAGCGGCAGCTGGAGTTATGAAGCCGACAAAACCTCGAGCGACGTCCCGAACTGGCCGAATCAGTTGAGCTATGTCAGTGCCCGGTATCCGCAGGTATTGACGTTGAATTTCACCTCCACGCTCTCTTCTTCGCTGCTGAATGAAGCGCGTTTCGGTATTCGTCGTGAAAATGCCGGCGTTACCGCGCCATGGGAGTCAAAAAATGCCACGATCAAATCTGAAGCGCTGGCGCTGATGCTGGACGGAAGAAATGGATATAAGGCGCTGATCAGCCCCGGCGCCGGCGGTTTCGCATTTGGCGGCACAGCTAACGGTGTATTGATTGCGCCGCCGACCCAGTACAACGGCAACACGAGCCCTCTGTTCAACTATGCGGATACGTTCAGCTGGACGTTAGGAAAGCACGCATTTAAATTCGGCGCGGAAGTACGGCGAACCGACACCAACGGCTATAACAACATTCCACAGTTGCCATTTCCGATCGTTACGGGAGGCAACGCTACCGGCGCTACACCGTCGACATTCGGCACTGGGATCGCTGCATTGCCGACTTTCGCGGGAACCGTCTCCACAACGCCTAATGCAACGGGGAATAAGGTTAGCGCAGCGAACATGGCCTACTTTCTTACCGGCTCGGTTGCGAATGCATCGATGTTGTACTGGATTGCCGGTGAGAACGATGTTCCTGTTGCAACGGGAGGGACCAACCCTGATCCGAACGGACATTGGCAGGACGTTACCACGGCGACTAATGGACGCAAATATCGGGATACGATCGAAAACGAATGGGACGCCTTCGTAAAGGACGACTGGAAAGTCGCGAAGAACCTCACTCTCAATCTCGGTGTGCGGTATGAGTACTATGGTTCGCCTTATCTTGGCGATGGATTCACCGTAACCAGCGTTGGGCAGGGAGCCGGACTCTTTGGTCCTGCACGAGCAACCACTGGAAGCATTTTCTCGAACTGGCTGAACCCCGGCAGTCTGTATCTCACGGGCTACGGACAAAACGCAGGCTCCGGGGCTCTCAGTTGCGTTGTCGGTTCGACGCAACCGGGACTCGTCGATCAGTCCGGGAATCTCATCGTTTCCAATTGCGAGCCGAGTCTGTTAACGACCCCTGAGTTTGTGGGACCGGGAACCAAACAGCCAAACAAGTCCGTGATCAAGAATGACCTGAACAATTTCGGGCCGGCTGTGGGTTTTTCCTGGCAGGTGCCGTTCTTTGGCGAAGGCAAGACAACGGTTCGCGGTGGATACCAACTCACATACGGCGGCAGCGGCCGCCTGGCGGGAGGTGGCGCATCGAATTCGACTGAGGTCGCTGCCGGCGGAGCCCCAGGCGCCTTGTCGCAAGCGAACACGGTTCTCGCGGATTTCGCCAGCCTCACTGCTGGCCGTGTCCTCAATCTGACCGATGTTCCGGCCCTGGTTCCGGTGACGCCGACAAACCCGGCGATTCCCGGCGGTACCATCGCAATTTATGGACGGACGGCGGCGTTTTCCGCTTACGCGCCGGATCACACGATACCGTACACACAGAACTTCACGCTTTCATTGCAGCGAAACGTGTCGAGTCGAGTTGAGATTGCTTTCAACTACGTCGGAACCGTTGCGAAGAAGCTTGAGGGAACCCTTAACACGAACAACAACAATATCTATTACAACAAGGAGCTTTGGGACGCTCTCGAATTGACCCGAGAGGGCGGAGACGCTCCTCTACTGGATCAGATGTTGGCCGGTTTGAATCTCAACGTCGGGACTGCGGGATACGCGGCAGTCGGAACTCTCAATGGGAGCGGTGTCCTTCAACACGGCTCAGCGCATTTGCGTCGAAATGCGACATTCACGGCCAACCTGGCCAACGGCAACTTCACTGGAGTGGCCGCGAGTTTGAATACCTTGAGCAGCGGTACCACGTTGTCCGGCTTCCAGCCGCTTCCAACAGTTGCTGGAGTTCAAATCCCCGGAATCAGCGGTCGCATTTTGCGTAATGGATGCGATCGTTTGGCAGACGGTATAGCCAATGTCGGAACTGGCGGTACCGCCGGTACCAATCCGTTGCTCTCCGTTCCAAACCGTTGTTTCGCGGAGAACTATATCGTCGCAAATCCGCAATTGGGGACGACGACATACATCGATAACACGGGCTATTCCAACTACAACTCGATTCAGTCGCAAATCACCCTGCGCCCGAAGCAGGGTATCTCGTACCAGGCGACTTACAGCTTCACCAAACAGTTGGCGCTTGCCGGGAGCGTGTACAGCGATCCGTTGAACATGCGAGGCGACTTCACGGACGGCGGGACCCACAAGCAGGACTTCCGCAGCAACGGCAGTTTCGAGTTGCCATTCGGACCAAACAAACTTCTGCTTGGCAACAGCACGGGATTTCTTGCTCGAGCCGTTGAACGATGGCAGATGAACGTGATTTATAACGTGACTTCCGGTACGTTGGCCAGCGTTGGGGGGCAGACTGGAATGTACGCGAACTTCGTTCCGGATGTTGTTGGACCATTCGGGATCAAAGGGGGCAACGTTCAGTGGAACGGACCTCTTGGTAATGGGGCTGGCGGAGCGGGAACGGGAACACCGGTCACCGGAACATACTTTGGTCAGGCCAACTTTTTCACAAAGGTGAAGGATCCCCAGTGCAATGTGAACAATCCCGTCGACTCCATGGGCTTTAATTGGTGGGGAATCAACGGTGCGAACTGCACGTTAAATGCTTTGGCGTTAACGTCGGATCCCACGCAGATCGTGCTTCAGAATCCAACTCCGGGTACAAAAGGAAATATGGGTCGAAATCACATCTGGGGACCTGGAACGTGGAGTCTGGATGGAAATCTTGGCAAGACTTTCCGGATAAGCGATTCCAAGAGTCTCCAGGTTCGCGTCGACGCCACCAACGTGTTGAACCACCCCACTCCGGGGAATCTCGTTAATAATGCTTTCACCACCACACAAAACATGGGGTTGGCGACGGTCAATGGCGCCGGGAATGATTTCGGCTCGTTCACCACAAAGTCGGGCACCCGCGCGTTCCAGGGTCAACTGCGGTTTAATTTCTAGAGGAAGAGTCCACCGGCCTGTCCAAAGGCGGGCCGGTGGGGTTGACTGGATCCAGATTTGAGCTTTGATCCCCTCCCCTGTGGGCTTGAACTACAGGGGAGTTTTTTTGTTGGTGGGGCGGCGCCCCAGCGCCTTCATAGACTGCCCCTACGGTGCGGGTATGCGAGGCGCGGCGATTGCGGCCCGACGGTTGCTCTCAAAAATACCCGATGGCGCGGCCGAAAACGGCGACTCCGAACCACAGGAACAATGCGAGAAAACCGGTGAGGCCCCGCGTCAACGGATGCGGGTTGGCGGATCGGGTGACCTTCCGATATACGGTGAAATGAAAAATAACTGCCGGGAAAAAGAACGACATCTTGTACCAGTACATGTCGTTGGCGTAGCACTTCGCGGCTTCCGACGCGAACAGTGAGAGGCCCGTCGTCACCAGAATCACCAGGCCAATAAACGAAATCCAACCCAGCTGCTTCGCCACCTGACTCACGGGCATATCACGCATGATGAATCCGAACAGCCGGAGACTCATCAGAAAAACGCCGCCGAGCAACAGTGTGAGACCGAAGAGGTGAACGACTTCAATGACCGCGAACGGATACTGGTGGCTTCGGATGATCATTCCAAGCCAGGTATCCTCGGCCCATTCGAACAGCGGACGTAATGCGTGGATCGGGAACATGAATATGAAGCCTCCGTTAAACGATCAGAATGTATAAGCCATGAGCCGTCCGGCGGCGATGATAATCGCCCACAGGAGGATCGAAAACAGGCCTGCCATTCGCGCGCTTGTCGGCGGGATACCGGCGGTGTCCCATTCGGACTGGCCTTTTTGAGTTTTCAAATGAAAGTAGAGGATGTTGATTCCCGCAAGAATCAATGCAATGACCTTGATGCGGAAGAAGATGCTGTTATAGGCCTTGGCGGCCTGGCACCAGAACAACAGAACTCCGGTGATCATCATGACGACGAACCCCGGCATCATCCATTTGAAAATGTTGGACTGCATCTGGGAGATCGGCTTGTCTCGCATGGTGAAGCCCAGCAGCCGCAAATCCCACCAAAGCACGGCTCCAACGGAGACTCCAAGGGCAAGGACATGCGTGCCTTCAATAATCGGGAAAAAAAAGATCGACTCCCGAATCTGGGTACCCACATCGGTGTCCTGAAGCCACTGACATATTTCCAGGAGAGACATATGAAACCCTCGTAATATTGGCTGCGGATTTTCACCCGCCAACCCGTTTTTTTGACCCTGAGATATTAACGCAGCACTCGCACCCGCCTTACTGAAAACTTCCTTAAAATCTCGTCATAGCGGCGCTTGGATAAGCGGATTCGACAGGATATACTTCGCGCCTGGAGCCGGATTTCCTTCATCGGAAGCGATCGACATTAAAGGGGTAATCGTATGCGACTGTCCGCAAAAATTGTAATTTTGGCCATCACTTTGATTGTGGCTTTGACCATCGGTGTTCTGGCACAAGCACCCGCACCGAATCCACAGGATCCCAAGTATCAGTCCAAGGGAGAACAGGATCGAACCTACATCTTTCCTGGAACGACCGAAGCGATCGCGTATCACATCTACGTTCCGATGAAATGGGACAAGAACACCAAATTGCCGCTGGTTGTCGTCACTCATGGCGCCAGCCAGCCGGCGACCGCGCCGTTCATGCGTCCCACTACCAACCCCACGCTGGCAAAGACTGCCGAAGAGCGCGGCTATATCGTCGCTGCGGTGACGGGCTATCATGCGAATGCCACAGTTTGGACTGCGGCTACCGGCGATGGCGGATGGAACAACCCCTATAAAATGGTTGGCGCGACGAACACCGGACGGGGCGGCGGTGGTGGTGGCGCCGGAGCCGGTGGTGGCGGTGGGCGTGGTGGCGGCCAAGGAGCTGCAGGCGGCGGTGCTCCCGCAGCCGGTGCACCAGCAGCCGGTGGTGGAGGTGGCGGCGGCGGACGCGGTGGAGCTGGCGGCGGAGCCGGCGGTGGTGGCGGACGCGGAGCAGCAGCGGCACCCGCAACACCGGAAGATTTTCAGCGCGCCGAGCAGGATGTTCTGAACGTCGCCGACTTGATGGCAAAGGAATACAACGTCGATACCAACCGCATCTACCTGATGGGGAATTCATCGGGTGGCGGTGCTGTTTGGGCCTATGCGGCAAAGTATCCGGAACGCTGGACAGCCATTTCCCCCAGCGCCGCACCACTGGCGGAAGGCGATTATCCGTTCGAGAAACTGAAGAACATTCCGGTCTTCTACGTCCACGGCGATGCCGACACCACCATGGACTTCAACGCCGGCAAGGCTGCGATCGATCGGGCGAAGGCCAAGGGAGTCAACGCGACATTCCTGGGAGTCGCCGGTGGCGCGCATACCGATGCCTGGGCTCAGCCGGAAATCATCAAGCAGATTTTCGATTTCTTCGACGCCCACAAGACGAAGCTGAAGTAGTTCCCGATAATCCAAACCACGCATGGATCGAACGGAAGTGCGAGTATTGCCCTCCTGAGTCAGGAGGGCAGCGGGATCGCGAAGCGGATCCCGCGAGAGGTGGTTCCCATTGGAACCACCCCGGCGCTTCGCGCCACCCGAAGTTTCTTGATGGCTGCGCGAAATTTCCTAAGGTTTCGCGCTGTCGCGCTCACGCTTCGCGCGGGCTTGCGTTCGCAGCCGCTCACGACTCAAGGGGAATACCCATTCCTGATTTCAAATTGACCCACTTCTGCCGAGAGCCTTCAAAAGTAGTCCGGCCGATTTCCCGCCTTCCACTTGATGTTGCAATCGATGCTGGGCTTTTGATTCGCGGATGGAAGCTTCCCTGCGAGCACCGCGTCTGCAGCGGCGCGCAGATCGGATCCGGAAAGTGGAATGCCGTTACCGGGCCGGCTGGAATCGAACTGTCCGCGGTAGACAAGCCTTTTACTCTGGTGGAAGAGAAAGAAATCCGGAGTGCAAGCTGCCCGAAACGACTGAGCAACCTTTTGGTTCTCATCCCGCAAGTACGGGAACGTGTATCCGGCCAGCTGGACTTCCTGTTTCATGCCTTCGACGCCATCCTGCGGAAACGCGACCGTATCGTTGGAATTGATCCCAACGATGATCAGTCCCTTTGCCTGGTATTCCCGGCCAAAGCGCCCCAGCTCGGTGCGGATATGTTGGACAAACGGGCAGTGTGGACATATGAACACAACCAGCATTCCGGGGGCGCCCTCAAACTGGTCCGATGACACGAAATCACCCTGGTAACCGGGCAGCCGAAATGCCGGAATGGTCGTGCCCAGGTCCAGCATGGTCGATGGGGTCGCAGCCATTGAAAGCCTCCTGGTTCGCAGCGGAAATAATGATAGCGCATTCATATTCACCGATAGCGCGGAACCGTGGCTTGCCTGTATGCTGTGGGTGCTTGGTTGGTGGAATATGACCAAAAAGTTCATATGGACAGGCTTTTTCCTCGGATCGAGCATCGGCGGTTTCGTGCCCGCGATGTGGGGTGGCGACATGATTTCCATTTGGGGAATCGTCATGTCGTTCGTCGGTGGAATCGCTGGGATGTGGGCAGGTTATCGTGTCTCCCAGTGGGTGTAGAAATAAGGAGAAGATATGATGGGACTAGGCGTTCCCGAGCTACTGATCATCGGCGTGATTGCACTCTTAATCTTCGGACCCAAGAAACTTCCTGAACTCGGTAAGGGACTTGGCAAATCGATCCGGGATTTCAAGGACGCGATGAGCGAAAAGGACCAACCGGAAAACGAACAAGCAAAGAATAAGGAACAGGACAAGCACGAGACGGTGAGTAAGTAAGTCTTCCTCAGCGCGTATCCTTCCGTTTTGCCGCGATCATGGTCTGGATCTGTGCCACCGCGTTGCGGACCCGGATGTCGATGAACGTTTTCCCCAGTTCCGCTGTGGACGGCCGTGGATCTCCTGTAATGCCGTTGTTCAGCAGCCGGACACCCGGATCTGGTTTGGTGCCAGCCGGCAATACCGGATCACCATTCGTTGTTTTGTAAATATCCCGAACCCACGCTGCAGCTGATGGCTGCAGCGCCAGCAGTTCCGAAGTATCGGGAATCCCGCCGTGAGTGCTTGCCGGCAATCCTCTGCTTTTCAAGATGGCATCGAATTCCTTTTCAGATTTTTCGTAAACGTCGCCACAGAAATACACGTGAACTCCTCTCGGCGCGTATTTCCTGTCCATCGCAACGGCCAGATCGGAGAGCACCTGCTGTCCATCGCCGTGATCTCCCATCAGCACCAGATCCTTGAATCCGTTGGTGACCATGCTGTCCACAACCGCTTCGTTGACACGTCTGAAGAGATCGGGTGGCAGTGTCACCCCACCAGGAAGTTTGCCGTTGACGGACGTAATTGAAAAAGGCAGAACCGGCGCCACCAGGGCGTTGCCGAGGTTTTGCGCAATCATCGGAGCAATGGCGCGTGCGATAAACGTATGTCCGCCCAGAACGGCGTGAGGGCCGCGCTGCTCGGTGCCGCCATTGAAAATCAGAACAGTCGTTTTTCCGTGATTGTGAATGGCGTCGTAAATTTCCGAATGGGTGAGCAGTTCGATTTCGACGGGTGTCACTTTTGGAATCTGCGCATGCGCCAGGGCCAGCAGTCCCAGGATCAGAGTCAGAACAATCAGATTCTTCATGGATCGCCTCTACCGAAGCTTATCCGAAAAACGCCCAGCAGATCAGTGCGCCAATCACCGTCATCGACAATCCCCATGCCAGAAGCTGATTGAACAGACGCCGGCTGCCGACCCCTGCGGGAATGGACGCGATGCACAATGCGCCGATGGTCGACAGCGGAGATACGTCCACCAGATGGCCGGATACGTTCATCGTCATGGCCAGCGCTTTGGCCATTCCTCCACCGAGACTTTCGCTCAGCTTTGGAACCAGCGGCAGGAATGCCGGCAGCACGACGCCCGACGTGCTGGAATATGCGGAAATGGTTCCGACGATCACGGCCAGGAATGGAATGATCGTCGCCCGCGAGGAGATACGCGTCAGCAGGCTGGTGAAAAGCCCCATCCCGCTTGTCTTTTCCAGAAGGGCGATGAGCACGGTCACACCGCATACCATCATGATGGAGCCCCAGGGCATTTCCTTGATCGCCTGTTCCTGATCCGCTGCACCAAGCAGCCCGAGAATCACTGCGGCAGCAAACGCCGCCATCCCGATGTTCACTTTCAGGATGAATACTCCGGCGATCAGCAGCGCGATCATCGCAATCGTGAGCACATGACGGCGGTCCAGGGGCTCGGTCTGAACGTTGGCGCTTTCGAGACGATCGCTTCGGGTGAGCAGCTTCCAGCCGCCAAACACCAGGTAGCCGGCAAACGCGACGAGGGCATGGGCAATGAAATTGAAGAACCAAGTCTGCAACCCGAGACCGGGAAGACCGATGCGGTTCATCAGGCCGCTGACGATGATTCCGGTTGGCGCCAATGGAGACAGCGAACCGGAGTTTGCGCCATTGCCAACCATAATCGCCATGAGGAACGGTGAGATTCCCATCCGCATCGCAGTGGTCATGGCCATTGGCGCCAGCAATCCGGTTGTCGCGATGTTGCCGGGGCCTGAAGTTGCCAATCCCGCGCCCAGCAGGAAGTACATGATGGGAACAAGTCCGACGCGTCCCTTGCATAAGCGCACGGCCTGATGGGCAACTCGTTCGAGGGTTCCATTGACGCGGGCCTGACTGAACAGCAGTGTCACGCCAGCCAGCGTGAGGAAGAGGTCGACTGGAAAACCTCCGGCGATATCCCTCACCGGCATGTGCCCGAGGTAGACACCGATAAACCAGGCGAGGGCGATCGCGAGCAGGCCGACATTCAGCGACGTGGTACAGCTGAGAATGACTGCAAGCGCTAACGCTCCGAGAGTAATGAGTCCGAGATTCATGATTCGATAAGCCGACAGATCCTGTCACGATGCGGGAGCGGGAAGCAAGAAAGACTTCGAAGGGAGACGTTAGAAGCTGTAGGCGCGGTCGATGAGCGGAGCGAATGTAAGCCCGACAGGGCGCAGCCATCAAGAGAAGAGCGGAGCGAATGCAAGCCCGCGCGAAGCGTGAGCGCGATAGTGCGAAACCTTGGGGAATTTCGCGCAGCCATCTAGAAATGACCGCGCACGTTCTATCGTCCGTAACGAATTGGTAGTGTCTCAGTTTGAAATCGTGCCCACAGATTGCCCTCCTGGGACACGAGCGGCTGCGAGTGCAAGCCTGGCAGGGCGCAGCCATTCAGAAAATGATTGGCAGCGGGATCGCGAAGCGGATCCCGCGAGGGGTGGTAGCTAAAGCCAGGGGAAACTTTTCGATTTGACTACCACCCCGGCGCTTCGCGCCACCCCTCCTGTCCCAGGAGTTCACTATGTAAGAAAAAAAGGCCAATCTCACAATTGGCTCTGGAGTTAACAGAGCC
>Ga0209488_10001569_pt1 | contig 19497 bp, 21 predicted proteins | sample Rivendell_Oct201_8_FD_188349 | JGI IMG/M metagenome (GOLD analysis project Ga0209488, IMG submission 188349) | Vadose zone soil microbial communities from the Eel River Critical Zone Observatory, Northern California, USA -... | ecosystem: Environmental > Terrestrial > Soil > Vadose zone >...
GACTCGGCGACCAAGGAGGGCGAGCTCGAGTTCCCGGCGGGCTACATGTTCAAGAACGTGCCGAAATGGGAGTCCGACGACATGGGCGACCCCGTCGAGATGCTCTTCCTCGAGCACCAACGGCACGGCATCACACAGGCGATCGTCGGCGTCGAGGACGAGATCGGCCGGCGCGCAGTGCGCGATCTCCCCGACCACTTCTTCGCGAGTATCAGCATCGACCCGAACGAGGGCATGGACGCAGTACGCAAGATCGACCGCTACGCGAACGAGTTCGATCTGAAGGCCGTCGGCGCGTTCCCCGCCGGGCTCTACCCACAGGTCGCGCTCAACGACAAGATGTTCTACCCGATCTACGCGAAGTGCATCGAGGTCGACGTCACGTTCTGTTCGACCGCGGGCGTGCCCGGACCGCGACTGCAGTTCGCGCCGCAGGAAGTCGCGCTCATCGACGAGGTCTGCTGGTTCTTCCCCGAGCTGCGATTCGTGACGCGCCACGGCTGCGAGCCCTGGACCGCGCTGGCCGTGAAGCTGCTCCTCAAATGGCCGAACCTGCACTACTCGACGACCGCGTTCGCGCCGAAGTACTACCCGAAGGACATCATCGACTTCGCGAACACGCGCGGCGCCGACAAGGTGATCTTCTCGGGCTACTTCCCGGCCGGCCTCACCTATGAGCGCATATTCGACGAGATGCCCGCAGTCCCGTTTCGCGACCACGTGTGGCCCAAGTTCCTGCGCGAGAACGCGCAACGGGTGTTCAAGCTTCCGGAGAAGAAGGTGTCCGCGTGAGCGTTCAAGCGTTCGAGAAGGCTCGGGCGGAAGTCGGGGTCATCGACATCCTGCTGTTCGAATTCCGACGGAGGAAAAACATTCGGCGTGGTGAACACGGTCTGACGCCGAAGTTTTCGAATTCCGGATTTGGAAAGGGTGGATTCTTCGATTCGGATCTTCGTCGCCTTCTGCTGTTTTCGATTCGCCTTTACCAGACGCTTGCGTGCAGCGCCGTCCGGTGCGTACACCTCCCCGGCCGCTCGAAGCAGCCGGCGTTGTTCTTCTTCGGAGACCTCGGCGAGCAACTCGCGGTTCTTCGCGATGGACTCGAGCAGCTCGGCGGCGGACTGCAGGCGTTCCTTGAAACCATTCGACATGGTTCTAAACATACCAGAGATGGCGCTAATGGATTGAATCGCAGAAACGGGGCATTCCCCTCCTGAGTCGTGAGCGGCTGCGAACGCAAGCCCGATAGGGCGCAGCTCTTAAGTGATTTTGGGTGGCGCGAAGCGCCGGGGTGGTTCCAAAGCGCTAACCTCTAAGATGGTCCCAATGGGAACCACCCCTCGCGGGATCCGCTTCGCGATCCCGCTGCCCTCCTGACTCAGGAGGGCAATACTCCGCCCTGAAATTCAGTCACAATGGAACCACCGTGACTGGACCACCCTCTGACAAACCAAAACGCCGGCCGCGATATGTGGGGCGCAATCCCCGCCAGTTCGCCGAGAAGTACAAGGAACTCGCACCGGAACGTTACGCGGACGACATCGCAAAAGTCATCGCCGCGGGAAAGACACCGGCGGGCACCCATCGGCCCATCATGGTTCGCGAGATCCTCGATGTCCTGCAACCGAAGCCGGGAGATATCGCGGTGGATTGCACGCTCGGATATGGCGGCCACGCCGTCGCGTTGCTCGAGGCAATTCGGCCCACCGGCCGGCTGATCGGGTTGGATGTCGATTCCGTCGAGTTGCCGAAAACCGAAGCGCGCCTGAGAGCGCTTGGGTACGGAAGCGACACATTTGAAGCGCGCCTCGCAAACTTCGCCGGACTCGCCCGGATTCTCTCCGAGCCCGCCGATATCATCCTCGCGGACCTCGGCCTTTCATCGATGCAAATAGACAACCCCGTGCGAGGGTTCACCTTCAAGGTCGACGGACCGTTGGATCTGCGCATGAATCCGCAGCGCGGACAGCCGGCCAGCGCGTGGCTCCGCAATCAGAGTGAGTCCCAGCTTGCCGAAGTGCTCGCCGAGAATGCGGACGAACCCAATGCCGAAAGCATCGCGCATGCGGTCCTTCGCGCACCCGCAACGACAACGCTGCAGCTGGCCGCCGCTATCCGTAAGGCCGGCGGCGACGACGACTCCGTGCGACGCGTGTTCCAGGCCATTCGGATCGCCGTCAACGATGAGTTCGGAGCGCTCGATGCGTTTCTGCGAAATCTCCCCTATTGCCTGAAGCCGGGAGGGCGCGTTGCTGTTCTCACATTTCACTCGGGAGAAGACCGCAGAGTGAAGAAGTCCTTCAAAGCGCTGGAGGCTGCTCGAACATACTCGGAGATTTCGCTGGAGGTGATCCGATCCAGCGCGGAGGAGCGCCGGAGCAATCCACGCAGCAGCAGCGCCAAGCTGCGCTGGGCGCGGCTCTTCAGCTAGACGCGCGGTTCGAGTGATTTCCCGATCTGCTCCTGGATCTGCCTGCGAAATTCCAGCGGCGCCGAAACCCGGACGAAAGGCTCCCAGGATCCGCCCGTGCCGCGGATAACGATGGTGCCGTAACCGAGCATACGTCCCGAAACACTTTGATCGACGCCGATGCTTTCAATTTTGTTCAGGAACATCTCTTCGGTCTGGTTCTGCACCAATCCGGTTTTCATGATGACGCGCTTGTTCGTGATCACATACTCCGGCGCCGAACGGCGCACTGCCGCCGCAATCAGGGGGATCAAGGCGGCAACGATCAGAACCGCGCCCACCTGTTCCATTCGCGTCGTGTATTCGGGCGCGGAATCCTGATACGCGTAATAGAACAACACCGCGGCAATGGCGACAAACACCAGGCTGAGGAGTCCCGGCTTCAGGAAAAGGATCCAGTGCAATCGCGCACGGTAGGTGATGGTTTCGCCGGAGATCAAATTATTTTCGATGTATCCCATAATTGCGCATCATCTTACACCGCGAATTTCAGGGACGCGCACCGGAATTCCCACGGATTGAACCGAAGGGCCGCCTGCGGCGTCTTGCGTAATGAATTGAGACGGACCGATGCACGAATATACCGAAACGATCACCGGCGCGCTTCTCAGCATGGAACAGGATCTCAAACTGGAGTTTGAAGCCCGACTTACGGAGTGTTCGACACTGGCGTACCGGGTTGCATATTCGGTTTTGAGGAATTCGGAAAGTTCCGAAGATGTCGCGCAGGAGGCTTTCGCCCGGGCGTACTCCAACTTCGCGCGGCTGCGGGATCGGAACAGTTTCCGGGCCTGGCTGGTTCGCATGACCTGGCGGTTGGCCATCGATCAGTTGCGTGCGGACCGACGCCGCTCGGCACGCGAGGCCGTCTCGACAGTGACCGAGGCCGTACAGACACCGGCACAGAATGTCATTGCGCGGGAACGAGCCACCCGACTCTGGCAGGCGATCGATGCGCTGCCGGAAAAACTGAGGATCGTCGTTGTCCTGGCGGGAATCGAAGAGCACGACACCCGCGAAGTGGCGGTGCTGCTCGAAGTGCCGGAAGGAACCGTCAAATCGCGCTTGTTTCATGCCAGACAGCGTTTGAAGGAGATGTTGCAATGAATCCGAAATCCGAACTCGATCGCGAACTGGAAGCGCTGCTCGGCGCGGAACCATCGGCGGAATTTGTTTCGCGTGTGAAGAAACGAATTGCAAAGACGCCGGAACCAACGGTGTGGAACGCCTACTGGACGGTATTTGCAGCAGGCGCCGTCGCTGCAACGATTGTTCTGGCGGTCTTTCTTGCGATGCCGCACCGGACTGATTTACCTGGTGGCATCAAGCCATTGCCAGACTCCGCGATGCTTTCGAATGTGCCGCCGACCTTGGCGCCGCCCGCGTCGGGCAGTAGAAATACGGCGGCACCACGCAATCCCGTTCTATTGAAAGCGGTCAAGGAACCCGAGATCCTCATCGCTCCCGAAGAGGCCGCCGCATTGCGACGGTTGATCCGTGGAGATTCTTCGCGATGGACAGGATTGTCCAACTCTCTGGATTTCCCGTCCGCCGTCTCCGATATTTCCGTACAACCGCAGCGCGTACCGGCAATCGCCGTCGCATCGAATGAGTCAATCGAGCCCATTTCCATCGAGCCATCGATATCGGTGGCAAGCCCCAAAGGAGTGACCCAATGACCAAAATGATCCAAAACCTCGTACTACTGGCAGCTCTGACCCTGAGTCTCTGCAGCGTGGCGCTGGCACAGCAGCCCACCGGCGACAAAATCCCGGTGAAAATTCAGATTGTGATTTCGAGGTATGACGGAGACCGCAAAATCAGCAGTCTTCCCTTTACACTGCTGGCGACGGCAAATGGCGGTAACAACTGCTCGCTACGAATTGGCGCGCAGGTTCCGGTCCCCACTACTGCCGGCGCTTACACCTACCAGTCTGTCGGGACAGATATTGACTGTCGCATCGCTACGGAAGCGGGGCGTTACAAACTGGACCTGACCATCAACGACAAATCGGTGATTGAGGCCAGGACCACCACTCCGGCTGCCGCTTCCGCGGCCCAAAGTGCACCGTCCTTCCGATCGTTTACCTACAACAACTCCATTTCGATGAAGGAAGGAGAAACCAAGCAGTTTGTCTCCGCCGCCGACAAGTCGAATGGAGAGGCCGTGAAAGTCGACGTCACGCTGACGCTGGACAAGTAGTACGCCGATTGCAGGAAGGTGCATGGGGAGTGAGAATCCCATGCGCCATTCCACCAAAATTCAAATTAATGAAACTTTGTTAACCGCATGTCCGTAGTAACGTCTTAGAGATTATGAAAGCGACTTGCGAAATGCCTCGAACAACACAAACAATCTGGCTGAAGACGATGGACCCGGTGGTGCCGGTCAAATCTTCAACGACGTTAACAGCTTCGATGAAATCTTTTCTGTCTGCGGTGCAGGCGGCGTTGAGCCGCGGAGTGGAGGGAGTTCCGGACGCCAAACGGAACGGCTTCTACGAAATCCAGATCGAAGATTGCTGGTGCTACATCCATATCCCGGTTCGCGCGGCATGTGTCTACCTGATTGCGAGCTTCCGGACTCCGCTGATGGCGACTCCTGCCTACATGGCTACTGCCCGGCATTAACGCGTTATTTCCGCGTGATTTCAAAAATGACATGCCGGGAAAGAGTTCCGTCCAGCGCGGACAGATTTTCTTCCCCGACGATGCGCGCACCAAGTTTCTGAAGCGCGCGCTGGGATCTCAGGTTATTTGCTCCAACCTGGAACAACACGCGGTCGACAAAACGAAAGGCGTGATCGAGCATCAGTGATTTCATTTCGCGGTTGTAACCGCGTCCCCAGAACTCGGTTGCAAGGAACGTGTAGCCGATGATCACTTCGCGCCGGTCGGAGTTGAAATCGTAGAAACGGGAACTCCCGATGATGTTGCCGGTTTGAATATCGACGGCCGCGAACGCGCCTCCGGACTGCATGGCGCCGTCGAAGAATTTTTGAAAGACTTCGCGCTGATAACGCATCGGTTCGGGATGCTGTTCCCATATCCGCGGATCACTGGCCGCCGCATAGAGCGCCTCGAAATCGTCTTCACGAAGCGGGCGAACCTCGACAAGTCGGCCTCTCAATGTCGGCTGGAGTTCAAATTCCACACGCGGATTCTCCCATAGCGTTAAAATGTCGCCCATGATGAAACTCGTCGAAGAGTGTTCCGGCGTCGGAGAACTGATGTGGGGCGGCCGGAGCGTCCGGAAGATCGCCTACCAGGTGCGGCGCTTCCAGGGCCTTTCGGAAGGCTCGGGCATGCCGATTCCCGGCCTCTTCCGAATCGAAGGATCGATTGATTTTGACGCTGCAAAAGATTCGCTGCAGTGGATTGGATCGGATCTGGGTTTGAAACTCGAAGACGGGCGGGTGTTTGGAATTTCCGTGTTGAACCGTGAAGGCCAGGTGCTGAGCGAAGGGCACGGACCATCGAAGTGCGTGTGTTGTTAGCGCATGAAATTGCCTCTCGATCATCTCTGGTTGCCCGCAATCACGCCGTCAAATCAACTCGTTATTGTTTTGCATGGGCTCGGTGATTCCGCCAATGGATTCCTCTGGCTTCAGGACGAACTGGCCATCGATTCTCTGAACTACCTCCTGCTCACGGGGCCGGATCGGTATTACTCCGGCTTTCAGTGGTACGACATCGAGTCCAATCAACTCTCGGGTATTACCCGATCCCGAGAAATTCTTGCGGAAGTATTCGCGGCGACGAAACTCGAGGGATACCTGCCGGATCAGACGTTCCTTCTCGGATTCTCGCAGGGATGTCTGATGACGCTCGAGTTTGGAGCGCGGCATGCCGATCGGCTTGCGGGGTATGTCGGCATCAGCGGATACACGATCGATCCCGAGGCGCTCGTGCGCGATTTGAACCCCGACGTGAATCGGGGCGACTGGCTCGTCACTCACGGAACGAGGGACGAACTGATTCCGGCGGTGAAAACGCGGGCGCAGATGAGGACGCTGCAGGACGGCGGGTTCAAAATCGACTACCGCGAATACCCGAAGGCCCACACCATCGATCCCGAACGCGAGCTGCCCGATATTCGAAACTGGATATCCGCCCGTCTGTAATCCGGAGATCCGGGGGCGGGGGTAGTAATTGGGAACGAATTCCGGGGACGGGGGTACGAATTCACGCCCGAATTCCCACCCCCGTCCCCGGATTTATTCAGACCTTCAAATACCGACCGATGAACTCGAGAACGGATTCGTACCACACCACAGCGTTTTTCGGTTTGAGGATCCAGTGATTCTCGTCCGGAAATATCAACAGCTCCGACGGCACACCGTGGTATTGGAGCGCCTCGAACAGATTGAGGCCTTCGCTGATGGGGCACCGATAGTCGTGCTCCCCATGAATGATCAGCGTGGGTGTCTTCCAGTTCCGCACGTGCTGCACCGGCGCAAACCGATCGAACTTCGGCTGATCGGCAAACGGATTCTCTCCTCCCATTTCGAGATACCACCATGCCGGGTGGTCGGTCACTCCGGTGAACTGCGCCATGGTGAAAATGCTCGCATGCGTAATCAGGCAGCGGAATCGATCCGTCTGCGTGCCGATCCAGTTGGCCATGTATCCGCCAAACGAACCGCCCATGGCCATAACGCGCTTTGAATCGACGTCCGGGCGCACATCAACGGCGTCCGCGACGCACATGAGATCCTTGAAGCATTGATCGCCCCAGACATTTCCCCATATCCCCTGAATGAAGTCCTGGCCAAACCCGGTCGATCCCCGCGGATTTGGCAAAACCACGGCATAGCCGGCCGCAACGGCCAGCAGCGGATTCCATCGCCAGTGCCATCCATCGGCGTCCATGCCGATCGGCCCGCCGTGAATCCACAGCAGCGTGGGCAAGCGACCGCCGGCACCCTTCGGCTTCATGAAGAAGTATTGAACGGATGCGCCGTCCGTCGACCTCGCACTGCATCGCTCCACCTCGGCCCAATCAGCCGGCGTAAATCCGGAGAGACGGGCGAGCGGTTTGGGCGTCGATTCCAACTTTGGATCGACAAGAAAGCATTCGGGAGCATCGAGCAGTGTCGAGCGGATGCAGGCGATCCGATTGTCGGGCAGCACTTCGATATTGGTATGAGCTCCGCCGCTCGACACCGCAGAGAGGCGATCCACTTTCCCGTTGGAAACATCGACCGAGTACAGCGGCGTGTCGCCATTGTCGTCTGCCGACACAATCACGCAGCTGCCGTCGCGAGACCAGTATTCCAGCTGCGGCCAGCGGTCCCAGCTCGCGGCCAGCGTGCGTTCCTCGCCGGTTGCGATGTCGATCAGCGTCAATGTGGGGCGGATCACTTTCTGGGAAGAACGAAAGCTCCGAATCGTCGCCATGGTTTTTCCCGTCGGCGAAAACAACGCGGGCTCGTTGTTGACGTTGGTTCCCGCACCGAATGTCCTTCGACCATTCGAAGCAATATCGATCAGAAGAATTGTCGTATCGAGTACGCGGTCAGCGCCCGGCGACTGCTGAATCACGGCAACCTGGCGTCCGTCGTTGGAAACGTCGTACAAGGGCTCGATGGAAAATTCACGCGTCGCATCGGGAGTAAGATCGGCGCGATTTTTCCCGGCGGCGTCACAGACAATGATGTGTGTGTTGGCCAGATCAGTGTTTTCATGCAGCCAATGATCCCAATGCCGAACGGGCTGGCGGGTAAAGCGCCGGGCGTGGGCGCCTTTCTTGACCTGATCTGCTGCGGCTTCACGCTGCTTGTCGTGTGCGATGCCGGGGATCACGCCGGCGCAATAGACAAGCCGATCGGCATCCCTGGCAAATAAGAAGGAGTCGATGCCGAGAGGTTCGTCGGTCAGCTGAATCGGTTCGCCCCCCGCGGCGGGCAGAATCCAGAGCTGCGACCGCTTGTCGGCATCGTCATCGGGCTTCAGTTCATTCGGCAAACGGTTCGAAAGAAAACCCAGCGCTCCGTCATGCCGAAAGCGAGGCGCGGTGTCGTTCGATTCACCGCGCGTCAGCTGGACCGGAGCAGAGCCGTCGACGGGTACTTTCCAGATGTCGCCAATGTACTTGGCCCCGTCGCGATCCAGACGTTGAATGGCGACGGCAAGCCAGGTTCCATCGGGAGAAGCGGCGATGGAGGTCACGCGTCGGAGTTGAATATGGTCGTTTATAGAATATGGCATGGCGAAAATTGTAGGCGAATTCGTCAATTCGTATCCAATCATCGCGAATCCCTCTCCCACAGGGAGAGGGTGCCGCCCATCAGGAGATGGGCGGCGGGTGAGGGAATCAATTTTCGAAATAGCCCCAAACCGGATTCCCTCATCCGGCCCTTCGGGCCACCTTCTCCCTGAGAGAGAAGGATTCTCCAAACATTCGTTTCCCTAAACCTTAAAGCCGCTATATTGTCCATCCTGCTATGACGAAACCCGCACTGCTCTCGCTGGCCGTGTTTCTGGGCCTGTGCCTCACCGGTGGAGCTCAGCCGCAAACCGCCACCCTGAACGAGACTCAGCGCATCACGCACCTGCTCAATCGCGTCGGCTTCGGGCCTCGCCCCGGCGATGTGGAGCGAGTCCGTCAGATGGGTGCGAGCAAATACATCGAACAGCAGCTTCGTCCGGAACTCATCGACGACAGCGCCACCGACATTCGTCTCGAACCGTTCGACACCCTGCACATGAGCATCGGCGAAATCTTCGAGCACTTCGCGGATCCCCAGATGATCCTCCAGCAGCTCAACAACAACGCCGGCGGCGGCGGCACTCCGGATCAGGCGGCGCAGCGGCAAAAGGTTCAGGCCTATATACAGCAGATGGGAATTTCCCCTCCCCAACGACTGGCGCAGGAACTGGCCGCGCAGAAGCTGGTCCGCGCGGTTTCCAGCGAGCGGCAGCTGCAGGAGGTGCTCACTGATTTCTGGTACAACCACTTCAATATTTTTATTGGCAAGGGCGTGGACCGTTTTCTGACGACGGATTTCGAAATGAACGCCATCCGTCCGCATGTTCTGGGCAAGTTCAAGGACCTGCTTATGGCCACCGCGAAAAGCCCCGCCATGATGTTCTATCTGGACAATGTTCTCTCCACTTCGCCCGACCCTCGGGCGCTGGCGGCCGCCCCGGCGCGCGGCGGCATCAATGAAAACTATGCCCGAGAGTTGATGGAGCTGCACACCCTCGGCGTCGACGGCGGATACACGCAGCAGGACGTCACGGAAGTTGCGCGTGCGTTTACCGGCTGGTCGATCGCGCAGGCGCCGGATGCCAATGGCATGGCTCAACAGGCGAGACAGGCCGCCCGCGTGGGTCTTGGTCAGCCCCCGGGACAGCGCGGCGATTTCATGTTCCGTCCCTTCATGCACGACAGCGGTATCAAAACAGTGCTGGGTCACACCATCAATGCCGGCGGCGGAATCGAAGACGGCGAACAGGTGATCGACATTCTCGCGCATCATCCGAGCACAGCGCGATTCATCGCCACGAAACTGGTGCGGCGATTTGTGAGCGATACGCCGCCGCCGTCGCTGGTGGATCGTGTGAGCGCAACCTATATGAAGACGGATGGGGATATTCGAGAAATGATGCGCGTGATTCTCACCTCGCCGGAGTTTGCCGCACCGGATGCAGTTCAAGCCAAGGTCAAGTCGCCTTTTGAGCTTGTGGTATCCGCGATTCGCCTGCTTGGCGGAAGAACCGACGGAAGCCCGCAGCTGGTGCAAGCCATCGAACGTATGGGACAGCCGCTGTACCGTTACGAAGCGCCCACGGGATTTCCGGATCGTGCCAGTTACTGGATGAACAATGGCGTTCTTGTGGAACGCATCAACTTTGGAATCGCACTGACCTCGAACCGGATTCCCGGGACGCGGGTCGATCTGAAGGGATATAAAGATCCCGAATCGGCGGCGCTCGTTCTCGGCTCGCCGGAGTTTCAGAAGAAGTAAATTGCCGCAACTTTACAGGTTTTAACAATTCCCGTCGGCCCACTCGTGTCCAATACGGGCATGGAGAAATCAGAAATGAACTCACGCTACAGGTTGATCGCCGCTATAGGCGGACTGGGTCTCGGCGCACTGGCGCTCGTGACCTGTTCCCTTCTCGCACAGGCTCCGGCGAAGAACGAGAACTCGATCGAGTTCGTGAAAATCGCTGCGGGCGAATTCATGATGGGTTGTTCGGAAAGCGACGATCAATGTGGCGACGACGAGAAGCCGGCACACCGCGTCCAGCTCACGAAGGCGTTCGAGATGGGAAAGTATGAAGTGACTCAGGCGCAGTGGCAGTCGGTAATGACTTCGAATCCGAGTGCCATGAAGGGCGAGAGCCGGCCGGTGGAGACCATCGCCAAGACAGAGGCGGAAGAATTCCTCAACAGATTGAATGCGCGCAACGACGGGTACCACTACCGTCTTCCGACTGAAGCCGAATGGGAATACGCGGCTCGAGCCGGAACCAAAGGACCGTATGCGGGCAAGCTTGCCGACATTGCCTGGTATGCCGACAACTCCGAAGACGAAAGCCATCCGGTTGGAATGAAGAAACCGAACGCATGGGGTCTGTACGACATGGAAGGCAACGTTCGGGAATGGGTCTCAGATACCTACGGCAGAAACTACTACAGCAACAGTCCCGTTGCAGATCCCACCGGACCTCCGGCAGGAGCTGGTGGGCGCGGCGGGCCACGCGGTGGACGCGGCGGGCCTCCTCCCCGCGGCGGACCGGGTGACCCACCACCGCCTCCGCCTCCGGGCGGATTCCCCGGCGGCGGGCCTCCTCCTCCTCGCGGCGGAGTTGGACCCGACGGCGGACCCCGCGGCGCGCGCGGTGGGCCCGGCGGCCCCGGAGGTCCGGGTGGCAATCTTCCCGTGATGCGCGGTGGCGCCTGGGATAACTTCGACACCTTCGAGCGCGTATCGTCGCGCTACAACTATTACGGACCGACATTGAGAACGAGCGACATTGGTTTTCGCGCCGTTCGCGAACCGGTTGCCCGTTGAACGTTCATCTTTCGTGGAGGCAATTTCGATGAAGACGCTGTCTTTCGCTGTTTTGCTGATCATGGTTCTGATCTCCATGTCGGCTCCTGTCTGGGCTCATCACTCGTTTCAGGCCGAATACGATCAGACCAGGCCGCTGACTCTGGTGGGCAAGGTGACCAAGGTGCTACAGGAGAATCCGCATGGATGGATTTACATGGACGCGAAGAATGCCCAGGGGAAGGTGGTGAGCTGGGCTCTGGAAACTCCGGGTCCAAACGTCGTCATCCAAAACGGCTTCAGCCGCGAGATTTATCAGACGCTGGTCACGACGGGAGAAGAGGTCACGGTGACCGCCTATGCGGCGCGTGACGGATCGAAACATGCGTGGGCGGGTGGATTGACACGAGCGGATGGGAAAACGGTGATCACGCTGAGTGGGATTCCGGGCCAGGGTCCGGGCGCTCGCGGCGGGCCAAGGGGACAGTAATGCGGGGACAGGCCCTGAAATCGAAACTTTCGTTTCGATTTCAGGGCCAGTCCCCACAATATTCACACTGTCTTATTTAGGTTCCCGGACGAGACGAAAACCGGCGCTGTTGTTTTTGAAATTCGGAGGAATCGCAAAGCGGTTCGAGACGCGCATCTCGAGGGCCGACAAATCCCAGGAGCCGCCACGCAGAACCCGCTTATCGCCCTTGTTGTTCAGCGGATCGCTGACGGGATTTTTCTTGTAGTCGCTATAGCCGTCCTGAACCCACTGCCAGACGTTTCCCATCATGTCGTAAAGGCCCCACGCGTTCGCCGCTTTGGTACCCACGGCGTGCGTGTGCGGCCCGCCCTTCTGGTCGTACCAGGCAATCGCTTCCAGCGAGTCTCCGGGGATTGCCCCAGCGGTTCCGGCACGCGCGGCATATTCCCACTCCGCTTCGGTGGGCAGCCGGTATTTGAAACCATCATTCGTCGCATTGATCTTGGTTAGAAAATCCTGGATCTGACTCCAGCTGATATTTTCGACCGGAAAGTTTCCGACGGGATAATTGGCGCCCTGAAACGTACTCGGATTCGATCCCATGATCGTCTGCCATTCCGCCTGAAGGACAACATACTTGCCCATTTCAAATGGTTTCGTGATCTTCACCGCGTGTACCGGCGTCTCGGAAAGATCCTTAAACAAGTCCTTCAAAGGCGATCCCTGATCATGCATGTCACATGTGGTGTCGCCCTTGGAGCAGCCCATCATGAATTCCCCGGCGGGGATCTTTACATATTCAACTTTAACGGGGGTAAGCGGAGCAGCGGCCGGTCGTGCAGCGGCAGCGGGGGCAGCAGTCTGTTGCCGGGCGGCGGATAGGCCCGTGGACAATGCAATCACTGCAGCGACGCCGATAGTGGCCAGGCCGATTCGTCGAATGGGGGTCGTCATATTTATCTCCTCACGGCGGATGCCGAAAATTCCCTAAGGACCGAATCATACTTCCATCGATCCGAAAAAACATGCTGGAATTCGGTAGTGCACAACGCCGTGATTCAAAATCTGGTTGCCGCGAGTGGCCCATCAGAACAACAATGCGTCGACACTAAATGTGGGAGGGAAAATGAAATTCAGAATTCCGATGCTTGGCTGCCTTCAATGGGGCCTGGGTGTTGTCATGATGATTGCCTTGTTGGCTGCGGGAACGGTACAGGCGCAGGTACCGCCGTTGGTGGAAGCGGAGTTGGTCAAGATGGGCCGAGTCGTCGATCCGGGCTGTACGGGAAAACTCTACCGGCCGCTGTTCGGAAAAAACGATTACAACACGTACTGGCCGGTCGATGCGGCCTCTCCGAACAAGAATATAAAACTGTATCCCGGTGTGACCATGACCCGCGATGTCTCCTACGGGCCACAACCCAAGGATTTGATCGACATCTTCATGCCGGACAAAGGCGGAGGCAATCGCACGGTGCTGATCTTTGTTCCGGGTGGCGCGGGAAACAAGATCGAGCAGCAATCGGTTGAGTCCAACATGTTCTACGACAATATCGGAATGTGGGCGGCCAACAACGGCATGCTCGGCATCACGGTGCAGCGCGGAGGATCGGCTGCGGGCCAGAATCTGGCGCTCGTGATCCAATGGCTCCAAGCCAATGCGGCAAAGTACAAAGGCAATTCGAACGACATGTTTCTCATGGCGCATTCGGCCGGCACCCAATCGCTGGGTCAGTACATCGGCCGGCCCGACCTTTATGGTATCGGGGTGAAAGGCGCGATCTTCCTCGGCGGTCTTCCCAATCTGGGGATCGGTGGCGGAGGCGGAGGTGGTCGCGGTGGCGGTGGAGCACCAGCCGCCAATCCCCCAACCTGCGTACTCCCTGGAGGCAGTCAGGCTGGCGTGATCCGGGGGCCCAGCAGTCCCCTGCCGGATCAGGGAGCGACTGCAGCAGCACGGCGGAAGGAACAGGCCTCTACCGTTTACTGGAATTGGGATGGTAAACAGTGGGTGTCCACCGGAGTCACGCCACCTGCTCCGACAGCCGCTGGTGCGGGAGGCGGTGGTGGACGCGGTGGCGGCGGAGCTGGAGGTGGCGGCGGACGTGGCGGAGCAGGAGGTGGTGCACCACCCGCCGCCGCTGGAGCCCCCGCGGCACCGCCGGCCTTTACGCTTCTGGATGGATTTAAGACAACCCGAACCGCCATTGCCCTCGGTTATGGCGAGATCGATCTGGATGCAACAGCGATCAACGGCCCCGGTACCCAATCTGTCGCCATCCACGACGAGCTTTGCAAACTGGAAGGTCCAAAACCCAAGGACGGCGTCGGCCATTGTCCCACGCTGATGTGGTTCAAGGGTGAGAGTCATATGTCGGAGGTGTTTTCGTTCGGCAGCATCGACAAGACCGTTTCCGAACCCGTCCTCGCGTTCATCAGCCAGCACCACTGATAATTCCAGGGACGCGCACCGGAATTCACTGGAATTCCGGTGCGCACCCGATCCATTCTCGGTGTACACTCTCCGTCAACATGAACAGGAAGCTGGTTCTCGTTGCCATCCTCGCGTTGGTTGCTACTGCCTATGCTCAGATTGGAAGCGTGTTTGGTCAGGGCGGCCGGCGACCGGGCGGAGGAGGGGGCGGGTATGCCGGCAATTGCATCGTGCCGGGCGCCCAGTTCGGTAATGGAGAAGGCGATACTTCCCTTCCGCGCAATATCAATCGAGCGAATTTCGTCTACGCCCGGGTTCGATACCATCTCCAGCCAAACTGGAGAGGTGAGGTGCCATGGCACCATGACTACCCCGACGGCGACACGATGTTCTCGGACAACCTGGAGAAGCTGACGGCAGTTTCGACGAATCCGGACCAGTATCAAATCGTCGATGTCGACAGCAAAGAGTTGTTTCAATATCCATTCGCGTATATGTCCGAACCGGGCTACTTGAATCTGCTCCCCGCCGATGCCAAAAACCTTCGGGAATATTTCGACCGCGGCGGCTTCCTGCTTCTGGACGATTTTCGGGCGAATGAATACAACCCCTCGCAGTATGAAAATATGGCGAGAGAGATGGCGAAGGTTTTCCCGGATCGAACCATCGACGTTGTTTCGGCCGCCGATCCGATCTTCCACTCGTTTTTCGATCTCGATCCCAAAGACATGATCGCTCCGTACTTCAACCCAAACGAATCCGGTCCTGTCGAGTTCCTGGCGATTCGGGATGAGAAGGGACGCATTCAAGTCATGATCGACCTGAACAACGACATCAGCGAATACTGGCAGGCGCTGGACGTCGGCACGTGTTCCATCCATGAAGCCGGACGCGCCGTGCAGCTCGGCGTCAACTACGCCATCTACGCGATGACCCACTGAACAACTATTCACAACTTACGAAAACCAAACGCGGCGGCGCCGGGAGAAGACCCGGAGAAGATGTACGGACGGTAGCCGGTCAGGCGCTCATAAGCTCCGGCAATCTCCGCAACCGCAGAACCCGCATCGGCACGACCGAGAATCGCAACCGTGCCTCCGCTGCCGCCGCCGGTAATCCTGGCGCCGAATAGTCCGGAGGCCGGGCCGGCGTCTCGGACCAGCTTGACGATCGTGTCCGTACCGCGAGATCCCAGCCCACACGCCGTGTAACTTGCATGCGATTGATACATCCATTCTCCCAGCTGGGCGAATTCGGCATCGTCCGCGGAATCGAGCAGCAAACTGCGGAACTGGAGCACGCGATGATTCTCAAATATCGGATGAGCTGCCGGCTGCCGAATCTTGTAAACGCGCCCGGGATCTACGGACGTCACCGTGTCGTCGATTCGCGCAAAACGCTTCAGAAACTCGGCACCGGAAATCTCCTCAGGCAACAGCGAAACGAAATCGCGTGCAAAATCCACGGGAGACACATTGGCCAGGTAATCATCGGGCGCTTCGTCGCTCGCCTCGGCAATCATGCGAAACCCCATGAACGCGCCCGTGCGGACGGACGTGTAATCCGAACCGCTCACCGCGTGGCGCTCTCCCGAGTCGAGTCCCCAGAACTCCAGCGTCTCCGGAACTCTCACCGGCGATTGTAACTGGGCGGGCTGGCACAGCAGCGACAACAGCGAGCCGGCTTCCCCGCACACCGCCGTCATCTGGTCCATGATTCCACATGGCGCGCCGGCGACAAGGTTCTCCACCTTCTGGCACAGCACCGCCATTTCCTGCGCATCCACGGGAAAATCAAATGCGGTGATCACTGCCTGCATGACGGCAACTTCGAGAGCTGCAGAGGACGCGACTCCTTTTGCCTCCGGCACTCGCGATGAAATCAGAATCTTCGATCCCTGCGGGAATGCCACTCTGCGCTCGCGCATCAACACGAGAAAAACTCCAATCACATAGGCGGCCCATCGTGTCTCGACGTTCCTGAATAACTCGCGGGCGTCGCTGTATGGAATGGGTTCCACATCCGAACCCAGCGAATCCATAGGAATCGCAAACACGCGTGGAATCTCGTTGGGATCGGGACTCAGGCTCACGACGTTGAGAATGCGCGCGTCCGTGCGCTGCAGCGCGGCGAATGTCGCCTCGGCGATGGTCCGCTGCAGCACGAGCGATCCGGAATAGTCCGCGATTCCGCCCATCACATCCAGACGTCCGGGAGCGCGGGCCAGGATCACCGCAGCGCGTTGATCGAAAAACCCGGTGAGCTTGATGGCGTCCACGAACGCTGTGATTTCGTCGCTCATGTTTCTGATCCGATCATGCCTCGCCGGCGCAGCGCGTCTTGAAGCAGCGGTTCAATTTGACGCCGGATCTGTTCGTTGGCGTATCCGGCCCATGCAACATCGGTCTCCACATTCAGAGGTGCGCTTAACGGGGCACCATGGGCGTCTGTGACCACGACTCCAAGCTCCGTTGCAATCAACGCCGTGCACAAGTCATAGGGATGGCAACAAATGCCGAGCTGCAAACCGCGGCGCTGGAGAATCGTTTCCATCATTGGACGGAGATCGGCGATGAACCGGTCGTGCCCCGACATCAATTCATAGAGTTGCCCGCCGCTGGAAATGTACTGGTCTTCAAAACAATGCGCCTTGCCCGGTCTCACCGGGCCGAGAGCGCCCAGGACAACCTCCTCATCCATTGCCGCGAGTTCATCGCGTGCTCCGGGAAAGAAGCGCGAGATTGTCGCGAAGCCGTGCGCAATGGTGTCGGCATTCGACGGTCGGAGTTGGAGCTTGCTGCGCTCTCCAGTCACGCGGTTGAAGCGCTCCGCCTGTGCTCCTTCGCCTTTCAAGGCCCACAGCTGATCCGACAGATGCTGTTTCACCAGCGGGATTTCCGTCTGCACCGCGGCAACAATATCCTGCAGCGAAGTCTGCGGCCCCCGATTCGGCGCAGCCCCGGTCAATATCCACGCGCTGCGTTTCTGGTACATCAGGCCGCGGGTGCCATCGATGGGATCGACGATGATTCGCCAATCCACGGACGCCGGATCGGACCCGCGGGGAAAAGCAATCGGGCCATCGTGCAGGCCCTCGGCGATCAACACGAAGGAGAATCCAGCCGACAGCTTTTCGAAGAAATCCAGAAGGATGTCTTCACTGACCACATCGACGGCGTAAATGGTGTCGCCGTCCTGTTCCCTGCGAACACTGGCGAGTTCCTCCAGGCGCTGCGCTTCGGTGGAAGCAATCACCGCACTGCGAATATCGTCGTGCAAGCGGCGAAGCGGATCGACCAGGTCGTGTGCGTTCATGGCTTCTGACCGGAACGCGTCTTGTAGTGAACATCGGCCAGGCTTCGCAGCTCTGCCGCTTTGTCTTCGGGCCAGGTGTCGCTGAGGAAATTGCCGCCTCCAATTTCAGGACCCGCAAGATACTTCAGCAGATTCGGCGTCCGCAGCGGTGGATGGAACTCCATGTGAAAGTGAAATCCGCGATGATCGGCGCCGTCGGTGGGCGCATGATGCAGCGTCATGACGTAGGGAAACGGCGTGCTCCAGAGGTTATCGTATTTCACGAGCATTGCCTTCAGCGCCTGAGCGAGATCCCTCATTTCGTCCGGACCCAGTGTGGAGAGCCCTTCGTGAGTTGCTTTCGGCGCGACATAGCACTCGTATGCATAACGCGCAAAGTAAGGAAGAAACGCAATGGCCGAGGCATTCTCGAAAATGATCCTCCGGGTGTCTTGGCGTTCGGCCTGCAGGATGTCCTGGAACAGCACCCGTCCGGTTTCTTCCAGGTGCTGACGCGAAATCCGGACTTCGTTCTCAATGGTCTTGAACACAAAGTTCGTCGCATAGATCTGGCAATGCGGATGCGGATTCGAAACTCCGACGACCTCTCCCTTGTTTTCAAAAACCAGAACGTGGTGGACTTCCGGCCGCGCGCCAAGCTCGGCGTACTGCGCCCGCCAGGAATGGAGCAGAGCCTCGATCTCCGGCAACTCCAGCTCTGCCAGGGTCAGGTTATGCTTCGGACTGTAACAGACCACACGCGAGAGCCCGTCCGCTGGAGAGTTCCGATATATGCCTGTGGGTGACGACAGCTCGGGCGGTGCGTTGGGACCGACGCAGGGATGATCGTTGTCGAAAACGTAGATCCCGCGATAGGCGTCGTTACGCGCGCCGCTGACCCTCAGGTTCCCCGGGCAAAAAAAACAATTGGCGTCGAACTCCGGCGTCGTTCGCTGGGATGCTACCGTTTCGCCCTGCCATGGCCGGTTCTGCCGATGCGCAGCAATGATCACCCATTCCGAGCGCAGGGGATGCCAGCGCTGTTCCCATTTCACGGCTTCAGACAATGATAGGACCGGCAGGAAGAATGATTCTCATGCGCGATAGTTTCTGTGAAAACCGTCACGCTTGTCGAAGGAATATTCGGAGAGTTGGGTCAGGCAATGGAATACTTGGCTCAAATATACGCATTGCCCCTCCTGGCCAGGAGGGGTGGCTGCGCCGCAGGCGCAGACGGGGTGGTGGTTCAAGTTCTGGAACCACCACCCCATCCGCTCCATAATTGCAAATTATTGAGATTCGACTTTTGTGATGAATGTCAGAGCGCTGGAACCCGCAGTCGCGGTGACTTCCCAGCAGCCCGCCTTCGGGAACGTCAGGCTGGTCGCAATGTAGCTCGCAGAACTGTCCCTGGCGAGGCGCGCCTCCAGCGGGGCTGCGTCGCCATCGAGCCGCCTTCCGGTGATCACGAGATCCACGTTGGCCGGACGCATCCACATCGTATTGACCTGCGCGCCGGCGACAAATGGCTGGTCCCAGGTCCAGATCGTGCGGTCTTCGTTGATGTGCCATGGCCCGGAACCCAGCGCCGCCTTCGTCTCTTTCATCTTCGTTTCCTGAGTGCCGGGTGTGACCTTGCATATAAATGGCGGCGCGGGCTTCGGCTCGGGAATCGCTGGTGCGGTGACCTTCGATATGAGAATAGACGTGGACTTTGTTGGGCCTGCCACCAATACCGCATCCGGCTGAATCACGATGGGACGGCTGATGGCATCTGGGATTTCGATGTTTGGCGCTGCCGTATCACGCGACTCGACCCTCG
>Ga0209488_10001570_pt1 | contig 19497 bp, 14 predicted proteins | sample Rivendell_Oct201_8_FD_188349 | JGI IMG/M metagenome (GOLD analysis project Ga0209488, IMG submission 188349) | Vadose zone soil microbial communities from the Eel River Critical Zone Observatory, Northern California, USA -... | ecosystem: Environmental > Terrestrial > Soil > Vadose zone >...
ATCGCGCAAACCCTTGTGTTCGGAGGTAGTTCTTCAGATGGCCCTTTGCTCGACGTCGCGCGAGCTGTCAGAAACGCCAGGTAAACGGGGAATTCCAAGTGTCTATATTTCTTCGAACGAATTGACCGCCCATTCACCATCGCGGGCGGTCCGTCACCGAATATCCTCCTTGCGCCAATTGGATTTGAACCTCGGCCACCTGTGATCCGACCAAAGATTGGAGAGGCCCCACGCGACGTGGCGGTCTTAATCAGACGCGCAATCGTTTTTGGATGGAAGAGCGAAATGACCGTCAAAATGCAATCCGGGTCCGCAAGGTCGACGACATTCCTGCGATTGGCCTATTCGGCACCTCTGCCGGACCAATCTACCGCCGAGGAACTTCGCCGCTACATGCAGCCGGCCACCAAGGCACTGCCTTTTGTGAAACTTCGTGCCAATGATCAGCCGTTGTGGCGTGCGGAGAGCTTTTGGAACGTCAAGACGACGCAGGACAAGGAGCGGGACGTCCGCCTGGGCCGCAAGTATGCGCGCGCAGCAATTGCTGCCATGAAGGCCGATTGCAACGAAGGTCTGATCGCCCTCATCCTTCAAGACATCGTCCGGACCTCGTCCAAGAGCGACGGTAAGAGAGCACCATTGAGGCTCAGTCCGATCGCCCAGGGCTTTCTCGGCGAGATCGGGGCTGCTGTCGCGCAGGTGTAGAAATGCGGGCTCGAAAGCTGCATCGCTAAAATGAAGGGAGTTTTCGTAGGGGCGGGTCTTCGGCGGCTTGCGCCGCGGTGCAAGCCGCCGGAGACCCGCCCCTACGAAAAATGGCCCCTTCAGTTAAGTTGAAGCACGCGGCTAATTCTTGCCCCCCGGGCGGCCTAGCAGGCTCGCCATCTCTTGTTCGAGGCTATCGTACATTGAGGACCGTTGGCCGGCGGGCTTGGCCTCTCGGGTCGCCTTTGCTTCGCCGCGCGGCAACCTTGGTTCCAAAGTCATTGGCTCAGGCGCATTGACGACCATGGGCTCGGGCGGTGCATGCACCATTGGCTCTGCGGGAGACACCTTGAGCTTGGGATCAGCCAAAGCTTCTGGTTTCATGGGACGTCGCAATGCGGCTTCCAGGCGCTGCGCCATGTCGGCCAGATTTTGTTCAGCGGCCTGGCCAAATTGTCCCTCGCCCTGAGGTTGCGGCAAGCGTGCAACTTCACGCTCTCGTACCGGTTCTCGCTCACGCATTGTCTCGCGCTCGCGCGTAGCTTCGCGCGCCGCATCGCGTTCCCGAGGCGTTTCTCGTTCCCTTGCGGTCTCGCGTGTCGCTTCCCGTATGGCTTCGCGTGTTGCTTCGCGCGGCTGCTCGCGATCACGAATGGCCTCACGCGGAGCTTCGCGTTCGCGCGACGGCTCGCGCTCGCGTGACAGTCGCGGTGGCAGCGCGGCTGGCGGCTGGCGCGACAACTCGGCGGCCAAACCGGCCAGCGGATCGACGGGCTGGCGGGAGGGGCGGGTTGGTGGCGCTGGCGGCGGGGGCTCTGCTTCGGCCTGCCATTGCGCGGGTTCCTCGACCATAGGGGGTGGCGGGGGACGTTGCGGCCGGGGTGCCGGCATCGGGGCGGGTTCCGGCTGCAGGGGCCAGGTGCTGCCCTCTCCCAAGGGAACTGGGCGCGGAAGCGTGTCGGCTGCGGTCGGGGGACGCGATGGCGCGGCATCGCGTTGCGTGGCGGAGCGGATGATGTTGGGCTCGATCACGACATCGGTCGGACCGCCGATCATCAGAAGATGCTCGACATTGTCCCGGCGGATGAGGATCAGCCGCCGCCGGCTATCGACTGTGGCCGCGTCAATGACGGCGAGCCGGGGCTGGCGTCCGCGCGAACTTGCCCCTCCCAGTCGTTCCGAGCCGAATCGGCGGACGAGCCATGCGGTTGCTCCGATCACGGCGACAAGCACCAAAAAGGCAAACAGCCAACGGAGGCCGTAGCCTTCACCAAAAAGAAAGTCCGACATTGGTCCTCCCTGCGCCCCCCAGGGGTTCGGCGTTGTTCCGCGGCGCCGGGGACAGACCCCGAAAGCTTAACGCCAGAGGTAACATATGCCGCGTTTATCAATAGCAGAGCCTTAATAAAGCGGTCCATGTAACCTGCACAATTCACCGGATTTAGTGTCTGGCGCGGCAAAAGGCCGTTTTAAAGGCAATTCCCCGTTCCAACCGTTAACGGACCATTAACCTTACACCAGACAAAGTCGGCCTACCAACCCACTCGTGCGCCATTGCCTACATATTGAGTCATATTGATGGGACACGCGGAATGGGCACACTGGCAACACAATGATTCTGTTGTCGCTAAGAAGGTCAGCCCACCATGGCCCACCAGCAGTTGAGCGGAAACTTTATGCGTCCGGATCTCAACGGCAACCAGGATGGAACGCACGGCGGCAGTATCGCCATGGTGCTGGTCCTGGCGATTGCGTTCCTTGCCGTAGCGGCGGGCTTCGTGACGGTCGGTCGCGCCAATTCCGCGCCATTTATTCTCACCTTGCTGGCGGTATTTGCCATGTCCGGCGTCTTTCTCCTGTTTGCGGTTGCGTCGGGCGTTCTAACGATCTCCGACAAGGGCAGCGCCAATGCGCTTCTCAAGTCGGTGGTCGACAGCGCGCGCGACGGCGTTTTGGTAACTGATCGCGACGGGCGCGTGACCTATGCCAACAAGGCCTACCGTGACTTGATCGGCGCGGCTCGCCAGGCGGATGTCCGCCCGGTAGAACGCGTTTTCACCGGGGATCCCATCGTATCGGAAGCGATCTACCGCCTGCTGCGGGCCGCGCGCGACGGGCGCCGTCTGCAAGAAGAAGTTCGCATTGCGGGCCAGCGCGGCGAGCCGGGGCGATGGTTGCGTATGCGCGTGCAGCCACTGGGCGAAGCCGGTCATGAATCCCAATCACCGGCGGCTGAGACGCAAGATTCGCAGATGACAGTCTGGACGATTGTCGATGCAAGCCGCGAGCTTGAGCGACAGGAGAACGTCTTTCAAGAGTTGCAGGACGCGATCAATTATCTCGACCATGCGCCCGCGGGTTTTTTCTCGGTCGATGCTGCCGGTCATATCACCTACCTCAATGCCACCTTGGCGGAATGGCTTGATCACGATTTTGCGCATGTCGGCTCCGGCGGCCTGCAACTCGGCGACATCGTAGCCGGTGACGGCGTCGCGTTTCTGACGACATTCAGCGGCGCGCCCGGCGATATACGGGTCCAAGCGTTCGATCTCGACCTCAAGAGCCGCTCGGGCCGGACAGTTCCGGTGCGGCTCATCCATCGCGTCGCCTTCGGTGCCGATGGCACTGCCGGCCCTTCACGAACGCTCGTGCTCCACCGCGGCCGCGAGGGCGATGTCGATCCATTGGGGGCTGCCGAAGTACGCTTCGTGCGATTTTTCCACAACACCCCAATGGCTATCGCAACCGTCGACAAACAGGGAAAGATCGCGCGCTCGAACGCCATGTTCGCGCGGCTGTTCAATCCCGTGCTCGCCGGCGGGCAAAGGGAAGACAGCTCGAAGGATCATTCGATCCTCGCGGTCGTGGCGATGAAGGATCGAGCGGCGCTCGAAGCCGCCATCGGCAAGGCCGCGGAGGGGCAGGGCGAAATCGCTCCGGTCGATGCGGCGCTCGAAGGTACGGGAGATCGCTCGGTACGTTTCTATGTGACCGCGGTCGAGGAACATAAAGGCGATCTTGAAACGGCCATTGTCTATGCGCTCGACATGACCGAGCAGCGCGCCCTTGAAAACCAGGTGGTGCAGCAGCAGAAGATGGAGACCATCGGCCGGCTCGCCGGCAATGTCGCGCACGATTTCAACAATCTGTTGAACGCCATTATGCTGGCGACCGATTTCCTGCTCAGCGCGCATCGGCCTACCGATCCATCGTTCAGCGACATCATGCAGATCAAGCAGAATGCCAATCGCGCCGCGAGCCTTGTGCGACAGCTGCTTGCGTTTTCTCGCAAGCAGACGTTGCGCCCGCAAGTGGTCGACCTCGGCGAATCTGTTTCCGATCTCACAGTTCTCCTGCGACGCCTCATCGGCGAGAAGGCGCAACTCAATGTCGTCCATAGCCGGGATCTCTGGTCCGTAAAGGCGGATATCGGTCAATTCGAACAGGCAATCATCAATCTCGCGGTTAATGCGCGCGACGCCATGCCTCAAGGTGGCGTGCTGAACATGCGCACCAGCAATATCACGGCGGCGGAAGTTGGCCGCTTGCCCCACAAGGAGATGCCGGTTGGTGAATACGTGCTTGTTGAGGTTTCCGATACCGGCACCGGCATTCCGGCCGAAATCAAAGATAAGATTTTCGACCCTTTCTACACCACGAAGGAAATCGGGAAAGGCACGGGTTTGGGTCTCGCCAGTGTCTATGGCTTCATCAAGCAGACCGGTGGGTTCATCTACGTTGACTCGGAAGTAGGCAAGGGCGCGACGTTTCGTATCTTCCTTCCCCGCTATGTTCCGACAGCCGAGGAGGTGCGTGCTGCAGAATTGCCAGTTACAACAGCGCCTGCCTTGGCGACCACGGATTCCGCTGCAGAGGAGACCAAGCGCCCCGCGACGGATCTCACCGGCCACGGCACGATCCTGCTGGTCGAGGACGAGGAAGGTTTGCGTGCCCTCAATGCGCGCGGGCTCGTTTCACGCGGCTATACGGTGGTCGAGGCCGGCAATGGCATCGAGGCGATGGAAGCCTTGGAGCGTCAGGGCGGTCATGTCGATCTCGTTGTGTCCGACGTCATGATGCCGGAAATGGATGGGCCGACCCTGTTCAAGGAATTGCGCAAGAGCCACCCCGACATCAAGATGATTTTCGTGTCCGGTTATGCCGAAGACGCGTTCCAGAAGAACCTGCCGGACGACGACAAGTATGACTTCCTGCCAAAACCCTTCTCGCTCAAGCAACTCGTCGCACAGGTGAAGGAGACGATGGCGAGATAGAGCCGCTACCGCGGAGCTGCTACCGCCATCGTGTTGGCGCGGACATGGGGTGCGGTACATCGCCACCGATTGGCTTGCGCAGGATGCTCGGCCGCAATGCAGCCGCAACGGGAGCCTCTTTCAGAGGAGCCTCTTTCAGGTAGGTCGGCTGCTGCACGGCGGATTGAAAAGGACTTGAGGTTGAAGCCGGCGTGTATGTCGGGGACCGAACATCGTCGTCGGCTGGATGATTGCCAAAGCCGAGGCCGGTTGATTGTTGCGTCAGTGGTGTCGCTGGATCTGCTGACAGCACCGGTTTTTGACGCATGGTGGATGCGCGCCACTGTTCGATTAGCGCTGGCAACTGATCGTAACCTGACGACGAGTCCGAGAACGTACGGGTGCTATTTCCGGCGTCACTGTTCGGACGCAGCAATGCGGGCACCTCGTTGAACTTCATGCGTGCCGGCAGTGGAAGGCCTGCACCAAACGCAAACACTTCAGCCGTCCCGAGCGACGGAATGATGTCGAGCAGGCTCGCTGTTGCATCCGGCACGGCCGAGCGGATCAGATCCTGGTCACGGTCGTTGGCGAGCCGCATCACAAACAGGGTGCTGCACTGGGAGATGATGTTGGGATCGATCTCTGCCGGATGCTGGGTCACCAGGCCCAGCGCGACGTCGTATTTGCGACCCTCCTTGGCAATTCTTGACAATGCGCGGCGGGTCGGGCCGAAGCCGGCCTTGATGTCAGCAGGCGCATAACGGTGCGCCTCCTCGCAAACAAACAAGATCGGCAACGCGCCATCGCTCCATAGCCCCAAGTCAAACGCCATGCGACCGAGGACCGACACCACTGAATCGACGACCTCCGCGGGAAAGCCCGCAAGCTGCATGATCGTCATAGGATTATCGCCGGGCCCCAGTCGGAAAAGCTGGCTGATCTTGTCCAACATCGTGTCGCCGCCGACAGTGGCATTGTCAAACATGAAGGCGTAGCGCGGATGATTACGAAAACTCTGAATGCGCTGGATCAATCTGTTGTAGATCATCCGCGACGACCGGTTCTCCAGCTTGCCCATGCGTTCATCGATCAGCGCGATCATATCCTCGATGCGATAGGGAACCGGTGTGTCGACGCTATAGACCGATGTATTGGCATTCCTGTTTTTTGACGGTGATCGCTCGGTCGAGCTCTTGAATTGGCTGAATGCGGCCTTGGCGAGCGGGATGACCTCGGAAAGGATTTCCACCTCTTCGGCGACGACTGGACGGCCGGCGAAAAAAGTGTCCACAATCTCCTCAAAACTAAACAACCAGAACGGCAGTCGAACCGTGTGGGGTGTCAGCACCTGGGCCTTGTCGCCAAAGCAGTTCCCGTATTCATTGTGCGGGTCGATCAGGAATATGCGCATGTCCGGTCTCTGCGCGAGAATCTGCTGCAGGATGACTGCGATACCGTTGGATTTCCCAACCCCGGTCGTTCCGATGACGGCGAAATGTTTACTGACCATGCTGTCGATGTCGATCTCGACACCAATGCTCGGATCCTGTTTCAGTGTACCGATCTGACTTTTTCCAGCCAGTTTGCCGCTGTACATCGAACGCAATTCAGAATCGGTTATTCCGACGGCCAGTTCACCGATGATCGGAAATTCCGTGACGCCACGGACGAAGCGAATCGCGCCGTCACCTTCGGTTATGATCTCGCCCACCAGATCGAGCTGGGCGATACTATTGCAGGTCGGTTCCCGCTCCTGCTTCGGCCGTTCCGTGACCTCGATAATGATGCCAACGATGGCCGAATCGCCGGTTATGATTTTGAGACACTTGCCGACTGTCACGCGCGCGCGTGGGGACGTGGTTATCCCGATGGTTACCTGCGCGCCTGTAACCGCGATGACGCGCCCAACCATCTCTTGATTCAATCGGTGGGTCGAGGGAAACTCTTGAAGATTTGTGGTCATGTCTTGGATCGCCTTATCGGATGAAACTCGTCTTCATAAGACTGAAAACGATGGCGCGGCCGACCGGAGCATGGGCTGCGAGCGTGTTCCTGCTTGGTCACGGGTCGCTGCGGGCGACCGGTTCGTCAGATTGAAGGGATTTTCATTGTTTAGTTTATCCATGTAGAAGGGTTTCGCAAAATAGAAGCCCTGAACGAAGCGAATTCGGGTGGCGGCATGCAGGTAAGCCAATTCTTCGTAAGTCTCGACGCCCTCGGCTACGATCGTCATGCCGAGCGCGTGGCTAAGCGACTCGATCGCCCGGAGAATGCCCTGACTGCGCGCGCGCTGGTGTATGTTTGAGATGAAAGAGCGATCAATCTTTATTTCATCCGCCGTAATATCAGCGAGGGCGCTGAGCGATGAATAACCTGTTCCAAAATCATCGATCGATATGCGCACGCCGATTTCCCGGAGCATCGGCAGAACCCGTGTCTGAAACGCCCCCTTTGCAATGAAGGCCTCTTCTGTCAGTTCAACGATGATGCGGTCGGCTCGATTGCTCTTGCCCAGCGTCCGAACAAACGATTGCATGAATTGGAAATCGCCGGCCTGTTTGGCAGCCACGTTGACGCTGACGGATATTCCAGGCTCAAAGACCTCGTCGAGGCGGTCAATCGATTCCATTGCCTGGGTCAAGACAAAATTCGTAATCGGATTGATCAATCCAAGTTCGATCGCCAGTCCTATAAAACTTCCAGGAGTTTGAATTTCTCCATCGTCGTCGCGCCAGCGCACCAGCGTCTCGACGCCGACGACGCGGTTCGTATGAATGTCCACCTTTGGCTGAAATGCACAACAGAATTTTCGATCGCGGATGGCAAGCCGCAGCCGCTGTTCGATGTCCATGCGCACGGTGATCGCCTGCCTCATGTCCGCATCGAAGAAAATGGCTTCGCCCTTCGCCGAATTCTTGGCGCGATACATCGCGCTGTCGGCATTGCACCGCAGGGCCTCATAGCTCTGGCCGTGATCGGGATAGATGCTAATTCCGATAGAGCACGAGGTGGACACTTCGAATGAATCGATGTGAAAAGGTTGTTTCAGGTCATTCAGGATTGCATCGACGGTCGAACAAATCTGTTCGTGACTGTCGAAGGGGGCGAGCAGGAGGAGAAATTCGTCGCCGCTGATGCGAGCCACCATGTCGCTTGGGCGCAAGCGATTTGTCATCCGCTGGGCGATTCTTACAAGCAGTGCATCGCCAATGGCGTGGCTGTAGTAGTCGTTTATATACTTGAAGTTGTCAAGATCAATGAATGCAAGAGCGAAACGAAGGCGGCCCTCGTCCTCGCCAATAATCGCATCAACTTGCTCCTGGATAAGCGCCCGGTCTGGGAGGCCGGTCAACTTATCAATGTGGGCATGCTTCAGCAGCTCGCGTTCGATTACCTTATGCTCGGTGATTTCGATCGCGCTGGAGATCAACAGAGGACGATCCAGGATTCGAGCCGGTTTGTGAAGCGTCAACCACGTACGACCATCGCCTTGATTGGGGAAGCGTGTCTCGACGGCGATCTGTTCGCCCCGGAGCAAGACGTTCCGTTCCCAATCGCGCCGGCTGATCGCCTCTTCCTTTGATAGAAAATCGGCCGGGGATGCGCCCACCAGGATTTTGCCCGAAGTTCCGAGATTGGCCGCCGCCACCGCATTGGCCAGGATGAATTGGCCACTGTCGTCCTGTACGGTCAGGCCGATTGGCAGGTGATCAATGATTTCTCTAAGCAGCCGGTTCTCTTGTCGGGGATCCGGTTCGCTTAGCTGAGTTTGCTCGGGAAGCCGGGATTGTTGATTTTGATCATCGGATTCGAGAGGGAAATCGTTATGAATCAGCTGAAAATTTGCCATTTGCCTGGGGATTTCCAACGTGGCCGAGCAATTTCGGATGGTATTGCTTGACGACCTGATTCTTGCTCCAAAAAAATTCTATTTACGCGACGATTGACGGAGCGACAGCATTGCCAAAGGCACGATCACCAAAGCCATGCAACCTCGCCGTTCGCCTCGACAGACGATGCGGTATCGAGGTTATCCAAAATCGATTAGTAAGTTGTTTCGATGTCGCTTCAATGTAAGCGACTCCGATTAGGAGATTTTTAGCGTTAATTTGTGAATTGTTGCAAATTAGACCGCTCCCTGCGTATTCACATAAAGCGAATAGAGTGAATGGCTCGCCACCATGAACAGCCGGTTCTTGTGCATCCCGCCGAAGCACAGATTGGCGCAGCGTTCGGGCAGCAGGATCTTGGCGATCTTCTTGCCCTGCGGATTGAAGACTGCGACACCATCGTGCTCTTCGCCGGCACCGGCGCCGCACCAGATGTTTCCGAATGTGTCGACCTTGAAGCCGTCGAAAATGCCGCCGCCCTCGGCCGAGGCGATGGCGCGTGGATTCGTGAGCTTGTCGTCCACCACGTCATAGGCCTTGAGCAGGCGCGGCATCGGATTGTTGTCGGCGAGATAGAGGATTTTTTCGTCCGGCGAGAAGGCAAGCCCGTTGGGCCTGATGTCGCCGACCGCGATCGTCACGCGTCCGGTCTTGGGATCGAGACGGTAGACGTTCGTCGGCAATTCCGGCTTTTCGTTACGGCCCTCATAGGGGTCGAAGTTGGCCGCCGACGGATCGGAAAACCAGATCGAGTCGTCGGACTTCACCACCACGTCGTTCGGCGAATTGAACGGCTTGCCGTCGAACTTGTCGGCGAGCACGGTGATCTTGCCGTTGAATTCGGTGCGGGTGATGCGCCGCGTTTCGTGCTCGCAAGCGACCAGCCGGCCCTGGCGGTCACGCGCCAGGCCATTGGAATTGTTGGACGGCTGGCGATACACGCTCACGTTCCCCGACGCCTCGTCCCAGCGCAAAATGCGGTTGTTGGGAATGTCGCTCCAGAGCACCGAGCGCCAGTCGCCCATCCACACCGGTCCCTCGCTCCAACGTGCGCCGGTATAGAGTCGCTCGATGCCCGTGTTGCCGACCCGATAGCGCAGGAAGCTGGGGTCGAGAACTTGCACCCGCGGCTCCGGATATCGGGAGCTTTCTTCCCAGGCCGTTAACGCAGGCGTCGTGGTGGCGCCGAGCGCGGCAGCGCCGGCCAGGATGCCTCGTCGCGTCATTTGCATCGATTCCTCCTTATTTTCAGATTTCATTAACCGCTTGGCCCGCCCGGGATGGCCCCATTGGGGGTTGCGGTGTGTGGTTAAACGGACGGGATTGACGTCATTGCAATGTTCGCGTTTTTTAAGCGTTGCTGCAAGGTGATTTAGGCGCGGCGGCAGGGCGATATGAACACAGAGGGCAGGCAGCCCGAAAAGGAGACCGAAAGCGAGCGGCGGCGCAACAACATCGCACTCGCGATCTTCTTCGTGGCAATCGTTGGAATCGGTATCTGGCTCGTCAATGCATTGGTCGATGCCCGCAAGGCGGATGAATGCATCTCGCAAGGCCGTCGCAATTGCAGGTGAATCGAAGTGCCGGTCCGATGAGTTTGCATCCAATCTTCGATGTCGACAGGTCATAAACGAAAACCCCGGACGGCAAGTCCAGGGTTTCCAATTCCAACTCGCGTTGCGCCTGATCAGCGGGCCCAATCGAACCGATAGTTCAGTCCCACTTTCACCTCGTGGAGACGCTGCAGAACCTTGAATGTATCGCATTCGCCACGATCACAGAAATTGACATTCTTATTACCAAAATCCATGTAGTTGTATTCGAGCTTACCCGACCAATTGCGCGTGAAAGCATATTCGACGCCGCCACCCACAATGAATCCGGTCCTGGTCTCATGGGCTGTTTCGATAACATCGAAAGTGTATTTGTCATGCGCCCAGGCAACGCCGCCTTTGAGATAAAGCATGGCGTGATCGACCGTTCCGCCAATGCGACCCGTTATCGTCCCCGTCCAATCAACTTTTGCCGTAAAAGGCACTCCCAGCTGAATGAAGTTCGTCCCTCTCCCTTTGATGTCGGTCCAGCTGAAGTCGCCCTCAATTCCGAGCACGACCCAACCCATTTGGTAGTTATAACCGCCCTGAACGCCACCCAAGAAACCGTTAACGTTGGCGGGGAGGACAACTTCCTTCCCTTCAAAGAAGCTAAGCTCCTTTGTGCCCCAGCCGCCGCCGAGGTGACCGCCGAAATAGAAACCATTCCAGTTGCTGGGCAGCACTATCGGCGCAGGTGCCTTGTACACCGGCGTCTGCATATCAGCCGCCGCCGCAGGACCCGTGGCCATGATGGCCGCAACCGCCACGCCCGCTAAAAACAGTGCACGCATTAATGTCTCCCCTCACTTCATGAACTCTGTATGGTTCGCTAGCATGGATCCGAACGCACCGACAATGGAGTCAGCGCGTTCTCCACTCTTTTTGCCAAGGCGTGTTGCATTGTTGTGACAGTAGAAGGTACGAAGATGCCGGAATTGAATAATCTACCGCCGAAGCTTGATATTTCGCTTGCGACTGAGAAGTACCAATTGCGAATCCTCAAGCCGGACGATGCATCCGAAAAAATGGCCAGCTGGTTTTCAGACCCTCATGTCGTCGACATGATCAATGTAATAAACACCCGCTGGGACCGAGGTACCGTCATTGGATACATCAATCAGTACGATCAAAGGGACAACGTCCTTCTCGGCCTATTTGTCCGCGAGTCCGGTGCGCTTATTGGCATCATCACGCTCAAGATAAATTATACGACACGCCATGCGCTTCTAAGCGTGCTGATTGGTGATGCCGAATATCGGAATCAAGGTGCATGGTCGGACATCCACGTGCCATTTTACGACTACATATTTGACAAGCTTCGTTTGAAAATGATCTTGGCAAGCGCCTTGGCGAAGAACAAGATCATTATCGACCTGATGCTTAGGCGAGGCTGGAAGCTCGACCAAACATTGCATCGGAACGTCAGGTCGAACTCAGACGATACGATGCTGGACCTCTGTCTGTTTAGTCTGACACGGCAGTCATACCGCAATTGGAAAAAAGCAACTCACGGTCGTTCGCATTGACCGCGCCAAAGGGGCTCCTCCGGAATGGCTGTTCAGGCCACCACGGACCGCGCATTAAGTGCCCGCGATAACGGTGGAAATCGACCCGCCGGCGCGTGGCCATTGGCCCAAACCAGACCCTCGCCTTGATTCGGCCAAGCCTTTGACGATAATACCGCCGGGGTCAAAGGGATCTGCAGGAGGGGGGCTCACGTGACTATTGCACGCCGTTTTGCTGCTTCTGTGTCGGCATCGTGGCTGATCGCAGTTGCGTCTTTCACTCTTCTTGTCTCGAGCCTGGACGCACGGGCCCAAGGCCCGGCTGCCAGGTGCGAAGACGCGGCAGAACTTGCGGTCTTGCCGTCGCCCGTTGCGCCATGGAAGGGCGCGCCATTGCGGATCATTTTTGCCGCGGAGAAGCCGCTTGAGGGCGAGTTTTCGCTGATCGCGCCCAACGGAAGTGTCGCTGCGACATCGCGTGAGCGGCACGGCGGGCCGCCGTATTTCTGGTTTGCCGAGGTGGCCGCGCCGGCCGCCGGGACATGGCACGCAACACTGGTGCGCGAGCGCGCTCCCGCCGAGTGCAGCACGATTACGCGCGAGATCGCGGTGCGTGATCGCGAGCCGCCGAGGCCGACCGCGACGCCGGGCAGCCTCTGGCCCCTGCGCAATGTGTGGAGTCTCTCGACGGAAAATCTCTATTCGGCATGGATCGAAAAGCTCTTCGATGCGCCGCTCGATGCGGCGCCGTCATGGAAGGCCTTGCACGAAGTGCTGCGCGATAAATCGCGCAACATGCTGTTCAACCATTTGGGCTTGCGCGAAGACGAACTGGGGATGATCATTCGTCCCGACTGTGCCGACCTTCCTTATTTCTTGCGCGCCTATTTCTCCTTCAAGATGGGATTGCCGTTCGGCTATGCGAAGTGCACGCGCGGCACCGCCGACAGCGCGCCGAAATGCTACGAGTGGTGGAACATCCAGAATTATGAGGACAGTCGCCAGACTATGGCTGCGCCCGCACCCGCGCCTGCGCCCGTGCAGAGACCCGCGCCTGAGGCTGCTGCCCCTTGGGAGATGTTCCGCCAACCGGTCGCGAGTATACCAACTCCGCCGGTCGCGAAACCCGTGGGACCGCCGCCGCGGCCGCCGGGCCTTGCGGCGGGCTTCGGTCACTTTCTACGCTACTATGTTGCCGACACCGTCCATTCCGGATCCGGGCGAACGGCATTGGCCGACAACAACACCGATTATTATCCGGTCCCGCTGAATGCGGAGAACTTGCGTCCCGGAACTACCTACGCCGACCCCTATGGGCACCTCCTGGTGCTGGCGAAGCGCGTGGCCCAGTCGGGCGATGAGGCGGGCGTCTTCTTCGCTGTCGATGCGCAGCCCGATGGGACGGTTGCTCGCAAGCGTTTCTGGCGCGGCAACTTTCTGTTTGCGCAGGACCCTGGGCTCGGCGGGCCAGGATTCAAGCGTTTCCGGCCGATCGTGCGCGACAAGAGCGGTGTCATGCATCGGCTGACCAACGACGAAATCGCCAAGAATCAATATTACGGCGATTTCTCGCTTGAGCAGGGGCGGCTCCCTGTCGAAGCCTTTTACGACAAAATGGACGACGTAATGTCGCCCGCGCCGCTTGATCCCTTGCGTGCGATCACGGAAGCGATCACGTCGCTCGACGAGCAGGTGAAGGCGCGTGTGACTTCGGTCGAAAACGGGCGGAAATTCCTCATCAGCGGTAAGGGCGACGCCACCATGCCGGATGGCCCGGCGATCTTCGAGACGACCGGTGCGTGGGAAGATTTCGCGACGCCCTCGCGCGATTTGCGTCTCCTGATCGCGCTCGATGTGGTGCGCGGTTTTCCCGATCGCGTCGTCCGAAGGCCGGAACGCTACGCGATGCCGCCGGGCAAGAGCGTCGCGGCCGTGAAGTCCGAACTGGAGGGCGTGCTCGCACGGGAACTTTCGGTGCGCAAGATTTCGTATTTGCGCAGCAATGGCTCCCCCTGGACGCTCACGCTCAAAGACGTGATCGACCGCACGACGGATCTCGAAATGGCGTATAATTTAAACGACTGCGCCGAGCTGCGCTGGGGCGCTGCGGAAAAGACCGAAGAGGCATCCACGTGCAAGCGGCGTGCGCCACAGGCCCAGCGCGCGAAGATGACAAACTATCGTGCTTGGTTCCACGAGCGGCGGCGACCGCCGCGGGCTTAAGTTTAGCGGTTGGATCGGATGAAACGGCGCCAATTTGTTGCGCTCCTGGGCGGCGCGGCCGCGTTGCCGCTTGCGGCGCGCGCGCAGCAACCAAGGAACAGTGCCTTCGACCCCAGGATAACGCCGGCGTGTGGCGACCTCGCGGCCAGGCATCTCGCCGGCATTGTCGAGGCGCAGCGCTTTGTGGAGGGAAAACCGTACGAGATTGGCACGGCGCAGGCGCCCATGCGCGAAGCGCCCTCGCAGGAGGCGGGGCTTCTCACGGAAGCGCTGAAGGGCGAAGCGATTACGATCTACGATATTGGTGAAGCTGGCTCCGGCTGGGCGTGGGGACAGCTTGCCGGCGACGGCTATGTGGGATTTGTGCCGGCAGGCGCGCTGCGCGCACCCGGACCTTCACCGACCCACAAGGTTTCGGCGCTGCGCACGTTCGTTTTTCCGAGTTCTTCAATCAAGCGGCCCCCGATCGAAACTCTGTCATTCGGCTGCCGGTTGGCTGTCGCACGTATAGACGGGCAATTCGCAATTTCCGCAGCCGGGGGGCATGTGCCGGTTCGCCATCTTGCACCGATCGAAACGATGGAAACCGATTTCGTCGCGGTCGCGGAACAGTTTTTGGGAACGCCTTATCTTTGGGGCGGAAAGTCCAGTCTCGGCGTCGACTGTTCAGGATTGGTGCAGCTTGCGCTGGCCGCTTGCAGCGTGGATTGTCCGCGCGACACCGATATGCAGGAGAGGGCGCTGGGTAGCGCGCTCGCGCACGATATTAAGCAGTTGCGCCGAGGCGATCTGCTGTTCTGGAAAGGCCATGTCGCCATCGTGCGCGATGAGGCGACGCTCGTGCATGCCAACGCCCATCACATGGCGGTCGCGGTCGAATCCGCCACCGCCGCGATCGCGCGCATTCGCGCAGCAGGCAGTGAAGTCACCAGCGTACGCCGTCTGCCCGGGCGTTCATGACATTGCAAAGCGACCCTGGGAGATGTCAGCGGCCGCTTCCTCGCGGATTGGGTCCATCAATGGATGTGATGTTCCAATGGAGCGAGCCGCTTATTCATTTCGCACCAGGGACCTTCACGGCCTCACGCGCTTTGACGATCACCTCGGGCAGGAGCCCATAGACGTTCGCGATGATCTCCTGCATGTCGGGCCCGGACAGCGGATGATCTGACCCAATGTCTTGGCGGCCTCCGCGAGAAAACCCGGATCGCGCATGGTCTCCATGAATGCGTCGCGGAAGGCATCGGTGCGATCCTTCGGCGTTTCAGGTGCGACGAAATATGGCCGGCCCATCGCCTTCATTGCCATCAGCATCGCGAACACGTCGCGTTGCTCGTCGTTGCGCGCAACGTCCAAGACTAATGAACATCGCGCAATAGCGGGCTTTGGCTCCTGGTCAGCTCGAGCTGCAACAAGATGCGGATCTTCTTTTCGGTGATCCAGTCAGGGTGGCCCGTCTCGATGTCGGAGAACGACCAATTGCCCATTCCTTGGATCTCTCCCGCTCCATGGCGTACCAGACCCCCCGTTTTTGCTGCGATATCGCATGCCGATCAATCAACATTCAGAGCATAGGTTGGCCAGCACTCGTGCCAAACGAAGGCAAGAGTTGTTGTTGATTGATCATCGATGCTCGCCAATGAAATTTCGTGCGCTCCATGTTTCGCATGCTCCACATGAATTTCGCCACAAAAAAGTCAGACGCGTGTTCGCCTTATGGGACTGGTTGAAATAATTTCCATTCTGGAGATCTGCTACCGGTTTTGACAGTGGTAACAATGCTGACAATTCCAGCAATGGTAAATGAGTAGGGGGAGTGTGATAACAAAGACGATACGTGCGACGCGGCGATCATTTACGGGCGGCGGCATCGGGGCAGCGCTGATGTTGTCGCCGGTGGGGCTCGCGAGTCAGATCCCGGATGCGCGCGCAGAGGGACAGGCCCGCACCAACGCATCGGTCGACCCGCGCGCACCGGCGCAGGCCCGCACCAGCGCGTTGGTCGAGAAAATAAATGCCAACACGCTGATGGTTCTCACGGCAGGGTCCGGTCTCACCTATGGCGCGATGGCCGCCGACCTCGCCACCGTGCTCAATGACGGAGATAATTTCAGGATCCTGCCCGTGCAGTGGCACAGCGCATTCCTGAACGTCCGCGACGTCCGCTACCTGCGCGGCGTCGATATGGGTTTCATCCAATCCAACGTTCTCGGTCACTACCGACGCAAGGGACTCATCACCGACCTGCAGGAAAAGATCGTCTACGTAGTCAAGATTTGCAATAACGAGATCCACATCGTCACGCGCGGCGGCATGAAGTCGGTCGAGGAGCTCCGCGGCAAGAAGGTGAATTTCAATCAGGTAGATAGCGGTGCGCAGGTGTCGGCGCAGGACCTGTTCGGTTATCTCGGTATCGAGGTCCAGGAGGTCAATCTGCGGCAAAATGATGCGCTGGAAATGCTGAAGAATGGCGAGATCGCCGCCACCATTGCGCTGGCGGGCAAACCCGCGCCGGCCCTCGCCAAACTCAAGGGCAAGGATGGCTATCGCATCCTGGCGGTACCGTACGACAAACGGATGGGGGGAGACTTCCTACCCGTGACCTTTACGCATGAAGACTATCCGGATCTGATCGCTGAAGGCCAAACGGTCGATACCGTGGCAAGCGGCACGATCCTGATTGCCTATAATTGGCCGAAGAACTCCGATCGCTACCGGCGCATCGACAAGTTCGTAAAAGCTTTTTTCCCGCGCTTGGCGGAATTCCAGAAACCACCACGACACGAAAAGTGGAAGGATACTGTCCTCGCCGCCGGGTTGCCCGGTTGGAAACGCTTCGAGGGCGCCGACGAGTGGGTTCGGCATCAGCTTGAGGAGAACCTCGAAGCTCGCCGCGAGGAGTTTCAGGAGTTTCTCTTGAGCCGCAACGTCTCCGGGCGAAGCGGTGCCTTGCCGGAGGGCGAACGTAACAAGCTCTTCGACGAGTTTCTGAAATGGAGCAGCCGTAATTAATCGAAACGAAGAAGAATGCCTCCCTTGACGGCGTTCTGGCGCCGCGCGAGACTTCTGCCTATCCGACAGCCCGCCCCGTCTGGCGGGCTTTCAGTTGCTTGTTCAAGGAGGAACCCATGTCCAAACGCAAGGCCCCCGCCATCGGTCGGCGCAATTTCATCAAAGGCGCGAGCCTTCTCGGCGCCGCGGCCCTTGCCCCGGCGGAGGCGAACGCGCAGGCCGCCGCCCCCAAGGTTCGGCCGAAGGCTCATCCTCCCGGCCCCATCCAGATGGCGGCCGACACACAGGCGCCGACCAAGGATTCGGTGACACAATCCTCGAGCGGCGGGGACTTCATGGTCGATGTCATGAAGTCGCTCGACATCGACTATCTGGCGATGAATTGCGCGTCGAGCTTCCGCGGCCTGCATGAGGCGGTCATCAACCACGCCAACAATGTGAAACCCGAAATCCTCACCTGTCCGCACGAGGAGATCGCGGTCCATATGGGGCAGGGCTATGCCAAGATCGAAGGCAAGCCCATGGCGATGATCTGCCACGGCGTCGTTGGTCTCCAGCACGCCACCATGGCGATGTACAACGCCTGGTGCGACCGCGTGCCGGTGATCTGCATCGGCGGCAACATCATCGAGGCGAACAAGCGCGGCCCCGGCGCCGAATGGGTTCACTCCGCGATCGACCCCGGCGCCATCTGCCGCGACTTCGTCAAATGGGATGACCAGCCGACGTCACTGCCGCATTTCGCCGAGTCCTTAGTGCGTGCCTATAAGGTCGCGATGACGCCGCCGATGGGGCCGGTGTTTCTCTCGCTCGACGCCGAGTTGCAGGAAAATCCGGTCCACGATCCGGAAGAGTTGCGCATCCCGAAGTTCTCCAGGGTCATTCCGCCGCAAGCCGATGCGGGCGCGATTGCTGAACTGGCGCAATGGCTGGTCGAGGCCGAGAACCCGGTGATCCTGGTCGACCGCTATGCGCGCACGCCCTCCGGCATGCCGCGTCTTGTCGAATTGGCAGAAACGTTGCAATGCGCGGTCGTCGACAATATCGGTCGCATGAATTTCCCCGCGCGCCATCCGCTCAACCAGAGTTCAAGTCGCGTGGCGGTCATCGGCCAGGCCGATGTGGTGCTGGCGATTGATGTCAACGAGTTGTGGGGATCGCTCAACTCCTTCCAGGATCGCATTGTGCGGACCAGCCGCCCGATCTCCAAGAAGGGCGCCAGGATCGTCACGCTTGGATCGCGCGATCTCTATCTGAAATCCAACTACCAGGACTTCGGCCGTCACCAGGATATCGACCTTGCGATTGCGGGCGATGGCGAGGCGTCGCTGCCCGCGCTGATCGACGCGGTCAAGCGGCGCATCGACGCGGCCAAGAAGTCCGCCTTCGAGGCGCGTGGCAAGAGATATGCGACTGCACGCCTTGCGGCGATCGAGCAGGCCAAGTCTGACGCAACGCTCGGCTGGGATGCAAGCCCGATTGCGAGCGGACGTTTGTGCGCGGAAGTCTACGCGCAGATCAAGGACGAGGACTGGTCGCTGGTCGGCAACACCATTCGCAACGCCTGGCCGCACCGGCTGTGGGATTTCAAGAAGTCCTATCAGTGGAACGGCGGCTCCGGTGGCGCCGGCATCGGCTATAACCTGCCGGCCTCGCTCGGTGCCGCACTCGCGAACAAGCGCCACGGACGGCTCACACTCGCGTTCGGCGGCGACGGCGATTTCATGTTCGTGCCGGGCACGTTGTGGACGGCGGCGCATCATCGCATTCCGATGCTCTACATCGTGAACAACAACCGCGCCTATCACCAGGAACTGATGTACCTCCAGGCCATGGCCAACCGCCGCGGCCGCGGCATCGACAATACCGGCATCGGCATCACCATCACGGATCCGAATGTGGACTATGCGACGGTGGCGCGCGGCTTCGGCGTGCACGGCGAAGGGCCGATCACCGATCCGAACGAACTCGCGCCCGCACTCAAGCGCGCCATCGCGGTGGTCAAGAGCGGGCAGCCCGCGCTGATCGACGTCGTCACCGATCCGCGCTGAGGAGAACGTTCATGACATCCTTCAAGCTGTTTGCCGCCTTCGCCGTCTTCGCGCTCGGAGCCGGCGGATTTACGGTCCCGGCGCAGGCGCAGAATGCGCCCGCGCAGAATGCGCCAGCCGGAGACGCCGCCAACGGCAAGCGCATCTATCTCGCCACCGGTTGCTACACCTGCCACGGCCGCGTCGGGCAGGGTGGGGCCTATAACGGCCCGGCGCCAAGCCTTGCCAAGACCGCGATGCCGTTCGATGGTTTCAAGTTC
>Ga0209488_10001571_pt1 | contig 19484 bp, 18 predicted proteins | sample Rivendell_Oct201_8_FD_188349 | JGI IMG/M metagenome (GOLD analysis project Ga0209488, IMG submission 188349) | Vadose zone soil microbial communities from the Eel River Critical Zone Observatory, Northern California, USA -... | ecosystem: Environmental > Terrestrial > Soil > Vadose zone >...
CGCCCCAAGGGGCCGTCCGGTCAGACCCCGCTTCGCACAAGATCGCACAATATATTTGTTTGACTGCGCGCTGCGGATCAATTATTGGCGAAATGGTCGTGTCGAATTGCGCCCGCCGCCCGGCCGGGCGCATTTTTATGTCACGGGCGCTCCGCGATGCCGGCATCCGGGCCGTGCGGCGCGACCAGCGCTATTCTCATGCGTCATCAACAGATGGTGTTGTCTTATCAGCATCCGCCGATATTTTGAATTTGATGGCCGCGGACTACCAGACGAAGCTACTCCTTTTGGCCAAAACGAACCCACCGGGGCGCACCGCAGTCGCGGGGCCACCGCGCGCGGCAGTTTGCCCATGAGCACGAGCGCTTCCTTCATGCAGTTGTGCATGTCGGCCCAGGGCTCGGTATAGAATATGCGTGCGAAAATCGGGGACACCCTAGATGTACTTTGGCGACCTCACGTGCGCAATCGATAAAGAGCTGCGCGACCGGGGTGAGCGTTCGATTTTTCAACGTGATGATTCCGACAGGTCTCCGTGTCGTTGGCAGTTGAATTGGCAGGCGCTTGAACGCCGGGTTCTCGACCGGGAACGTCAATACCGACTCGTGAACCATGGTGAGAAAGCGCCCTGACGCGAGCAGAGCGGTGCGCACCGGGGTCGTGGTGGTGATGATCGTGGTTCGGGGAATGCCGAGCCCATGGGCAATAAACGCCTCGGCAACGATTGCGCCGACAAGAGTGTCCGGCGGCGGCAGGGTCCAAGGCTCGTTCATCAGATCGGCAAGCTCCACTTTGCGCCGCCGGATCCATGGATTTTGCGCTCCCGCTACCACGAATTGGACTTCATCGTAGAGAACCTCGGCGTTCATATGCTCCTCGGCAGCCGACCCGAACATGTCCAGAACCACCAGATCGACTTTGCGCTCTGTAAGTGTCCGGAACATTGTCCCTGCGTCGGCAGCCATGAGATGGAAGACGACGCCGGGATGGCGGCGGGACAGCCGATCGAGGACGGCGGTCACGAAACCTGTGGCAAGTCTGACCGCGGCGCCGATTCGGAGTTCCCCCGCCGCCGGGTCGGCGAGGGTTTCGATGTGCTTGACGGCCTGCCTCAATTCGTCGAACGCGACGAGGCCCCGGTCAAGCAACGCGCGTGCAAAAATTGTCGGTTCAACACCTTGCGGGCAGCGATCGAGCAGGCGGACGCCGAGTGTGCGTTCCAGGTCGGCGATCGCCTTGGATATGGCGGGCTGCGACACGCCGAGCTGTGCGCCAGCCTTTCCCATGCTGCCACACCGTGCCGCGGTCAACAGGATATTGAGGTCCCGCAGCTTAAGATGGCGGCCAAGGCGCTGATCGTCCCAGTCCATGACCCCATTCCAAAACGTGATGCCCTAATCCAACCATTCTATTACCTGTTTATGTTGCGGGCTGCTAGCATCGATTCCAATCAGGGGCAGACCATGATGAAAATCAAATTTCAGCGCCGTCAATTCCTTCATCTGGCAGCCGGGGCTTTTACTCTCCCGGCTGCCTCGCGCGTCGCTCGCGCGCAAGCCTATCCGACTGGGCCGGTGCGCTTGGTAGTCGGCTTTTCGGCCGGCGGCGGGGTCGACGTTATTGCGCGCCTGTTGGGCCAATGGCTGTCGGAGCGGATGGGCCAACAATTTATCGTCGAAAACCGAACTGGCGGTAACGGTCTTATCGCACGAGAAACAGTCGCACGTGCCGTCGATGGTTATACGCTCCTTCTCGCCAGTTCGGCTGACGCAATCGACGCCGCCCTTTCCGACAAGCTCAATTTCGGTTTTATTCGCGACATCGCCCCGGTCGCGGGCATTGTGCGCATGTCCTATCTGATGCTGGCGAATCCATCGTTTCCAGCCAAAAGCATTCCTGATTTCATTGCCTACGCCAAGGCCAATCCCGGCAAGATCAACATGGGATCGGCCGGAACTGGTGGTACGAACCATGTGTTTGGCGAACTGTTTAAGACGATGGCCAATGTCGACATGGTGCACGTGCCTTATCGCGGCGCCCCACCGGCGATGACCGACTTGATCGGAGGCCAAATCCAGGTCCTCTGGGCATCGCTGCCGGCGGCACTGGAATATGTTCGGGCCGGCACATTGCGGGGGCTCGCCGTGACGTCGGCGGCCCGGTCGGAAGTGCTGCCCGACGTTCCGGCGGTTGGCGAATTCGTGCCAGGCTACGAGGCAAGTGCTCGGTTCGGGCTGGGGGCACCCAAGAATACGCCAAAGGAAGTCATCCAAAAGCTCAACAGCGAGATCAATGCAATCCTAACCGATCAAAAAATTAAGACAAAACTCGCCGATCTTGGGTGTAGTCCCCTCGCACTTTCCCCGGCGGAATTTGGAAAGTTATTATCTGAGGATATTGTGAAGTGGGGCAAGGTGATCCGGGCGGCCAACATCAAGCCGGAGTAATCTCAGCGTCCTCAGTTATAGGACATAGAGCGTAATCGGGTCCGTCCGTTATTTACGATGGCACGAAATCGGGGTGGGTCCGTCCCCGATTTACGCCGCGTCGCGGCCTGCCTTGGCGTCGAGCAACCCGGCCTCGATGAGCGCCGCGCGAATACGCTGGATTTCGGCGCGCGCGAGTTTCACGAGCGGCGGCCGCACCACGGCGCGCGGAAGTTTGCCCACGAGCACGAGCGCTTCCTTCATGCGGTTGTGCATGTCGACGAAAGGGTCGGCATAGAATACAAGCGCGGTCGGATAGATACGGTTGTTGAGGCGCCGGGCGGTGGCCAGGTCGTTGCCCTGAACGGCGCGGAACAATTGCACCTGCAAATCCGCGATCACGCTGCCGCTGCCCGACAAAAGCCCGTTGCAGCCGAGCACGAGCGAGGACAACAGCCAGGCGCTGTGCGTGGTCAGCACATTCACGGGCCTGGCCAGATTCTGCAGCGTTCGGATATGCATCTCATGCTGCGGGACATTGCCGGACCAATCCTTGATGGCGCGGATCGTCGGCACTTCGGCACACATCTTCAAGAGCGTGTCGCGCGGATAGCCCTGACAGGTTGCGAGCGGATATTGGAACACGATGAGGGGCAGGTCGGTGGCGTCCGCGATGCGCTTGAAGTGGGTAACCGCCATCTCGGGCGATTGCTGCAACGTGAACGGCGCTGGCGGAAACACCAACAGCGCGGAGGCGCCGCCCGCCGTCGCCATGCGGGCGATGCGCGCCGCCTCTAAACTGCCGTCCGCCCAGATGCCGTTGACGATGGGCAGTCGCGCGCCGATCTCTTCCTGCGCGATGTCGAGCACGCGCTGCTGTTCGTCGAATGTGCAGGAGGCGACCTCCGTCGAATGCGCGTTGATGGTGATCGCCGCGAGCCCCGCAGTTGCCGCGACATCGCGCAGGTGGCTGCGAAAGCTCGGCTCGTCGATCGACAGATCTTCCCGGAACGGCAGTAGCACCGCCGGGATGACACCATGGGGAATGAAGGCAGGGGGCATGACGGCTCTCAATCGAAAGAAATCGGGGTCCGTCCCCGATTTACTGAGTCTTCACAGCGGCCACGAGCGCGTCGAACGTGCCGGGGAAATACGAGACGTTCTGCATCGCGCCCTTGAGGATCGCGTCCGCCAGCGTCCGTGCCTGCGCACCATCTCGACCGAACAGGATGATGCGGGTGTTGAAGTCTTCGCTCGGCATCGGGGCCTTGCGCAAGCCGTCTGTCGCAAGCTGGTCGGCCGGAACATTGTGCGTGCCCGGCAGGTTTACTTTGGCGAATTCGGCCGCCGCGCGCGCATCGAAGAATTTCGCGGTCTGGTCCACCTTGTAGATGCGCAGCACGCCTTCAAGCTCGATCTCGACCGGCCCATTGAGGGCGCGCCACATTGGAATTCCGAGCTGGTAGCGCTTGATGTTGGTGAAGCCGGCAGTGACCAGTTGTTCGCTGAGCGTACGGCTCGCCTGGCAGTTCTGGCCGTTGCAATAGAGCACCAGCGCCTTGCCCTTGTCGCCGTCTACGAGCTTTCCAATCTCGTCGACGCTGCTCGCATTCTTGGCGCCTGCGATGTGGCCCGCGACAAATTCGCCGCGCTTGCGTGAATCGACCAGGATCGCGCTGGCGTCCGAAAGGATGCGCCGAACGTCAACAGTCGAGACTTCGGGCGTCTTCGCATTTGTTTCGCCGACAATTGCCTGTACGGCGTTGCTCTGCGCGGAGGCCGTGTCGTAGGCGCCTGCGATCACGGTTGCGGCGACCGCCGCGAGGCACAGGCGGTGGAGAAAAGAATTGATCGGACGAGCACTGATCGGATGAATCATGGAGTCACTCCCTGGGTTCGTGACTAAACATAAGCTTCGGCTTGTGGTTGATGGGTTTCGCAAGGGCTCAACCCATCCTACGTATTGTTGCGGCCGGAAATCCTGGTCGGCTGGTCGGGCGCCTTGAAGACGATATGCCCAAGATTGCCACGCATTATACGACGGGATGCGACGGGTCGAAACCTACTTGTTGGTCAGCCTGATGCCGGAATTGCGCCCGAGGTCCTTGCAGTCTTCGTCGGTTTTGAGGCCCGCGGCCCTGATTCCATGCGCGGCGAGTTCCTCGTCGCAATCTTCCGTGTCGCCGGTGACCCCGACCGCGCCGATGACCTCGCCATCGAGGTCGCGGATTTGCAGGCCGCCGCCTTCGGGGAAAATCTGGTCGCCGGTTGCGGCACTGAGATAGCGCATGAAAATCGGCTTCTCTTCGGCTCGCACCTTTACGAGCTTGGATGAGCGTCCCATGGCGAGCGCCGCATAGGCTTTGCCAAAGGCCATTTCAAAGCGGATCATCGAGGAGCCGTCTTCCTTCTGGAACGCCTTGACCTTGCAACCGGGCTCCACCACGAGCACGGAGAGTGGACGGCAGTTGATCTCCTGGCCGCGTTTGATGATGGCGGCAATGATATGATTGGCCTGGTCGAGCGTGAGTGCGGTCATGTGGGCTCCGGGTAAGTTGCGATGCAAGCGGGATGGCGGACTGCATACCCCACCCGGAGCCCCGTGTTGAGGATATTGCGTTCCTCCAGTCGCGCGTGGATTGCAGGCAGGCGCTTGCGCTATATCTATAGCGAGAGGCTGACATCTCCGGTTTGGCCGGTCTCGTCGTTGGATCACAGAGGGAAGCAGCGTGCACGCATGAGCGAACAAACCACTCCAGACGCCGCCAACCCTTTTTTCGACGAATGGCATGGACACTTTGGTGTGCCTGATTTCGCGCGCATAAGCCCCGAACATTTCCTGCCAGCTTTCGAGCAGGCCTTCGCGGCACATGATGCCGAGATCGCCGCCATCACGGGCAATTCCGCCGAATCCACTTTCGACAATACAATCCTGGCGCTGGAGCGCTCCGGCAAGGCGCTGCAGCGGGTCGGCAGTGTGTTCGGCGTTCTGGCCGGCGCCCACAGCAACGACGCGCTGCGCGCAATCGAGCGCGAGATTTCCCCGCGTCGTGCCCGCCACTGGAACGGTATTCTGCTGAGCGAGCCGCTCTACCGCCGCATCGAAGCGCTCTACCAGAAGCGCGAGACGCTCGGTCTTGATTCCGAGCAAACGCGCGTGCTCGAGCGCTACCACGTGCGCTTCAAACGCTCGGGCGCGGCGCTCGACGCCGACGCCAAGCGCCGGCTTGCGGAAATGAATGAACGTGCGGCGTCGCTCGGCACGGCGTTTTCCCAGAACGTGCTGGCGGACGAGAGCGGCTACACATTGACGCTTGAAACGGAAGCCGATCGCGCGGGTCTTCCGGACTTTGCACTGCAGGCGGCACGTGCGGCCGCCGATGAGCGTGGGCTTGCCGGCCAATATGTGATCACGCTCGGGCGTTCGAGTGTCGAACCGTTCCTGCAGTTTTCCGCGCGTCGCGATCTGCGCGAGAAAATCTTCCGTGCCTGGATCGCGCGCGGGGACACCGGCGGCAAGACCGACAACAAAGCCAACATTGCGGAAGTGCTGGCGCTGCGCGCCGAGCGCGCGCGGCTCATGGGCTATGAGAGCTTCGCACATTATCGCCTTGACGACGCCATGGCGAAGACGCCGCGAGCCGTGCGCGACCTGCTGGAACGGGTCTGGGCGCCGGCGCGCGCGCGTGCGCTTGCAGACCGCGACGCCATGCAGGCGATGATCCGCGAGGAGGGCGGCAATTTCGAACTGGCGCCGTGGGACTGGCGCTACTACGCCGAAAAACTGCGGCAGCGCCAATGCGACATCAATGAGGCCACCGTCAAGCCCTACTTCCAGCTCCGCCACATAATCGAAGGCGCTTTCTATGCGGCCAATCGGCTGTTCGGCCTCTCCTTCGAGAAGCGCCAGGACATCGTGGCCTGGCACCCTGACGTCGAGGCCTGGGAAGTGCGTGACGCGCAGGGCCGCCACCGCGGGCTTTTCCTTGGCGACTATTTTGCGCGCTCTTCCAAACGCAGCGGCGCCTGGATGACCACGCTGCGCGACCAGGAAAAAATCGACGGCGACATTCGTCCGCTGGTCGTCAATGTGATGAATTTTTCAAAAGGCGGCGCCGGGGAGCCCTCGCTCCTGAGCTTCGACGACGCCCGCACCCTGTTCCACGAATTCGGACACGGCCTGCACGCGCTGCTGTCGGACGTGACTTATCCGACGATTTCAGGAACCAGCGTGCTCACCGACTGGGTGGAACTGCCGTCCCAGCTCTACGAGCATTGGCTCGAACGCCCCGAAATATTGAGCCGTTTCGCGGTCCATTGCGGCACCGGCAAGCCGATGCCGGATGACCTGATGCGCCGCGTGCTTGCCGCGCGCACCTTCAACCAGGGTTTCGCGACGGTCGAATATGTGGCTTCCGCCCTGGTAGATCTCGATTTCCATCTGTTGGGCAACGTGGAGAAGTTCGACGTCAATGCGTTCGAAGAAGCGGCGCTTAAACGCATCGGCATGCCGGCCGAGATCGTAATGCGCCATCGGCCGACGCATTTTTCCCACCTCTTCTCCGGCGGCGGCTATGCGGCCGCCTACTACAGCTACATGTGGTCGGAAGTACTCGATGCCGACGCGTTTGCGGCCTTCGAGGAAACCGGCAATGTCTTTGATCCCACAACCGCGAAGGCGCTGCACGATCACATTTATGCGGCTGGCGGCTCACGCGATCCGGAAGAACTCTACAAGGCGTTTCGCGGGCGGATGCCGACGGTGGATGCGTTGTTGCGGAAGCGGGGGTTGGTGGAGGCGTAGCAGGTACGTGCCGTACCGCCTGCGCCCCCTCTCCCCGCTCTTTGCGGGGAGAGGGACGGGGTGAGGGGCACAAGCTTGCTCCGCCGAGACTTTCTTGGGGGCCATTGCGACGAGAAAACCCAAGGAGATGAAAACCCAGTTTCGAGTTCTCGCCGGCTCGCCAAGGGTTCCTACCAAAGTCTAGAAAGCCCCTCTGATACAATGGACTGCGTTTTATGTACGCGCTCCGGTGCAGTTGCCTATCGCGAATTTTGAGTGACTCGCGAATGATTCCCGGGCCAGTTCCTCGCAAGTGGCCGCCCCTTACCCTAACCCTCTCCCCGTTGCGTGAAGAACGCAACGGGGAGAGGGGCGCAAGAACAGCGAGTTCTCCTTTGGGTCGTCAGCGCCATCAATGCAGCTTGATGCGCGGTTCGGTGTGCCGGGTGATGACCTGCGCCACCGTGTCGAAGAAAGTCTTGGCGCTGCCGTGAACGGCCAGCAGATGCATCTTGTACAGCGACCGGTACATGACGCGGGCGATCAGGCCCTCGATTTTCAATCCACCGGCGACATTGCCGAAAGTCCGATAGTCGGCAAGAGAAACCAGCGAACCGAAATCGTGGTAGCGGAAGGCGGGCAGCGGCTGGTTTTTGAGCCTGGCATTGACGATCTTGACCATATGGGTGGCTTGCTGGTGCGCGGTCTGGGCGCGCGGCGGCAACGGTTTGTCGCTGCCCGGCAGAACGCAGTTGGCACAGTCGCCGACGGCGAAAATGTCGTTGTCGCGCGTTGTTTGGAGCTTATCGTTCACGACGAGGCGATTGATGCGATCCGTTTCGAGGGCGTCGAGCCCCTTGAGGAACTCCGGAGCCTTGATGCCGGCCGCCCACACGACGAGTTCGGCGGGAAGGAACGATCCATCGGCAAGCCTAACGCCATCGGCGGTGGCCTCAGTGACTCCGACTCCGCAACGAATATCGACCCTGAGGTCGCGCAGCAGCTTTTCGGTCGAGTCCGCAAGATGCTGCGGCAAGGCCGGTAGGATGCGAGGTCCCGCCTCGATGAGGGTGATACGGATCAACTTGTCGAAGTCGATATTGTCGAGATTATAGGATGCGATATCCCGCATCGATTTGTGCAATTCGGCGGCAAGCTCCACGCCGGTGGCTCCGGCGCCGACGATGGCGCAATGCAATTGTCCAGGTCGCAGCGGTTCGTATTGGGCGTTGGCGCGCAGGCAGGCGTTGATCATTCGCCGGTTGAAGCGGTCTGCCTGTTCCGCCGTGTCGAGCGCGATTGCATACTTCGCGACGCCCGGCGTTCCGAAATCGTTGCACACGCTGCCGACGGCGAATACCAGCGTATCGTAGCCCAGCACGCGCGGTGGGATGATCTGCTCGCCGTTCTCATCAATGCTCGGGGCGACATGGACCTGCCGCTTCGATCGATTGAGGCCCACGACCTCGCCGATCCGATAGCGGTAGTGATGGCGGCGGGCATGTGCGATGAACTCGACCGAATCGGTCTCGTTGTTCAGCGCGCCCGACGCGATCTCGTGCAGCAGCGGTTTCCACACATGCGTGCGGGTGCGATCAACCAGCGTGATCGACGCCTTGCGTTTCTTTCCAAGGCGCCGCCCAAGCTGGGTTGCAAGTTCTAGACCCGCAGCGCCGCCGCCGATGATGAGTACGCGGTGGAGCGAGGGGTCGCTCGAAGAGCGCGTCTCCATGATGCTTTCATAGATCGTACCGCTTGCGGGGGCGCCGCGCGCATCCGTCAGGTTCGGCTGTTCGAGGAGCTTTGTTTTCATCGTCTTTCTCAAGTGATCCGTAACCGCTGGAAAATACCGGAACTAACGCATTTTCATGGCAAGCCCTTCCGATAGCCGTACCACGCCAACCATCGAGCACGGCGGTCAGTCGCGAGGAAATAGCGAAATTCTATGATGTCGATACGCATTCAACCTGCGCTGTCGACAACGCATATGGGCGCGAGCCAGCGTTGGGACGCAATTCTTCCGAATTTTCCTCGTTGCCGGTGCCGTGATGCCTATTCAAAGACACGGTGCTGACACGACAGTTTTACATTGAGCGTGTACGTAGTTTTGCATTGAACACACGAAACAAACGAATCAGACTCACGACTCATGGACACCGTGATTGCCGCCCCGATCGAGCCCGACTGGACCCTGGTTTTTTGCAAGAACCCAGGTCCCTGGTGGGTTCGTCTGCTTGCATGGGGTCGATACAACCACGTCAAGGCGATCGCCTATGTGCCGGCAATCCGTGCGTGGCTGTTCTACGATGTGAAGTTCAATGGCACGAAGGTAATGCTTGCTCTGGAAGCTGATCCTCACACCGACAACTTGTTGCAAGACTATCTGGAAAATTGCGATGCCATCGCGATGCCGCGGCTGCCGACCCCAAAGCGGACCTCGCCGCAACTTGGCTTCTGGTGCACCATTGCGATGAAGCACCTCGTTGGGCTTCGCTCCCGGGCGTTACGTCCCGACGGCTTGTGGCGGGATTGCGTTCGGGCAGGAGGCAAGCCCTATGAGGCCCTTGCCACGTGTCGGGGTATTCTCGTCCGAACAATTTGGGCTCGCATCAAGGTTTTCTCCAGCGGGATGGGAAAAACTGCGTCCATCCATGGTGCAATGACGGCTTGATCGTTCCGGGATCCACTTATCCGGTCAATGCCCAACGATAGCATTCACCCAGTAACAAGTACCCTTTTGCCGGACAAACGCAGCACCCCACGCGGTTTCGTTGGTCCGACTATCAGTCAGCATCTGCACTTTGAAATTTTCGATCGACTTTGCCTCGTTGGACGAAAACCGCTTGACCCCCGTCGAAGGGCTCCATTTGAATACCGTATTTGTCCCCTCATCGCGAATATTAAAACGATATTGCTCGCTTGAGAGAACCAGGTTTCCTTGTGTCAGGCCCTCTATCGCCACATCAGCTTTCAGGAGCAAAGCGTTACCGAGGTCGTTGAGCGACACCGTTCGCCAACCGGCGTCGTCCTCCGGTGCCGAGGCCAACGGGACTACCAGAAAATAGAGCGATTCCGGGGCTTTTGCAGCCACCTCGTCACACTCCTTCATGGCGGTCTGCAGCCACGTGAAATCCTCGCTGGCCTGTTCATTTTCATTTGTGCCGCCTGGCACCCGATGCCAGCCCAGGACTGCGAAGATCGCAACGCCGATCGCGACGACCAGGACGGCAAGCGAGGCCGTCACCGCGACGGCGGCGCGACGCGACACGTTATAGGCGCCGCAATGGGCGCAGGAGCGGCTAAAGACGACGACCGCTTCCCCACAATTAGGGCAATCATTTGAGAGCATTTCACTTCCTAGGCGAGCCATGGTTAAGTCAGCGGAATTCCCGGTCTGGTGCAGCTCAGGGGAAACTGCAGCAGGTCGGTCGTGGTTCGGGTTCGCGCTACGCACCCACTTTGGCACCCCCCGTGCCGGTCGGCCCAGGATACCATTAAACACGATATTCAACCTCGCTGGAACGGTGACTTGCGCGCGGCCCCGATAATACCAAAATAAATGGGGCAACATATCGAATTAGACCCCACCCGATCCGCCATGGCACGACTTTTCGCAAGATCTTTGACCTCCCCCTCCTGGTCCCTATCCGTAATTTCGGCCACGGTCGCGACAGTCGCAGCCCTAACGCACGATCGGGCCTTTGCGCAAGGCAGGCTTGAGGCAAGCTATTCGATTTCGGCGGCGCGAATTACGATCGGTAATGCCAGCGTGTCGGCCGAAATTGGCGAAACCGATTATACGGCGTCCATGAGCGCCCGCGGCAGTGGCGTTATGCGGATTTTGTCGAGCGGGGACGGGAATTTGAAGATCCAGGGCCATATCCTGGATGGCGTACCGGTGCCGGACCGCTATGTGTCGTCAACAACGGCAGACGACGACACCCTGGACGTCAAGATGTCGTTCGAGAATGGCGTTGCGACGGCGCTCGAGGCTTCGCCGCCACCCCAAAGTGATGACCGGGTCGCACTGACCGAACAGCACCGTGTTGGCGTCATGGACCCCTTGACGGCACTGTTTGTTCCAGCCGGCGATGGCGGTCCGAAAGAAACCGCGTGCGCACGCGTATTGCCGATTTTCGATGGCCGCCGCCGCTATGACCTCAAGCTTGCTTTCAACGCATCGACCAGGTGAAAGCGGGCCAGGGATATGAAGGGCCGGTCGTGGTGTGTTCCATGGCATTGCTGCCGATCGCGGGCCATAGGAAATCAAGCCCGATGTTGAAATTCCTGACCGAAGGGCGCGAGATGGAAATTGCATTCGCGCCCGTCGCCGGGACAACTTTGCTTGCACCGTTACGCGTAACGGTTTTTTACATGTTGGGTAATGTGGTCATGCAGGCAACGCGGTTCTCGACAAGTCCCGCAACCACCGGTGCCGCGCCGCGTTAGTGGGTTGCGTCACACAAATTGCAGGAGTTCTTCGTAGGGGCGGGCGGGCACAAGACTCGCGCAGACCCTTAGCGCGTCACGATATCCCTTCTTGTCGGCGCCAGGGCCGCGACCAGTTCGCGCTGTTCGCGCGCCGGCACCTTGAACTTGTTCAGCGCCTTGCCGATGTCCTGCACCAGGGCGTTAAAGTGGCTGTTCTTGACGCCCATCCCGGCATGGACGGACTTCATGTCGCGGCCCGTATAGATGCAGGGACCGCCCGACGCGACGCAAATCTGGTCGGCGAGCTGACGCCGCAGATTGGCAATATCGGCCTTGGCAAAAAACCGGTTGATGCGCTTGTCGGCCGCAATATTCTTGATCGACTGGTCGACCACGGCCTGGATAGGTTCATAGCCGCCGAGCCGCTCGTACAGTGTTCGTGTTTGCGCCATTGCGCTGGTCGGAATTGCCGAATGTGCGAGAACGGCGGCAAGTGCCGCAGTCAGCAGGATACGTCCAGTCATGATTGTGCTCCGTGGTTCGATTGAAATCGGTTGGAACGCCCTGTATGCGGCGTCGGGAGGTTCCGTCCCTCTTGGCCAGAGATACGGGGCCGGGCGGCGGACGGTTGCATGGCTCCTGCAGAATTAATTGAGCCGAGTTGGGGACGAAGGTGGCTGCGGCCTTGCGCGGCGTCCGGATTGGTTCGAAAATGCCGGCATGAGACGTCGATTCGCCATGCTGTGTGTGTGCTGGCTCGCCTATTGCGGTGCGCCGCGTTCAAACACGTTGCCGCTTGAGTTCGGGATGACGCCGAACCAGGCGGAACTCGCGCTCGGCCAGCCGCTCGTCTACCATTCGGGACGGGGCGGGTCGAAAATCTATGTCACGATTGGCCCTGCTGGAATTCCGGGATTTTACCGAAGCGATACTGTGATCGCGTTGCAGTTTCGCCGTGACCGCCTGACCGGATGGAAGATGGACTACCGGCTGCTTGACGAACCGCGATTCTGACGACATATGGTCGGGCTTTCCGTTCTCGACCTTTCGCCGATCATTGCCGGGTCGTCCGGCGCAACGGCGCTTCGCAACTCCATTGATCTCGCGGCCTTGGCGGATCGCCTGGGGTTTACCCGCTACTGGGTCGCGGAACATCACAACCTTGCCTCGGTCGCGAGTTCCGCGCCGGAAATCATGATCGGTCAGATCGCTGCTGCGACCAGACACATCCGGGTCGGGTCGGGCGGGGTCATGCTGTCCAACCATGCGCCGCTTATGGTCGCCGAACGCTTCAAGGTGCTTGAAGCGCTGTTTCCGGGCCGGATCGATCTCGGGCTCGGGCGCGCTCCTGGAACTGACCCGGTAACTTCCTATGCGCTGCGACGACGACAGGATGGCGATGATTTTCTGGAGCGCTTCCAGGAACTCATCTTGCTGGAGCGGCGTGGATTTCCCGCCGATCATCCGTTCCGTGCGGTGCACGCGATGCCGAGCGATGTCGTGCTGCCGCCGATCTGGCTTTTGGGTTCGAGCGATTATAGCGCGCAGCTTGCCGCAATGGTGGGTTTCGGATTTTCATTCGCGCATCATTTCTCCGATCATGATGCGGTGTCGCCCATGCTTTCCTATCGTACAGGATTCAAGCCTTCGGTAACGCTCGACCGACCCTATGCTATCCTGGCCTGCGCAGTTGTTTGCGCAGACAGTGATGAGGCCGCGGAGCGCCTCGCCGCGACGGTCGATCTCAATTGGGTGCTGCGTACGCGCGGGGAGCGCCAGCCGTTGGCAAGTCCCGAGGACGCGCTTGCCTTTCCTTATACGCCAGCCGATCGTGCGCATATCAGGCAACGTCGCTCGCGCTTGTTCGTCGGCGCGCCCGAGACCGTGTTCAAGCAGCTCGCGCCCTTGATCGAAGCCACCAAGGCCGATGAGGTCATGGTCACGACCATGATCTACGATCACGCGGCGCGGCGTCGATCTTACGAATTGCTCGCAAAGGCATTTGGCGTTGAGGCCGTTTGAACGTAGTCCAGCGACTTATAGGAAATGAGCTCTGCCGTAGCGGAGCCCAATAATCCAAAGCTGTGATCAATATTTGGTAACGATCGGCGCTGGTGCGGCGGCGAATGCATAGGTTACGCCCGCGCGGATCGCGTGCGACGTCAACTGATGCGAGTCGCGGAACGTCGTCCACACGCTGACAGGAACATGAGTTATCGAGCCGAGGTCCGTATAACGGTATTCGATCCTGGCTGACCAGTTGCGGTCGAACGCATGCTGCAGACCGGCGCCCGCTGTCCAGCCCCAAGCTGTATCTTTGAACGTTTCATAGCTGCCGCATTCGCAATAGGTCGTTGAGACATTCGCAACGGCGAGGCCGCCGGTCGTATAGACCAAGGTGCGGTCGAAGGCGTAGCCGAGACGGCCGCGCAGCGATCCCTGCGCCCGGATTTTCTGATCGTAACCCCAATCGGTGGGGTCCCGCCACGCATAGGAGAGCGATGTCAGCTCCGCATCCGCCTCGATACCAAAAACGACAGAACCGACTTGATAATTGTATCCACCGTGAAGTCCACCCACAATGCCGTCCTTATTTGTTGTCGCGTGGGTATCGTTCCCCAAATTGGCACCAAAGCCGGTATCGCTGAATCGATTGCGCTCTGACTGCCAGCCAATCTGTGCGCCGACATAAAAGCCGCTCCAGTCGTGTGAGGCAACCTCCATAAAAGGTGGAGGGGCAACCGGACGCGGACGACCCGCCAGATCGGCAGCATGGGAAGAAGATGCCATTGCGGCGAAAACACACGCAACAAACACTCGTACTTTCATTGCTCACAACTCCTCAAAAAGTGCCGGTTGGCAGCGGGGGCGAAACAAAGTTTGCCTTCTTTCAGACCCAATTATACTTTGCAGGTCCTTAACACCCGATTATTGGAAACGAGCCGATGAGCATTGTGCCGACGAGCGCTAATTGCATGGCGGCGCGAAATCGTGCATTCGAAAGGCAGGAACCGAATTCGATCGGATCCGCAACCCGAAAAGAGGAGGAGATCGTGGGGAAGCAATTCACGCTCACAGCCAATGACCAGTTTCAACTCGGCGCCTATCGCGCCGATGCCAAAGGCCAGGCCTTGGGCGGGGTCGTGGTCATCCAGGAAATTTTTGGCGTCAATCATCATATCCGCGCCGTCTGTGACCGGCTTGCCGAAGAGGGCTATAACGCGGTTGCGCCCGCGATATTCGATCGAATCGAGAAGGATTTTGAATGCGGCTATACGCCCGATGAGATCGCCAATGCCCGCAAGTTCGTTGCCAATCCCAACTGGGACGCAATGCTAAAGGACACGCAGGCTGCGATCGACCAGCTCAAGAATGAAGGGCCGGTCGCGATCATAGGCTTCTGCCTGGGCGGGAGCGTTGCATTCCTGGCGGCGACGCGACTGAGCGGGTTGTCGGCTGCGGTTGCGTATTACGGCGGGGCGATCGCGAAATTCGCGGACGAGAAGCCCAAAGTCCCGGTGCAAATGCATTTTGGCGAGAAGGATCAGGGCATCTCGATGGCCGATGTCGCGGCTATCAAGAGCAAACGTCCTGAAAGCGAAATCTACACCTATGCGGATGCGTCGCACGGATTCCATTGCGATGAGCGGGCGAGCTACAACGACGCAGCGGCCAAGACGGCCTGGCCGCGTTCGATGGAGTTTTTGAAAAAGAACGTGAGGAAGTAGGAAGTGGCGAATAGCGAGTAGTAAGAAGTACGTAGATCGGCGACGCCCGGATATCTGCAACTATTCGCTACTCACTATTCGCCCTCTTAATTCGCCCACTTCAAAACCATCGCTCATTTACAATGATGGTGTCGCCGGGCCGGATGCGCGTGAGCAGCGGTACGGTGTTGCGGACGACCCCGCCCTTCGCAGGCCGATCGAGCTTGATGTCGTTTCGATAGGCCCGGGGTGTGAACCCGCCCGCGATCGCGATGGCATTCTCCGCCGTCATGTGCGGCACATAGGCGTATTGGCCGGGAACAGTCACTTCACCGAGGATGAAAAAGGGCCGATAGGCCTCTACTTCGATGGCGACATGCGGTTCCCGGATATAGCCGCCGCGCAGGCGGTCGGCGACAATGCGGGCAAGTTCCTCGGTTGTGAGCCCTCGTGCCTTTACGGACTTGATGAGCGGCATCGTGATCGCGCCGCCCGCATCCACAAAATAGGAATTAGTGAGCCCGTCCTGGCCGTAGACCATGACGCGCAGGCGGTCGCCGGAATCGAGACGATAGGGCGGCTCGCTTGCAAAAGCGGTTGCCGGGTTCGTTGCGACGACCGGTATGGCGGCGACCGTTTCGGCCGCGACCATCTGGGCATTTGCCGTCAGGGTCTTATCGGCCGATCGTGCGTAGATGAAACTGTCGAGGTCGGACGCGACGGGTTCCTCTTGCACCGACGCCGGGGCCGACAATAGCATTTGTTGCACGGCCGCCAACGGTGTGGGGGGCGACGTGGTCGCGCAGCCGCTGACGGCGGCGGCGCACATGGCAAGGATCAAAAGGGGGGCTGAACGCGTCACTGAATTTGGGTCCCATTAACGCAATAACTGCCGCTATTAACACTCCATTTAGGTTAACAAACCCTCTATTGACGGGATCGGCGCGGTAAATTTGCGTAGGATGCGGGATGATTCTTGACAGATTGGAATGGAACAGGCCTGCGGCCGATCCAGCGTGGCCGCACGACGAAGTGCACATCTGGCGCTCGACGGTTGATTGGACGCCGGAAAGCTTGGACCGCCTTCGACAGGTTTTGTCACCCGACGAACGTGCCCGGGTGGACCGGTTTATTTTCGAAAAGGATCAGCGCTCGCATCTTGTGAGCCGCGGCTGGCTCCGGGTGCTGCTGGGCCGCTACCTCGACGTGCCGGCAGACCAAGTTGTTTTTGAATACGGGGCCTACGGCAAGCCGCGCCTGGCGGGACGCACCCAGCCATCACCTCATCACGCGCCCCTGCAATTCAACGTGTCGCATTCCGGCGAATTCGTTCTCATCGCGGTGTCTGCGGGGCGGGCGCTCGGCGTGGATGTTGAGCGGATACGCCCGGATACCGAGGCCGTAGCGCTTGCCGAACGCTATTTTTCGACACATGAACGCGCGGCCTTGGCCGGGCTTGCGTCGGGGCTGCAGCACGACGCGTTCTTCAACGGCTGGAGCCGCAAGGAAGCCTTCATAAAGGCATGCGGAACGGGCCTTGCCATGCCGCTGGATTCCTTCGACGTGTCGCTCGCGCCGGGCGAAACCGCGCGGCTGATCGCCACGCGGCCAGACGCAGATGAGGCGCGCCGTTGGACGATGCGCGCCTTCGATGTAGCGGACGGCTACAAGGCAGCGCTCGCGGTCGAAGGCTCAGGATGGACGCTCAAGCTCTGGGACTGGCCGGGACGGTGAATGTCCTGATGTTATCAGAATGAACTCAGCCCGCAACGGTGAGACGTTCTGTCCCGCTCAATACTTAAGGCCCAAGACCAAAGCCTCGCCTTCCGCCTTTCGACCACAACACGCAAGTAGCCATTCCGCAAGGATTTTTCACTTAATTCCAATCTTCAGCCTGCGCGCTGCCAGTACTTCACGACGATTGGATACCGCCAAACGTCGGACTACCATTCGACGTACGACTGCAAGCCAATCGGCCGACACGATTGTGAGCGGAGGTTTGCGCACGGCCAAATGGTTGGCGTGCGAGGCAATTAAGAACCCGAATCTCAAATCAAAGATAGGAATCTGACGTCATGGCTGGACGACCACGCAGTTCACACGGCAGCGCAGTTCGCGGACTCACCTTGTCTCACGGTTCGCAGTTTTTCGGCGGTCAATTCGGTCGAATGTTTCGCGCGTTGCCGCCTGCCGACTTTGGTGACACGGACACCGAGAGCGAAACAAACCTGTTGAAGCTCGGCGCGGCGATGGTCGCCGACCCCGACCCGCCGAAGGACGGCCCCGATGACGAAGAGAGCGGAATTCCCGCGCTTTACACCTACCTCGGCCAGTTCGTCGATCATGACCTGACGTTCGATCCGGCGAGCAGCCTGCAACAGCAGGATGATCCGGATGGGCTCGTGGATTTCCGCACGCCACGCTTCGATCTCGATTGTGTGTACGGCAAGGGTCCGGATGACCAGCCCTATCTTTTCAATGCCGATAACATGTTCATCCTGGGCCGGCCGCTGACCGGCGCTGCCAGCAATCCGAACGCGCGCGACCTTCCGCGCAGCCAACCGACCAACCCGTCGCAGCCGGAGGACATCAAAAATGCGCGGCGTGCGATCATCGGAGATCCACGCAACGACGAAAATGTCATCGTCTCGCAACTCCAGGGCCTGTTTCACCGCTTCCACAACAAGTTGATGTCGGAAGACAATGGCCCGGAATCGTCACGCTTCCAGCGTGTGCAGCGCGACGTGCGGTTTCATTATCAATGGATGCTGGTCAACGACTTTCTCCCGACCATCGTCGCGAAGGACGTACTGGAACAGATCATTCCACATCACTACAAAAACACCAATGTACGCATGGACCCGCCCAAGCTCATCTATTACGACTTCAAGCATGAAGCCATCATGCCACATGAGTTTTCGGCGGCGGCTTACCGCTTCGGCCATTCGATGGTGCGGCCGGGCTATCGTCTTAGCGAAACCGTTCCGCCCTTACCAGTATTTAGCACAAGCCCCGGCGCGTCGCTGACCGGTTTTCATGAATTCCGCAGCAATTGGGCGTTTGACTGGGGACGCTTCATGGATCTCGGTCCTCTCGACTTCGGGGATGCAGACAACCCGGCCGATCCTGGCAATGCGAACCGTTTGCAGCTCGCTTACAAGATCGACACGTCACTTGCTGACCCGTTGGGTCACCTGCCCGATCCGCCGTTCCACCCGCCGTTCTCGCTGGGTGGCGGTAAGCTAATGTCGCTCACACAGCGTAACCTGATGCGTGGCTGGCGGATGCGGCTGCCGAGCGGTCAGGCCGTCGCCCGCGCGATGGGCGTTGAACCCTTGAAGGACGACGAAATTCTGATCGGGAAATTCACCGGAACAGCCTCAGACATTAAAGGTCCCGTTACGAAATTCTCCGCAGCGTTCAAGGGCAATTGCCCGCTCTGGACCTATGTCCTCGCCGAAACGAAGGAAGTGATGGTGACGGTGAAGACCAAACAAGGTGACAAACAAATCAAAACGCGCAAGCTCGGCGACGTGGGCGGACGCATCGTCGCGGAAACTTTCATTGGCCTGATGTTGTGCGACAGTTCGTCCTATTTCGTTCAGGACCCGATCTGGAAACCGAACAAGGCCAATGCGCAAGGGCGTTTCGGACTGCGCGAATTCGTCAAAACGGCGCTCTCCTGAAAAGCGGATTGCCAAATACGATCGAGCCAAAGGGTGAAGGCGAGCCAGGGCATTTCACAATGCCCTGCAACTCTCCTTCGCGCGCAATACTAGCCGCGCGAAGTCAAAAGGAGCGCGCCGTCGGTTGTTTTTTGGTTTGCGCGTTCATCTATGACGGCAAATGCCTGTCCGATGCCGATCAACACGGGTTGGCTGCGGTCGATCGTGCCGATGCCCTGAGCCAGTTCGGTGAGCTGTCCACACCAACGCTTTTCGTCCTGCCGCGACACTCCGCTCGTGACGACGACCGGTGTCGAGGCTGACAAGCCTGCCGCAATGAGGCGTTCCGCAATGGCGGGAGCGGTGCGGCCGCCCATGTAGAAGACGAGCGTCGTTTGCGGATCGGCGAGGCCGCGCCAGTCGAGATCGTTGGACAGTTCGCCATTGCGCGCATGTCCGGTGACGAAGCGCA
>Ga0209488_10001572_pt1 | contig 19478 bp, 12 predicted proteins | sample Rivendell_Oct201_8_FD_188349 | JGI IMG/M metagenome (GOLD analysis project Ga0209488, IMG submission 188349) | Vadose zone soil microbial communities from the Eel River Critical Zone Observatory, Northern California, USA -... | ecosystem: Environmental > Terrestrial > Soil > Vadose zone >...
GTCGTGCTCTGGGCAGGGCCACGCACTCATCTGGTGCACTACCCGCTGCGACGGGGCGAACTTTACAATCTCGTCGCCGTATTTCACTCAGACCGTTATGTCGAAGGCTGGAACGGCGAAGCGGACGCTGGCGAATTATGGGCGCACTTCAAAGGCCAGCGGCCGGAAGTGCTGCGCATGCTCGAACGCATCGAGACCTGGCGCATGTGGGTGTTGTGCGACCGCGAGCCCGTCAAGGACTGGTGCAAGGGACGTGTTGCGCTTTTGGGCGACGCCGCACATCCGATGCTGCAATATCTCGCCCAAGGTGCCGCCATGGCGACAGAAGACGCCGTGTGCCTGGCAGAGAAAGTGGCGGCCGACCCAGCCAACCTGCCGGCTGCGCTGCAGGCCTACAACGAGCAGCGCTATCTGCGCACCGCGCGCGTCCAGATCATGGCGCGCGTCTATGGAGATTTTTATCACGCGCGCGGCCCCGCCGCCGAGTTGCGCAACCAGATGCTGGCGCCCCGAACACCGGAACAATCCTACGACGGCATCGCCTGGCTTTACGGCGGCGGTGGATAACCGGAATTCTATGTAAAAGTTACGCCGTAAAGGTGCCTTCATTGCGCGCCACAAATTCCGCATCAAGGACTGGAAAATCTAGCCAGCATTGGTAACCTTGGGGCACGTCGATTGGGGAACCGATGTCGGGGGCTACCGCAATATTCGAGAAGGCGACCAATCCGCAACGCAGGCCGACGACCAACTATTACCCGATCCTGTCTCGGGCCGTAGCGGCGTTACGCCCTGACTGCGAAGAGGCTCGCGTCGAAATCTATGAGCGGGCACGGGATACGCTTGCCGATCAACTCAAGATGGTCGAACCGCCATTGTCTGGCGCCGACGTTGCAGCAGAGATGTGGGCCCTCGAAGCAGCGATTGCTCGAATCTCGCCTGCGCCGGCCACTTCAAAACTAACCAAGACCGATGCTGTCACGCAATCAGTGGCAAGCGACCTAAATGGTACGGCAAACGGCCCTAGGTCCGAAGGACCCCCGGCTCCAGGATATTTGGCCGAAGGAATGGGGACGGTACAAAACGGCGTCGCCAGGGAGCCGTCGACGCATCGCGGACCATCCGCGCGCATCGCCATGCTGGCCAGGATAGCGATCGTACTTGTCGCCGTTTTGCTGGCGGCCGCCGTCGGCTATTCGACCGTCGGCAGTCTCGATGTTGTCTACAGTGAGAACCGTGGCTGGATTTTGCTGGCATTACAGCAGACGACCATTGCATTCTTTGTGATCGCGCTTCCCCCGCTCTACCTCGTGAGTTTTCTGCGACGCCGGAGCCGCTTGCTTGCAGCCGGCCTCATCAAACACCTGATCCCCTCGTTCGCGAGGAATGACACGCGGCCAAATGCTCTGCAGCAGACCGCACAGCGCCTCGGCGATCACGGATTGCTGTGGTCCTATTTTCTTCCCGACCACAAGCCGCAGGCCAAAGCTGTCGCCGCAGCGGAGCTAGAACGTCGCGGTTACCTACGTGAAGACTTCGAAAACTGGTCGCCCGGCGGGGACGAACTTACCGTTCCTCCGGCTATCGACGGCGAGATCGCAGTTTCGCGTTACGGCGCCTTGAACCGCCGGAAAGCGCTCTGGTTCAAGCTCTTTCGTTGGTCGGCTTTCGTGATCGCGGCGATGATCGCTACAGGTATCGCGATTGCTATCCTTGAGGCCCTTCCGGTTACCTTCAACGACAATCTCCCTGACCTCAATCGGTGGCTCGATGAACCGGGAATTCCCAAAGTCGTTTTCTATACAATCCTGGTCTTTTGGCTATCGAGCCCGCTCTTCGTCGGTTTTTTCTTCCGCGGGCGCGCACTGCGCATTCTCCTGTTGCGCCCGTTCGGGGAAAAACGCATGACGCGGGCGCTCCGGCGCTTTGTCCCAAAGCACCTCGGACCGCAAGGCTACGTCTTCACCCTGTCGGATCGCAATTACAAACCGAGTTTGCTGATCGGCGCCCTCCTCATGGTCCCGATCCAATGCTTCGATATCCTCGTGACATACCTGCTTGGACCATTGCTGCGGCACTCCATTCGGATTTGCTCTGTGCGCAATGAGCGGAAATTCCGCAGGCTGCAAGCCATCCTCATGCGGAAATTCCGGCCAAGCGCATGGTCATTTCTCAGCGGCGCTCAGGCCTTCAATATCCGCACCACTGACGAATGGTGGCAGTCCTGTATTGCGCTGCTTGCGCACTCCTGCGATGTGATCGTGATAGATCTGTCGAAGGTGAAAGCTGGAACCAAATGGGAGCTTGACGAACTGCGGTTGCGCGGCCTTCACCACAAGTGCCTGTTCATAGGCGGCGAAGAGGACCTCGCCAATGCCGGAGCGTTGCTGGACACTCACTTTGCGAATGAGGTTCCGCCATTCGTCCATCTTTATGCAAATACTGGCAGGCTGCTCGACCCGCGATCTTTCGCAGAGCACATCAAATCACTTGTCGAACCCGCAATCGCCGATTGCAATCACGCGCAGCGGTAGTCGCTCCAGCGTGACGGCTCAGCGTCTTGTCGATTCGATGGGTTGAATCCTGCTGCCGTTGGTGACTTCGTCAGGCACATTAATCGCTACCTTTTCTCCGGGTTCCAGCCCGTCAGCAATGCTCACAGTCGCGCCGTCCGTGGATGCAACCTTGATTGGACGGAACTTCACCACATCCTTATCGAGCACCGCCACGACACTTTGATTGGCGCGCGTGAGGAGCGCCGTCACCGGCACTTGCGGAAAGCTCTGGATCTTGACGTGCACCGTCACGTACGCAAAGCTGCCCGGCACAAAGAAATTGTCCAAATTGTCCACATTGACCTCGACCAGCATCGTGCGGGTCTTGGCGTCAAGTTCGCCGGTCATGCGGGTAATGGTCGCCATCTTCTTGCGGTCGGGATTGGTCGCATCCGACACTTCAGCCGGATCCCCCACTTTCACGAACGGCACGTCCGCTTGCTGCAGGTAGGTGTAGACGCGGAGCTTGCTATCGTCGGAAATCGTCATCATTGGCATGGCGCTCATGAAATTGGTCTGAGCATTGCCGATCAGCGCGCCCGGATCGGCAAAGCGCGACGTCACGCGACCAGCAAATGGCGCTCGCACGATCTGATACGATTTAGTTGTCGCCAGCACGGCAACATTGTTTTCGGCCACGGTGGCATCCGTTTCAGCCTGATATAAAGCAACTTGCGTCGCATTCCCCCTCGAGAATAACTCCTTGATGCGCGCCAGATTGCGATGCTTGTTCACGAGGTCCGCGGATGCGCCGGTAAATTGCTGGTCGAGTTCAGGCGATTCGATTTCCGCAACGACCTGGCCGAATTCAACCATGTCGCCCTTGTCGACATGTACTGTCTTGAGATAGCCCGCTACCTTGGAATAAAGCGTGGCAGTTGAACCCGAGCGCACGTCGCCGAGCAACCGGATTGTTCGTACGGTTGGCCCCACAGAGGTGGACACAATCTCGATTCTTGGACCGCGTTCAGCGACCAGCGCCCGTGCCTCACGCACGGTCGAAATCTCCTGGTTGCGGACGAAATGGAAGTACGCCGCCGACGCGCCCGCAATCACAATAGTGATCACACTGAACACATAAAGTTTCGACGCACTTCCATGCTTCGATTTAGCCATGAGGCAAACCTCCGGTCGTGGCGCCAGCCGATTCGGCGGCAAAACGTTGATCGAGCGTGTGAAGCGCCGGAAGCTTCTGGCGCATGAGGGTGTAGAAGATTGGAACGAGGAACAGGGTCGCGAAAGTGGCAACCATGAGCCCGCCGATAACAGCGCGGCCAAGCGGCGCGTTCTGTTCGCCGGCCTCGCCCAGGCCGAGCGCCATCGGCACCATGCCGATAACCATCGCAATTGCAGTCATCAGAATCGGACGCAGCCGCGTCTTGCCGGCGTCGACGACTGCCTGCAGGGGCGTCAGGCTCTCATCGCGCGCGCGCAAATCGTTGGCAAAGCTCACAAGCAGGATGGAATTCGAAACCCCGATCCCGATCGACATGATCGCTCCCATCAGCGACACGACATTGATCGTGGTGCCCGACAACACCAGCATCCAAAGGATGCCAACCAGTGCGCCCGGGATCGCCATCATGATGATGAACGGGTCGACCCAGGACTGGAACAGCATGACCAGCACGGCATAGACCAAGATCACCGCAAGGATCAGTCCAAATCCGAGCAGGCGGAACGACGTCTCCATCACTTCGTTCTGTCCGCGCAAAAAGATCTTCGTGGTGGAAGGCAAGTCTTTTTGAACTTCCGCAATGGCCAGTTTGATTTCCGCCGCTACCGACCCGAGATCGCGTCCCTCCACATTGGCGTTGACGTCGATAACCCGTTGAATCGTGTAATGATTGATCGAGTTCATCGTCGATCCAGGCTTGACCGTCGCTATATCGCCCAGGCGCGTGACCTGCGCCGTGGGCACCGTCGTTGGAGTTACCACAGCCGACGCCGGCAGGATGTTGTTGATGGGAGCATTAGCTGGGAAACTCAAAATATCGGCGACTGTCAGCAGCTTCTCAAGCGGCGTCGTTACCGCAACCTGGTAGTTCACGCCGTTTTGCGGATTGAGATAGTAAGTCGGACTGACCAACACGCTTCCAGCCAAAGAGGTCAGCATGTTGTTGGCAACGTCACGCTGGGCCACGCCAAGCCGCGCGGCACGCTGGCGGTCAACCTCGATTTCCAGCGTCGGGAAATCCAGCACTTGGGGAATTCGCGTATCGACAACGCCGGGAATCCGATTGATCAATTGCAGCAGCTTTTGCGCCGCCGCATAGCCGCGATTGAGGTTCTGATCCTGGATCTGAATGGAAACAGGTGCGGCCAAACCGAAGTTCAGCACCTGGCTGACGATATCAGCAGTCTGGAAATAGATGATCGTGCCCGGAAAATCGTCAGCGAGCTGTTCACGAATTTTTTTCCGGTAATATTCCGAAGGACGGTGCGGCTTGTTGAGTGAAATCAGCATCTCGCCGTCAGCACCACTCACATTGTCGCTCGGCACGAATGCGAGGTTGAGCCCGCCCGGAACCCCGATCGTATGATTGATGGTCCGCAACTCGGCTGGCGGAATGACGGTACGAATGCGTTCCTCGACTTTGGCCATGATTTCCTCGGTGCCTTCGAGGCGATTGCCTCTCGGCGCGCGCACGTGCAGTTTCACAATGCCGACGTCGGCTGCGGGGAAGAAATCCGTGCCAACCACCGGCACAAGCGCCCCCGTCACAGCGATCAACAAGCCGACACAGCCCATGACGAACTTCTTGCGGGCCAGCACCATTTCCAGCGAACGCCCGTAGGCCTCGCGCAGGCGCCCGAATAGACGATCGAAACCATCGGCGAACCTGCGGCCGAAGCCCTTCTCGCCCGCTTCATCATGATGGTCCTTGAGCAATTGCCGCGCAAAGGCCGGCACAACAGAAAACGAAAGAATGAACGACGCCAGCATCGCGAGCACGACCGTGATGGCAAGCGGGATGAACAGAAAACGAGCCGGCCCGGTGAGAAAGACCACCGGAAAGAAGACAATACAGATGCACAAGGTGGCAACCGTAAGCGGCTGGATCACTTCGGCAGAACCGTCGAGGATTGCCACCGTGAGGGGTTTGCCGAGACCCTGGTTGCGGTGAATGTTCTCCATGACGACGGTCGCATTGTCGACCAGCATGCCGATCGCGAGCGCCAGTCCACCAAGCGTCATCAAGTTGATCGTCTGTCCGGTGACGAACAGGCCCACGATGCCCGCAAAGATCGACAGCGGGATCGACACCGCAACGACCACGGTATTGCGCCAACTGCCGAGGAACACCAGAATCATCAAGGAAACCAGGATGGATGACAAGATGGCTTCCTTGACGACGTTTTCGACCGCGCTGCGCACGAATACCGACTGGTCGAAATCCATCTTCAGTTCCAGGCCGTCGGGTGCCGTCTGCTGGATGTCGGGCAGCATATTCTTGACCGCATCCACGACCGCGATCGTCGAGGCAGTAGAATTTTTCAGAATTGGTATGAAGCTTGCGCGTTGCCCGTTGATGCGCACAATATTGGTTTGCTGCGCATAGCTGTCGCTGATCTTGGCGATGTCGCCCAGCATCACCGCGACGCCTTCTCGCACGCCAACGGGAAGGTCGTTGAATTGCTCAACCACGCGCGGGCTGGAATTGAGAGAAATATTGTACTCTTTGGGGCCCAGCCGCGCGATGCCGGCCGGCACGATGACGTTGGCGGTTCCAAGCGCATTCACCACGTCCATCTGCGACAGGCCCTTGGAACTCGCCTTGGCGGGATCGACCTCGACGATGATCTGGCGTTGCTTGCCTCCAAACGCGCCCGGGATCGATACGCCGGGGATCGTGAACAAACGCACCCGCAAGAACTGGTTGGCATAGTCCGAGAGCATCTGCTCGGGTAACGACTTGGTATTGAGCGTCACCTGCACGACCGGCACGTTTGACGCATTGAACTGGATGATGTTGGGCGGTTGCATGCCAGGCGGGGCAATACGCAAGACCGCGTTGCTCTGCGCCGAAATCTGCGCGATGGCACCGCCAATATCGGTCCCGGGTTGGAAGAATATCTTGAGAATGCCCTGACCCGGGATCGACAGCGATTCAATGTGGTCGATGCCGTTCACCGTGGTCGAATAGGCGCGCTCACTCACCAGCACCACGCGCCGCTCCATGTCCTCGGCATTGAGACCGTTGAAGCTCCAGGCCACGTAGACAACCGGGATGTCGATGGTCGGGAATATATCGACGACCATTCGGGTCACGGAAATGAACCCCATCAGGATGATGAGCATGGCGGCGATCGCCATCGTATACGGCCGCCGCAGCGCAATCTTGACGAGATTGATCATGCCCGAACCTTCCTTCCATGCCCTCCGACCCCAGGACTGCGGACTGCCTTCGTCGGAAGGCAGCAGCGGCCTCGGCTCATCGGGGATTGGTACCCAGAGACTCAAATACCCGACCTAACAAAACATCAGATGTAGATGCCGGGGCGGAATAAGGCGTTCCTACTCGGCCTTGGCTCCCGACGCCTTCACAACGTGAGCCCATTTTTCAATATCGGCCCGCACGTACTTGTCGAACTCGCTGGGCCCCATGGGCATCGGCACTGCCCCCTGTCTGGCCCAAGCAGCCTTCACATCCGCGCGGTTCATGATCTTGCCGATCTCGGCATTGAGCTCGTCGACGATGACACTTGGTGTCGCCGCCGGCGCCATGATGCCGAGCCAAATCGTCGCCTCATAGCCGGGCACGCCCGCCTCGGCGACTGTCGGCACTTGCGGCATTACGGCCGAACGCTCGGAACCGGTCGTGCCAAGCGCAACAAGCTGGCCGGCACGCACCCCTTCCGCCATCACCGTGATGGCGTCGAACATCATCTGGACGTGGCCCCCGATCACGCTCGATCGCATGTCGCCGGAAGCCTTGTGCGGCACATGGACGATATCGGTACCGCTCATCACTTTGAAAAGTTCACCCGCCATATGATAGGGCGTGCCGGGACCCGAGGACGCGTAATTGAGCGCGCCAGGCTTTGACTTTGCGAGCGAGATAAAATCTTTCAAGTTTTTAACGCCAGCGCTGGGATGGGCGACCATCAGGAGATCCGAATAGTTGATGGGCGAGACCGCAACAAAATCGCGCATCAGCTGGTAGGGCTTGTTGGCAAACAGGGATTCGTTTGTCGTGTGAGTGTTCGACATGACCAGCAGGGTGTAGCCATCGGGCGCTGCCTTCGCGACGGCATCGGTGCCGATGATCGCGCCGGCACCCGGGCGATTTTCGATGACAAAACTCTGCTTGAGCGCCTCGGTGAGATGTTGGGCAATGACGCGCGCAAAAACGTCAGCAGGACCGCCAGCGCCGAACGGCACGATGACCCTCACTGGTTTTGACGGATAGGTCTGAGCCATCGCTGGCACCGCAAATGCCAAAATGGCGCATGCAACGAACAGGGTGAAGCGCGACAAGATGGTCATGCGGCGTATCCCTCGGAAACCTGAAACTCGTCCGCAAACAGGTAGCACGGAGTCTGGATCCATGGGCGTCACGTCTGGCTCACCTGGCACCATTCTCAGGCAGACAACCTGCTACTGCCAAATCGCCGAAACGTGCCGAATGAACCGTATAGCATTGCAAGCACGAAGGATCGGCGGTCAGCTTGTTCCCTAAAAATCGATCGTTACTTAGCTGCGACACGTTGGCATATCGAGTTCGTTTGGCAATTATCCATTAGGTTCGTCAGGCGCGATTCTCGCCGCGTACAGTGGGGCAGATTGACGCGGGAGCGTCGCTTCAATTGGAACAATCCGCCTGCGCCGCACATAATGCGGCGACGCCGAGATAGTGGAATGCGCGTGGGCTCTTGGATTTGTGCTCCACCCCCCAAAGCAGGACCTGCGACATTCCGTCCTGTGCTGGAGCATCGTCGGTGCATGCCGATGCGAGTCGGTGCACTCCTTAAAAAAACGCCATCGCACATCTTTGCGCGCGATGGGTCTGCCTAACCCAATCCTACAGGGCCGGAATTGGGCCCCGCTTGATCAGCTCGATGCGGGTGCCCCATGCATCGGTGATGTAAGTGATTGCGTTGCCGGTAGGCGTCTCGCGGTACGGTTCATCGAGTTTGATGCCTTCGCCCTCGATTTTGGTGATGAAGGCCTTGAGGTCCTTAACATCAAAACCGATGTGGTCGAGGACGCGGCCGAGCGTGCGTGCCTGCGGTCGCTCAGCCTTGGCAAAGCGGAACTGCGCGCCCGGGACGTCGACCACCGGGGCATTGGCGCGCGTGCCGGCCTTGCCGCCGAAAGTCTTTGCGTACCAGGCCTGCGCCTTTGGGATCTCCCCTTCAGGCAGCGACAGGTGCACGTGCTCGTGTCGGATCGGCATCGACTGCGTCTTGTCTTCCAGGATTTCCATGCGCAGGCCATCCGGCGTCTCAACATAGGCCTGGTCCAACCGGTTGTTTCCGCCTGGCAGCACCGCGATGCCGGCGGCCTTCCATTTGGCCACCTGCTCCTGAACATTGTTGACGATGAAACCGACGTGGTTGACGACCGAGCCCTGCGATCCACCGGTGCCGGATCCGCCTGCCAAGTTCAGATGCACAAAGACGCCTGGGAACATGACGTATTCGTTGGTCCCGATCTTGAACCACTTGCCGCCCATACCGACGAATATTTTCTTGTTGGCCTCCACGTCTTTCGAGGCGAGGTGCCAATGCCCCATGGTCGCGCCGACTTCATTGAACGGAAACGGCTGCGCACCCGCGCTCCCGACGGACAGCACCGAGGTGAACAAAAGTCCAGCGATCAAGCTCTTCATGAAAGCCTCCCCTGTTGCGCCGGCATTCTCGCGGCCGGCGGCTGGTACGGAGGCTATCACGTTGGGGCGATGCGCAAAAGCTCGACGTTTCGATCACCACGCCGCCACGACCAAGAAATGCCGTTGCGTGTCACGGTCGCCGCGCTCAGCGATCACATTGGATCGGCGGGAACAGCGACGAAACGCGTCGTTTCGCCGGACATGAGCTGCACCAGCACGAACTTTTTGTCTTCACCGCGAGCTTTGCTCAGCGCATTCTGGACTTCGACCGGTGTGCTCACTGCCTGACCGGACACTGCGAGGATCACGTCTCCCGTCTCGATTCCACGAGCGGCGGCGCTTCCGTTTGGATCGATTGCGGTGATAACGACGCCCTTCGTTTCTGCGCCTGAAACATTGCCGACAGACGCAAGCTTCAACCCCAGACTGGACGTGCCGCCGCTCGGCGGGTTCTGTTCCTTGACGGGGCCGCGAGCCTGCCGTTTGACAGGAAGTTCTCCGAGAGTAACCGGGATGGTCTGCTCCTGGCCATTGCGAAGCACGCCAAGATCGACCGACGCGCCGGGCGTCATGCCGCCAATCCGCTTGACGAGATCATGGGCGTCCTTGATCGGTTCGCCGTTGACCGAGGTGATGATGTCGCCGGACGCGATACCGGCCTTGGCGGCGGGACCATCCGGCTCAAGCTCGCCGATGATCGCCCCCAGCGCCTTTTCGAGGCGGAGCCTGTCTGCAATGTCGGGGGTCACGGGCATGATCTGGACGCCCATCCAGCCGCGCGCCACCGACCCCTTGTCTTTGAGCTGCGGGACCACAGTTTTCACCGTGTCGGCGGGGATGGCGAATGCAATGCCGATTGATCCACCCGAAGGCGAAAAGATCATGGCGTTGACGCCGATCACGTTGCCGTTGAGGTCGAAGCTTGGACCTCCGGCGTCACCTGGGTTAACCGACGCGTCCATTTGGATGAGGTCTTGGTAAGTGCCGGATGTCATGTTGCGCTCGCGCGCCGAGACGATTCCAGCCGTCACCGTGTTTCCAAGCCCAAACGGGTTGCCGACGGCGAGCACCCAGTCACCCACGCGCGGCGCTTTGTCGGCGAGTTGCACGTACGGGAAGTCGTCGCGACCGTCGACCTTGAGGAGCGCAAGATTGCTCGCAGGATCGGTGCCTACGACCTTGGCCCTGTAGATCCTGCTGTCGTCGGTCTGAATTTCGGCCGTGTCGCTGCCCTCGACGACGGAACTGTTAGTCACCGCGTAGCCGTCCGCTGAGAGGAAAAAACCCGAACCCTCCTGGCCCGTCAGACGCTTGCCTATATTCGGGATGTCGGGTTCATGCTCCGGCCGACCGCGGCGGGGGAATTGATCCAATTGCGCTTTGGAGACAAGCTGATGTTTCCTTTCGGCAATGACTTTGGTGCGCACACCGATCACCGCCGGTTTAACCGCCTGCACGACGTCGGCAAAATCAGCTGGGCCAGGCTGCGCTTGCGCAACGAATTCATGAATGACGGCAGCATTAAACTGAGCGCGCCAAGATTGTGGCATGAATGCATTCGCCCCCACGAGGCCTGCCATGGCGGCAAGTACCAGTGTATAGGTGAAGACCACAGTGCGGCACATCATCGACATGCGACCGGTTTTCACGCCGTATAGCTCCATCATAGAATTCTCTCCTGTTCGGCAGCATCCGCGAGGATCTGTGCACAAGGTGGGCGTTGTTCGACTATCTGGATGTCTTCAGGGCAGATATCCGATCAATCTTGCTCGCCATGATGAAATCATTTTCGTGCAGTCCTTTGATCTTCTTGGTCGTCAACGAGACGGCTGCGTAACCCCAGCCGAAACTGAGATCGGGGTGATGACCTTCGGTCTCTGCAAGCTCCCCGACTTCCTGAACAAAGGCGAGTGCTTCTCGGAAATTGCGGAATCGGAAGGCGCGCTCGATGCAGTGGGCTTCGTCATTCAGCTCCCATTCGGGAGCCTGTGCTTGAAAGCTTTGGGCTTCGTCACGCGAGAGTGGCGGGATGCCACCGAGACAAGGTGTGCATGTCTTTTCGGCAAGCGTCTGGGTCATGTCCTTGTCCTCGGGTTCACGAGAACAAGAAGCAGCACGCCATGCGCCGCTGGGTCCTGCGGCCCGACACTGATGGTAAAATTGCGAACAGCCGCCTCGACCATAGCAGACTCACGTTGCTGCAGAGCACCATGCCGCAGGGGCAACGCCGTCCCGTTCCCAATGGTTCCGCGCGACAATCAGGAATTCGCCGTCAGAATTGGCCGTCAACTGCTTTGCATAAAATTTACGCTCCCTGGGCTGGGCCAGGCAGCATTCTTCATCCAGCCGAAAACGGCTGGGTCACACGATTCACGCCGGCTCGGTCGGAATCATGAATCCCGATTAGTTAGCACCTTGATCAGTGTCTGGCCCCAAGTACGATCACGAGGTCGGTCGGTTCGGGATCGTGAGCTGCCAAACCGTTGGCGTCGCTCCAATCGGCAAGATTTACTACCTTCCCCGCCTGGCCTCCCGCCTGAGTAGGTTCGGCCGGTTCCACAATGTTGAGTCCGTTGTCGTCGAGGAAAAAAGTGTGATCTCCGAAGATTTCATAGAGCTGCGGGATCATTGGATGATTGTCAGGAATGGCCTGGGCCTCGAATTGGCTCAAGGTTCGCTCGACTTCTGAGACAGTCAATCTCATGATACACTCCTCTCGTGCCTCGACTCTCGTGCCTCGCGGGCACTACAAATACCCCTGCCCCTGCCTCCCACCTCAACGTGGTTAAACGAAGGTGGTTAATGTGAGAAATCGGACATCCCGCAGACTTTACTTAGGACTGATTTCCCGCTTCTTCGACATGTCTTCTCGACATACCAGGGTCGCTCAGATTGGCGGAACTGCTTGTCGACATTGCAATTTGTCCCAGAGGCCGCTCCGGTATCATTGAGCGCCACATCGTCGATGTGTGTAAAGCTACAGCGTTGAGTCTGGAAGGGAGACAAGTTGCAGAGAGCGGTCCTGAGATTCGCGACAAAATCATCCCGCTCCTCCATCCTCCTGCCAAATTGTTGCTGATAATTGAGCTTGCATACTGCCAATCACTCTGGAGACAGCCATGCAAATCAAGCGGCATGACAAAAGCCATATTGTGGTGCTGAGCGACGGCTCAGCTTGGCGTATTTGGCCTGGCGATATATCCGAAACGTTGCGATGGCAGCCGACGACGCAGTTTCGTGTTGCGGACATCGAGCACGACATCTGCTCGCATGCGCTGGTCGATCGCGCGGACGGATCGCGAGTGCGCGTCATAAGAGCGAGTGCGGATTGGCCTGTCCACGCCGTGCAACGTTCGCTCCGTGAGGGCTGAAGAGCCGCCATGCCCTGACTGAGTAGCTATGCTCTTTCGCGATTGATGACTATGAATAAGATCGGCACTCAGAAATGGCTACATGAGAGACCCCGAACTCTTCACCACAACTCCTTGCTCGCGAGCTTCGCCCCCGCCACCAGCGCTTCGAGTTTGGCCCACATGATCGAGGGGTGAACCCGGCGATAGAACGGCCCCTGCGCAAAGCCGCAATCGGTGCCCGCAATTACGTTTTCACGGCCGACGGACTTGGCAAGACGTACGATACGCTGTGCGACAAGCTCAGGATGTTCCACCACATTGGTGGCATGGCTGATGACGCCTGGAACGAGCGCCTTGCCGGCGGGCAATTTCACATCCTGCCAGACCTTCCATTCGTGCTCGTGTCGCGGATTGGCGCCCTCGATCACATAGGCGCCGACGTTGACGCTCAAGATGAGATCGACAATGTCGCGTAGCGGCACGTCGGTGGTATGGGGACCCGGCCAGCTGCCCCAGCAGACGTGGTAGCGGATGCGGTCCGGCGGCAGGCCCGCAATGGCGTCGTTTAGAACCTCCATGTGCAGCGCCACCCATTTGCGATAATCCGCAAAACTCCCTGGAGGCACCATGCGGTCGAAGGTGGTGGCCGCGCGTGCGTCGTCAAGCTGCAAAATGAAACCCGCATCAACGATCATCTTGTACTCGGTCCGCATCGCCTGGCCGATCGCGCGGATCAGCTCCTCGTCGCTCTTGTAATATTCATTCTTGCGGTCCGGGATGACGCTGGCGGGCGCCGCAACCGGCATGAAGGCTTCCGCGACATTGACCGCCTTGAGCGCAGACTTGAAATTGTCGATGTCGCGTTGAAGCTGTGCCTGGCCCGTATAGCTGATCGGCCCGACACAGACTGAATCCATGCTGGTCGCCATGCCTTCCGCGGCATCGAGTTCGGCATAGAAGGCAGCAAAGCGCTCGCGATCAGCTCCACGCTGGAACGTATTGGTGCCGGGCTTGAAAGGACGCCGCTCAAACCCGCTCAAGCGCTCCAACACATATTGCGACCAAGAGATGGATTTGCCAAATTCGCCGTCGCTCACCACGTCGATGCCGGTCGCCGCCTGCTGGCGGACGATGTCCCCGACCGAGGCGGTCAGCTCGCGGTCAAAGGCCTGCTGATCGAATCCCTCTGCTTTTTGCCGCGCACGCAGCGAAGCCTGGAGTTCCGGCGGCCGGATGAGGCTGCCCACATGGGTCGTGAGAATGCGATCGGTACTGCGTTTCATTGAAGTGGTTTCCTCGTGCGCGGTTTCATCTAAAGTGGAAATGCCCGTTTGTCGAATTCGGCGTGCGGGTGTACGCTACGACAACTCTTAGGACCACTATGACGAGTGCCTTCCAAACGGCCCTTACCGCCCGCACCGACACCATGGTCGACGCCTGCACGACATGCGGCAAGTGCTTTGAGGCCTGCCCCATCAAGGAGCCCGCGGGTGTCGCTGGCGCCGACCCCCGCACCACGGTCACCGGCATCCTCGACATCGTGCGAACCGGGGATGGCCCCGAGTTGTCGCGCAAATGGGCGAGCGCCTGCATTCTCAGCGGCGAATGCATCAAGGCCTGCGATTACGGTGTCAATCCACGCTTTCTGCTCAACATGGCACGTGTCGCGATGGCGCGAGCGAAGAACGAACCTGCCGAGCGGCGGCGGATTGGGGTGGAGGATTTTCGGAAAGTAAGCCGGGATGTCACCAACCTCTCCAGGATGCAGTTGACCGACGACATTCTGGAGAGACTTGGACAATTGCCGACATCACGCGCGGCTGGAGATGACCCCGACGACATTCCGGACGTCGTGTTCTACACGGGCTGCAACGTTCTCAAGACGCCACACATCGCGCTGTTGGCGCTCGACATCATGGATGCGCTTGGCACGACCTATCACGTCATGGGTGGACCCAGCCATTGTTGCGGCATCGTGCAGTTGCGGCCCGGCGATATCGACACGTCGGGCCGTTTCAGCGAAAACACAATGGATAAACTTGCGCGCAGCAAGTCCGGCCACGTTCTGGCCTGGTGTCCAAGCTGCCTCGTTCAATTCAATGAGGTCACGCTGCCGACCGTCGAGGCAACGCGCGGCGCGAAGCCCTTCGACATGACACCGTTTTTCCTGTTCCTTCGTGAAAAGCTCGACCGATTGCGCCCGATGCTGGCGCGGCGCGTGGAGATGCGCATTGCGCTGCATCGCCACCCGGGCGTCCCGGGTGTCATGGAAGCCGCAATGGCGATATTGACGGCCGTGCCTGGCATCGAACTTGTCGATCTCCATCAGCCGGCGGTCGGCCTGATGAGCAATTATTTACGCGCCCTGCCCTCCTACAAACGCGACCTGCAACGCAACGAACTCGAAGCCGCGCGGGACGCAGGCGTTGACGCACTCGTCACTGTCTATCACGCCGACCACCGCGAACTTTGCGCGCATGAACGGGATTGGCCCTTCCAGGTGCTCAATGCGCTGGAAATTGTCGGCGCCAGCATGGGCCTGCATCATGACGACCAATACAAACGCTTGAAGAAAACGCAGGACGTCGACGCCATCGTGGCCGAATGTTCTGACCTCGTGACGCAACATGGGCTTGATCCCGCCAAGGCACGTGCGGCCGTGCAGGCGATGCTTGACGACCAGCCGCTGCGGCTTGTGGGGCATGCGGTGCGTGCGGGCGTGTAAAATCGGGGGTATCCCCAATTTCACTTTCGGCAACGGGCGAGTAGGGTGGGCAAAGGCGCGCACGCCGTGAATTTGCAACACACTCGATCGCTCGAAAGCGCGCCGTGCCCACGCGTCGGATGTGCAGCGAGCGCAATACTGCCTGGGGCACGGATCGAACACTCACCGGCGTTCGCGTGGGCACGGCGCGCCGCACGCCGGAGTATATGACGCCGTTCACAGATGGCGCGCCTTAGCCCACCCTACGGTCCCACGATCATCTCGACCACATCATAACCCAGCGCCGCATTGAATCCCTGTGGTACTTGATACGTCGCCGTGAGCTTCATCCCGAGCATGAGTTCGGAACGATCAGTGGCGGCGCCATCGATATCGGTATCGGACGCAATACGGAGCCGCAAATCGGCGCCACTGTCGGATTTCACGATCAGTCGCCTGCCCTCTTCCTCTAGCCGAGTGATGGTGCCGCTCACCTTCTGCTCGACGATCTGCGGAACCTGCGGTCCCTGGCTTTGCAATTCGCGGTGAAGGGTTTCGGCGAGCCATTCGAAATGGTTTTCGCGATCCCAACCCTTGTATTCATTCATGTGGAACTCTTTGACGATTGCCGTAAGCGGCATGCCCTTGGCCATCATGGCGCGCACCTTCTGCCGCGCAAGCAACAGGTAGTCGGTGAGCGCGTGCAGGTCCTTCACGTCGCCGAGCGGTCCGTGCGCCGGGATCATCACCTTGGGCTTGAGCGCGCTCAAGACTTCGAGTTGCTTGAGCATCCCCATGGTGGTGCCATGACTGTAGTCAGGCCTTATGTCGGGATGACGATCGATATAGCCGACGAAGCCGGCATGCATCACGCCGCTCTGCGGCAGCCAGATTGCAATGTCGCCGGGATTGTATTGATCATCCACGTAGATGAGTTCAATCGTCTTGCCGCCGAGGCGCAGCGTCATATTCTCCTTGAAGCTGATGACGAAATCGCCCGGATTTGCGTCCTTGAGCGCGTCGGCGCGCTCGCGAAAGCGCTTACGCCACGCCTTTGTCTGATAAGGTTTCCACGAGGTCCAATCCTTGGCGACGTGCTCGTGCACGATCATATGCGCCGACGGCAGGAACGCCGGCGTGCCGCCCGCATGGTCGCCATGGTTCTGGCTGATGATGACATAGCGCACCGGCTGGTTGGTCACCGACTTGATGAAGTTCTGCAGGATGCGGGTTTCCGGCGGATTGTTTCCGGTGTCGACGACCACCACCCCCTGCGTCGTCACCACGACAAGCGCATTGGCATCATTGACCTTGCCCACGAAGGCGTAAACGCCGTCGGCAACCTGTTTGAACTCGGCCTTCTCTCCCGTGAGGGCGAGCGCCGCATGAGGCACAATACCTTGCGGCATAAGAACTGCTGGCACAAGAATTTGTGCCAGGAGCAAGAGTGCGAATGCCCGGATGGATTTGACGATTCTCATGACGTCTCCCGTTACGCCTTTGGCTTCGAAACGCGATTATCGGCGATTGTTGATTTTCGCGGGGTCCACCTTGGCTGGGACCGCTTTCTCGAACATGTTTTATAGGATAGTTTCGCGGCATCGATAAGAACAGTGCTGAATTCAAGAACGATCACAGACAGGGAGGACTATCATGTCGACTGCAATTCGCATTGGATTGACAACGTTGTGTGGCCTTGCCGGCCTATTGGCGGCAAACGTAGCGTGCTTTGGTCAAGGCCCCACCGACAACCCGTACCGCCCTGTGCGGGGGCTGGCCGACGGCGGCGGTCCGAGTGTGCTCGGCGGCGAATGGGCAAGGCTGCCAGGCGGCCGGGAAATGGGCCCGCCTGCTTCGGTGCACATCGACCGTGACGGGGAGAGCGTTTGGGCTTTCATCCGCTGCGACGAGACGAGCCCGCTTCCAGTTGCGCGCGGTGGCCGGTTCGGCATCGATTGCATGCTGCCCGACGGCAAACTCAAGCCGCACGATACGATCTACAAATTCGATCCGAAAGGCAACGTCGTCAAAAGCTTTGGCGCCCAAATGTTCATCTGGCCGCACGGTTTGCATGTCGATCGCGACGGCAATATCTGGGCGACCGACGCGGCCGCCGAAGAAGCCGTGGCGACAGCAGCCAAAGCCGGCGTCAAGGCCGGGCATTTCGTGCGCAAGTTCAGTTCCGATGGACAGGTGCTCTTGACACTCGGCGAACCAGGGGTCGCCGGCAACGACGAGAACCATTTCCGCTCGCCGGCCGGTGTCGCAACTGCTCCCAATGGCGATATTTTTGTGGCCGACGGACACGGTTCCAACAACCGCATCGTGAAATTCTCCAAGGATGGGAAATTCATCAAGGCCTGGGGCAAGACCGGCTATGCGCCGGGCGAGTTCCGCACCGCCCATTGCATCGCCATGGACAAACGCGGCCGGCTGTTCGTCTGCGACCGCCAGAACACCCGCATCCAGATATTCGATCAGGATGGAAAATTCCTCACGCGCTGGAACCAATTCGGCATGCCGAGTGGGATCACCTTTTCGGTCAACGACGAAGACATGATCTATGTCTTCGATTCGGAATCCGACAATGTCGATAATCCGGGATACGAGCAGGGCATCCGCATCGGCGACGCGCAGAGCGGCTGGGTGAAACACTTCATCCTCGACCAGGGCGGCAACCCGGCAACGCAAACAGGCAGCGGGCCGGAGTTCGGCACCGTCGATAAATTCGGAAATATCTTCGCAGGCGAACCGCGGCCGCGCCAGTTACGGAAATACGTCAAGGTTCGGTAGGAACCTCTTCCAACAGCCCTAATTTCCGCCCCAGCCATTTGGTTGTCGTGGCCTGGATGAGGATCGTCATAAGAATGGCAATGAAGGTGACCGATGCAATCATCTGCGCACCGGGCGCCTTCATGCCCAGCAACAGGCCTGCAAGCGCAGCCGGAATGACACCGGTCTCGCGGGTCCAGCACATGAACAGCATCTCGTTGAAACTCCACTTTGCACGCCGGTCCGGGAGCGCGCAAAGGAAAACGGTGACCGGCCGCGCGACCAGCATAAAGATGGTCACCACCACGATGCCGCCGGCCAGATATTGATTCATCAGTTTGAAATCGACCTGCGAACCGAGCAGGATGAATATGAACAACCGCATGATGAATGCGGTCGTCAATATGAACTCGTCGAGCTTTTGCGCCTCGCCCTCCTCCATCTTGAAGCCGAAGTCGTCTTTGTTGCCCAGCACGATGCCGAAAACAAAAACCGCCATGAACCCGCTGGCCTGCAACCCGTCGGCTGCAAAATAAGCGCCGATAACCGCCATGAGCGTAACGACAGGTCCATATTCCGCAAGAAAGTCCCAGCGCTCGTGCGCGATAAGAATTGCCGCCAGATAGGCCAATGCGGCGCCAGCAATGATTCCAATCAGCGATTGCTTGATGAGGTCTAACACCGACGAAGAGAGCGAGAAATCGCCCGTCCCCATGGCGACAGCCAGGACCCCGAATGTGACGATGGCACCCATGGCGTCATTGAAAGCCGACTCGCTCATGACGGTTTGTGCGACACGGTCGCGAATTTTCACCTGCCGGAAGATGGGCACCAAAGTTGCGGGATCGGTCGAAGCGAGTGTCGCACCCAACAACAGCGCCACAATGAATGGAACACCGAGTATGTAATAGGCAGCGACGCTGGTGATAGCCGCGGTGATCAGGACGCCCAGGGTCGAAATGACGATGATCGTGATCCAGACCCGTTTTAGCACGCTCAATCTCAGCGACGCGCCGCCGTCGAACAGGATGTAACTCGCCCCGAAAAGCAGGATGATCTGGTTGAGGCCTGAATCCGCCGGGATATTGATCAGTCCCAGCATTTCCGGGCCGATCAAAATTCCGGCGACCAGAAAGATCGCAACATCTGGAATTCCGATCTTCTGCGATAACAGGCTGGTGATCGTACCAACGGCGAGAATGAGCCCACCGGCCAGCAGTGTGTGTTTCGCAATTTCGACCGCAGCCGACGCTTCCAA
>Ga0209488_10001574_pt1 | contig 19471 bp, 16 predicted proteins | sample Rivendell_Oct201_8_FD_188349 | JGI IMG/M metagenome (GOLD analysis project Ga0209488, IMG submission 188349) | Vadose zone soil microbial communities from the Eel River Critical Zone Observatory, Northern California, USA -... | ecosystem: Environmental > Terrestrial > Soil > Vadose zone >...
GACGCCGCTCGAGTGTGCTGCCGTCATGGACAATCGCGTGCTCTATTTCGCACTCACCAGTGGCAACATGACGGGAGAGCAGATGGCCAAGGCGATCGTGGCGGCGCTCGCAGACATCAAGGGGATCGTTGCCGGCGTGAAGGGGCGCGGTGCGGTGATGGCGAGGATCAGCGTGGATGGCAGAGTCTGCGTCCTGGAGGCGCGTCAGTGACAGGTCGTCACCGTTGTAGAGGAGAGATGATCTGCGATCTCTGTGACAAGAAGGGCGCGCGCGTGCGCCGAATGACCCGCAGCATCGGGCGGGGAGCTTCGGCGTTCCTGATCGAGAACGTCCCGGTGGTGACCTGCCCGTCCTGCGGCGAAAGCTACCTGACGGCAGAAACGCTCGAGGAGATCGAGCGCATCCGGCTGCACTGGCGACAGTTGACGGTGAAGAAGAAGGTGCCGGTGGCGAAGTTCGGCGGTGCGGCGTGATGACCGCTGCCGTTCAGGGGCGGGCAACATCGCCTATCCGGCGATGATCCGGCGGGCCTCGGACCAGGGCATGGGCCTGACCTTGCCCTGGTCGATTTCCTGCATGCGCTTCTGGATCTCTTGTTCCCATTGCACGAGCGCGTCATCGTCGAGACTCTCCTCGAGGCTCTCGATCAGAGTTCCGGCCAGCGCGGCTCGAGCTTCGGGTGGCAGCTTCATGGCTTCTTCGAACAGCTTTCGTGAGTCATGCATCATGGCTGCGGGAGCATAACAGAGGTAGCAGCGCCTTGACGGGGTGCTGGCCGCGCGACCCGCAGCTTCGGGCGGAGAGCTTCGGTTGTTCGTGAAAACCTCGCATCCGTTTCCCTGCAGGCCGTTCTGGAGTGCGACAAGCCATGAGGAAGCGCAGGTACCTGGTGCACATCAGCAAGGACCCGAACAGTGACTGGGGGGCTTCGGTACCCGACTTGCCCGGGTGCGTTGCGACGGGCAAGACGCTCGACTCGGCGCTGCGCCGCATCCAGGGTGCCGTGCAGCTGCACGTTCGCGGACTGCGCGAAGATGGACTGACGGTTCCGCTGCCGCGTCACCGCGCTGTGACGCCGCATCAGGGCAGGCGTCAGATCGATTTCTACGCGACGGTGGAAGTGGCTGCGTGGGCCTCTGGCCGCCGGTGACTTCGTGACTCCTGCCATGCCCTGCGCAATTCGTCATCGCCGCCCCGGCGTCGCCAGCATGCCTACTTCTTGCAGGTGTCGCCCAGCGAGGCGGTAGACTCCGCGGCCGTTGCCGCCGCCGGACCGCCGCGGCGACCACGGCGCTGTCGCAATCGACCCTGGGGCCGGCATACTACCGGCCCCCGGCGCTACGCCCGGCGGAGACCACCCCATGAGTTCCAGCGGTTTCGACTACGCGATCGCCATCGGCGGCGCGGCGGGCCAGGGCATCGCGACCCCGGGCAACCTGCTGTCGCGCATCTTCATCCGCCGTGGGCTGCACATGAACGCCTACAACGCGTTCCAGTCGATCATCCGCGGTGGGCACATCTTCCTGACGATCCGCGCCAGCGACGCGCCGGTCCACAGCCACGGCGACCAGCTCGACCTGCTCGTCTGTCTCAACCAGGACACGATGGATCGGCACCTGCGGCTGATGCGCAAGGGCACCCACGTGCTGTTCAACAGCGATGCGATCAAGCCGGGCGCGGCCGCCGACGGAGTGCACCTGTGCCCGCTGCCGGTCAAGCAGCTGACCGACGACAACCGCAACAAGCTGGTGCAGAACACCGTCGCGATCGGCGCGATCGTGCGCCTGCTGGGCCTCGACTTCGAGGACCTGAGCCGGGTGCTGGCGCAGCAGTTCGGCAAGAAGGAACAGAAGGTCGTGGACGAGAACGTGGCGGTGGCGCGCGCCGGCTTCGACCACGCCGGCGGCAACTTCGCGCCGATCGGGCGGCAGACGCCGATGGGCAAGAAGCCGCTGGCGGTGTGGACCGGCAACGATGCCCTGGCGATGGGCGGCGCCGCGGCGGGCGTGAAGTTCTACTGCGCCTACCCGATGAGCCCGTCCACCGGCGTGCTGCACTGGATGGCCAAGAACGCGCGCGAGACCGGCATCATGGTGCGCCAGGTCGAGGACGAGATCGGCGTCGCCATGATGGTGATCGGCGCGGCCCATGCCGGCTGCCGCGCGATGTGCGCGACCTCGGGCGGCGGCTTCGCGCTGATGACCGAGGCGATCGGTGCGGCGGCGATGCTGGAAGTGCCGTGCGTGATCATCGACGTGCAGCGCGCCGGGCCGTCGACCGGCGTGCCGACCAAGACCGAGCAGGGCGACCTGTGGCAGGCGCTCGGCGCCAGCCAGGGCGACTTCCCGCGCCTGATCGTGGCGCCGCACGATGCGCTCGACGCGTTCCGCACGATTCCGCAGCTGTTCAATCTGGTGGACCGGCTGCAGTGCCCCGGCCTCGTGCTCAGCGACCTGCTGATCTCGGAGGGCACCTTCAGCGTCGATCCCGACGACCTGCAGATGCAGCCGGAGATCGACCGGGGCAAGCTGGTGACGACGGCGCTCTCCGGCCAGGGCGCCCTCGACGGCAGCTACCTGCGCTACCAGAACACGCCCGACGGCATCTCGCCGCGCGTGCAGCCCGGCGTTCCCGGCGGCATGCACGTCGTCTCCACCGACGAGCACGACGAGGACGGCGTGCTGATCAGTGACGAGTTCACCGACCCGATCAAGCGCCGCATGATGGTCGAGAAGCGCGCGCGCAAGTTCGACGGCCTGCTGCAGCGGATCCAAGCGCCCGTGCTCGAGGGACCGGCGGACGCCGAGGTGACGCTGGTCAGTTGGGGCAGCACGCGCGGCGTGATCGCCGAGGCGATCGCCCAGCTGCAGAAGGACGGCATCGTCGCCAATCAGCTGGCGATCAAGTGGCTGGTGCCGCTGCACGGCGACGCCATCACCGCGATCCTGCAGCGGGCGAACAAGACCATCGTCGTCGAGAACAACCACTCCGGACAGTTCCAGCGCTACCTGCGCGGCGAGACCGGCTTCACCGCCGACGCCAGCATCCGCAAGTACGACGGCGAGCCGTTCATGCCGCATCACATCGCCGACGGCGTGCGCAAGCTGCGCAAGGGGAGCGTGAAGATCCACGTTCCCGACCAGGAAGTCATGGTGTAGGGAGACCACAGCGATGACCACCACCGAACGCGTTCCACTCACGGCCAAGGACTTCAAGGGCCGCATCAACCCCGACTGGTGCCCGGGCTGCGGCGACTTCGGCGTGCTGGCGGCGCTGCAGAAGGCGCTCGCCGAACTCGGCCTGCAACCGCACCAGGTGCTGACCGTCAGCGGCATCGGCTGCTCGTCCAACCTGCCCGGGTTCATCCACAGCTACGGCATGCACACGCTGCACGGCCGTTCGCTGCCGGTGGCGACCGGCGCCAAGCTGGCCAACCACGAGCTGACCGTGATCGCGACCGGTGGCGACGGCGATGGCTACGGCATCGGCGGCAACCACCTGACCCACATCGCGCGGCGCAACGTCGACCTGACCTACGTGGTGATGAACAACCAGATCTATGGCCTGACGACCGGCCAGGTCTCGCCGACCAGCCGGCACGGCATGAAGACCAAGAGCACGCCGTTCGGCAACGTCGAGACGCCGATCAACCCGATCACCTCGGCGATCATGAACGGCGCGACCTTCGTCGCCCGCGGCTTCAGCGCCGACGGCAAGCAGCTCTGCGAGCTGATGCAGGCGGCGATCCAGCACCGGGGCTTTTCGCTGATCGACGTGTTCAGCCCGTGTGTCACCTTCAACCACGACAACGGCTACGACTTCTTCAAGCCGCGGCTGAAGAAGCTCGAGGACCAAGGCCACGATCCGAAGGACTGGAAGGCCGCCTGCGAGAAGGCGATGGCCTGGGGCGACGAGATCTGGACCGGCCTGTTCTTCCAGCGGCAAGCACCGACGCTCGGCGATCTCGAGCCGGTGCTCGCCGAGGGCGGCCCGCTCGCCCGCCGGCCCCTCGGCCTGGCCAAGGAAGCGAGCCGCCGCATTCTCGAGCGGATGATGTGAGCTCGGCATCGGCACGGCGGCGCGTCAGCAAGCGCCGCCATGGTCGTCGATCGTTGCGTCCTCCTCGGTGACGAAGTGTCCGCGCCGGGCCCCGCGTGGTCCGGGCCGTGGAGGGCGCGGCAGTCCACCGGTCCACCTGCGCGTGTCCCGCAGTGGGCGATGCGCATGCTGCTGCCGCGGTCGATGCGCTGGCGCTCGCCGGCGCGCACGCCCGGGTGCCGATCCCGGCCCGGCAGTCACCGGCCGGCATCCGACCCGCCGGGCGTGAACGGCACCGGGAAGTTGTCGCCTGGGTGACAGGCAGGCGCAGCTCGCGCGTCATCACGGCAGCGGTTTTCCCCTGCGCTCTTCCGGGCGTCTCCCTCGGGGCGGGCCAACCAAGGAGACTCCATGACCCGAAGTCTGCTCGCGGTTCCGTACGCACTGTTCCCGTTCGCATTGCGCCTGGTCGCCGGCGCGTCGTTGCTGATGGCCGTGCTGCCGGGCCAGGTGCTGCAGTTCGTCACCGAGCAGCATCCGGCCGGCGGCTGCTACTCGCAGGCTGGCACGATCATGCACCTCGAGACGCTGCTCGAGCCGGGCTTCAGCGGCGGCCAGCAGACGATCACGGTGTTCGACACGGTGCCGGGTGAACGCGTGGCGTTGTGCTATGGCGACGACCACCTGTTCTTCGGCGGCGCGATCCTGCCGGTGTTCACGCACGGACCCTACCTGCAGGGCCCGGAGTTCTTCGGCCCGTGGTGCGGCTGGTACACCAACCACGGCGTCTGGCGCTACGGCATCGCCAACGGCAACACGACCTCGTTCCAGGTGGTCCTGCCGGTGGTGCCGTCGGTCGCGTTCCTCGGCCAATGCCTGTGGTGCCAGGCGATGATGTCGGATCCGACGCCCGGCTGGCGCCAGCAGTTCGTGACCTCGCGGCCGATCCGGCTGCGCGTCACGTCGTGAAGGCGCGCGAGAGACTCAGGAGCAGATCAGTACCCGAGCGAAAGGCGCGCCGCCGTCGTCAGGCCGACCTGCACGCTGGCGCCGGGCGCGAGGTCGAGCATCACGCCTTGCGTGAATACCAGGGCGCCCGCGAGCGCCGGCTGCAGTGGCACGGAGATCGTGAACGGCACGGGCTGGCCGGTCCACGGCGCGCCGACCAGGGTCGCGACGCCGCCGGCGAGATCGAGCAGCACTTCGCCGTCGTGGCCCGGCCCGGCCATGGCCCAGGCCGGCTGCAGCGTGCCGCACGGGAACAGCGGGTCGGCGGCGAAGCCGAGCACCAGCAGCGGCAGCGAACCGGCGCCTTGCGTGCCGAGCGGGTTGTGCACCGACACCGTCATCGCCGTGCCGATCGCAGGCCGGCCGCTGGCCAGCAGGCTGCCGGCCGGGTTGAAGCCGCAGCCGTAGGCGGTCACGGTACCGAGCCGGGCGCCGAGCGAACCGTCCGGGTTTACGTTCTGCGCGATGACGTTGCCGGCGTCGGCGCGGTTGTCGCCCCAGGCCAGCAGGGTCACGCCGCTCGTGGTGATCGCCGCGCGCAGCCGCAGCTTGTCGCTGGCGCGCGTGCAGGCATCGACCGGCGGCTGCCACAGCACGTTGCCGGCACCGTCGAGGCGCAGCGCCCGGACCTTGTCGTTCAAGCCGCCGAGCGATTCCTCGAGCACGCAGCCGATCGCGCCGTCGGCGAACGGCACGGCTTCGGGCGCGTACTTGACCACGGTGTCGATCGGCAGCAGCGTGACGCCGGTGCTGCCCCACGCCGGCAGACCCTGCGCATCGAGCTTCTGCGCCAGGATGCCCCACGAGCTCTGCGCCAGGTTGCGCTCGTTCCAGAACACGAAGGTCTCCTGGCTCGAAGCACGCCAGCAGACCGCCGGGTCGAACCGGCTGTTGCCGCTGCTGCTGACGTCGACGCCGTTGTGCGGGAACAGCTCGCTGCCGTTGGCGGCGATGTGTTGCACGCGGATGAAGAACTGCTGGCCCTGGGCGAAGTGCCAGGCCACGAGCGCGCCGCCCTGGCCGTCTCCGAGCAGGCGCGGTTCGTGCGCGATCGGCACCGATGCCTGGTCGAACACCGGCAGCCGCGTGCCGCCGTTCCACAGCGGCGTGCCGGCGAGGTCGTACTTCTGCGCGTGTACGTGCTTCTGGCCGGTGAACGCGATCGTGCGCACCCAGCTGACGACGAACGAGCCGGCATCACCGGCGACCACGCGGCAGAAGCCTGGCTGCGCGCCGGTGTCGCCGGGGATCACCAGGCCGTTGCCCGGGTACAGCACGTTGCCGGCGCGATCGAGCCGCTGCACCTGCAGCGTGCCGGTGCCGCCGTTCATCCACACGAACACGAAGTCGCCGTTGCTGGTCTCGCAGCAGCGCGGCGACGGTTCGTAATCGGCGTTGGCCGACAGCGTGACGCCGTTGCTGCCCCAGTCGAAGCTGCCGTTCGGCGCGATGCGGTAGGCATAGACGTCGAGGTCGCTGCCGGCGCGCGTGTCGGTGAACACCAGCACGCAGTGGTCAAAGCGGTCGCACAGCAGGTCCCAGTCGACCAGCGAAGTCGACTGCGGGTTGCCACTGACCAGGATGCCGCCGTGCGGCCACTGTTCCTGCCCAGCGGCGTCGAGCCGCTGCAGGTAGACGTCGTAGTTGCTGCCGGCATGGTCGAACCAGCCGAGGTAGCAGCCGCCGTCACTGGTGGCGGCGATCTTCGGCAGCACCTGCTCGCCGGTGCGGTCGCCGACGGCGAGGTTCTGCGCCGGGTTGTTCGACCACTGGGCCGGCAACAGGGTGGCGAAGGCGAAGACGGCGAGGGTGTGGGTGCGCATGGCTGCAGGTTCCGAGGGTGGCACGTGAGCCTAGCCAGACGTGCCGGACTTGCCTCTCGTATAAAATGACCACTGCCCGCCAGGGCAGCAAACATACGGCTTCCGGGGTTTCGACCGGGCTTTGGATTGCCTGCCCGCCCTGCCGCCCTGCAGGTCGCACTGGTCGTCGCACCGCGAACTTGGTATTCGCTGCGCGACCCGCCGCGGTGCTGCGATCGTGCCATGGCAACCCGCGGGCTCTCACCATGAAGGAACTGCTCCAAGCCGCGCTGCCATTCCTGCTGCCGGCGCTGCTGCCGGCGTTGCTGCTGCTGTTCGCCCCGCTGTGGGGCAGTCGGGCGCGCACGGTCTCCGGCATCGTGCTGCTGGTCCTCGGCGCCGGCTTCGTGGTCGACGTGCTGACCTCGGACCACAGCCAGCCGCGCGCGCTGACGGTGCCGAACGTGTTCCCACGTGGTCCGCTGGCGGAGCCGTACGAGTGGTTGCTCGCGACCGAGACCGCGCCGGCGTGGCAGTACCACATCTGGCTGGCGGCGGTCCTGATGGTGCCGGCGCTCGTGCTGCTGCTGCGCAGGAAGCGCGCGCCGCATGCGCCTTCGCCGGTGCTGTACTGCATCGGCATCTTCCTCTTCTACGAGGTCGCGCGGCTCGGCTTGGAGAAGACCGCCGCACCGGTGGGCCTGGTGTGGGCCGTCGGCGCCTCGCCGGCGCTGTTGCTGTCGCTGCCGTTCTTCGGCTGGTACTGCGGGCTGCAGGGAGTCGGCTTCGGCAGGTTCCTCGGCCGCCTGCTGCTGCTCGGCTACCTGCAGCGCCTGCCGCTGGTCGCGCTAGCGTACGTGGCGACGACCCGCGCGCTCGGCACGCATCTCGACACGCACACGCTCACCGACATCCACCTGCGCCCGTTCGCCGAACGGCAGTTTCCTGGCGACCCGGTCGCCAGCTGGCTGTGGCCGACCTGCGTGCCACAACTGACCATGTGGATCCTGATCACGCTGGTCGCCGGCATCGTGCTCGGCACCGGGCCGTTGCTGGTCGCCCGCCGGCGCTCGGCGGCGAACGGCTGACGGCACCTCGGCGTCACTTGCGCAGCGACCCGTCGCGGCTCCAGGTCTCGAGCCGGATGTGCACCGCCCGGTCCCACAGACCACCCGGACCGTCCTGCTGGCGGATCTCGAAGCCCCTTAGCTCGGATGGGGTGATCGCGCAGTCGGTGTCGAGCGCATGCTGCAACGCCGCGACGTCGGCGGTCGTGCGCAGCACCGGATGCACGAAGAACCCGAGGCCGGCGACCCGCGGCAGGATCTGGTAACTCTCCGGCTTCTCCGGCTCGCGGCCGTGGTAGCACAGTTCGATCTGCGGCAGTTTGTAGAGCTGCTGCAGCACGGCGCCGGCGCGGGTCTTCCGGATCGTGAACTCGGCCCAGACGATCGCGTCGTTCGGCAGCGGCACGGGTTCGCCGAGCGTCACGTCCAGGCTCGTCGTCACCGGCGGCTTCCACGGCGCGCGCGCTGGCCGCCGTTCGAACCACAGGAACGGCGCGATCGCCTCGCGCAGCTCGTAGCCGCCGAGGATCTGCCGCAGGGCGAGACCGTCGAGCGACGCCGGCAGTCGATGGTGCACGCACTCCTGCATCGGCACGATCTCGAACAGCACGTTCTGCGGCGCCCGGTCACCGGCGAAGAACTGCGCGTTCGCCGCCGTCAGCCTCGCCGTGTGCGCGTTCAGCGACAGGTACGCCGGTCGCGGCGTGTAGGTGATCTGCGGAAAGGCGAGCAGCACGGCGCCGTTGTCCGGCAGCGCGTCGGTGGTGCCCTGGACCCGCTCCAGACCGGGGAACTGCTGCCGGATCGCGCCCAGCGTGCGCTCGCGATAGGAGCTGGCCGGGCTCGCCGCCGTGCCGCACATCGCACCGAGCGTGTCCGCCAGTTTCGTGGCGATCTGTGATGGAGGCACGATCAGGAACAGGTTGTTCAAGGCGAGGACCAGCCACAGCGCCGCGAGCGCGAGTGCGAGCAGCGGCCAGGCCAGGCGCGAACGTCTGCCGCCACTTGCCGTGAACGCGCCGAGCACGAGGCTGCAGAGGATCAGCACCGAGGCCGCCTGCTCGAGTTGATTGCCGCCCCATGCATGGCGGTTGCAGATGCAGGCGATGACCAGCAGCGTCGCCCCGAGCACCGCCGACGGCAGCCGCCGCGCGGACACCTGCCTCTGGAGCACCAGCCACAGACCTGCCAGCAGCCCGATCGCGCCACCGAACAGCGTCACGTCGAGTGGCCCATAGGGCAGGTGGAAGCCCTTGGCCATCGCCTCGTCGTACCCCGCCGACAGATCGAGCGACGCCGAAGTCCAGGCGACGATCCCGAGCGGCCGCTGGCCGAGCGCACACCAGAACAGCAGCAGCAGCGCCGCATAGAGCAACGGCGGCCAGCGCCTGCTGGTGCGATCGCCCAGCGCCGACACGAACATGCCGCCGAAGCAGACGACCGAGACCAGCAGGAAGTTGAACTTCACCAGGCTCGCCGCCGCCGCCGCCGCCGTGAGCGCCGCCAGCAGCGCCGCCGGCGCGCCGCCGCGTACCGTCAGCACCGCGGCCAACAACGGGAACGACACCCAGAAGTACTGTTCCCAGCCGAAGAACGACAGCGCGTAGACGTTGGCGAACGAGAACACCGCGAACGCGCGCGGGGTACCTTGGATCACGCGCAGCCACGCGAGTACGAACACCGTCGCCAGCGCCAACCTCGCGGCGATCAGCCAGGCGAACCACGCCGCGGGCACGACATTGCCGGCGAGGACACCGAGCGGCCCGTAGGTGAACACCAGTTCGGGGCCGAACTGCAGTTGCTGCTGCAGGAACCACGGCATCGACAGGATGAACGACAGGTCGACGCGGAGTCCGGCGAGCGAGTGGAACGGTTGGCCGGTCGACAGCCAGGGGACCAGCACGAACCAGCCCAAGAGCATCGCCAGGACTCTGCCAACTCGCTGGGCGATGTTCACTTTGCGTGGCGTGGGCGGTGACGGAATGCCGAGCTCGCATGCTCGCAACCGAGCAGCAGGCGCAGCCTACGCGCAGCAGCTGCGAAGGCCAGCAGTTGGTGGTTCGCGCCCCGCTGCCGAGCATTCCAAACCACCGGGGGCTGTTCACCCGCGCCCGCTTGCCGTACCCTCCGCGCCCTTTTCTTCCGGCTCGCCATGACCCTCCACCGCGTCGCCATCGTCGGCCGACCCAATGTCGGCAAGTCGAGCCTGTTCAACCGGCTCGTCGGCAAGCGCGTGTCGATCGTCGAGCCGACCGCGGGCGTGACGCGCGACCGCGTGATCGTGCCGATCGAGCACGCCGGGCGGAAGTTCGACCTGTGCGACACCGGCGGCCTCGGGCTGGTCGACGAGGCGCTGCTCAAGGAACACATCGAGGCGCAGATCCAGATCGCGATCGACACCGCCGACGTGGTGGTGTTCGTGGTCGACGGCAAGGAAGGGCACGTGCCCGGCGACGACTTCGTCGCCCGGCATCTGCGCGTGCTCGACAAGAAGGTGCTGCTGGTCGCCAACAAGGTCGAGTCGCACGCCGAGAGCATGACGATCGGCAACTGGCTGCGGCTCGGCTTCGGCGCGGCGCTGCCGGTCAGCGCCAACGAGGGTTTCGGCTGCAACGATCTGCTCGACGCGATGGTGGCGGGGCTGCCGGCGCGGGTCGACGACGAGGACGCGATCACCGGCGACGTGCTCAAGTTCGCCGTCGTCGGCAAGCGCAATTCCGGCAAGTCGACCTTGATCAACCTGCTGGCCGGCGAGCCGCGGGTGATCGTGTCCGAGCTGCCCGGCACCACCCGCGATTCGGTCGACGTCACCTTCCAGTTCGGCGACCGCACGCTGATGGCGATCGACACCGCCGGCGTGCGCAAGAAGAAGAGCGTGCAGGACGCGATCGAGTTCTTCGCGCACGCGCGCAGCACCGAGAGCATCCGCCGCGCCGCCGTCGTCGTGCACATGTTCGACGTCAGCGAGACCGTCAGCCAGGTCGACAAGACGCTGGCCGCCTACTGCGTCGAACACCACAAGCCGGTCGTGCTGGTCGGCAACAAGATCGACCTCGCGCCCGAACTCGATCTGAAGAAGTGGGACAACTACCTGAAGCAGCAGCTGCCCGGCCTCGACCATGCGCCGGTGTCGTTCCTGTCGGCCAAGGACGGCAGCAACGTGCCGGCGACGATCGACCTGCTGTTCGAGCTGCGGCAGCAGGCGCGCACCAACCTGCCGACGCCGAAGCTCAACGCCGCGCTGCACGCCGCGCGCGACCAGTTGATGCCGCAGGGGCGCGGTCGCTTTCCCAAGCTGTTCTACGGCACGCAGACCGGCACCGAACCGGTGTCGGTGCTGGTGTTCGTCAACGAACCGTCGCTGTTCCGCGGCCAGTACGAGCGCTACCTGGCGCAGGTGCTGCGCGAACGCTTCCACATCGAAGAGGTGCCGATCCGGCTCGCCTTCCGCCGCCGCGAGAAGGTGGTGCTCGGCGCCCAGGATTGAACGGCGGCGCTGCCGGCGGCCCTTGCAGTTGCTGCCGCCGCCCGCATGATGCGCCCCGTCCCGGGAGGAACCGCATGCCGCACCGCTCGCAGGGGCTCTTGGCCACCGCCGCCGCCGCCGTCCTGGTCGTCGCCGTAGCGGCGCAGGAGCAGCAGGTCGTCGACTTCACCGCCCGGCTGACGCAGGCCCTGAACCACCACCCGTTCTTCACCAAGGTGGCGTTCAGCGTCGACACCGCGCATCCGCCGTTCGTGTTCTTCGTGCAGCGCCCGGGCAAGGACGATCCCGACTACGTGCGCGCGATCGTCAACTCGTACCTGCCGTTCCTCGGCCGGCTGCAGCAGGAGTTCGCGCAGCAGTACCTGCCGCCCGGCGCCGCGCCGGCGATGCCGGCCTACGCGATCGCGGTGCTGGCCAGTGCCGGCGCCTACGCCGACTTCAGCAGTGCGGTCGGCGACGCCTCGCTGCACATCGCCCGGGCGCACTACGACGCGACGCTGCGGCTGGCGATCACCTACGAGGACACGTTCGCGCAGAACCACAGCAAGGACGAGGAACGGCACGCGCTGCTGCACGAGTTCGTGCACGAGCTGCAGCACGCCTTCAGCAGCACCGGCGCGCTGCCCAAGGTGACCTGGTTCAACGAGGGCCTGGCCGATTACCGCGCCAGTTGCACCAACATGGCCGACTCGCTGCAGCAGCCGCCGCTGCTGCCGGACCACGTCCTGCTGCTGGCGAACGTGTACGTGCGGCCAAACCTGAAGCCGCTGGCCTTGCCGCTCGAGCAGCTGATCGCCGCGGCATCGTACGCCGACATCGTCAAGCTGGCGAGCGCGCGGGCCGGCCCGGTCGACGCCCACCTGGCGCTCGAGGTGTTCTATGCGCAGGCGGAAATGTTCACGCGCTTCCTGCACGAAGGCGCTGCGGCCAAGTACCGCGCCGGCTACCAGCGCTACCTGCAGGCGGCGCTGCGCGGCGAGACCGGCGTTGCCGCCTTCGCCGCCGCCATCGGCGACGGCAAGCCGGTCGACCTGAAGACCGTCGAACTCGATTGGCTGACCTGGCTGACCGGAGTGCTGCGCCAGCGCGGCGACGGCCGCTATCCGGATCTGGCGCGCGAGGTGCAGGCCGACGGCAGCGTGACGATGCCGCTGCCGCCGCCGGTCGACTTCGATCCGGCGACGCTGGCCTGGAAGGCGGAGGAGTTCGCCGAGCGGCTGGCGGCGTGCCGGCGCCTGTGCGCGCACGGCGAGTACGAGAACGCGCAGACGATGCTGCAGGCGGCGGCGGTTTTGGCCACGGCGGCCGAGCAGCAACTGGCGACCCGCGAGCAGGAACGCATCCAGCTGCTGATCACGCTGCGCGAATTCGTGCTGGCCGACCTCGACAAGAACAAGGGCTGGCTCGACGTCAAGCTCGACGGCAAGCCGCAGAAGGGCCGGTTCGTCCGCCGCGAAGCCGATGCCGTGGTGCTGCTGGCCAACAAGCAGGAACAGCGGCTGCCGCTCAGCGCGCTCGATCCGGAGTTCCTGCTGCACGAGGGCACCCGGCTGAAGCAGTTCGACGGGCTGTTGCGCTGGCAGGAGGCGTGGCTGCGCTGGCTCGGCGGTGCCAGGCTGGCGACGCTGCAGAAACTGCTGGCCGGCGAGTTCTCGAAGATCGTGGTGCTGCGCCAGGACCTGGTCACTGACCTCAGCGGTGACCATGGTCTGGCCGCCGCCGCCCTGCTCGAGCTGCAGCGGTTGCGACCGCCGCCGGAACCGGCGGCAGCGCGGTCAGTGCTCGAGCGGCTGCAGCAACTGCTGCGGCAGCAGGGCAGCCACGCGCTGCTGCAGAGCCGCAAGGACGCCATCGATCGGCTGGCGCGGGCTCTGGCCGAGCGGGCGTTCACCGCCGACAGCGCCGAGGCGCTCGGGCTCGAGGGCGTGGTCGAGCGTCTCGCCGACGGTCGCGTCACCGTCAGCTACCCGCGACCGGCCGACGTGCTCGGCGCCGACTTCACGCTGCAGCAGGGCGACCAGGTGGCCACCGGGTTGGCGATGCCACGACTGGTCTACGACGGCCCGCCGCAGCTGCAGACCGTGGACGGCAAGTGCCAGATGATCGGTGCCGGCTTGTTCCGGTGGGCAGCACCGCTCGGCGGCGAGGCGGAATTCGAGATCGGCTTCGAGCTGGTCGGGCGCGGCAGCAACTTCGGTCTGGTGGTGAACGCCGACGACACCGGTCTGGTGTTCGTCCAACCCGACGGCTCGGTCGCGATCATCGACCGCAGCAGCGGTATCGACGAGAACGTCGGCACGCCGGCGCAGCTGTTCATCGGCAAGGCCCACCGCCTGCGCATCCATTGCGACGGCCAGAAGCGGCTGCAGGTGTGGCTCGACGGCGCGCGCACCGCCGACCTGCCGAACATCGGCCGCCGCACGCGCGGCGACTTCGGCCTGCTGGTGCACGCCAGCGAGCCGGTCAAGGTGCAGAGCCTGAAGCTCACTGCCAGGATCGCGCCGGTGGATCCGCTGCCACTGCGCGAGAAGTTCGTGCAGGGCGTGCTGGGCAAGCTGTGGCCGTGAGTCGGTGCGCGGCTCGCCCAGCGCGTGGCGTACCGGAGCCACGCCGGGACGCCGGGCGGCGCGGCGATCCGGCCGACGTCGCCAACGGTCGACGACACCGCGACCGTTGCGCGTGCGCGCGGCTGGCGCGGTCTTGACCGGTGGGCAGCCCGCCGGCACCGTGGCCGCACGTCGATGACCAACCCTGCCGTCGCCAGCAGCCCGCGGCCCGGTTCAAGCACCGAGCCGTGGCTGTTCGGCATGCTGGCGTTCGGACTCGCCGCCGTGCTGGCGCGGCCGGTGTTCTACAAGACCGACGGGCCCGACCTGCTGCGGATGCTGAGCGCCGGCGAACTGCACCATCCCTGGCAGCTCGCCTATCTGCCGCTGCTCGAGCTGTTCCGCCGCGGACTCGCGGCCATCGGCCTGCAGCCGTCACTGATCCTGCTCGGCGAATTGTTCTCCGCCCTCGGTGCGGCGTGCGGCATCGCCTGGTTCCGCGCCGGCCTGCACCGGCTGCAGCTGCCGGCCATGACCGCGCGCCTGGCGACGCTGCTGCTGCTGCTGAACCCCGGCACGCTGCTGTTTTCGCGGGTGGTCGAGTTCCATGCGCCGCTGCTCGGCGCCACCGGCCTCGCCTTCTGGTGGGCCACGGTGCAGGTCGCACGACCGACGTGGCAGGGGATGGCGCTGCTCGGCGCCTGCACGCACGCCGCGTTCCTGATGCACAGCAGCGCGCTGTTCCTGCCGGCCTGGCTGCTGCCGTTCTTCCTGGCGCGGCGCTGGCCGCGCGGCCAGCAGCGGCGCGATCTGCGGCTGGCACTGCTGGCCCTGGCCGTGCACGCGGCGGCGTTCCTGCTGCTGCCGCGACTGTTGCCGCACTGCTACGGCCTGTACTCCGATCTGCACGCGGCGTTCAGCGTCGAGGGCTCGACCGGCCGGCCGAACAGCCTCGATTGGCTGCCGAGCATCTTCGTGCAGGAGTGGCTGTGGCCGCTGCTGCCGCTGTCGGTGCTGCCGCTGCTGGCGCTGCGGCGCGCCGGGCTGCGGCTCGAGCTGCTGGCGATGGCGCTCGGCATGGCGCCGCTGCTGTACATCTGCGTCCGCCTGCTGGTGGGCGAGCCCGAGTACGGCGCCTACCTGCTGCCGATGCTGCTGCCGGCGGCGCTGCTGACGGCGCAGGTGCTGCCGCCGCGGTGGGCACTGCTGGCGGTGCTGGCGTCGGTGCCGCTCGCCACGTTCACCAGCATCGGCGAGCAGATGCACGGCGACCTGCAGCGCGGTGCCGCGTGGGCGGCGGCGGTGCGCGCCGGTGCCGGCGGCCGGCCGTTCCTGCTGTTGATCGGTCGCCATCAGGAGCTCGGGTGGGCGTTCGCCACGCTGTCGCCGGCCGAGTTCCTGACCGTGGGGCCGCAGGCGATCCTGCCGCGCGAGCGCTTCTCGGCGGCGGTCGAGGCCGCGACGTTGCAGGGGCTCGCGGCGGTGGCCGCCGGCCGGGTGCTGCTCGCCACCGACGGCATGCTGGCGGCCCTGCGCGATCCGGCGGCGGTGATGCGCGAAGAACATTCTGCGGCCATCCCGCCCAGCACCGTGCTGGCGGGTCCGCTGTTCCTGCAGGCGCTGCAGCAGCACTACGAGTTCGTGCCGCTCCCCGGCGCGGCCGCGCCGCTGTTCCGCCTGCAGCCGAAGTGAGGGGTGCCCGGCGGCGAACGCCGCGCGGGTCGGAGCGCGGTCAGCCGCCGAAGGCCGTCCAGTACTCGTCGGCGCCTTCGGCAGCCAGCAGCGCCGCCGGCCGGTAGCCGAACAGGCAGGCGATCGTGCGCAGGCCGGCCGCCTTGCCGGCGCGCAGATCCTGCTCGCTGTCGCCGACCATCGTGCCGCGCCCGGGCGGCTGGCCGAGCGCCTGCAGCGCCGCGTGCAACGGCGCCGGATCGGGCTTCCTGCTCGGCAGCGAGTCACCACCGAACACCACCGGCAGCAGTTCGGCGAGCTGCAGGTGCGCGAGGATCCGCCGCGCGAACGACTCCGGCTTGTTGGTCACCACGGCCAGTGGATGGCCGGCGCCATGCAGGCGGGTCAGGTGTGCGCGCACGCCCGGGTACGGCTGCACCAGGACCGTGCACTGGCCCTGGTGGTGCGCGAAGTAGCAGGCGAAGGCACGCTCCGGCAGCGTGCGGTCCGGGCCGGCCTGCAGCTCGGCGAGCGCCCGGCCGAGCAGCGTGCGCGCACCATCGCCGACCATCGCGCGCACGGTGGCGAGGTCCAGTGGCGGCAGTCCGTATCGGGCGCGCACGTGGTTCACGCTGGCGGCGATGTCGGCCAGCGTGTCGGCCAGCGTGCCGTCGAGGTCGAACAGGAACGGCGTCGGTGCAGCGGCCACTTCGACGGTATACTCCGCGCGCTGTTGATCCGCATGTCGAACCGGAAGCACTCCTTGGTCCTGTTCGCCGCCCTGCTGCTCGGCGCTGGCTGTACGACGTCGAAGAACTGGCGCGAACTGCTGGTCGACAAGCTGCCGATCGGCGTGGTCTACAGCGACATCGAGTTCGTCGCCGTCCACGACGGCTACGTGGCGAGCATCGCCGACAGTGACGCCGGGCTCGGCACCTGGCATTCGAAGTGGCGGCTCAAGCAGCTGCCGCTGGGCCGGCCGGGGCGCTTCCGCTTGAGTGCCGAGATCCATGAGGACGGCCGTGCCGGCGGCTGGCGCGTGCGCTGGTGCATCGAACAACAGCGGGTCAAGGATCTCGGCAAGTCGATCGACTACGTCGAGGACGACTGGTCGGACGACGGTCAGGACGCCGAGCGCGAACTGTTGTTCGGCGAGCGCCTGAGTCGCCGGCTGCGGGTCGCCAAGACGCCGGCCGACCGTAGCTAGCCAGCCAGTTCTCCGATCCGTGGCACCGGCCGTTGCGGTGCACGGCGGTCCTGCGGTGTAGGCTTGATGCGCCGCTTCTGCTTTGCTTCCGCTCCAGCTCGCACGATCCCTTGCCGTGACCGCCGCCGCACCAGACGATCCGCCGCTCCGCCGCTATTCGGCTGCCGATGCGCAACACGGCATGCTGCGCCACATGCTGGCGGTGGTCGACTATCCAGGTCAGATCTGGCGGCACCGCTACCTGGTGGCGAACTTCTTCCGCCGCGAGCTGCTCGGCCGGTTCCGCGGGTCGATGCTCGGCATGGTGTGGGTGTTGATCCACCCGCTGTTCCTGTTCGCGATCTACTACCTGGTGTTCGGCTACCTGTTCGGCAACGTGAAGACCGGCGTGGCGCCGGACCCGCACTTCGCGATCTACCTGTTCAGCGGCGTGCTGGCGTTCACCGCGATCGGCGAAGCCACCAGCCGCTCGTGCAGTTCGGTGGTGGACAACGGCAACCTGGTGAAGAAGGTCGCCTTCCCGAGCCAGCTGCTGCCGGTGCCGGTCGGTCTGGTCGCGCTGCTGGTGTATGTCGTCGGCGCGTCGGTGTGCCTGGTCAGCGGCATGGTGTTCGACGTGCTGCACCCGGGCTGGACGCTGCTGCTGCTGCCGGTCGTGCTGCTGCTGCAGTTCGCGATGTCGCTCGGCATCGGCCTGTTCCTGGCCAACTGCCACGTGTTCGCCCGCGACACCAGCCATCTGTGGGGCATCCTGGTGATGTCGTGGATGTTCCTCACCCCGGTGTTCTGGTTCCCGTACCAGCTCGAGGAGAAGTTCGGTGAGCTGATGCCGCTGATCTTCGCCTGGAATCCGGCCCATCCGCTGATCCAGGCGCATCGATTGGTGCTCGGCGCCCATGACTTCACGATCGAGCCCGCCCATCTGGTCGAGTTCGGCGACCTGTGGACCCACCTGCTGCGTGCCGCGCTGTGGGCGGTCGGTTTCCTGGTGCTCGGCTACGGCACGTTCACCAGCCGGCAACACAAGTACGCGGATCACGTATGAGCGGGCGCGCGCCAGCGATCGAAGTGCAGGGTCTCGCCAAGGAGTACCGCATCTACGGCAACCCGTACCATCGCTTCATCGAGCGGTTGCCGTGGGTCAAGCGGCCGCTGCACCGCAAGATCACCGCGCTGCACGACATCAACTTCAGCATCGAGCCGGGCCAGTGCATCGGCGTGATCGGCAAGAACGGCGCCGGCAAGTCGACGCTGCTGAAGATCCTGACCGGCACGACGTTCCCGACCGCCGGCAGCTTCGCGGTGCGCGGGCGGGTCGCGGCGCTGCTCGAACTCGGTGCCGGCTTCCACCAGGACTTCACCGGCCGCGAGAACATCTTCATGAACGCGGCGATGCTCGGCTTCTCGCGCAAGGAGGCGCAGCGGAAGTTCCAGGAGATCCTCGAGTTCTCCGAGCTCGGCGAGTTCATCGACGCGCCGATCCGCACCTACAGCTCGGGCATGGGCGCGCGGCTCGGCTTCAGCGTCGCGATCGCCACCGATCCGGATCTGCTGATCATCGACGAGATCCTGGCGGTCGGCGACCTGACCTTCCAGCGCAAGTGCGTCGACAAGATCTGGGACTACAAGGCGCGCGGCAAGACGATGTTCTTCTGCTCGCACTCGCTGTACGACGTCCGGCAGCTGTGCGAGCAGTGCATCTGGCTGCGCGACGGCACCCAGCAGATGCTGGCCGACGCCGTGCTGGTGACCAACGAGTACGCGACCTGGGAGAGCCACCTGCGCGACCGGCCGGACCAGACCGGCTACGAGCAGCTGCCGGCGGCCAAGGAATTCGACCCGCGCCATCCGCCGGAGGACGAACACCACCCGCGCATCCTGCAGGCGCAGCTGATCGATCCGCACAGCGGCCAGCCGCGCAACGTCTTCGGCCCCGGTGACGCGGTGGCGGTGCGGCTGCACATACGCAACGCGCGGACGCCGGAGCGGCTGGCGGTGGCGGTCGGCGTGATGCGCAGCGAGGGCACGCTGTGTTTCGCCCACAGCAGCCAGTTCGACGATCTGGTGTTCGACCACGACGAGTGCATCGTCACGCTGCTGCTGCCGCACCTGCGGCTGCTGAGCGGCGAATACAACCTGCCGGTGTGGCTGCTCGACGGCCGCGGCGTGCACCGCTACCACGAGCGACCGGTCGAGCAGAAGCTGGTGGTGCAGAACCGGACCAAGGACCTCGGCCTGTTCCTGCAGGAGCACCAGTGGCAGGTGCAGCGCATCGGCACGCAGGTGGCGCGGTGACCGTCGAGCTGTCGGTCCTGTTCGTCAACTACAACACCTGGCGCGACTGTGCCACAGCACTGCGGTCGCTGCGCCAGTACCCGCCGACCCGGCCCGACGGCAGCCCGATGCCGTACGAGTGCATCGTCGTCGACAACCACTCGCCGCAGCGCGACCCGGCGGACGTCGAGCACCTGCGGCTGGCGCTGGCCGAGGTGGCGGCGGAGCAGCGGGATCCGGCGGCGGCGCAACTGATCCTGCACGGCGAGAACGCCGGCTACAGCAAGGGCGTGAACCTCGCGTTCCACCACAGCCGCGGCCGCTGGATCCTGGTCAGCAACCCCGACCTGCTGTTCACCCAGGGTCTGCT
>Ga0209488_10001575_pt1 | contig 19470 bp, 16 predicted proteins | sample Rivendell_Oct201_8_FD_188349 | JGI IMG/M metagenome (GOLD analysis project Ga0209488, IMG submission 188349) | Vadose zone soil microbial communities from the Eel River Critical Zone Observatory, Northern California, USA -... | ecosystem: Environmental > Terrestrial > Soil > Vadose zone >...
GCAGTGGCGAGCCCGAACTGGCCGAGCGCGCGGCGCGCACTGCGGCGCAGACGCTCGGGCCGTCGCCGTCGGTGACGGCGGTGCTGGTCGAGGTGCTGCAACTGCTCGGCAAGGAGCAGCAGGCGCAGCTGCTCGGGGAACGGGCGGTGCGGGCGCTGCTGCTGCCGGGCGGCCCGCCGGCGGCCGGCTGAGGGCGCGGCGTCGGCAGGCCGTTCCGGGTCCTCGAGCGCCGCGGTCGGACTGCCCTCGAGCCGTCAGGGCTTCGCGCCGTCAGGCCTGTCCCTGCGCGCCGCGCGTCCAGTCGTCGAGGTTGGTCGGGTCGCTGACATCGTTCCGCCGCGCGTCCCACCTGGCGTAGCCGGTGACGTGCGTGCAAACGTCGTCGGCGGCCTCCGCCGGCGAGGGGTAGGAAGCGATCGTCTCGCCGTCGATCCCGAGGTCGAAGCGATCGGTCCGCCCTGGCTGCGGTGCGATCCAGAACGTGCCGATCGGTGACTGGTAGGAGTAGAGGGGGTGGTCCGGCTTCGGCATGGGTTGTTGGTCGCCACTGTAGCGGGTGGTGCGGCAGTCCTGGAACGCGCCGTCCCCCCCGCGTGGTCGACGAGCACGGGGTCGCGGGGTGGTTCCCCTGCCGGCGCCGTGATGTCATCATGGTGGCACCTGCCCCGATCGGTACCTGCCATGCCACGACGTCTCCTGCTCGCCTGCAGTCTTTGCCTCGGCATTGCGTCGGCGCTGCGCGCGCAGAACTGTGCGGGCACCTCGATCGGTGCGGTGCCGCTGTCCGACCTCGGCACCGGCACCTACCAGGGCTTCGAGGGCGGCCTGTACGGCAGCGGCCTGAACGTGCCGCCGCCCGCACACCGCGCGCTGGGGCTCGCCGCCGCCGCCACCGTGACGCCTCGCTCGGCTGCCGGCGCGCCGTCACCGAACGGCCGCATCGTGTTGTTGTCGATCGGCATGTCGAACTGCACGCAGGAGTTCTCCACCTGGGTGCCGGTCAGCAATGCCGATCCGAACCGCAGCGGCGCCGTGGTGGTGGTCGACGGCGCGCAGGGCGGTCAGACCGCGGCGATCATCCAAGACCCGTTGGCCAACTTCTGGACCGTGGTCGAGCAGCGGCTCGCCACTGCCGGCGTGACCACGCAGCAGGTGCAGGCGGTATGGCTCAAGGAGGCCAATGCCCAGCCGACGCAGCCGTTCCCGCAGCACATGCAGATCCTGCAGGGGCAGCTCGGCCAGATCGCGCGCAACCTGAAGGGCAAGTACCCGAACGTGCAGTTGTGCTTCGCCAGCAGCCGCACCTACGGCGGCTATGCGACCACCACGCTGAACCCGGAGCCGTTCGCCTACGAGTCGGGCTTCGCCGTGCAGGGCGTGATCGGCCAGCAGCTCGCCGGTGATCCGACGCTGAACGCCGACCCGGGCCAGGGCGTGGTGGTGGCACCGTGGCTCGGCTTCGGTCCGTACTTGTGGGCCGACGGCACCACACCACGCAGCGATGGACTCGTCTGGCTGTGCTCGGACTTCGTCACCGACGGCACGCATCCGGCGGCGAGCGGCCGGCAGAAGGTCGCCGATCTGCTGCAGGCGTTCTTCACCGGCAGCGAGTTCGCGAGCTCGTGGTATCTGGGCGGCGGCACGGCGGCGCAGTTCCAAGGCTATGGCAGCGGTTGTGCGGGCCTGAGCGGCGTGCCGGCGATCGTTGCCAACTCGCTGCCGACCGCCGGCAACCTCGGCTTCCGCGTCGGCGTGGAGAGCGCGGCGCCGGGGCGGTTCGCGCTGCTGCTGCTGGCCGCGGCGCCGGCGTCGATCCCGCTGGTCGGCAGGTGCACCCTACTGGTCGATCCGCAGCAGCCGTTCCCGGGGTTCGCGGTGGTCACTTCGGTGCTCGGCCGCGCCAACGTGCCGCTGCCGGTGCCGAACGATCCGGGTCTGGTCGGCTTGCAGGTGTTCGGCCAGTGGGGCATCGACGATGCCGCCGGCACACCGTGGCCGCCGCTCGCCGGCCTGGCGGCGAGCCGCGGCGCCCGCATCCGCATCGGCGATTGACCGAGCGCGCGGCGGGCCCGGACTTCGATGATCTACTTGGCGCCGGTGCGCGGCTCCTGCCCGAACTGGATCTTCAGCACGTTCTTGTATTGCGCGATCGAGCGGATGTCGACGCCCTGCTTCAGCATCAGCGTGCGCAGTGCCTCCTGCAGCTGCGCGTCCTCCTGCGGATCGCCGAGCGCGCGGAAACCCGGGTAGACCGTGCCGCGCAGGTCGCTGACCTGGTCGCGCACTTCGTAGCGCAGCCACTTGCGCACGTCGTCCTTGGGCAGCTGCGTAGAGAGGCCCTGGTAGAAGGCGTCGAAGTCCGGATATCGCGAGCTGTCGCCCTCGTCGCCTTCGGCCAGCTGCAGGAACAGCTCCTGGTGCGACTCGAGGTTCTTCTTCACGTAGTCCTTGAACACGTTCTTGCGCAGCAGCGTGAACAACACCGCGTTCTTCCACGCGTCCTCGGGCTTGCGATCGAGCAGCTCGATCTGCTTGTCCGGCAGCACGCCCCAGTTCGGATTGTGGATCCTGCCGTCCTTGTCGAACTCCTTGTGCGGGCAGCGACCGCTCGGCAGGAAGTAGCGGGCAACCGTCAGCTTGATGTGCGGGCCGACGTCGTACTTCTTGTTGCCGTTGGCGTCCTTGAACGGTTCGCCTTCTTCCCAGGCGCCGTCGCCGTTCAGGTCGTCGAACTCCTCGCCGGGCTGACTGTGCAGCCCCATCATGTTCTGCACGCTGCCCTTGCCGAACGTGCGTTCGCCGACGATGACCGCGCGGTCGAGGTCCTGCAGCGCACCGGACAGGATCTCCGAAGCCGACGCCGAGAAACCGTTGGTCAGCACGGCGAGCGGCAGGTCGCAGATCGCGCGGTTGCGGGTTTCGTAGTTGTGGCGCGGCTCGGCCGGGCCCTCGGTGTAGACCACCAGCTTGGTGCCGGGCACGAACTTCTCGACCACGTCGCGTGCCTGCGTCAGGTAGCCACCGGTGTTGTTGCGCACGTCGAGCACGATGCCCCTGGCCTTCTTCGCCATCAGGTCCTTGATCGCGGCGTCGAGCTCTTCGTTGGTGTTGGCGCTGAAGTTGACCAGCTCGACGTAGCCGATGTCGCCCGGCAACAGCGTGTGCGTGACCGACGGCACCTGGATCTGCTTGCGCGCGATCGAGAAGTCTTCGGCCTTCGGCCAACCCGGCCGGAACACCTTGATCACCACCGTGCTGTCGGGCCGGCCCTTGAGGCGGGCGATGATCTCCTCGCTGGTGTGGTTGGCGGTCTCCCAGCCATCGACTTCGATGATCTTGTCGCCGGTCAGCAGGCCGGCCTTGTAGGCCGGGCCGGAGTAGATCGGCCGGGTGATCGCGAAGTCGTTGTCGCCATCGAAGTTGACGAACGCACCGATGCCGCCGTACTCGCGGTTGAGGTCGAAGAAGAACCGCTGGAACTCGTCGCTGGTGAAGTACGTGGAGTGTGGATCGAGGCCGGTCAACATGCCCTTGGCGGCGTTCTCGATCATCTCGTCGTCGGTGATCTCGGCGCCACGGATGTGCTGCAGGCGCACGCGTGCCATCAGTTCCTTGAGCACGCGGTACTTGCTGTCGTCGGCGATGGCAGGCTTCTGGTCGATCAGCTGGGCCAACCGCGACTCGAACGTGCGGCGTTCTTCCTCGCACTTGAGGTACAGCTGGGCCAGGCGGCCGGCGTCGGTGGGCTCGTTCTGGATGTCGCGCAGGATCTGCGCCGACTTGCCGGTGGCGGAGTTGATCGCCGCCAGCGCCAGGGCGCCGCGGATCTGCAGGTCGCGGTCGGCAGCGGCCAGGAACTGGGTCAGCGTGGCCTTGGCGGTGCCGCGCTGTTCGTTGCTGCCGACCCGCCACAGCGAGGTGGCCGCCTGCACGCGCACCTCCGGCGCCACCAGCTCGTCCTTGGTGTTCTGCTCGAGCAGCGTGGCCACTTTCGGCAGGACTTTCTGGTTGAAGTGCCGCTCCTCGCCGAGCAGCGCCACCGCGGCCGCGCGCGCCTTCTGGTCCTTCGACTCGGCCACCGGCTTCAGCACGTCGAGGATGTCCTTGCCGTAGGTGTCGCCATCCTTGAGGTTCTCGAGCGCGCAGGCGGCGGCCAACCGGCCCTTGTCGCCCAGCTGGTCGATCGCCTTGACGATCGCGTCGTGCAGCTGTTCGCCGTTGTTGTCGGTGACCAGCTCGGCAACGTCGTAGCCGACCTGGTAGACCCGGTCGACCGGGCCGCCGTCGGCCTGGGCGAGCACCGTGCCGACCTTGTTGGCCAGATCCTGGGCCGGGGCGACCAGACAGAAGCCCAGTGCCGCGGCGGCGACCTGGGCGGAGGAGAGAAATCGCATGCGTACTCCGGAGAACAGAAGAGGCAGAGCTGTGATCGGCGGAATCGGCGTACCGGGTTCAAGAAACACGCCCGTCCGGGCGCATCACCGGATGTCCCTAGCACGCCGTCGTAGGCCGGCAACCTATACGTCGTGACGGCGCGGTTGCCAGAAGGAGATTCGCCGCCGGGAGGATCCGGCTATCCTGCGAACCGTGCCCGAGGATCCCCTGACCGCGGCGACCGGCGATGACGGTCGCCTGTCGCACGTTGGCCCGCGCGGTGAGGCGCGCATGGTCGACGTGTCGGAAAAGACCACGACCGCGCGGCTCGCGCGGGCCGAGGCGCTGGTGCGCCTGGTCCCCGAAGTCCGGCGGCAACTGCTCGACGGGCGGCTGCCGAAGGGCGAGGCGCTGGCGGTCGCCCGCATCGCCGGCATCCAGGCGGCCAAGGACACGGCGCGGCTGATCCCGCTGTGCCACCCGCTGCCTTTGAGCCACGTCGCCATCGACTTCGTGCCGCACGGTGAAGATGCGTTGTTGGTACGGACCGAGGCGCGCACGACCGCCGGGACCGGGGTCGAGATGGAGGCGCTGTGCGCCGCCGCCATCGCCGCGCTGGTGATCTACGACATGGTCAAGGGCGTCCACCGCGGCACCGTGATCGAACGCGTCGAACTGGTGCACAAATCGGGCGGGCGCTCGGGTACGTGGGAGCGACCGTTGCCGGAGGCTCGGTGAGCAGAACCGCTGGTCGCCGGGTCGCCATCGTCGGCGCCACCGGCGCGGTCGGCGAAGAGCTGCTCCTGGTGCTGGCGGCGCGCGCCTTCCCGGTGTCGCAGCTCAGCCTGCTGGCGTCAGAGCGGTCGGCCGGCCAGCAGCTGCGTTTCCGCGGCGAGCTCGTGCCGGTGCAGGCGCTGGCCGACGATTCGTTCCGCGGCGTCGAGTTGGCGCTGTTCTCCGCCGGTGCCGCGGTGGCGCGGCAGTGGGCGCCGCGCGCGGTCGCTGCCGGCGCGGTCGTGGTCGACAACAGTTCGGCCTTCCGCCAGCAGGACGACGTGCCACTGGTGGTGCCCGAAGTCAATGCGGCGGCACTGCGCGGCCATCGCGGTCTGATCGCCAACCCGAACTGTTCGACGATCATCCTGGTACTGGCGCTGGCACCGTTGCACGCGGCCGCCGGACTGGCTGCGGTGGTGGTGGCGACCTACCAGGCCGCTTCGGGTGCTGGCCGGCAGGCGCTGCTCGAATTGCGGCGCGGTGCCGCGGCGGCGCTGGCCGGCGAACCGTTCACGCCGGCGGCGCTGCCGCATGCGCTCGGCTTCAACCTGTTCCCGCGCGTCGACGTGTTCGGGCCGGACGGCTACACGCGCGAAGAGGACAAGCTGCAGCACGAGAGCCGCAAGATCCTCGGTGTGGAAGCGCTGGCGGTCGAAGCCACCTGCGTGCGCGTGCCGGTCGAGCGCTGCCACAGCGAGGCGGTGGCGGTGGCGCTGCAGCGGCCGCTGCTGCCGGCGGCGGCGCGCGCGTTGTTCGCCAGGTCGCCGGGGCTCGTGGTGCAGGACGATCCCGAGCACAGTATCTACCCGCAGCCGCTGCTGCAGGCCGGTCGCGACGCAGTCGCAGTCGGGCGGATCCGTCACAGCCGCGTGTTCGACCCCGGGCTGGCGTTCTGGCTGGTCGGCGATCAGCTGCGCAAGGGCGCGGCGCTCAACGCGGTGCAGATCGCCGAGCTGGTGTGAGCCGTCGTCGTGACCGGTGCGGATGCCAGGCTACTTCGCCGGCTTGTTCGCCACCGTCTCGGCGGCGACCTGGTCGAAGAAGGCGATGCACCTGGCTACGTTGGCCTCCAGCTCCTTGCCGGCGCCGGTCTCGTACTCGATGGCGATCACGCCGCGAAAGCCCTGGCGGCGCAACTCGGTCAGCATGCCGCGGGCGTCGTTGCTGCCGCTGCCCCACGGTTGGTCGATGCCGCTGTTGTCGGCTGGACGGATGTCCTTGAAGTGCAGGCTGATGATGCGGCCCTCGAGCTGCTTCAGGCAGTCGATGGCGACCAGGCCCGAACGCGGCCAATGGCCGGTGTCGGCGCAGGCGCCGAGGCGTTTGCTGCGTCCTTTCACTGCCGCGAGCACGGTGTCGGGATTCCAGTACGTCGATGGCTTCGGATGGTCGTGGCAGGCGGCGTTGAGCTTGAACTCCTCGCAGAGCTTCTCGACCGTGTCCCAGGCGTCGAGGTCCGGCTCACAACTCAGGGTCTCGAGGCCGAGCGCCTTGCCGAAGGCGAACAGCTTGCGCGCGGCAACTTCGTCCTTGCCGATGTTGACGACGCCGAAGTTGGTGACCTTGATGCCAGCGTTGGCAAGCTTCTGTACGAGTGCTGCGAGCTGCTCCTTCGGCATGTCGATCGCCACCTTGGCGTCGGCGAAGTCCTTGCCGAGCCTCTGGCCGGGGTACAGCTCGATGTACTTGAGACCGAGTGCCGCCGCAGTGTCGATGGCTTCGAACGCCGTGCGGTCACGGAACGTCCAGGCTTGGAGCGCCAACCGCCAACCGAGCTGCTCGGCGGCGGAGTCGTCGCGGGGTGCGGGCCTCGGCGCCGCGGTCGGCGGTGCGGCTTGCTGCGCAGCCGCGAGCACACCGAGGGTCAGGACAGCGAGAACGAAGCAGAGATCGCGGGTGGGGAGCATCGGTCGGATCCTCGACGGGTCGGCGCCGCGGCGGCAGGTGCCGCCGGTGCGACGACGATCCTACGGCAAATGCGGCACCGGAACGGTCGCCGGATCCGTGAACGACCGGCCGGGCGCGCCTACAAGTCGTCGTCCCAGTGGAACGAGTGGTAGAGGCTCTCGTAGTTCGACACCGGCCCGCCCTTGCAGTAGGTGACCGCCTTCGCCGCCAGCACCCGGACGTCGGGCGACTTGTCCGCATCCGCGATCTTCTGCAGCACAGAGACCAGGGCCGGATCCTGTTGCCGGCCGAGGATCCAGGCCGCGAGTGCCCGGGTGCTCTCCTTCTTGGCGTCGAGCAGAGGTTTGACCGCGGCACTGATCTTCGGGTCCGGCTTCAGCGCGTAGATGCTCAGCAGTGCCGACTCCTGCACCTGCGCCGAGGTCACCTGCAGCGCGGCCAGGCAGACCTTCTGCACCTCGACGCTCTCCGGCAGGCATCTGGCGACCGCGCACAACTCGCGGCCGCGGAGCCGCGTGTCCTTCTCCTTCTTGAGCTGGGCCAGCAGCTCGGGAACCGGGTCGGGCAGGCGGATCTGGTCCAGGGCGATGACGGCGAACAGGGCGACGCGCGTGCTCTTGTCGCCGACGAAACCGAGCAGCGGCTTGATCGCGGCGTGGTTGCCCTTCTGGCCGAGCGCCTTGATGGCCGTGCAGCGCGAGGTCTCGTCGTTGCCGGAGCGGGCCTTGTCCAGCAGCGCCGGGAGCGCCCGCGCATCGTCGGCAGTGGCCAGGGCCGAGAACGCCGCGTCGCGGACCTCGGCGTTGTGGCTGTCGGCGTCCTTCAGCAGCTTGTCGACGCGGGTCCGTTCGGCGGTGGCTTCGTCGACCGCCATCGCTGGCGACGCGCCGGCGATCGCGACCGCCATCGCCTTCCGCAGCTCCTGTTTGGCGATCAGGTAGACCTTGCGGAACAGCTCGACGCCGTTCTTGTCACAGAAGACGTGCTGCGGCGCGCGGACCACGTCGGTCTTCAGGTAGGCGGCGCGGGCCTTCTTCTCGACGTCCTGATGCTGCTCGCAGGTCACGCCGCCGAACTTGGCGCAGGCGTCGGTGCCGTGGCTGCCGATGTTGCCGAGCAGACAGACCATCTGGCTGCTGAGCTTCACCACTTCGGCGTCGGTGTAGTGCTGCTGCACGACTTCGTCGTTGGCCGGCTCACCGTCCATGATGAAGGCGATCAGGATCGGCTTGTTCTCCTTCTTGGCCTTCGCCAGCGCGCCATCGAAGCTCGTCTCCCACGCAATGCCAGGCTTGGCGTCCGGTTTGTCCTGACCGTGTTCCCCCTGCGCCGTCGCTGCCGAGCCGAGCACCAGCAGGAACCACGAGAACACGGCGAATGAGCATCTCTTCATGTGACCATCCGATCCCTTGGCGCGCGTCGCGGAGCTGACTCTGTCAACCGTCAAGCCCTTGATCGGTGTGCTGACGCTCGAGTCAGGCGGTTTCTTCGCCATTTTCCGTAGCCGAAGGCAACTTGTTCTGCGCCGCGGCCAGCGTTGGCGCCAGCTCCACGTCGGCGAACGCGACCCGTACGCCTGCACCGGGTCACCGCTGGCGCGCCGGTCGGCGCCGCATGAATCCGGTGGAATCCGTTGCGCAAACAGCCTTTGCTTTCCGCCGGTCGCAAGAGCTGCAGGAAGCGCATGGCCAGACGTCCGCAAACCAACCCAGCCGCCGGCAAAGCCGGCAGTCCGAAGGCAAGTGCAAGCAACGACAAGGTGGCACAGGTCCAGCGCCTGATCGAGGTCATGGTCAAGGCCGGGGCCGTCGAGGTCGAGATGGAGGAGGCGGGCAGCAGGTTGCGGGTCCGACTCAAGGAGGAGCCGGCGCCCGGCGCCTACGCCGCACCGGCCGCTCTCGCGGTGCCGGCGTCGGTGCCGCTGCACGGCGCGGCGCCGGCTGCGGCACCGCTGGCATCCACCGGCACCGAACCCGAGGGCGAAGTGTTCAAGTCGCCGATGCTCGGCACCTTCTACCGCGCGGTGTCACCGGAAGCGGAACCGTTCGCCAAGGCCGGCGACCGCGTCGGTCCGGACACGACGCTGTGCATCATCGAAGCGATGAAGGTGATGAACGAGATCAAGGCCGAGAAGGAGTTCGAGATCGTCGACGTGCTGGTCAAGAACGGCGATCCGGTCGAGTACGGGCAGCCGCTGTTCCAGATTCGCTTCTGAGTTGCCACCGCGCCGCCGCGCGGCGACCATCAACCGATGAGCCAAGTCCTCGATGCCGCTGCCGCGGTCCACCAGGCGCGATGTTCAGCCGCATCCTGATCGCCAACCGCGGCGAGATCGCGCTGCGGATCCTGCGCGCCTGCAAGGATCTCGGCATCGAGACCGTGGCCGTCTATTCCGAGGCGGATCGTGATGCGCTGCACCTGCGTTACGCCGACGAGACCGTGTGCATCGGCCCGGCGTTGAGCGCCGACAGCTACCTCAACATCCCGGCGCTGATCGCCGCCGCCGAGATCGCCGATGTCGAGGCGATCCATCCCGGCTACGGTTTCCTGTCCGAGAACGAGCACTTCGCCGAAGTCTGCCAGACCTGCAACATCAAGTTCATCGGCCCGTCGCCGGCCGCGATCGCCCGGTGCGGCGACAAGGTGGCGGCCAAGCGGCTGGCCAAGCAGGTCGGCGTGCCGACGGTGCCCGGCTCCGACGGGCCGGTCGACAGCGAGCAGGACGCGCTGGTGATCGCCCGCAAGATCGGCTTTCCGGTACTGATCAAGGCCGCGGCCGGTGGTGGCGGCCGCGGCATGCGCGTCGCCCACAACGAGCCGAGCCTGGTCACCGGTTTTCACGCCGCGCGCACCGAGGCCGAGAAGGCGTTCAAGGACGCGACCGTCTACCTCGAGAAGTACATCGAGAAGCCGCGGCACGTCGAGATCCAGGTGCTGGGCGACACCCACGGCAACGTCATGCACCTCGGCGAGCGCGACTGCTCGCTGCAGCGCCGGCACCAGAAGCTGGTCGAGGAGAGCCCTTGCCCGGTGCTCGACGCCGAGACCCGCACGCAGATGGGCGATGCGGCGGTCAAGCTGGCGAAAGCCGCGGGCTACTATTCGGCCGGCACCGTCGAGTTCCTGCTCGACCGCGACAAGAACTTCTACTTCATCGAGATCAACAGCCGCATCCAGGTCGAGCACCCGGTCACCGAGATGGTCACCGGCATCGACCTGATCCGCGAGATGATCCGCATCGCCGCCGGCGAGCGGCTGAGCTGCCGCCAGGAGGACGTGCGGTTCCAGGGGCACGCGATGGAGTTCCGCATCAACGCCGAGGATCCGGCGCAGAACTTCAAGCCGTGTCCGGGCAAGATCCACACCTTCATCGCCCCCGCCGGACCAGGCGTCCGCTGGGACAGCCACGTCTACCAGGGTTACACCGTGTCGCCACACTACGATTCGATGGTCGGCAAGCTGATCATCCACCGGCCGGACCGCCGGCGCGTGATCGAGACCGCGGCGCGGGCACTGCAGGAGCTGACCGTCGACGGCATCACCACCACGGCCGGGCTGTTTCTGCGTATCCTGCAACACTCGGACTTCGCATCGGGCGAAGTCGACACCGGCTTCATCGACCGCTACTTCACGCCGCGCTGATGGAACGGCAACCGCGCAGGTTCACAGGCCGTCTGTTGCTCGGCCTCGACGTGCTGGCCGCGAACGTCGCGGCCGCGACCTGCGTGCTGCTGTTCCTCAGGCCCGACCTGGTCGGGATCGACCTCGGTGCCGGTGGCATGACCGTGCCGCTGCCGGGCGGCCACCGCCTGGCGATCCTGCCGCTCGACACCGGCGCCGCCTGGGCGGTGCTGGTCGCCGCACTGCTGCTGCTGCTCGCCAACGTCGTCTGGCTGCTGCGCCGGAAGCGCACGGTGTCGCCGCCGACGCACGTGCTCAGCGAGACGCCGACCGGGCCGCTGCGGATCGCCAAGGAGGCGCTCGAGGCCGGACTGCGCGGCGCCGGCGAAGCGCTGCCCGAGATCACGCGGCTGCGCGTGGTCGTCGATACCGCGACCACGCGCCGGGTCGGCGTGCAGGGGCAGTTCCAGTGTGCCGAAGGCGTGTCGAACCTGCAGGCGAGCCAGCGGCTGCGCGCCGTGTTGCAGGACCGCTTCGCCACCATGGTGCGGGTGCCGGACGGCACGCGGGTCGACTTCGATCTCGAGTTCCTGGGCTTCGCCGGCAAGCTGGTGCGCAAAGCCGGCGAACAGCCGCCGAATCTGGAGCTCGAGCCGCCCCCGTTCACCGGACCGCAGTACCCGATCGAAGAAGAGGAACACAGCGGAGGCGGCGCTTGAGTCTCCGGGTCGGCGTGCTCACCGGGGGTGGCGACGCGCCGGGACTCAACGCGGCGATCTGCGGCCTCGGCCGGCGCCTGCGCGCCGCCGGCGTCAAACTGATCGGTTTCCGCGATGGTTGGCGCGGCATCATCGAGGACCTGACCACCGACCTCGACGACGAGGACTTCCAGCAGCTGCTGGTGCACGGCGGTTCGCTGCTCGGCAGCAGCGGCGTCAACCCGTACCGGCAGCCGCAGCGCGACGTACCGCGCACCAAGGCGACGTTCGCCCGCCATCGGCTCGATGCGCTGGTGGTGATCGGCGGTGAAGGCACGCTCGGCGCCGCCGATCGTCTGCACCGCGAGGAACAGCTGCCGATGGTCGGCGTGCCGAAGACGATCGACAACGACCTCGAGGGCACCGACTTCACCTTCGGCTTCTTCTCGGCGGTCGAGGTGGCGACGCGGGCGATGGACGACCTGCGCAGTACCGCCGAATCGCACAGCCGGGTGATGGTGGTCGAGTGCATGGGCCGCCACGCCGGATGGATCACCGCCTACGCCGGCGTCGCCGCCGCCGCCGAGGCGATCCTGGTGCCGGAACGCCCGGCACACGTCGAGGAACTGTGCGCCAACCTGGAGAAGGTGCGCGCCGCCGGGGGCCGCGCGGCCATCGTCGCGGTGGCCGAGGGCACGCGCGTGCACGAGGACGGCAAGTGCCTGTCCAGCGACGCCCGCGACGAGTTCGGCTGCTACCTGACCGGCGGCGTGGCCGAACTGGTGGCGCAGAAGGTGCAGCAGCGCCTGTCCTGGGAAGCCCGACATCTGGTGCTCGGCCACCTGCAGCGCGCCGGCAAACCGATCGCTTTCGACCGGATCTTCGCGCTGCGGCTCGGCGCGCGGGCAGCGCGGCTGGTTCTGGAGCAGCGCTTCGGCTACATGGCCGGACTGCGCAACGGCGAGATGGTCGATGTGCCGCTGCACCAGGCCGTGGCCCAGCGCAAGACCCTGAGCGGCCAGTTCCTCGACCGCTACGAGTCGTTCTTCCTGCCGATCTCGAGTCCCGCATGAACTGCGCCACCGGCATCGTCACTCCGGGTGCTCACCGCACCGCGGCGCTGCTGCTGGCGATGCTCGGCCAGGCGGCGGCCCAGAACCAGACCGGCCAGGGCCAGCAACCGCCGCCGACACCCGGTTACCAGCAGGGCCAGCAGGGTCAGGGAGCGCAGCAGCCGGCGGTCGACCCCTGGAACCTCGATCCGTTGCGCGTGAACGACCGGCCGTTCCGGCCACCGGACACCGGGCTGTCGCCGTTCCAGGGCTTCCCGACCTTTCCGCCGAACCTCGGCGGCTACGGTGTGTATCCAGTGCCCAAGATCCTGACCGAACCACCGAGCTTTGCCGGCGGCGCCCTGCCGTCGCTGCCACCCGGACCGCCGGACTGGCCTTCGTGGCTGCAGTTCAGGGCGACCAAGCCGATGCCGTACGCGCCCAACGTCGCGGTGCTGGTCCGCATCACCGACCGCGTCTGGTTCAAGACTGCCGCTGAAGAGGCGTTCGTGCCGTGCTACTTCTTCGACAAGGTCAGGCCGGTGGGCGTCGGCACCGCGGTGCAGGTGCGGCAGAGTGGTGAGTTCGAGCTGTTGCTGCAGGATGGCTCGGCGTTCGCCGCCAGCGGCCCGACGCAGCTGTTGATCGCAGCGCTCGACGACCAGCTGGTGCGCCTCGACCTCGCGGTCTGCACGCAGGCCCGGGTCCGCTGCCGCGAACGGGCCCACGAACTGCGGCTGCCCGACGGTTCTGCGGTGCTGGTGCCGGCCGCACCCGGCGGCCGTGGCGGTGCCGAGCTGCACCTGCAGCGCCTCGACGAGCCGGGGCTGTACGGCGGCCGCGCCACGCTGTTCCACGCCGGCGGCGCGCCGGTGACCTGGCGCACGCCGCTCGGCGACCACGTGCTGGCGTCGGGGTTCCGGGTGACGTTGTTCCTGCAGCCGGCGCCGTCGGCGCGGCCGGTGGCCTTCAAGGGCGTGAACGTCGACGTGACCGCCCGCGGCCATACCTTGGTCTGCCGCGGCCGCGACGGCGGCGGCGAAGTCAGCTGGTCCGGCGCGCGCGTCCTGGTGCCGGCCGGTGCGCAACTCGACCTGGATCCACTGCTCGGCGACCCGTTCGCCGGCGCGATCGGCGACAAACGTTGAACCCTCGATCAGGCAATCCGCGCCCGCAACCATGAGCGACCCGGCCCGAGCTCTCGTCACCGGCGGCGCCGGTTTCATCGGTTCGCACCTGTGCGAACGTCTGCTGCAGGACGGCATCGCCGTGCTGTGCATGGACAATCTGATCACCGGTGATCTCGCCAACATCGATCACCTGTTCGGTCGGCCGGGCTTCGTGTTCGTGCACCAGGACGTCACCAACTACATCCACGTGGCCGGTCGACTCGACTACGTGCTGCAGTTCGCCTCGCCGGCGAGCCCAATCGACTATCTGGAGCTGCCGATCCAGACGTTGAAGGTCGGCGCGCTCGGCACGCACAAGGCGCTCGGCGTCGCCAAGGCCAAGGGCGCGCGCTTCCTGCTCGCCAGCACCAGCGAGGTCTACGGTGACCCGCTGGTACACCCGCAGCGCGAGGACTACTGGGGCAACGTCAACCCGGTCGGACCGCGCGGCGTGTACGACGAAGCCAAACGGTTCGCCGAGGCGATGACGATGGCCTACCAGCGCACGCACGGCGTGGCGACGCGCATCGTGCGCATCTTCAACACCTACGGTCCGCGCATGCGGCTGAACGACGGCCGGGTGCTGCCGGCGTTCATGAGCCAGGCGCTGCAGGGCCAGCCGCTGACCGTGTTCGGCGACGGCTCGCAGACGCGCAGCTTCTGCTACGTCGACGACCTGGTCGAAGGGATCCTGCGCCTGCTGCGCAGCGACGAGAAGGAACCGGTCAACATCGGCAATCCGCGCGAGATGACGATCCTGCAGTTCGCCGAGGCGGTCAAACAGGCCATCGGCAGCCAGGCACCGCTGGTGTTCAAGCCGCTGCCGGTCGACGACCCGAAGCAGCGCCGGCCCGACATCGGCAAGGCGCAGCGCGTGCTCTCCGGTTGGGAACCGAAGATCGCGCTCGAGGACGGGCTGCGGCGCACGGTGCAGTACTTCAGGAAGAAGCTCGGCCAGAGCTGAACTGCCGGGCGCCGGCGGCCGGGCGCACCGGGAAGGCGGCGACTGCGCCGGCGCGCTGCAGCGCCGCGGCCACGGTGCTGGCATTCGCCGCCCTGCACAGGGCGATGCAGCAGCCGCCGAACCCGGCGCCGACGATGCGCGCGCCGAGCGCGCCCGCCGACTTCGCCGCGCGCACCAACCGATCGACGGCGGGATGGCCGACCTGGTAGTCGTCGGTCAGGCCAGCGTGCGAGCGGTCGAGCAGCGCGCCGAGCCGGGCGAGGTCGCCGGTGCGCAGCGCCGCCACCGCTTCGGCGACCCGCTCGGCCTCGGCGAACACGAAGCTGGCCCGCGCGGCGAGCACCGGATCGGGCAGTCGGCGCGCGCGCGCGCTGCGCTGCCCGCCCGGCACGTCGGCGAGCAGGCCACCGGGTAGAGCACCCATCGCCGAGGCCGCGAGCGCACACTGCTGCACGCGCTCGTTGTACGCTTGTTGCGCGGCGCCGCCCTTCTCGGCGCGCACGCCCGAATCGGCGACGACGATGGCCAGGTGCTCGGGTACAGGCACCAGCTCGACCCGCAGCGGCCGGAAGTGGATGCACAGCGCCTGCCCCTGTTGCCCCAGCAAGGATGCCGCCTGGTCCATGCCGCCCGACAGCGTGCCGACATACTGCTCGGCCAGGCGCGCGCGCTCGGCGAGTGCCAGGCGATCGAACCGCGGCGGCGCGAACAGCAGCGCCGCGGCGCAGACCAGCGCCGCCGACGACGACAGGCCGGACGCGATCGGCAGGTCGCCGGCGACCAGCAGTTCACAGCCTTGCTCTGGCGGATGCAGCCGCAGGCCGGCGACCACGTAGTCGACCCAGCAGCCGCGCGCCGGACGATGGACGAGTTCACGCAAGGAGATCGTCTCCGGCGGGAACCGCGCGCCGTCGCGGTTCTGCACCAGCACCGCGTCGTCCGGGCGCGGCGCGCCGGCGATGGCCACGCCGAGCTGGATCGCGAACGGCAGCACCGGCAGCCCGCTGTAGTCGGTGTGTTCGCCGATCAGGTTCACCCGACCGGGGGCAAACGTGCCGAACGTGGCGCCAGGCAGCTGCGCCAGCAACGGATCGAGCAGGGCCGGGTAGGGGGTCACGAAGTCGAGGCGCTTGGCGGGGGGCGTGGCTCCTTATACCGTGCGGGTGTCGATGCGCCCGTGCACGTTGCTCTGCTCGATCCTGCGCCTGGACGTCGGTGGCGGCGCGCCACCCGCGATCACGGTCGCTGGCGGCAGCCGTCGCCGGGTCAGCATGCCGGCCGCTCGTCCTTCCGTCGGCGCCGTGACGGCGTTGGAGTGGCGCCGGCAATGAGTGTCTTGCCGCTGCCGTTCGACGTGCATGGCGAAGTGCTGCGCGCCCATGAGCGCCTGCGCGGCCGCGTGATCGAGACGCCGGTGCGCCGCTCGCACTGGCTGTCGGCAGCGACCGGCGCCGAGGTGTGGCTCAAGCTCGAGAACGTGCAGGTCACCGGTTCGTTCAAGGTGCGCGGCGCCACCAACAAATTGCTGGCCCTGTCGGCCGTCGAGCGCGCCCGCGGCGTGGTCGCCGCGTCGTCGGGCAACCACGGTCTCGCGGTCGCGCACGCCGCGCGCAGCATCGGCTGCACGGCGACCGTGTTCGTGCCCGAAACCTGCCCCGCGGCCAAGCGCAGCGCGATCGCCGAACTCGGCGCCGAGGTGCACGTGTTCGGGCCCGACTGCGTCGACACCGAGGTGCATGCGCGCCAGTTCGCCGCCGCGCGCGAGCGCCCGTACATCTCGCCCTACAACGATCCGCTGGTGGCGGCGGGCCAGGGCACGATCGCCGTCGAGCTGCTGCGCCAGCTGCCGGCGGTCGAAGTGGTCTACGTGGCGCTCGGCGGCGGCGGGCTGATCGGCGGCATGGCGGGCTACGCCGCGACCGCCCGACCCGGCGTCGAGTTCGTCGGTTGCTCGCCGGCGCAGTCGACGGCGATGGAGGTGTGCGTGCGCGCGGGCCGCATCGTCGCGGTGCCGTGCGGACCGACCCTGTCCGACAGCACTGCCGGCGGCGTGGAACCCGGCGCCATCACCTTCGAGCTGTGCCGCCGGCTGGTACACCGCTACCTGCAGGTCGACGAGCCGGCGATCGCAGCGGCGCTTAGAGGTTGCCTCGAACACGAGCATCAACTGGTCGAAGGCGCCGCGGCGGTGGCGCTGGCTGCATGCCTCGCGGACGCCGAGCTGCGCGGTCGGCGCGCCTGTGTGCTGTTGTGCGGCGGCAACCTGCCGTTGTCGACGCTGCAGCAGCTGCTCGGCGTGCCAGCGAACAGCTAACGGATCTCCTCCGCGAGCAGGTTGGTCGCCAGGGCATGGCCGTTCCGATCGATCGTGGCTGCTTGACCGAAGAACTGCATGCCGAACAACACGGTCGACGACGGCAGGTGCTCGACCAGGGCGCCTCGGCCACCGAGCAGCGGCAAGGCGAACAGTTGTGCGTTGCCCAGGGAGATGCGCGGACTCGGTAGGCCTGGTACCGGTGTCCACTCGATTCCAGGCGAGATGCCGATCACGGCGAGGACCGCGGGTGCACCCTCGCGCCAGGTCGTCACGTGCAGCGCGTAGTCGGCGCCGAGCATCGGCAGGCGTGGTGCATGCAGCCGATTGTGAGAGTTGAACCACATCTGCTTGCCGTCGAACACGTCCGCATCGCCATTGCCGTCGAGGTCGACCAGCATGCCCGTGTTGGCCACGGCGAAGAACGGAGTGAAGCGGGATCCGTCATTGCGCAAGACGGTCCAATCAGCCATCAGATCAAGGTCACCATCCCCATCGATGTCACCGGCAGAAAGGTGATGCATGGTATGACCCAGCGGTACACGTCCAAGAGTAACGTCACGAAAACCAGCGACGGTACTCTCGAGCAACTGCCCGCTGCTGGTGAACAAGTCGGCGTCGCCATCCCCGTCCATGTCGAACGGAAGGATCTCGGAGCAGGGGGCCAGCAGCAACGACAAGTCGTCCGCGGGGATCAACCCGCCGTTGCGGTCATTGCGCAAGATACGCGCCCCGCACAAGACATCGACGAACCCATCACCATCGAAATCGGCGAACCTCAGTTCGTGGTCGAGATCTGGTCTGGCCACGGCCGTCGGCACCACAAAGACCTGAGAAGTGTAAGCCATGCCGTAGAAGGTGAACACCTGCAAGACGCGGCTGCTGCCGCTACCGATGGCGACTGCAACCGAGTCGGGGGCGTAGGGGGCGTGAGTGTACAGCTGCCCACAGCGAACCGCCGTCGGCGAACCGATGGGCGGCGGCAGAGCGTCCGCCTGTTCGGTGAGGCTCGAACCAGTCGACAGGAACACGCGCAGACTGGCAGAGTCGGCCACGACCAGACCGTCATCTCCCGTCCAGTAGACGAATGCCGCCGTTGGAGGTGGAGAGCCGGACGACGATGCAAGAGACAGCGATGGTCCACTCAGTTGTTGAAGACGACCCTGATTGACAAGGACCAGCGATGGGACCCTCCATGGGTAGGACTCGTCTTGCCATACAGCTGCCATATGGGAGTCGGGGATGGCACGGAAATCGTACAAGTACGTCGGGAGATCCGTGGGTCGGAGAGTGGCGTCGAGCCGCGCGCGATCCACTCCCACGCGTGTGCCCGAAAGAAGAAGGCGCGGGTGCGGACCTGGGCCGAGCAGGTCCGGAGAAAGGTCTCCGTTCAAGTCACCGAAGCACCAGGAACCTCCACCGGGCAGCTCCATGGACAGCGAGTGGTAGCTCCAGATGGCGCCAGTGTTCAGGTAATATGTACCATCGGGCAGGACCAGGTCGGCGCGGCCGTTTTGGTTGATGTCCAACAACTGGATGCTGTTCTGCGGCCGGACTCGGACCGGGTGCTGATAGTCCAGGCGAAAGTGCCCGGAGCCATCGTTGATGGCTGACACAGTCGATGGTGTCAGCATCTGGGTGACGAGGAAATCCGGATAGCCGTCGCCGTCGATGTCGCCAACTGCGATTGCAGACACGGACAGGTTGCGAGAGACCGGCTCGACGGAATAGACGCCGTGGCCATCGTTGCGCAGATAATCAATGCATGGCGCGAAAAACGGGCCGTAGGCGACGATCATGTCGGGAAACCCGTCCCGGTCGAAATCGGCGACTGCACTATGCAGCATGCGAGGGGTGACTCCCGGCGGAAAGGACGCAAGCGAGTCGTCGACGAAGTGGCCGTGGCCGTCATTCCGCAACAGGAAATAGGAACCATGCGTCACGTACGGACTGCCCCAGCCGAGGAAATCGAGATCGCCGTCACCATCGACATCGACGAGTGTTCCTCGGATGTCCACCCAACCGGCCAGGAGCGATTGTGGATCGAGCGAGAAGAGCAGGCCACCCTCGTTGTGCAGGATCAGCGCGCCCGTGACGAGGGTGCCGACGATCAGATCGACACGACCATCGCCATCGATGTCGCCTGCGTACAACGTCGTCATCTGCGCAGGCAACGGCGGCAGTGGCAGGGTCATTGCCGCGAAGCCCGCCTTGCCGTCATTGTGGTAGAAGAGGAGGGAAGGGCCGGCAGAGGACTGAGCAAGGAACACGGCGTCGAGATGGCCATCACCATCCAGGTCGGCGAGCACGACCGCTTGCGTCGGGCCTGGGTCGGGCGAGAAATGGTTGCGCTCGAGCGGCTCGAAGGAAGGCGTCTGGGCAGCGGCGACGGCGGCGAACAACAGCACGGCGGCGGCGTGGGTGGTGACCATGGGTCCTCTTCTGCGCCGGCGGACGAACCGGGCGCACACCTGTATCGGCCAGAACTCGAACGCACTGAGTGGTCGAGACCTGTTGGCCGCCGAACGTGTCGGAGTCAGGGCAAGCCAACGGCTCCCAGGCGCTCACGTCCGCACCGGCTTCCAGGAGTCCG
>Ga0209488_10001576_pt1 | contig 19452 bp, 16 predicted proteins | sample Rivendell_Oct201_8_FD_188349 | JGI IMG/M metagenome (GOLD analysis project Ga0209488, IMG submission 188349) | Vadose zone soil microbial communities from the Eel River Critical Zone Observatory, Northern California, USA -... | ecosystem: Environmental > Terrestrial > Soil > Vadose zone >...
TGTCGGAGGAAACAATGGTTGCGTGCTCACATGGAATGTTCCGCAGCGCCCGTGGCTGGATTGTTATTCTGGCTGGCATCGCCGGCATGCTCGCCAACTCGCCTGCCGCCGTTGGGCAAGATGACGGCAAGGTGAAAGCCGGATTGGAAGTCTGGAAGAAGACGGGTTGCGCGGATTGCCATGGCTCCTTTGCGAATGGCGAGAAGCAACGCGATGAAGCGCCCACCGGCGCCGATCTGCGGACCGCCAGGCTTGATGCCGCCGAGCTCAAAGTGGTGATCAGTTGCGGCAAGCCAGGCGGCGCCGGAATGCCCGCCTTTGATGAAGGCGCCTACAAGGTGCGTGCCTGTTATGGGAGGCCACTGGGCGCTCCACCGGACAATTTGTATCCGGCCGGAGTGACGCTCACCCCGGCGGAGATCGACGCCGTGATCGTCTATCTGCAGGCGCGCATCATCGGCCGTGGCCGCATCACCAAACAGGAATGTCTCGCGTACTATGACGACCGGCCAGACGAGTGCGACGACATTAACTAATGAGATCGGGAATTAGTAACTTCGGGCGAACTGCGATCGATGGCGTTCCGAGTCATGCTTCTTAGTTCTTGACTTTTCGCGCTCTCTGTATCAAATAAACCACGTCGGGTTTGAATGCAGTCGCCCGGCCTTCCCAAGGCATCCCGCCCAAGCACTGCACTTAGCCCGCTCGCCGGGCCGAGAGCTGTTGGTGGGATGCGCATTTTCTCAACCTTCATCATCGATCGGCGGCGCAAGCTGAGATGTTCCGGGCATTCGACAGCCGCCCGGTCAGCTGCCAGGCAGTCAAGCGTTGTCTCACTCCCCATGGAGATGAGAAATGTCTTGCGCAAGAACGGCCGACCATTCCCTGGTCGCCCTCACTGTGCCAGCGCGCGTTCCTTTGCGTTGGCGAGCTTTCGTCGCGACGATCGTCGCAATTCTGGATGCCTTTCAAGAGGCGTTGGACATGCGACGTGCTGCCCACGACAGACGCCGTCTGAACGACGAATGATGCGGCTCGTCGTGGTGGCGATGGCCACGCGGCCAACACTTTCGTCGCCGCGGGGTCAGTGGCGTAACCGACTACGTTAGCTCTGCGTGCGGGGAAAATGCAGGCTCCCCGTCAGACGGCACACCGTCCAAGCTCTGCGCAACGCTCGCTTGCCGAGGAGATTGCGCATGGACGCACGAATCCCTTCAGTTTCATCCAATGAACTCTACGCCCATCTGGGCACAGCATCAGCACCCGTGCTCTTGGACGTTCGCCGTGACGAAGCGTTCAGCAAAGACAACGGCCTCATCGTTGGCGCGTTTCATCGCGCTCCCGAGGAGGTCGAGCCCTGGTCGAAGTACTTGGCCCCTGATCACCCCGTTGTTGCCTATTGCGTGCATGGGCACGAGGTGAGCCAGGGCGTCGCTGCAAGGCTGCATTGGGCGGGCATCAAGGCCTCGTATCTCGAGGGCGGTATCGCGGCGTGGCGAGCGGCCGGGCTGCCGACGCGCAAGAACCTTGGCTCCGTCGAGAACAAGTGGGTCACCCGCGAACATCCCAAGATCGACCGCATCGCATGCCCATGGCTGATCAGCCGCTTTATCAATCCACTGGCCGAGTTCCTCTATGTTCCGGTAACTGAGGTCATCGCCGTTGCCAAGGCGCAAGGCGCGACGGCCTACGACACCAAAGATGCGGAATTTGGTCATGTGGGCGATCGTTGCTCCTTCGACGCCATCATCAGAATCTTTGAAATCAAGGATCCCGCGCTCGACAATCTGGCGACGATCGTTCGAGGCGCCGATACCGCGCGGCCAGGCCTCGCGCCGCAATGCGAAGGCCTGCTCGCAATCTCGCACGGTCTGTCAGCCAACCATCGCGATGACCACGAGATGCTCAAGCACGGCATGGTCATCTATGACGCGCTCTACACGTGGTGTCGGCTGCACAGCGAGAAGCCGCATGGCGAAAGGAGCTGATGTCATGGCGCTCGAGACAATCGGCACAATCGAGATACCGAACTCCACAGGCAAATCTATTCAATATGAGAGAGGCCCGAGCGCCTGATGCACTCGATCACCTCAAGCTTGCGTGCTCGCCGGGCTGCGCGCAGGCGCAACACCAGGCTCCGGAGCTTGCGCAGAAGCGGCCGCTCGGCTGGTCGTGCTGATGCGAGATCCGCGGCAATTGTAGTTTCGGCCACGTGGCCTCCTGCGTTGCGACTCTTCAGCCCCAGCACGCATGTCTTGCACGCATGTCTTGCGCGCAAGTGTTGGAGGAGCGGCGACGAGCGGTAAATCATCCGGGGGGATGGTCGATTGGCCGGGTCGCCTTGCTGCAGCGGTCGGCAAGCTCCTGCAATCACAGGGTTTGGTGAGGGCTGTCGGGAAATCGCGCCGCCTCGGTGGTACCAAGACTGAAGTCCCGGCGCGTCCGTCGCCGCTTCAGCCCACCACTCGCTCGCGCGGGAACGTCACCTCGATGAGCGTGCCCGAGCCTCGGTTGCTCTCGATGCGCAGGCTCGCTCCGTTGGCTTCCGCCAGCGCCTTCGCGAGCGGCAGGCCGATCCCGCTGCCGCCGGAGCGCGACGAGACCTGCTGCAGCGGCTCGAGCGCGTCGGCAAGCTCCTGGGCGCTCATGCCGACGCCGGTGTCGCGCACCCGCAGGATCAGCGCGCCATTTTCGGCGCGCGCGGTCGAGACGATCACCTGGCCGCCGGCGCCGGTGAGCTTGATCGAGCTTGCGACCAGATTGAGCACGATCTGCCGCAGCGAGCGCGCATCCGCCATCACGTCCGGCAGGCGCGGGGAGAGCGACGTGCGCAGGATGATGCCTTCGCGGTTCGCCTGCGGCTGCATCAGGGCGACGCATTGCTCGATGAGATCGTTGAGCGCAACGCCTGCGAACGCGAGCTCGAGCCGGCCGGACTCGATCTTGGAAAGGTCAAGCAGATCGTTGACGAGCGACATGATGTGCCCGCCGGAGGAGTTGATGTCCTTGAGATACTGCCGGTAGCGGTCGTTGCCGATGGCGCCGAAGCGCTCCTCCATCATCAGCTCGGAGAAGCCGATGATGGCGTTGAGGGGGTTCCTGATCTCGTGGCTGACCTTGGCAAGGAATTCCGACTTCGCCGTCGACTGCCGTTCGGCCTTGAGGCGCGCCGCAACGAGCTCGCTCTCGTGCTTCCGCGACAGCGAGAGATCACGCAGGACGATGCCAAGGCGATCGGTGCCGAGCCGGCCGACGGTCATCGCCAAGGGGATCTCCGTGCCCTCACGGCTGCGTCCGCTGACCTCGACGGCCTCGCCCGCACCGCCTTCATTGAGCTTGACGATCTGAGCAAGCGCGCTGTCGCAGCTTGCGGGTGCGAACAACGAGGCAAAGGGCGCGCCAACGAGCGCGTCGGCGCCGAACAGTGCGGCCGCTCGGCGGTTCGCTGACGTGATGTGCAACTCCCCGTCGAGCACAACGATGGCGTCATCCACCATGTCGGTGATCGCGCGCAGCTCGGCGATCTCGGCTTGCGCGTCCGCGAGCGCGGTGCTCTCGGCGGGCGGCTCGGCTGGTGGCGGCGCGCTTGCGACGGGCGTCGTGATCAGGGCGAACGCCTTGTCGCCCTCCCACGGCACGGAGAACAGGTGCCCCGCGACCGGGACGCTTTCGCCTTGACTGCTGGTAATGGTGAAGGGCGCTTCGCCCGGCTCGACCGAGCCGGAGCCGATGAGCAGGCTCTCGATTCCGCCGGCGCGCGCGAGCGCCGAGACCGAAGCGTAACCGGTCCAGCGCAGAAACAGGCGGTTGGCATAGATCAGCTCATTGAGCCGATAGATTAAGATGCCGACTGGAAGCCGATCGAGCACCGGGCCGATTGCGCGGGCGGTGTCGGACGGCTCCGTCTCGTCCGCCGTGGTGGCGGCCGCGTCGCGATGATCCGGGCTTGCGTCCAGAGCGGGCGTCGCGGGTGCCGGTTCCGTGGATTGCATCGGTGCGGCGGGCGCAGGCGGGCGCGTAGCGGCGCGCTCCGCCAGCTCATTGAGGCGGGCGAGATCGCGGCAGATGCCGAAGCCGCGATAGCCGCGGAAGCGCCGCTCGCGATCGAACACCGGCAAGCCCGAGATTTCGACCGCGAGCGGCGCGCCATCGTCGTCGACCGGCCAGGCGATCGTGATTCCACTGAATGTGTCGCGTGTCGCGAGCGCTCGCGTGATCTCGCCGTCGGGATCAAGTCGCAGCGTTTCGGATAGCTCTGTCCAGGTTCGCCCGAGCACGACGTGCGCGCCGGTCAGCGTCGCGAATTCCTCCGAGTCGAGCGTGAAGCACCCGTCGGCATCGATCTGCCAGACGAATCGTAATGGTTGGCGGCGCGCGATGGGCGTGGATATGGGCGCGGGCGCCGCGCCGAAGGTTGCGAAGAGAACGGCTCCAACCCGATCGAGGGTGAGCCTGCCGGCGACCGTGTTGCCCTCGGCATGGCTATCGGCGTCGGCCGCCAACGCCTCGGCGCCGAGTGCTGCAAGCGTGCGGGCACCTGCGAGGTGGGCCCGCGCGTCTACGGTTGCCGCGATCAGCGTGCCGTCGGGCGCGAAGGCTGCGACTGGCGCGTTCGTTTCGGCGAGGTGGTACGCAACCCGCTCGGCGAGCGAAAGCTCCGGCCCGGCCTGCTCGGTCGCCGCGATCAGGATCGCGTCGGTGCCATCGCTGAGCCGCGTGCGTGCGCAACGGCAGGTCAGCGTTCGCTCAAGGCCGGCGCCAAATCCGCGCAGGCGCTCGAAGCGGCTGGCACCGTCCTCGGGCAGGGTGGCGGCAAGCCTCACGACCTGCGCCGCTACATCGCTGCCCTCGAAGCGACAGGCTGCGAGCGCCGTGGGTGTCTCGGCGCCGAAGATCGCGGCGCCGGTCGGGTTGGCAAAGAGAATCCGCGTGCCGTCGAGCGACCACGCCCAGGCCGGCCACGGTCCAAGCGCCAGCGGCGCCAAGCGAGGATCGCGCAGCCAGAACAGCCCCGAAATGGCCTCGCTCATCCGATGCCCGTCCACGCCCCCGCCCGGGAATCACAGCTCTGTGAGCGCGATGTCTAGCGCATGTGCCAGCAAAGTGGAGACCAAGTTTGCAGATAAAGCGCATGCGTCACGCGAGGTTCCGCGGCAGGTCCCCTAAACGGCAGCGGCCGATCCGGATAGGAACCTTCGGCCCCGACCCGCATTGTGAGTAAGGGAGGCCCCAATGTCGGCAAAAGAACATTTCGCTTGTCCGGTCGGTTAATTTTTGGTGCATCGCAATAGATTCTATTGCAATGCACAATGATCGATGCTATGTGAGATACAATACATTCCGGCCGGTCTTGATGCTCCGATCACAACAAGCCGGCCCCTAAAACAAGGCTCGGGCCCTCGCCGGGCGGCGCGGTCCGCAAATGCCAGTCAATGCCGCCCAAATATAGGAAAATTGTGATGTCTGAGGTCTCTCAGTCCCCCAAGACTAAAGCCAAGACCGCTACGCCGGCCGCTTCGATGTTCGAACTCCCCAAGTTCGAGATGCCTTCGTTCGAGATGCCGCACATGGAAGTGCCGGCGGCGTTTCGTGAATTCGCCGAAAAGAGCGTGTCGCAGGCGAAGGACACCTATGAGCGCATGAAGTCTGCCGCCGAGGAGGCGACCGACGTGCTCGAGGGCACCTACGCTACCGCGACCAAGGGTGCGTCCGACTATGGCCTCAGGGTAATCGAGGCGGTGCGGACCAATACCAACGCGACGTTCGACTTCTACGCCGACTTCGTGAAGGTGAAGTCCTATTCCGAGCTGGTCGAGCTGTCGACCTCGCATGCGCGCAAGCAGTTCGAGGCGATGACCGCGCAGACCAAGGACTTGGCGGCGATCGCGCAGAAGGTGATGACCGAGACCGCCGAGCCGATGAAGGACAGCATGACCAAGGCCTTCAAGAAGGTCGGTTAAGCGCGCGAGTTAGTTCAGTTGGAATGCGAGCCCGGGTCCGGTTGGCCTGGGCTTTTTTGCGTCGGGACGCGATTTGCGGCTCTTGCGCCGCCCTTGCCAAGAGCAGGGCTTGCTCCTAGTTTCCAGCCGCTCACCGGGCGGAAGTGATATCGACGTCCGCGCCCTGTGCAGCTGTAGCTCAGTTGGTTAGAGCGCCGGTCTGTGGAACCGGAGGTCGGTGGTTCGAGCCCACCCAGCTGTACCATTTTGCTGCTCCCCATGGATCCAACGCGCGACGCGGCTCGTTAAAGTGTTCGATTAGACTTTTGGCTGTTCCTCTGAACCACTTGGGCCTGTGTTGCGACCCACCGACGGCAAGCTTGTGGACCCGCGAGAGCCGCTGGTCCGACGCCAAATGAAGAAACACAAGGGGCGTGCTGCGGGTGGCATTCGATCGCCAGCGCGGCGCGCTGCCTTCTCCGAGTGGTCGCCGCGGCATCGCGGCACGTTGCGATTGCCTTGCGTTCGACATCGATCGTCGCCACTTTTTCTTCGCGTGTACTGCGGTGCGGCATTGGCGCCACCGTTGCAATACAAGATCGTGCGGCAACACAAGATCGCGTGGGCACGATCCCGCGGGACTGGCATCGCGAATTGAAAATGACTACGCTCGCCGTGGCTGCCCGGGCGCGGCGGTCACGTGTGTAACGTGTCCAAGATGTGTGCAACCAATGCGCGAGATTACAAGCTGGCGTGACGTCGACGAGATTTAAGGAATTCGGGAATGCCGCAGCCGGCCGACTGGAAAGTTCCTTCGTCAGTCCAACCCAAGGCTCAGGACTACACCTACGACCTCGAGCGGGCGCTCTCGGCGGTGGTCGCCGTGCACACCATTGTTCCTCCAGACGCTTTCTCGGCGGAGACGCTTGGCACCGAGCGCGCCGGCAACGGCGTGCTGATCCGCGACGACGGTGTCGTTCTCACCATCGGCTATCTGATCACCGAGGCCGAGCAGGTCTGGCTGACCTTCAGCGACGGACGCGTCGCGCCTGGTCATGTGCTGGGCTACGACCAGGAGACCGGGTTCGGCTTGGTGCAGACGCTCGCACGCATCGATCTGCCGGCCTTGTCGATCGGGCAGTCCAGCACGGCGACGGTCGGCGAGTCGGTCGTGGTGGCGGGTGCCGGTGGCCGGCATCATTCGGTCGCCGCCCATATCGCGGCCCGCCAGGAATTCGCCGGCTACTGGGAATACGTGCTCGACGAGGCGATTTTCACCGCGCCGGCGCATCCCAACTGGGGCGGCACCGCCGTCATCGGGCCCAAGGGTGATCTCATCGGCATCGGATCGCTGCAGCTCGAGCAGCCGCGCGAGAATGGCACCGAGCATCTCAACATGATCGTGCCGATCGATCTGCTCAAGCCGATCCTCGACGATCTGCTCACGCTTGGCCGCCGCAATCGCCCGGCGCGTCCGTGGCTTGGGCTCTATGCCACCGAGGTCAATAACCGCGTGGTCGTGGTCGGGCTGTCGAACCGCGGGCCTGCGCGCAAGGCCGATCTTCGCACTGGTGATGTGGTGCTGGAAGTGGGCGGCGCGGAAGTGAAGGATCTCGCCGGTCTGTTCCGGCGCATCTGGTCGCTCGGCAATGCGGGCGTCGAGGTGCCGATGAAAATCTATCGCGATGGGCGCACCATCGAGTTGCGCGTGCCGTCGGGCGATCGCAATCGCTTCTTGAAAGGCCCGCGGCTGCACTGACAGCGCTGGTCTGGTGGATTAAGATAGAACACAAGCGCCGCGGCACGGCGTGCGATTGGGGGGAGCAAAGTCATGGCGTTGCCAAACGTCCCGCATCGGACCGGACGAGTCGCGTCCGGTGATGTAACGATCTTCTATCGTCGCTTTGGCAACCCTGGCCGCACGCCGATCCTGGTGATGCACGGCGCCAACTATTTTGATTCCTACGACTGGATCGGAGTTGCGGGCGCGCTTGCGGCCGATCGCGAAGTGATCGCGTTCGACCGGCGCGGCTGGGGCGAGTCGAGCTGGAGCCCGAGCAAGGACTATTCGCTCGACGCGCATGTCGACGACGCGCTGGCGGTCGCGTCTGCGATGCGCTGGGACAAGGTGATCGTGATGGGGCACTCGGCCTCCGCCCGCGTGGTGGTGTCGGTCGCCGCAAACTTCCCCGACAAGCTCGCCGGCCTGATCGTCGTCGATCCGCTCATGCAGATCGAAGCATCGGCCGCCGGTGGCGGTCAGCGTCCGGCGACCGGCAACCCGCCGCTGGTATTTCCCTCGATCGAGGCCGCAACGGCGAGCTTCGCCAAGCTCAACAATCCGCCGCGCGTCGCGCATGACCGCGAGCGCGCGCTTAATGCGCTGGTCAGCATCGATGGCAGCTTCATGCTCAAGCGCGACCCCGACAACGGCAATGCGCGGCCGATCGGCGAAGGCGCGCAGATGCCGCGCCGCCCGCGCACCGACGTGTGGCACGACCTCGCGGCCGTTAAAACGCCGACCGTGCTGGTGCGCGGCCTGCGCTCGGACCGCTGGGACAACCCGGCGATCCTGGCGCGGCTCACCGCCGACTACACCAAGGTTGCGATCGTCACCGTCGATGCCCAGCACGACGTGGCCGATCAGGCGCCTGATGCGCTTATCGCGCACGTGCGCAAGTTCACCGCAACGACTTGATCCTGAGAATAAGGAGCGACCCATGGCAGTTGCACAACGCACCGGCCGGCTGAATTCCGGCGACGTATCGCTGTTCTATCGCGTGTTTGGTTCGCCGGGCGCGACACCGATCCTGATCCTGCACGGCTCCAACTATTACGACTCCTATGACTGGATCAACGTCGCGACTGCGCTCGCTGCGGATCGCGAGGTCGTCGTGCACGACAAGCGCGGCTGGGGCGAATCGACCTGGAGCCCGAGCAAGGACTATTCCTACGACGCGTTCCTCGACGATGCGCTGGCGGTGATCGCCAGTATGCGCTGGCAGAAAGTCATCGTGATGGCGCATTCAGGCGGTGGTCCGACCTCGATCTCGTTCGCGGTCAATTTTCAGGATCGCACCGAGAAGCTCGTCCTGGTCGACAGCCAGATGAATCGCGACGAGGGCGCCCGCACCGGCAGCTCGGTCGGCAATCCGCCGCTGGTGTTCCCCTCGATCGAGGCCGCCATGGAGAACTTCGCCAAGATCAACAATCCGCCGCGCTTCGGGTTCGACCGCGAGCGCGCCGTGCAGGCGCTGATCAAGCTCGAGAACGGCTATATGCTCAAGCGCGATCCCGACAACTCCAATCGCCAGCCAATCGGCGAGGGCGCGAAGCTGCCGCGCCGGCCAGTGCGCGAGATGTGGGAGGAGCTGGCCATGGTCAAGGTGCCGATCCTGTTGGTGCGCGGGCTGCAGTCGAACCGCTACCCGCCCGCGACGGTGGAGCGGATGACCAAGGAGTATCCGCATATCCTGCAGGTGCCAGTTCAGTCCCAGCACGACGTCGCCCGCATGGCGCCGGACGCGCTAATAGCCAGCGTTAAGAAGTTCATCGGAGCCGCCTAAGCCCCCGTGGCAAAGGTTCCAACCTGTCGCTACAATCACCGCGTTGTTTGAACCCTGGAGGACGGCGCGACCGCGACGGCTGCGCTGCACACCGAAGCCCGACGGAGATACAATGAAGAATCTCTCGTTTCCTGCATTGCTAGCGTTTGCATCCCTCTGCACCGTCCTACCGGCCCAGGCTCAGGTCGTGCAGCCCGACTCCAGCCAGCCCGGCGGCTTTCCCCTGAAGGACGGCGCGGCGAAGCCGGTCATCCAGGAGAAGTGCGTGGCCTGCCATGACCTGCGGCGGGTTGTGAACGGCAACAAGGACGCCGAAGAGTGGCGCGAGACCGTCCACATGATGAAAGCAGCGGGCGCGCTGATCACCGACGACCAGGTGAAGCTACTTTCTGACTACTTCATCGCCAACTATCTGGGGCTCGAGCGGCCGAAGCCGGTGATTGTGCCGGGCCCGGTCAATGTGCGCTTCAGGACCTGGAACACGCCGACGCCCGGCTCGCGCCCGCATGATCCGCTGGCGACTCCCGACGGCGCGATCTGGTGGGCCGGTCAGTTTGCCAACCGGCTTGGCCGGCTTGATCCGCAGACCGGAGAGATGAAGGAATACCCGATCCCGGTGAGGGGCGGACCGCACGGCCTGATCAACGACAAGGATGGCAACATCTGGTACGCGGGCAACTGGGGCGGCCACATCGGCAAGCTCGACGTCAAGACCGGCGAGTTCAAATACTACGAGATGCCCGATCCGAAGGCGAAGGATCCGCATACTCCGCTGTTCGACAAGGACGGCATCCTGTGGTTCAGCGTGCAGAACGGCGGCTTCATGGGCCGGCTCGATCCCAAGACCGGCGACATCAAGCTGTTCACGCCGGTTGGTGCGCCAGGTCAGCAGCCCTACGCTCTGCGCTTCCTGTCCGATGGCCGCCGGCCCTGGTTCAGCTACTTCGGCTCGAACAAGATCGCGACCATCGACCCCGATACGCTGCAGCTGAAGGAATATGTGCTGCCCGATGCCAAGACCAAGATCCGTCGGATGGTCGTGACCTCCGACGACATGATCTGGTTTGGCGACTGGTCGAACGGCAAGCTCGTGCGCTTTGACCCGAAGACCGGCAACACGAAAGAATACCAGGGCCCCGGCGGGCAGCTCGCGCAGCCCTACGGCATGGCAGTGATCGACGATGTTATCTGGTACTCAGAGTCGAACCTGCGCCCGAACACGCTCGTGCGCTTCGACCCCAAGACCGAGAAGTTCCAGACTTGGGAGATGCCACTCGGCGGCGGCATCGTGCGTCATATGTTTGTGACGCGTGACAACAAGATCGCGATGGCGCTGAGCGGCGTGAGCGCAATCGGCCTGGTCGAGATCCTGCCGTCGAACTCGAACTGAGGTCCCACGGACCTACAATCGAAGGGCGCAGCCGCCGCGGCGACTGCGCCCTTTTTGTTTGGGCCGGCTGGTCATGAGCTCAGAAGCTTTGCGTGTCCCGGGCGAGCGCAGCGAGACCCGGGACCCAGTGCGAAATTCGCGGACTTCGCGATCTGCCGCCCCTGGATCCCAGCTCTTCGCTCGCTCCGCTCGCTCGGCCGGGACACGCGCAACTTCTGACACAGTATGATTACGGCTCAATCCGGGCCACGAGTCACGCCCCTGCTGTCGGCGCCGGGGTGTCGAGGTCGACAAACACCTGACCGTCGCGCACCTCGGTCTTGTAGGTCTTGAGCGCGATGAAGCAGGGCGACTCGGTTGCCTTGCCGCTCGGCACATGGAATTTGCCGAAATGGAAGGTGCACTCGATCTCCTCGCCGTCGATCGTTCCGTCGGCGAGATCGGCCATGCCGTGGGTGCAGCGCGCCTCGGTGGCGTAGTAGGTCCCGTTGATGTTGTAGATGGCGACGAGCTCGTCGCCGACCTCGCGGCTGATCACGCCATTCTCGGGAACGTCGGTAGCGGCACAGACTTGAACAGCGGGCATGGGTTCTCACGGCAAAGTGGGCGAATACCCGTGCTTTAGCGGCATGGCGAAAAAGCGCAAGAGGGGAGGCAGATTGACCCGCTTTCCGGCCGCCCTATAACGTAGCCAGGAAAGCCCATCGCAACGAGAGCGAATGATGTCCGCCCGCTCCTACATTGTCGACGACCGCGAAAAAAAGACCTTCCTGCTCGACCGCGAGGTGCTCGTCTCCGACGACATCCTGCGCCAGGAGATGTCGCACATCTTCGGCCGCTGCTGGATCTATGTCGGGCACGATTCCGAGCTGAAAAAGCCCGGCGATTTCCGCTCCCGCAAGGTCGCCGGCCGCCCGGTGATCTTCGTGCGCGACCAGGCCGGGGAGGTCCATTGCCTGTTCAATACCTGCCGGCACCGTGGCGCCATCGTGTGCACCCAGCGCGACGGCAACGCCCGCCGCTTCATGTGCATTTACCATGGCTGGACCTACGGCAACGACGGCAAGCTGATCCGGGTGCCGGGCGATGACGCCTATGCGGAGAGCTTCGACAAGAGCGGCTTCGGCCTCAAACGACCGGCCCGCTTCGAGCAATATCGCGGCTTCTGGTTCATGAGCCTCAACCCCAACGTCGAGCCGCTGACCGACTATCTCGGCCGCGCCAAGGACTACATCGATCTCGTGGTCGACCAGTCCCCGTCCGGGGCGATGGAGATCATCGCCGGCGTGCAGGAATACGACGTCGCCGCCAACTGGAAGCTGATGGTGGAGAACAGCGTCGACGACTATCACCTGCCATCCACGCACTCGACCTGGCTCAACTTCATGGCCAATTCCGGGGTTAAGATCGAGCCGCCGAAGGAAGCGGGGCTGGTGCTGCCCACCAAGGGGCTCGCGATCGAGCTCGGCAACGGCCACTTCACCACCGACAACATCAATTTCCGCGGCCGCCCGGTGGCGAAGTGGATCCCGCTCTATGGCGAAGCCGCCAAGCCCGAGATGGATGAAATCCGGCGCGAGCTGGTCACGCGGCTGGGCGAGGAGCGGGCGCGCCGGGTCGCCGACACCAACCGCAATCTTGTCATCTTCCCGAATCTCGTGATCAACGACGGCTCCTCGGTGACGGTGCGCACGTTCTATCCGGAGGGCGCCGGCAAAATGCATGTCACCGCCTGGGCACTCGGTCCGGTGGAGGAGAGCGAGAGCGCGCGGGCGCGCAGGCTCGATGCCTTCCTCACCTTTTATGGCCCGGGCGGTTTCGCTACGCCCGACGACGTCGAGGCGCTTGAGCTCGTTCAGCAGGGGCTCGCCAACTGGCACGAGGACCGCTGGTCGGAGATGTCGCGCGGCATGGGCAAGGAGGGCGAGCAGCTCAACAGCGACGAGCATCACCTGCGCATCTTCTGGCGGCGCTGGAACGAGCTGATGGGAGCGCCGGCATGACGATCGCGACACGGACCGTGGTCACGCGGCAGGAGGTCGAGGACTTCCTCTATCACGAAGCCGCGCTGCTCGACGAATGGAAGCTCGAGGAGTGGCAGGCCCTGCTGGCGGATGACGCCACCTACTACGTGCCGCCCAACGACCAGCCCGAGGGAAGTCATCGCAATACGTTGTTCCTGGTCGCGGACGACCGCGAACGGATTCGCCAGCGGGTGATCCGCATCAGCGATCCTAACTGCCATGCCGAGTTTCCGAAGTCGCGCACCCGGCGGATGATCGCGAATGTGCGCATCGTCGATGTCGAGGGCGATCTCGTCACGGTGACGGCGAACTTCGTCTGCTACCGTTTCCGCCGCTACGAGCGCGTGCGCGAGTATGTCGGCGAGTATCGCCACATCCTGCGGCGCGCCGGCGACACGTTCCGCATCAAGGAGCGCCGCGTCCTGATCGACGCGCATGAACTCGGCTCGCTCGGCTCGGTGAGCTTTATTTTGTGAGGACATCTCTAACGCACACGCATCTCGCTCCGTCATCCTGAGGCGCGAGCCCGGCCTCTTGAGCCGGGGAGCCTCGAAGGGCGACGGCAACCGACCTCGGGTTTACCCGAGATCGGCATATCAATGTGCCCAAGTCGGCTATAGCCAACTTGGGTTGCCGTCCATCCTTCGAGGGGCGTGCAAGAGCACGCGCACCTCAGGATGACGGCTAACTTAAAGGAAACGTCCATGCCCAGTCTCGACATGCTGCTCGAAGAGATCGTCACCGCCAACCGCATCCTGGCGCATGAAGGCGTCGTGGACTCGTTCGGGCACGTGAGTGCGCGCCATCCGGACAATCCCAAGCGCTTTCTCCTTTCGCGGGCGCGCGCACCCGAGCGCATCGAGAAGGACGACATCATGGAGTTCACGCTCGAGGGCGATCCGGTCGATGCGCGCGGGCGGGCGCCTTATCTCGAGCGTTTCATCCACGGCGGCATCTATGAGGCGCGGCCGGATGTCCACGGGGTCGTGCACAACCACAGCCCGAGCGTGATCCCGTTCGGCATCACCGAGCGCAAGCTCAGGCCGCTCTTGCACATGTGCGCCAATATCGGGCACGAGGTGCCGACCTGGGACTCGCATGACAAGTTCGGCGACACCGCGCTCCTGGTTGAGAGTGTGGATATGGGACGCGATCTCGCCCGCGCCATCGGGGCACGCCCGAGCATTCTCATGCGCGGCCATGGCGCCACGGTCGCGGCCTCGAATGTCCGCCACGCCGTGTTCATCTCGATCTACCTGGAGGTGAACGCCAAGTTGCAGATGCAGGCGATGGCGCTGGGCGACATCAAGTTCCTGACCCCCGGCGAGGTCGACAAGGTGATCTCGCGCACCGGCCCTTATACCCTCAACCGGGCCTGGGAGAACTGGTGCCGGCGGGCCAGCCGACCCTATCAAGGGGAATTGGCCTGAGAATCCGCCGCCCGCCAGCAGCGACATTTTTGACCCGCGGTCGCGGGTGCGGCGGCAAGCCGCGATGTGCTATATCGCCTCGCGACCCCTATGTTCATGGGGAGCATCGAGTGCACAGAGAGCGGCATGGCGGTCGCAACAGCGTTAACGGCAGTTGAGTCATCCGGTTCCGCGGCCGGCGGCGCCATCCTGGCCGTCGACAACATCACCAAGCGGTTCGAGACCTCAGAGGCGGCGATCATCGCGGTTGACGGCGTTTCGCTCTCGGTCGCGCACGGCGAGTTCGTCGGCGTGATCGGGCCTTCGGGCTGCGGCAAGTCGACGCTTTTCAATATCATCGGCGGCCTGCTCGACGGCTATGAGGGCACCGTCAAGGTGGCGGGCGACCTGGTGCGTGGTCCGCATCCGGCGATCGGGATGATCTTCCAGGAGGAGTCGACCTTTCCCTGGCGGACCGTGATCGACAACGTCGCCTTTCCGCTGGAGATCGTAGGCATAGCCAAGGGCGAGCGTTACGAGCGGGCGAAGCACTTCGTGTCGCTGGTGGGCCTTGATGGCTTTGAGCGGCGCTATCCTGCGGAGCTGTCCGGCGGCATGCGCCAGCGCGTATCGATGGCGCGCACGCTCGCGGCGCAGCCGAAGATCCTGCTCATGGACGAGCCGTTCGCGGCGCTCGACGAGCAGACGCGGCTTCTGCTCGGCGACAAGGTGTTGCAGATCCAGCAGGAGCTCAAGCAGACCACGCTGCTGATCACGCACAATATCACGGAAGCGGTGCAGCTCTCCGACCGCATCCTGGTGATGACCTATCGGCCCGGCAAGCTCAAGCGCATGATCAAGATCGATCTGCCGCGGCCGCGATCGTCTGAAATCGTCTCGAGCGAGGCATTCGGCCGGTATGTGGCGCAGATCTGGAGCGACCTGCGCGAGGAGGCCAGCCGCGGGCTGCACGCCGACGAAGCCGCCAAGCTTAAGCAGGGCGGACAGTCATGAGCGTCCCCATAACGAGGACGAGCTGGTTCCCGGCTGTGCTGAGTTTCGGCACCATCTTCGCCACCATGCTGCTGGTCGAGCTCTTCATCCGGTTTGGCCTGATCAATCGCTTCATCGTGCCACTGCCGACGGACATCATGGCGGCTCTGCCGCGCGTGATCATCGAGGAGCAGGTGTTCTCGCGCTTCCTGCTCACCGCCGCCGAGGCGTTCTCGGCGAGCATCCTCGTCACCATTTTCGGCGTTGCCGGCGGCGCGCTGCTGTACCGGTTTCGCCTGCTGCGGGAGGCGACCGAGACCTGGGTGGCGGCGGTCGCGGCGGCGCCGCTCGTGCTCATCTATCCGCTCTATCTCGTCATCTTTGGACGCAATGCCACCACGATCGTGGTCATGGGCTTCACCGCGGGCCTTGCGCCGGTGATGCTGAAGACACTGGAAGGCCTCGCGGGAACGCGGCGTGTGCTCATCGATGTGGGGCGCAGCTTCAATCTCACGCCCTGGCAGCAGTTCTGGAAGATCCTGTTCCCGGCGGCGCTACCGACCATCTTCGTCGGCATGCGGCTCGGCCTCATCTTCGCGCTGATCAATATCGTGGGCGTGGAGTTCCTGATCAATTTCGGCGGGCTGGGGCAGCTCATCAACGAGCTCGCGGAGCGCTACGATCTCGCCGGCACCTACGCCGCGATCTCGTTTGTGATTCTGATCAGCATCAACGTTTTCATTCTCACCGAGTGGCTGGAGCGATGGCTGAGACCGGTCGAATGACATTGCCCGCGGCGGCGCCGCGACGGCTGCAGCCCGTCACCATGCTGCGGATCGCGATCATCGTGGTGACGCTCGCCTCCTGGGAGGCGCTGTCGGCCTCGGGCCTCCTCTACCGTGACGTGGTGCCTTCGCTGCTCGCGATCGGCAAGGCGCTGTTCAACCTTTTGACCGTGCCGGATATGCCGGTTGAAATCAATCTCTCCATGTTCGGGCTGCAGGGCGCTACTAAAATCCCGACGATCTACTGGCACCTCTATGTCACCTTCTACGAAATCGCGATCGGCTTGCTGATCGGGGGCCTGAGCGGCCTTGTCGCTGGCATCGCGCTTGGCAGCTCGCGCCTGCTGCGCGAGGCCTATGAGCCGTTGCTCTATTATCTCGGGCCCTGCCCCAAGATCATCTTCTTCCCGGTGATGATCATGTGGTTCGGGGTCGGCCCAGGCTCCAAGGTCGCGATGGGGGCGATCTCCTGCTTCTTTCCGGTCGCGCTCAACATGGCGGGCGGCATGCGCGAGATCGACCGGGTGCTGATCCGGGTCGGCAGGAGCTTCCGCGCCAATACCTGGCAGATGGTGACCAAGATCTACCTGCCGGCCATGCGCCACCCGATGATCAACGGGATAAGGATCGGGCTCGGCGTCTGCCTGATCGGCACGCTCCTGGCCGAAACCAAGCTCTCCAACAGCGGCGTCGGCTTCCTGGTGAACCAGGCCTACAGCCTGTTCAACATGCCGCTGATGTATGCGCTGCTGATCGTGCTGTTCGTGATCGCGATCGGTGCCAATGCGCTGATCGGGAAGCTGGGCGGGCTCGACGATATCAAGCGAAGATGAGTAGTGGGGTCGTGAGGTAGCGAATAGCGAATGATCCTAGATGTCTCCTTCACCACTCACCACTCACTATTCACTATTCACTACTCACTCTTCTTAAGAGGTGAACCATGTCCGTTGCGACCACGCTGAAATCCGAGGCTGCCGCGTTGCGGCTGCCGAGCCATCGCGATCCCTATTATGCCGGCAAGTGGCAGAAGGGGAGCCGCTACGCCGAGGTGACCAATCCGGCCACCGGTGAATCGCTCGGCAAGGTCACTGACGGCACCGTCGCCGATGCGGAAGCCGCGATCGCGGCTGCCAAGGCTGCGTTCCGTGAATGGCGGCGGGTGCCGCCGCTGGAGCGCGCCAAGATGCTGCGCGAGATCGCCAACGTGCTGCGCAAGAATGGCGACGAGCTGGCGATGCTGGATGCCGCCGACTGCGGCAATCCTTATACCGAGATGATGCGCGACGCCGGCGCCGGCGCCGCGCAGCTTGATTTCTACGCCGGCCTCGTCACCGAGATGAAGGGCGCCTCGATCCCCATGGGTCCGGACGTGGTCAACTTCTCGGTGCGCGAGCCGTTCGGCGTGGTCGGCCGCATCATTCCGTTCAACCATCCCTTCATGTTCGCGGCCGGCAAATCGGGCGCGCCGCTCGCGGCCGGCAATACTGTCGTGCTCAAGCCGCCGGAACAGGCGCCGCTCTCGGCGCTGCGGCTTGCCGAGCTGATCGACGGCATCTTGCCGCCGGGCGTGTGGAACGTGGTGCCAGGCGGACGCGAAGTGGGGCAGGTCCTCTCCAGCCACCCCGACGTGGCGATGACCGCGCTCATTGGCAGCGTGCCGACCGGGCGCGCCGTGATGAAGGCCGCCTCAGACACGCTCAAGCCGGTGTTGCTCGAGCTTGGCGGCAAGAACGCGCTGATCGCCTTCCCGGACGCCGACCTCGAGGCGGTGTCGGCCGCGGTCGTCGACGGCATGAACTTCACCTGGTGCGGCCAATCCTGCGGCTCGACCAGCCGCGCTTTCATCCATGAGAAGATCTACGACGCCGTGATCGAGCGCGCGAAGGCTTCGATCAAACGCTACAAGCCCGGCATTCCGACCAATCCGGCGACCACCATGGGCTCGATCATCAGCCAGGTGCAGTACGACCGGGTCATGAAATACATTGCAGCCGGCAAGGAAGATGGCGCCCGCCTCGTCAGCGGCGGCAAGCGGCCCGACGATCCTGCGCTCGCCAAGGGGCTGTTCATCGAGCCGACGATCTTCGCCGACGTCAACATGGGGATGCGCATCGGCAAGGAGGAGATCTTCGGGCCCGTGCTCTCGGTGTTCAAGTGGAGCGACGAGGACAAGATGCTGGTCGATGTCAATCAGGTGGAATACGGGCTCACCTGCTCGATCTGGACCAACGACCTTGTGGCTGCACACCGCACCGCCGCCGCGGTCGAGGCCGGCTATGTATGGATCAACGAGGTGTCGAAGCATTTCCTCGGTGCGCCGTTCGGCGGCTACAAGCAGTCCGGCATCGGGCGCGAGGAGTGCATCGAGGAGCTTCTGCGCTTCACGCGCGAGAAGAACATCCATGTCAACCTGAAGCGCCGTATCGGGCATTAGTTGGGTTGTTTTCCCGGCCGAGGCCGAAGGCCGAGAGCCGGGACCCATCTGGCTGCAGGCTCCAGATAAAGGCTGGATCCCGGCTCTCGCTTCGCTCGGCCGGGACAAGAGGGTGCCCTTGTCCCGCGGACATGATGCCAGCAGCTTTGGCTGCGATGATTTCAAGGGGGGACATATGAAAACAATCGCCTGCATTCTCGCGCTTGCTCTGGCACCTACGCTCGCGCTCGCCGCCGAGAAGCCCGACTGGGCGTTTCCGGTCACCGAAAAGGAGCAGCCCAGTCCGCGCATTCCGGGCGACAAAGCGCGCACCGTCGGCAACGTGACAGTGACGCGGGCGGGCGCCGACGACTTCTTCAACATCCCGAACTGGCGCCCGGACATGTACCCGGCGCTGCCCAAGATCGTGCAGTACGGCAACAAGGACACGCAGGTGCGCGCCTGCGGCGCCTGCCACCTGCCGACGGGCACCGGTCATGACGAGTCGGCTTATGTGGCGGGCCTCACGCAGCGCTATTTCATGCAGCAGATGGCCGACTGGAAGAGCGGCAATCGCAAGTTTGGCGCCACCATGATCGCCATGGCCAAGGTGATCACCGACGCCGAGGTGAAGGAAGCTGCCGACTATTTCGCCGCGCTCAAGCCACGGCCGTGGATCAAGGTGGTAGAGGCCGACACAGTGCCGAAGAGCTTCATCGGCCCCGGCAACAAGCGGCTGGTGCATCCCGCCGGCGGCAGCGAGGCGCTCGGCAACCGCATCATCGAGGTGCCGGACGACGAGGAGGCGGTGGTCTATCGCGATCCGGTCGCTGGCTTTGTCGCCTATGTGCCGAAGGGCAGCATCGCCAAGGGCGAGGCGCTGGTGAAGACCGGCGGTGGTGGCAAGACCACGCCCTGCGTGATGTGTCATGG
>Ga0209488_10001577_pt1 | contig 19452 bp, 19 predicted proteins | sample Rivendell_Oct201_8_FD_188349 | JGI IMG/M metagenome (GOLD analysis project Ga0209488, IMG submission 188349) | Vadose zone soil microbial communities from the Eel River Critical Zone Observatory, Northern California, USA -... | ecosystem: Environmental > Terrestrial > Soil > Vadose zone >...
ACGAAGACCAGATAGAAGAGTCCGGCTTTGCGTAGAGCGGATTGGGCGCCGTTGTTGGTCGTCAAAGGATTGATAGGTCCCGTTTGCCAGTAACGCTATGCGGCAAGAGTTCCCGTGAGGGCGCCTTCGAGCTCGAGCAGATGGCGTTTGATGTCGAGACCTCCGCCATATCCGCAGAGCGTGCCGTCGGAGGCGATCACACGATGGCAGGGGACGACAATCGCGACTGGATTGCGATTATTCGCCATGCCCACTGCGCGAAAAGCATGTGGTCTGCCAATGGCTCGAGCGACGTCGGCGTAGGTGCGAGTCTCTCCGTAGGGAATTGCCAGCAGCGCGCGCCAGCAGGCGAGCTGGAAATCCGTGCCGCGAAGATCAAGAGGGAAGCTGAACTCACGGCGTTTGCCGGCGAAATACTCTTCGAGCTCCGCGAAGTAGCAGCGCGTAGCGTTGGCACAAACTTCGAACGCGATTTCTCCCTTTGCCTCTCTCTTTTCCTCACGAAGATGCCGCGGGTTGGGACGAATGGATTGCTGTCCAGGCAAACGCGCGTCGAATTCAAGCGCGACCAGGCCCTTTTTCGACACGGCCAGAAACAACGGGCCAATGGCTGACTCAAGAATTGCAGAGCAGAGCGTTTCCATCATCGTGAAGTGAACCGTGAATCTGAATTATGAATTCCAGAGTCGGACCTGCTAGACAGGTTTCTGCGCCAATAACGATAGCATAGAGAATCCGATATGACCGGGCGTAGGTTGACAGAATCGCTTTTTTCAACGAGAGTGTCTGCTGCGTTGATCCCGGGTATTGTCCATACTTGAAGAAAGCCATCACTATTCTGGTAGCGGTTGTGCTGGCGCCGGTGCTGCTCATCAGCCTGGTGGCATTCGCGGCGGGTGACTGGCATCCCGTAGGGGAGACCGCCACCGGAGCCAAAGTGTCCGTCAGTTCGATTCGGATGCTGCAGAATAACCAGCGTACCGCCCTGGTGCGCGTGCAATACAAAGAGCCCACCAAGCTTGGGCCCGGCGGGCCGTTTATAGAGACGCGTGCACGCGTGCGATTCAACTGCGCGAATGGAAGTGCCTCTCCCAGTGCCGTATGGTTCTACTCCCGTGACCGCAGCGGAAGGTTTGTAGTCAGCAAGAAGACCACGCACGACGAAGAGTTCGGGAAAGAAGTTGAAGGCGGCTTCGAGGAAATGGTCAGCAAATACGTGTGCCAACAAAAGTAGAAGCGTAGAAGCCAAGGAGAGGGCCTCGGGTTCCGCGCCTTGACGCAGGCGACAGTAGACTCGGTCCATCCACCAATTTTCACAGCCATAGCACCGTGGTAACTTCGGAACCACTTCCGTCGAGGCCGCTTCCGTCATATCCTGTTAGAGGAAATTAGCCGCGGCAAGCGGCGGAATCCCACCTCAGCATGGTCTCATTGCGAATCTATTCGTTGGTTGTAGCGGGAAGCGCTGTAGCGTTCGGCGCGTATGCTCTGTTGCGGCGTAAGCCGAAGACAGCGAAACAGCTCGAGCGGGAACGCCGGGTCTGGCTCGACGGTGTGGGCAGGATCACCGATGGCACAGTGATTGATGTGCAGGAACTCGCCGCGGATGACAAACACGGGGCGGCGGCTCTGCTGATTTATAAGTACGACGTGGCTGGCGTTTCCTACGAATGCTCGCAGGACGTGACCCACCTGCGGCATTGGATCAATCTGCACTCCTGCCGGCTCGGACTGCCTACATCGGTGAAGTACGACCCGCACAATCCTGGTAACTCGCTGGTCGTTTCAGAAAGCTGGATGGGATTAAGGCAATAGCTCAACGACGATTGTCCGTTGCCGGTTCCAAATATCCGCGTCGCACCCCCCAGCAAAAACCTTCCCTCTTCGCGCAATCTCCAGCGGAGGCGTACTGCGGCTAGTGCCAGTTCAGATACATGGTCGTATTGCGCTTATCGAAGGTGATTTGCAGGGTCTTGTCGTCGCCACCGACAAAGTCGGCGGAGATGGTCTTCGAGAGATCGACGGACTGGTCTGCGGATTTCGCCTTGAGGCGAAGCACGTGATTTCCAGCTGGCACTCGTAGAGTTTCGGAACCGGCCCCGCGGAGATCGTGGAAGACAACCAGACGTTTCTGCGTCCCCCCATGAAGCGGCAATGTCAGCGCGAGTTGATCATCGATCCATACTGACAGCGTGGCGTCTTTGAATTGATGCTGAATCGCGAGTTCGATGGTGGAATCCAGAATGGCCAGTGGTGGGGCCTTCGCAGGTTCGACCGCCGGTCGTGGGCTGGGGGTGGTGTGAGCAGAACGCTTCACGCCCGCATGAGCGGGATCTTTCGCAGGGGCAATAGTCGAAATCGCCCTATTTACCGACGCAGCGTCAGTCTGTAGTGAAGTTGCAGCCTCGGCGTGATGAGAGTCTGCGGCCGTGGGTGCCTGCGTGCCCGCATCTGCTTTCTGTAAGGCCGCGGTTTTTCTCGACGGAATACCAAGAATAATGATGAGCATGACGGCCAGGGCCGCACCCAGTATTACGTGCCTTAGCGATCCTGTATGAAGGATGGTCCGTGCCAGCCTCTGCGCGTAGTCAATCCCATTTTCCGCACCGGCGGTAACTGTGGCCGGTCGACGTCTGAGCGATTTCGGGTCCACTGTGGAACGGGGCACCAGGAACCCTGTGGTAGAACCCGTGTGCTGCTGCCGCAATTGCCGCAGGTCACGCGCGAAATCTGCTCCGCGTTGGTACCGTTCGCCGGGATCCTTCGCCACGGCCTTGGAGATTATCGGGTCCAGAGCGCGAGGAAGGTCAAGGTCAAAGGCGCTGGCCGGCACAGGTTCGCGGTTGACCACCTTGAAGCAAACCGTAGTCGCGCTGTTTCCGTGAAAGGGCGAATGCCCGGTCACCATCACATAGAGAATGACACCGAGCGAGAAAAGATCAGATCGTCCATCAACCGCTTCGCCAATGAGTTGTTCGGGCGCCATGTACGCCGGCGTACCGAGCAGCCGGCCGGGAAGGGTGAACTGGGCCAGGTTCAACTTGGCGATGCCGAAATCAGCGATTTTGGCCCGGCCTTCCTGAGTTATCAAGATGTTGGCGGGTTTAATGTCGCGGTGGACTACCCCTTGGGAATGTGCGTAGTCGAGCGCCTCGGCGATTTCCTCAACCAGGTTTAGCGCCCGGGGAAGAGAGAGTTTTTTGTCCCGCGAAAGAATGCGGCTCAAGGACTCGCCAGCGACATATTCGAGCACGATGAAGGGCTCGTGACTTTCCGTCTCTTCCCCAACGTCAAAAACCGCCACGATTCCAGGATGCTGTAGACGACCCACGGCCTGAGCTTCGCAAACGAAGCGCTGGCGAAACTCTGCTTCTTGTTCGGGCTCCTGGTTGAAGAGCGAGACCGTCTTCAGAGCGACCAGTCGATTTATCTGAGGATCGCGAGCCTGGTACACCACGCCCATGGCACCGCGCCCCAATTCCGACACGATCTCGTATCGCCCGAACCTTCTGATCTCCCGATTTTCCATGGGCAGCGTGTCCGCAAGGCAGACCTCGGGCTTCACTCCGGGCCGCAACAGAGGGACTCCTAGCATGGTATCCCCAGCGTCCTCTAGGACAACCCCCACTCATGGTTGGATTCGTTACGTCCGTAACGCGGTGATAAGGCAGGCGCAACCACAGGGACATGCAGAGGAGTTGATTGAGCGCTTAGCTTCCGGTGCTGAAACCGCCGCTGTGGGCAACGGTGATTCGCAGGTACTTGTAAGGATTGACTGGAGTGTCGTTGATGCGGACTTCGTAGTGGAGGTGAGGACCAGTAGAGCGTCCGCTAAGACCAACGTAGCCGATGACATCGCCCCGGTGGATGTGCTGGCCGGGAGTAACAGAGTAGCCGGAAAGGTGTCCGTAGCGCGTGCTGATGCCGTGACCATGGTCAAGCATCACCGCCTTGCCGTATCCGCCGAGGAAGTCCACGAAAGTGACGACACCATCGGCCGGGGCGATCACCTGGTGGCCGTAAGTGCTGCCAATATCGACTCCGCTGTGGAAGGCACCTTCACCGTTGAACGGATCGATACGCTCGCCAAAACTCCCGGTAACCTGGCCTTCGACCGGCCATAGGTTCGGGGCAGAGTTCGCCCGGATCCAGTCAGCAGTGGTGGCGTTGCGAGTGAGGCCCATGGTGATGCCAACCATGGCAGCGCCGCTTAGAGCGGACGTGCGCAAGGCGTGAAGCTGGTCTAGGGAAGAAGATACTTCGGCATTCTGAATCTGGTCGCCGCCTGCGGTCACCAGCGTGGGCTGCGACTTAAGTCCATACAGGGCGGATACTTCGCTGGCGATCGAGCCCAGGGATGCGACCTGCACGTCGCGCTCTTTAGCAACCTGTTCCAGCCGAGAATAACTGTCTTTGATCTGCTCTTTTTCCGTGCGGAGTTGATTGTACCGGGAAACCTTGAGCAGCATGCGGGTGTAGGAGCTGGCAATGCCGGTAAGGCTAAGGAATCCGATTGCGGCGCCGATGACAAATACGTACAGGTAGTGCACGGGGATGGAGATTTTGCGCAACTGGCCGTCGTCTCCACGGGCCACAAATAAGATGTAAAAACGTTTTTGCAATTCGCTCCTCGTCTAGAGCTTAAAAATTAAAGCTAAAAATCAGGACCGGAAACTCAGGGCGGTTCTGGCTGCAGAAGCCCTGCACGAACATCCTGATTCGGGCCACGCTTCCCATCTTGGGAATGGAAACTTGCTTCGCGCCCGGTACCTAGCCAAAAATTCGGGTGCCATACCCGAAAAAATCGAAATTGTGAAAAAACTCTTTCCTCTGCAATTGCAATCGAATGCAGAAGTTAGCTCGGCCAAAGGTTTGTGAATGACTGGTTAACGGTAACAAACCGGGTTCTCCCTGTCAACGAACCAAAAGAACATTAGCTGTTACTTAAGGGTGGGTCAGTGGATGCCCACAAGCCAGGTTTCGCTGTCTCGCCGGACCAATGCGCGCTTGGCCAGATTCCTGGACGATGCCGGCCTCAGCCTCCTTCGGCTATGATTCCCTCGCCGTGCCTGTCACCGAAAAAGCGCTGATTGCTGAAATCCGGCGAATGGCAACATCCTCCGGTCAGAGCAGGCGGACGGACGCCAAAGTTCGCACTGCTCGCCCGGCGCGTGCCGTCCTGACCGGAATTGGAGACGATTGTGCTGTACTGCAAGTGCCGCCCGCCCACCAGATCTTGGTCACAACCGACTTCACTCTCGAAGGCATTCACTTCCGGCGCGACTGGCATCCGGCTGAAGTGGTTGGACACCGATGCTTGGCCCGAGGACTCAGTGACATTGCTGCCATGGGCGGAAAGCCGATCGCCACATTTCTTTCGTTGGCGCTGCCCCGCAATTTACCTCAGGCCTGGGTGCGACGGTTCACGCATGCTCTCATCGGCCTGGCGAAGCAATTCGGAGTGACCCTGGCCGGAGGAGACACGGCGGAATCGCCGAACGTAATTCTGGCGGACATTATCGTTGTCGGGACTGTGCCTGAGGGAAAAGCTGTGTTGCGTTCGGGCGCACGCGCCGGCGACCGCATTTTCGTGAGTGGAGAGCTCGGCGGTTCGGCCGCGGCGCTCTGGCAGATGCGAAAGAAGCCTAAAACCAAATTGAATGTGCGCGACTATCCAAGATATTTTCTTCCCCAGCCCAGGATCGAGTTGGGACGTATTCTGCGGGAGCGTGGCCTCCCTTCCGCAATGATCGATACCAGCGACGGCCTCTCGACCGATCTGGCCCACATCTGTGAGGAGAGTGGCGTAGGGGCGGAGGTGGAAGCAGGCCTTATTCCGCGAGCGAGCGTCGGCAAGCCCGCACGTGAAGTGGATATCGAATTCGCACTGCACGGCGGGGAAGACTACGAATTGCTATTTACGGCCCCCGCGACCCGGCGCGTTCCTTCGCGTATAGCTGGCGTCCCCATTACGCAGATTGGACACATCACGCGCAGGCGAAAGATTCTCCTGATGGATCGCGCTGGTATCCGGCGTGAGTTGCAACCGCAAGGATGGGAACATTTCCGACGTTGATGTCGTTACCTTGGTTACCATGACTGTCTCTGGTCTGCCGCGATAAACCAGACTAGAGTTAGGTCATGTCGTTCTGTCGATTAATATTTCTCCGAGTTTCGGTTGCATTGTTGTTCCTCTCTGCAGGGACTGCCTCGCTGAGTGCGCAGTCGAAGAAGCAGCCACCCCCTCCGCCGGCGCATGCCAAGTCGCCTTCTCCCGCAGTCACGGATGATTTCGTGCACCAGCAGTTTGGTGAGAATTGTTCGCTGCTGCCCGGGCCGCCGCAGTTTGTGGCTGATCTCGATGACGATGGGGTCGAAGACTTGCTAGTAGCCGCACGGTGCAAGAATCCGATCGCGGATCAGGACGAGTACAGTTTCCGTGTCGCTGATCCCTACAACACCTTCCTGGGATTTGGCGAGGTGAAGATTACTTCGACGTTCGCCTCGGATGAGCCCGACCGCCGCGGCCTGAGCTTGCTCATTGTTCACGGGGCCGACAAAGATGGTTGGCGCGCGGAGACTCCCAAGGCCAAATTCGTGTTGATCAACCTACCCTTCAAAACGCTGTCCGTAAAAAAGCTGGCGATCAAGAAAAGAACCATCCTGGGCATCTACGTGGAAGAGAGGGGCGAGGGCGGAAATACTTCGTCAGTGGTGTTCTGGGACGGGAAGAAGTACCGCTATCAGCAGTTAGGCGCGACCCTGGAATAATTTCGGACAGCCCCGATCCCGATCTCAAAATATAGCAACCCGTACCACGACTTGTTCATCTTCGTACTTAGTATTGCTTCGCGGAAAAGTCGTGCCGTTCCCATCGCGATATTCCAAGCCAACTCTCGTGCTAGTTCGGGCAAGCTGGACTATTGGCCTGAGCCTTATGTTGCTGACCTCATCGCAGGCGAGCCGGTCGGAATCGCACACGAATGGCCTGCAAACGGCGACGATTATGGCCATCCAGAAACATCCTGAAGGAAGAGCTTTTGATTGGGTGAAGGCCGGTCTGAATCCGATCCCTCTTTACGACAACTATCCCTATTACGACATGACCATCCGGGTGGAGAAGAAAACGTTTGTCGTGCGCTGTGAGGCGCAGACGGACTACTTTCCGTCCGCCTGGAAAGCAGGCAGTTCGCTCACAGTCCGCCTGGCCCGCGGCCGGATGTATCTTCTCCGCTACGATGGCATCGAGGTGCCGGTCAGCATTCTGACGCGTTCGTCATCTCATGCCCCCGCAGCGTCGCCCTAAGGTCGCCGCGGGAGGATCGCCGCAGGACGCCCTTCCCGCAGATACTTCAGCGCAACTCGAAGTGGAACAGATCCACGACGAGGAAGGTTCTGCGATTCACCAGGACCACGTTACCGCCGATGACCACATGCTCACAGTCGGGCGGCGGAGGCGGAAGCCGGCGTTCCATATCTTCGGGGCACCGCAGCATTTTCTTTCTCAGTCCAGGCGGCAGAGTTCCGCGCACGACCAGCTGGCGCTCCAGGCCTGGTGGCAGCCGATCCCGTCCGGCTAAGCCGGGCGGAAGATGGGCGTAATTCTCCCGGTACCATCCCCGAAGCTCATCGCGGTCGCGGTCCGAATAGCCGTGATGCCCGTGGTCATGATCCCGGTTACCATGGCCGCGGTCGACATGGTCGCGACCGTTGTCGTCGTCATCGTCGCGATCGTGCTTGTCGTGCCCGTGCCCATGCCCCTGGGCCACGGCAATTGTGGTGGAGAGCGCAAGTGAGAGAGTTGCGATCGCACCGGCTCGCAGCCAAAGTTGAAATGACATGAAAAATCCTCCCTGCAGATAGCAGAATCTCAGACTATGAGAACAGTCGAGGCCCGCACAGATTACGGAAGTGCACACGGCGCACCCTGGGTGAAACCGCATTCTCCTCCGCCGCACCCGCTATAATCCATCCGCCATGAATCTCGAACAAAAAGCCGAAGAATTAAGAAGACGGAATCAGCTTGCGGAAGAAGGCGGCGGAGCCAAGCGCCGTGAGCGCCAGCACAAAGAAGGCAAAATGTCGGCCCGGGAGCGGATTGAGTTTCTGCTCGACGACGGCACCTTCGAGGAGACCGACAAGCTGGTCACGCACCGCTGCACCGACTTCGGCATGGACGAGCAGAAAATTTACGGCGACGGCTTCATTACGGGCTACGGCCGCATCGAAGGCCGGCTCGTTTACGTTTTTGCGCAGGACTTCACTGTCTTTGGCGGATCGCTCTCTGAGGCGAATGCAGGCAAGATCGTGAAGATCATGGATCTGGCCGCGAAAGTGGGCGCGCCTTTGATCGGTCTGAACGACTCCGGCGGCGCGCGCATTCAGGAAGGAGTGATGTCGCTGGCGGGCTATGCCGACATTTTTCTGCGCAACACGTTATACAGCGGCGTGGTCCCGCAGATTTCCGCCATCATGGGACCGTGCGCGGGCGGGGCGGTTTACTCACCCGCGATCACCGATTTTGTTCTCATGGTGGATAAGACTTCCTACATGTTCATCACCGGGCCCGACGTCATCAAGACGGTCACGCACGAGGAGGTCACGAAAGAGCAGCTCGGCGGCGCCATGACGCACAACGAAACCTCCGGCGTAGCCCACTTTCTGGCCCATGACGACGCCGAATGCCTGTCGATGGTCCGCGAGCTTTTGAGCTTTTTGCCTTCGAATAATCTGGACGATCCGCCGCGCAAAGCGTCAACCGACCCCATCGACCGTGCCGATGCCGCACTCGACAGCATCGTGCCCGCGCAGTCGAACCAGCCCTATGACATGAAAGACATAATTCACGCCGTGGTCGACGACGCATATTTCTTCGAGGTGCAGGAACACTACGCGAAAAACATGGTCGTCGGATTCGCGCGCCTGAACGGACGCCCTGCTGGCATCGTCGCCAACAATCCAGCGATGCTCGCCGGAACGCTCGACATCAATGCCTCGATCAAAGGCGCCCGCTTCGTCCGCTTCTGCGACTGCTTCAATATTCCCTTGGTCACGTTTGAAGATGTCCCCGGCTTTCTGCCCGGCACCGCGCAGGAGTACGGCGGCATCATCAAACACGGCGCGAAGCTGCTCTATGCCTTTGCCGAAGCCACGGTTCCCAAAGTCACCGTGATCACACGCAAAGCCTACGGCGGAGCCTATTGCGTGATGGCGTCCAAGCACATCCGCACGGACGTGAACTACGCGTGGCCGACGGCGGAGATTGCAGTGATGGGCCCCGAGGGCGCAGTCGACATCGTGTACAAGCGCGAATTGGAAGCCGCGAAGAATGGAGCCTCCAGAGCCGAGACCCGCGAAGCCATCCGCGAAAAAAAGATCGAAGAATTCCGCGACCGTTTTGCCAGCCCCTACGTAGCAGCGGAGCGCGGCTACGTTGACGCCATCATCCAGCCCCACGAAACGCGCAAGAAGCTGATCCAAGCGCTGGCCATGCTGGAGAACAAACGCGATAAGAATCCGCCGAAGAAGCACGGGAATATACCGCTGTAGAAATGGCAGAACAGAGAAAAGAGGGGACTAAGAAGATGCACCTCCTTTCGATATCTGGACTCTTGCTAGCAAATTCAGCTTTGCAAGCTGCGGGTACCGCCCCATCCGAGGGAAACTCCCATGAAGTTGCGGCGGCAGTGCTTGGTGCAATCGTCGGTGCAGTCCTAGGCGCGCTGCTGACAGGCTGGGCAACGTACATCGCCACGATGGCCTTAGAGAAGGGCAAGCAGAAAGCGTTTGTGCTGAGACTGTACAGCCTCCTTCTGCTGGAACTTTCCGGCCATCAATCAGCGCTGGCGCTTGAAATCGACACTTTCCTGCCGGCTTGGCTCCTCAGAGGAGAATCGTCCCTCGCTGGAGGCGAATGGGTGGTTGATCTCCATTTCACTAGGTTGAACCTTCGTTTAAACAAGCTCGCGGATGATTACTATAGCCGTTTCTTCGCAGAATTCTTACATGCGGACTTAATTGTTGAACTCGAGAGTTACTACCGCTCAGTCCGGTCGCTAAACCGTCTAATTGGCGAGTGGGATTACCGACGGGCGAGGGAAGATACCCATTCTTACGTGCGGAAAACATTGTTCGTATTTTCGTTCGGAATGGAGTTATTCGAGAAAATACGAAACAGTGCAAGCATAACGCGATATTTTGTGGCGGCTCAGCGGTCAGCAATTAGTGAATTCGACGCCCAATATAAGAGGCATCGCTACCTTCTTGTGTTGAGTGAGCTCAGAATGCGCGGCCTGGAGCAGTTGAAACGAGCCCTGGTGTTCGAGAACATGGATCCCGAGGAACTTCGCAGCATGCATAAAATGGGAGCGTCGCCACCGGATGTCCGTGACATTCCCGACGTTATTCGAACGGACTCGGATCGACTATGGGAGCAGTATCTCGACCGTGCCTCTAAAATCAGCCTGCGCTCTTGAGGAGGATCGTTACCAGCCCCCAGAGTTTCTTGGAACCGAGGCGCCAAAAATTAAGGGTTCCTAAGTGGTGTTGGATCCATTCTTCTCGGCCAGTAGATCGTTTTTAGACTGGAATATGCCAGGTCCCGAATCAGCGGGGCTCTTTGCGTTGGTGGACAATCTGTTCTTCGACGAGCCACGCGAGCTGACGCAACTCACAGCTTCGCAACCCCAAATCTATTCGTTTACCAAACGTGAAAGAGACTCGCGAATCCAAGGAGGCGTTTATGAAGGAGTTGATCGTGTTGTTAGCCCTCTGGGCGCTGACGTTGCCGGTTGTTGCTCAGGACGCGATGCCAGGGCTCGGTCACGTCGCCGAAGCCAAAGATTATGTCCAGCACCGAGCCTCCAGCTACGACCGGAGCGGCGCGAACGCCGACTCTCGCACCATCGCGCCGGGAGACACGCTCACACTGATGGACGAATCCGGTCCGGGACTGATCAGCCACATCTGGGTCACGATTGCGACCAGCGATCCGGATCATCTGAAGGCGCTAGTACTGCGGATGTATTGGGATGGAGAGTCGTCGCCCAGTGTGGAGGCGCCCATCGGCGACTTTTTTGGCCTCGGCCTGGGAGATTATTTTCTCTATCAGTCTCTCCCTCTGTCCGTAGCTTCGGACAAGGCCTTGAACTGCTACTTCCCCATGCCCTTCCAAAAACACGCGCGTATTACCGTCACTAACGAAGGATCGCTAAAGGTCGGAGCCTTTTACTTCAACGTGGATTACCGCAGCTACAGCAAGCCTCTGCCCGCGGATTTGCTTTACTTTCATGCGCAGTACCGTCAAGCCTCGCCCGCGCAAGGCTGGACCAATGAATGGCGCACGAACGGCGACCCGCAGGTGGATACGAAGAAAAACCTGAACGGAGAGGGCAACTACGTCTGGCTTGAAGCCAGCGGCCGCGGCCATTTCGTCGGCGTGACCATGTCAATCCTGCAAAATCAGGATGGATGGTGGGGAGAAGGCGACGACATGTTCTTCGTGGATGGACAGGCAACGCCCTCCATCAACGGCACTGGGTCTGAGGATTATTTTCTGGGAGCGTGGAGCTTCGGCGACCATCCATTCTCCTATGCACTATCGGGCGCGCCGGTTAAGGGGAACGAAAGGGCGGGAAGCCGGACGTCGGTCTATCGCTTTCACCTGGATTCGCCAATCACTTTTACTAAGTCGCTTCGCGCCACGATTGAGCACGGGCATGCCAATCACCGGTCCGACAATTTCTTTTCCGTCTCGTACTGGTATCAAACGGAGCCACACGCCGCCTTCCCGGCGCTGCCGTCCCTCGATCAGCGTATTCCGAAAATCTATCCGGTAGGCGGCCCGGGAAATGCCGGCAGGTGAATGCCCGGGGAACGCGACATCATCCTTGCAGCCTGAAGCTCGCAACCCTAACTACACCCCTACGGGTTGCTTGCTGCGCACGGGCACTGGCGTCAGCCAGTTGTGGCGATCTGCCTTTTCACCACGAACAATAGCGTAGAACTCCTTCTGGACTGCCTTAGTGACAGGGCCCGTCACACCTTTGCCGACGTTGATTTTATCTACCGAGCGGATGGGCGTAACCTCAGCGGCGGTGCCGGTGAAGAAAGCTTCGTCGGCGATGTAGAGCATCTCGCGCGGAATCATCTGCTCAATAATTGGAATGTTCAGATCGCGGGCGATCTGCAGCACCGAGGCCCGCGTGATGCCCGGCAGTACAGAACTTCCCAGAGGAGCGGTGATCAGCGATCCGTGATGCACGAGAAACAGGTTCTCACCCGAGCCTTCGCTGACGAATCCGTTGACATCGAGCGCGATGCCCTCGACGTAGCCGTTGACGATGGCTTCCATCTTGATGAGCTGCGAGTTCATGTAATTGGCCCCCGCCTTGGCCATGCCAGGAAGAGTGTTCGGAGCGAGCCGCGTCCACGAGGAAACGCAGACGTCGCAACCGTCGGTCTCGCCGCCCAGATATTTTCCCCACGGATAATTGATGATGTAAACCTCGGTCGGCGAGTTGAACGGATTCACCCCCGCCTCACCGTAGCCGCGCAGAACAATGGGCCGCACGTAGCATGGCCACTCGCCGTTGTGGCCGACGGTTTCGAGCATGGCCTGCACCAGTTGGTCGCGGCTGAAGTCGACGTCGATGCGGTAGACCTTGGCCGAATCCAGAAGACGCTGCATGTGCTCCTGGGCGCGGAAAATTGCCGGGCCCGAGGGCAGAGAGTAGCAGCGGACACCTTCGAATACTGAAGAGCCGTAGTGGATCACGTGCGACATCACGTGAATAGTGGCTTCGTCCCAGGGGATGAGCTTGCCGTTGTGCCAGATTTTGTCGGTCTTCTGGATTGCCATGCGGACTCCTTCGCGGCCGTCTGTGACGAGGTGGAATACATCCTCAGGCAGGGATTGAGGTGGCAAATCCCCAACGTCAACAAGACATTATAGCCGAAGCGATACCCGCGCCTGTGCGGCGGTTTGAGTGGGACTGGAATTGAACTGGAGTGGATCGGGATCGGAACTGAACCGGCAACTGGATGTGTATGGCGCAATCTTCCGGCTAGTGTTTCCGGGAGACTTCAAAGAGCAGATTGAAGAACTGAACGATGGTCACGCCGATGGCGACGTACACTGCAACTTCCAGCCTCCGGCTCGCTTCCTGAGTGGCCCGCAACAGGGCGGCAATGTCGTTCGTCGTCTGGCACAAGGTGTCGGCGAGCTGTTCGAAGTGCTGAACCGAGCCTCGCATTTTTTCTGCTACCCTCGACATTCCCAAAGTAGCGTCAGCTGCCTGCTGCCCGTTACGCAGGTCGAGCTCGGCCTTGCAGGCTGACCACCAGGGACTGCCGGGCACGTCGTCGTACATCCGCTGCCGGATCTCTTCATAAGATCGGCTCCGCAACAATTGCACGAGCGCCTGAGCATTCTCAACCGCTTTTGTGTCTTCCTTCCTGTCCTCTGCGAAAACCGCCATAGACCATGACTTTATCAGTCGGGCCTTCATCGATGAGATGCCAGAGGTTCAATTCCGCCCCGGGTCTTCAGCCCAGCATGATTTAGGTAACGACGTTACCCCCTGGCCATCTGGCCCACCGGAGGATCTCTCATTTCCATCTGCCGTAGACCTAAAGTCATCGAAGATCTCAGCTGCGAAAAGATTTCTGTTGAAAGACGTCACTCTTAGGATGGTCCGCACACCGCTAGAACCGACGGCCGCGGAAGTGCATCTAAATTTTAGGTTAGTAGGCGGTTCTATAACTTTCGAGGCTGTTGCAGCGGTTGCCCCTAAATCTTAGAGCCGATAGCATAGAATATAGAAAAACTTACAAGCTAAGTTTGTGGGGAGAAAGCCGCCACGCTTTCAATTCTCAACTGATCCCCTTACTGCACCTCGACGACAACAAATCGTTGCAGAGCAATCCAAAAACGCAAAAGGAGAACGAAGTAGTGGGTTTGAGAAGGTCTATTTTCAGTCTGCGAGGGTCGGTCACAGTTTTCCTGAGCTTCTTCTTGTTAGTCTCAGGGCTAACCGCCGCACGCGCCGACAGCGCTTCCTTTGATCTGATCGGTCCCAAGGTCGAAGTGCGTGTTCAGCGTGCGGGCAAAACTCTACCCATCTCCCAGATTCCGCATCTCCAGGCTGGAGACCGCCTTTGGGTGCATGCGGACCTGCCGGACACTCAGTCGGTGCATTATCTTATGGTCGTCGCGTTTCTGCGCGGGGCCACTAATCCTCCGCCGGATTCCTGGTTTACTCGCGTCGAAACCTGGAATAAGCCCGCCCGCGATGAAGGTGTTTTCGTCACCGTTCCCGAAGAAGCTGAAGAGGCTTTGGTCTTCCTGGCTCCGGAGACGGGAGGCGCTTTCAACACCCTGCGCGGAACTGTCCGAGGCAAGCCCGGAGCGTTTGTGCGAGCCGCGCAAGATCTGGAACAAGCGAGCCTCGACCGGTTGCGGCTCGAAGAATATCTGGCCGCAGTTCGCGAAGAATCGAGCAGCGATCCCGAGCAACTGAAATCCCGCACCACGCTGCTGGCGCGAAGTTTGAATATTCGTCTCGACCAGCAATGTTTTGACAAGCCGAGCGCGCAGCAGGTGCCCTGCCTCACTCAGAATACCGATCAACTCGTCCTCGACGACGCGCATAGTCAGACCATGGTTGCAACCTTAACCACTGGTGCGTCCACGGACTTGCTGGCGCAGATCAGTTCCACTCCTACGGCACGAAGCGGATATTACAGCCCTTACATTGGAGCGGTGGTCGACGTAGCCCGCATCCTGAGCACGGCACATACCGCGCAGTACCAGTACATTCCTGCCCTGTCCCTGCCCAAGCAGGATCAACTCAAGCTGCGTTTGAATAATCCTCCTTCATTCCGTAATCCAAAGTCGGTGCTGGTGATTGGCTTGCCGCCCGTTCGTCCCGCGGTCCAGCCACCGTTGCGAGCCGTGGATGCGACCCAAGTCTTCTGTGCAGACAAGCCCGCACTCGTTCTTCCGGTGGACGGTGCCCCGCTGGTCTTCGCCACCGACCTGGCACACAGCTTCGTTCTCCATGTTGAAACCAAGTCAGGACCGGGGATCGATCTCCCCGCCAAGGCCGATCCCGCGCACGGCGGTTTTGTCGTCGAGACTCAGACCATGCAATCGGCCGGCCTCGACGGCGAAGCGAGCGGGGTCCTGCGCGGACTCTGGGGCTTCCGTTCTTTCGACGGCCCGCGCTTCCGCCTGCGGACCTCCCGACCCGCACAATGGGTCGTAGCTTCCAAAGACGCCAGCGCTCTGATTGTTGGGCGCGAGGACACTCTTCATCTGCAATCTCCCGAAGCCTGCTGTGTCAGCGAAGTGAGTCTGAAAGACGAAAACGGCAAAAGCCTCGCGGCAGAATGGAAGACCGCCAAGCCGGACGAGCTTGAAGTAAAAGTTCCGCTTCAAAACGCAGCCGCGGGATCGGTAACGATGATCGTGAAGCAGTTCGGCCTGCAGGAAGCTGACAAGATTCCGCTCCCTACGTACGCCGAGGCCGCGCGTCTCGACGCTTTCAGCCTCCACGCCGGGGATGCGGAGGGCGTGCTCAAGGGAACCCGCTTGGACCAGGTCACCGGCCTCGAAGTAAATGGTCTGCATTTCAATGCCGATGTCCTGGCCCGCTCTCACCAGCAAGATGAGTTGAAGCTGGTCACGCATGAGGAGGCCGCGAGCACAAAGCTGCAGGCCGGAGAGCCGATCGTCATTCACGTTACGCTCAAGGATGGCCGCGTCCTCGACCTTAACTCCTCGGTCGGAGCGACCCGTCCCCGGCTTAGTATTCTGACGAAGAGTGTTGAAATGGATCAGCCGACGTCCGCGCCCTCGGTTCGACTTGGCAATCAGGATCAATTACCGCAAGACGCGCGACTAAACTTCTTTCTCAAGACGCAGGTGCCGGAAACGTTTCCTCCTGCGGAAAAAGTCGAGGTCGCAACTGGGGATGAATCGTTCCGCGTTTTCTTGAGCGTTAAGGATGGTAATCTGACGTTGCAAGACTCGAAGACTGTCTTCGCGGTGCTTGATCCCATGAAGCTTCTGGGACCGTCCGCCTTCGGGCCGCTGAAGTTCCGGCCGGTGACGGATGACGGTATCGACGGCGATTGGCAACCGCTGACCAATGTTGTGCGCATTCCCAAACTAAAGGCGGTCCGCTGCGGCTCAGCATCCGAAAAACAATGCACCCTGAGCGGAGACAAGTTGTTCCTGATCGATGCGGTAAGCACAGATCCTGATTTCGCCAACGCGGTAACTGTCCCCGACGGCTTTGTGGAAGCCACGCTGACCATCCCCTCGCCCAAAGGAAAGACGCTCTACATCAAATTGCGGGACGATCCGGCCAGCATCGACACCCTGACCACCGAATAGTCTCGCAAGAGCCGGCTCCGCTCTGTCCGCTGCCCGCGCGGTATACTCAGGCCTTTCGATCCATGGCCAGCATCCTTTACGGAGTTAATGGCGAAGGCGCGGGGCACTCGACCAGGGCTCGGGAAGTGCTTTCGCACCTCGCCGCGCAGGGACACTCTATTCACGTCGCGTCCTTCGATCGCGGCTTGCGCAACCTCAGCCAGCAATTCAACGTCACCGAAATCTACGGATTCCGTTTCGCTTACGTGAACAATCGTGTGCGCTATAAACGCACGATCGCAAAAAATCTCATCACGATCCCGCAGGCGGCACGAAGCCTGGCCCTGCTCAAAGAACTCGTCGATGAGTGGAAGATTGATCTGGTCATCACCGACTTCGAGCCGCTTTCGTGTCATGTCGGACATAAGAAGGGATTGCCGGTCATTTCGATTGACAATCAGCACCTGCTGACCAACGCCGCCGTCTCCTATCCTCGGCAATTCCGGCGGGATGCGGCAGCCGCGAAGCTGGTGACGCGGATGATGACTCCGCACGCCGACGCCTATCTTGTCATTTCTTTTTTCACCGCCCCGGTGAAGAAGCGCAACACGTTCTTGTTTCCTCCACTACTACGGCAGGAGATCCTCAACGCCACTCCAACCCAGGCGGAGCATATCCTGGTCTATGTCACGTCGCCCGCTCCGGCACTCGCGAAGCTGCTGAGTTGTGTCCGTGGCAGCTTCATTGCCTACGGCTTTGGCCGCGACGGGCGGGAGGGAAACATCGTCTACAAGAAGCCATCACTGGACGGATTCTTCACCGATTTAATTAGTGCTCAGGCGATCGTGGCCAATTCCGGATTTTCCCTGGTCACCGAGGCGCTACATCTGGGCAAGCCATACCTGGCCGTGCCAGTCAGCCACCAATTCGAGCAGATCTTCAACGCTTACTGGCTCGACAAGATGGGATACGGCGCTTACTGGGAAGAGCTAAACAAAGAGCGCGTCGAGTCGTTTCTCTACAACTTGCCTCACTATCGCGAGAAATTAGCAACCTATCCCAGGCAGGGCAACCATGCGCTGTTGCAGAAACTCGATAGCCTGATTGCCGGCAACACTTGAAGCCGAAATAAACAGAGTGAGCTGAGTCCGAAGAACGAATCCAAAGAGCCTGAGAAAGTAAAGATCCGAGACCCGATCCATGATCTCTTCCGTAGAAGAATTCATCCTGTTGCTGAAGAAATGGAGTGCCGAATCCACTCGAGTACGCCTTCTAGCTTCCTTCGTCGACACTCAAGTAGCCTCGTGCCGGGCTGTGCTGAGTCTCAGCGGAGCCGTCACCGGCATCGATGAACGCACTCAGGTCTTCCAAATCGGAAACGCCGACCAATTTGCAACCATTGGGTTTACGGGCTGCCGGCTGGGCTATGGGACGGGCGATGACGTTCAGCTTTCGTCCCACATGACCGACGCGGAGCAGTTGGAGGACCTGGTATGCCTGGTCACTCCATCCTCGCTAAGCATTTGCCTCTACACGGTGCGGCCTGCGCCCGAGCAATGACGGACAACAACTCTGCTATCCCTGCCGGAGCGTAGCGGAACGAGCGCAATCGAGATCCTGCCCTGAGCAAGCGAAACGCGCCGAAGGCCACCTGCTTTTCGGACTTACGCCAACGCACCTACACTAACGTAATCTCGGCATGGCAGCCCATCAGAGCTACCATTCTTAAAGCATACCGTCCCCGGGATTGCTAAGGGAGGTCCATTTCCCATGCGGCCCATGTCCAGAACTGTGCTTCTATTTTTCGGCCTGCCACTGTTTGCGATTCTGGCCTACAGCCAGGATTCGCCGTCTTTGGGCGATGCTGCGCGGCAGGCACGTCAGCAGAAGCAACAACAACAGAAAGATTCGCCGGCCAAAAATTCTCAGGCGAACGATCCCCAAGCCAAGACTGCCCCGGAATCCAAGACAGCGAAGGTCATCACGAATGACGAAATTCCCGCGCGCATTGTGCCCGTGGGCCACCACTCGAGCTCTGGCGATGTGTCGGACGCGCATCCGGGAAATCAGCCCAGTTCCAGCGGAGCGAAGATTCCTCCCGAGCAGTGGAAAGCGCAAATTCTGTCGCTCAAAAATGCAATTGCTGCGCTCCAAAACGACATTGCCCGGCTCAATGATTCAATCCATTTCGCTCCTGGCAACTGTGTAGCCAACTGCGTGCAATGGAACGAGCGCCAGCAGCAAAAACAGCAGCAGGTCGAAGTCATGAAGTCCCAACTCGAGGATCAGCAAAAAAAATTGGAGGACATGCAGGACTCCGCCCGACAGCAAGGCTACGGCAGTTCGGTTTACGACCCGTAAACCGAATTACGCGCTAAAAAAGCCTATACCCGAAGCCAGCCGATGCTGCGGGAACTTTTCCATCTTCCTTCCGCAGCCCATCCATGCGAAATTAGATTCATGGCCATTGTTGTACGCCCTTCGCCCATCCATTCTGTCGGCGTCTATACCTCGACTCCCATCCGCAAGGGTACGCGCATCGTTGAATACGACGGCCCCCGCATCACCACCGAAGAGGCAGACCGCCGCTACGACGGTGTCGCCCGCACCTACTTGTATGGATTGGACGACGGCAAGACCATCATCGACGGAGAGGGCCTGGGCGCCTATCTGAATCACTCCTGCGACCCCAATTGCGAAGTCGACGAAATCAAAGGCCGAGTCTGGATATTTGCCCTGCGCAACATTGCTGCCGGCGAGGAACTGCTCTGGGATTACAACCTATACGACGATGACGATCCCGCCCCGTGCCACTGTGGCTCTCCCAAGTGCCGCGGCACCATGTATTCCCGCGAATGGATGGCCAAGCTGCGCCGTAAGGAAGCACGTAAGAAGAAACTGGAATCGATGAAGACAGGGAAGGGCACGACTTCAAGTCGTGCCAATTCAGGAGTCACAATGTAATACCGGCTTTCACAGTTTGCTGAAAAACTCCAGTTTTGGTTTTGTTTTGAAAGGGCGCGGCTTCAAGCCGCGCCGTAAGTGCCACAAAATCAATCCGGCTTTAGCCGCTG
>Ga0209488_10001578_pt1 | contig 19450 bp, 19 predicted proteins | sample Rivendell_Oct201_8_FD_188349 | JGI IMG/M metagenome (GOLD analysis project Ga0209488, IMG submission 188349) | Vadose zone soil microbial communities from the Eel River Critical Zone Observatory, Northern California, USA -... | ecosystem: Environmental > Terrestrial > Soil > Vadose zone >...
GATCCTGCCGTGGAGGAGAGTCATGTTCATCACTAAAATGTTTGCCGCCGTCGCAGTGATCGCTGCCACAACCGGGACCGCAACGGCACAGAACTGGCCGACCCGGCCGGTGACCTTGGTGGTTCCGTTCGCGGCCGGCAGCGCCTCCGATACGGTCGCGCGAATTCTGGGCGCTCGCCTTTCCGAAGTGCTGGGTCAACAGGTGATTATCGAAAACGTCGGCGGCGCCGGCGGAATGACCGGTGCCTCTCGCGTGGCGAAGGCGGCACCCGACGGCTATCAGTTTGTGCTCGGCGGCATCGATACGTTCGCACAGAATCAAACGCTCTACAAAAGACCGCTCTATAACGCCGCAACGGATTTTGCGCCGGTCGCGCTGGTGGTCGAGCAACCGTTGATCCTGCTCGCACGAAACGATTTGCCGGTCGGCAATCTGCAGGCGTTCATTGCCTATGCGAAGGAGAATCATGCGAAAATGCAGTATGGCTCCGCGGGCGTCGGGTCCGGTTCCCATCTCGCCTGTGCGCAGCTCAATGCGGCGATCGGCGTTGAAATCACCCACGTTCCATATCGCGGCTCGCCGCCGGCCATGCAGGATTTGATCGCAGGCCGAATTGATTACTTTTGCGCGCTTGCGGCTGCCGCAATGCCCCAACTCGGCAGCAACACCATGAAGGCGCTCGCCATCATGACGCGCAACCGCTCGCCGCTGATGCCAAACCTCTCAAGCGCGCACGAGCAGGGCCTCACCGAATTCGACTCTTACTTCTGGAGTGGCTTCTTTCTGCCCAAGGGCACGCCCACGCCGGTCGTTGCCAAGCTCCACGCGGCCGCCGTGGAAACCATGAACACGTCTTCCGTCCAGGAGCGGCTGAAAGGCGTCGGCGTGACCGTTGTGGCTCCCGAACGCAGATCTCCGGACTACCTCAAGCGATTCGTCGACAGCGAGATTGAGAAGTGGGCGGCAACCATCAAGGCGAGCGGCGTCAGCCTGGACTGAAGCGATGTTCTCACGTCGAGCATGGGGCTCAAGGCGAGGGTTAAGGTATTCGGCATGCATCCATCCGAGCGACTTGAGTATTCCGCGATAACGCAGCGTGCGCCGCTGAAGCTTCCGGATGGAGCCCGGATGGTGGTGTGGATCATCATCAATGTCGAGCAATGGGACCCGACGAAACGGCTGCCGCGCACCCTTATTACGCCGCCGGCCGGGAGCACGGCAATCCCGGATATTCCAAACTGGTGCTGGCATGAATACGGCAACCGGGTCGGGTTCTGGCGGATGCTCAAAGTATACGACGAGTTCAAAATTCCGGGCGTGATGAACATCAACGGCAGCGCTCTCGCTGCCTATCCGGAGATCGTGCAAGCCGCCATCGAGCGCAAATGGGAATTCGTCGGGCATGGTTTTACCCAGGTCAACATGCAGAACGTGCCGGACGAGCGCGAAGATATCCGCAAGACCGCGGAAGTCATCGGCAAAGCGACGGGCGCCCGGCCGCGCGGCTGGCTCGGCCCCGGATTGACCGAGACATGGGAAACGCCCGATATCCTCGCGGAGGAGGGCTATGGCTATGTGTCCGATTGGGTGCTCGACGACCAGCCGGTTTGGCTCAAGACGCGAGGGCGACCGATCGTCAGCATGCCTTATACGCAGGAATGCAACGACATCGCGATCATGTTGATGCATCAGCACCCGGCTTCGGAATTCTACGATCGCTGCATCGACCAGTTCGAGCAGATCTATGCCGACGCCGAGGGCTCGGCTCGCGTCATGGGAATCGCGATCCATCCCTACATCACGGGCGCCGCTCACCGGACCAAATATTTCCGCCGCGTCGTCGAGAAAATGCGTCAGAAAAGCGACGTGTTGTTTTGGACCGGCGAGCAAATACTCGACTGGTATGTCAGGAATGGTCCAAAGCCGCCGTGATGTGTGCCGAGTCGTCTGATTCATTCAATTGAAGAGATCGGTGTTGTGCGTAGGGGCGGGCCTCCTTGGCGTTAGGTTAAGGATCGTAGCCCGGATGAGCGCCCCTCATCAGCGCGTTTACGCGCATGATCGGGGCGCGATATCCGGGGTTACCGGTCCCCGCATGTCGCATCTCGCGTGAAGAACGCGATCTGGCTCATCCGGGCTACAAGGCCCCTACAATGTCCTCGGTCCCTCGCCGGGGATGATCCCGGGAGGAAGCGCATAGCAAAAATCCGCGACTGCACCCGGTGTAGTCCACCAGACCCGATCGCGCTGCACGTGCTCGACGCAATGCATGAGCGCCTTGCGCAATGCCGGCAACCGGAATGGTTGCCCCATCACGAAGGGATGCAGCGAAATCGTTATGACCAGCGGCTGCGCGAGGCACTGTTCGATCATTTCATCAAACCCATCGACGATCATGTCGGCAAAATCCCGCGCGGTGCCTTCGCGATGGATGATGGCCGCTGAATCGTTGAGTTCTGCAGGGTAGGGGACCGTGAGGATTGGGCCCGAACGGGTCTTGAGCCAAAATGGCTGATCGTCGGCGGGCCAATCCATGACGTAGGTGTAGCCGGCTTCTTTCAATAAATCCGGCGTGATGTTGCTTTCAGATGCCGCCGGTCCCATCCACCCTTTGGGTGGATGGCCCTCGCGTCGCGTGATCTCGCGCGTCGCGTCATCGATCAAACGGCGCTCGTCGTCTTCCCACAAGTCACCCTGGCGCTCGGCATTGGTGCGTCCATGGCCGACAACCTCGTCGCCGCGCTGTCGTATGCGGTCGCAAATCTGGGGGTAATATTCGTACAGGAGGGAGTTGATGTTGTGCGCCGCAGGCAATTTCAACTGCTCGAACAGATCGAACAAACGCCAGATGCCGACCCGGTTGCCGTAGTCGCGCCAGGAGTAATTGCGTTGCTGTTGGGGCTCGCCCTTCTTGGCCGGATCCCAGCCGGTGCCGCGGCGATAGGCGTAGACCTCGATGTTCGTCGTTACGCAAAAGGCGAGCCGTTTTCCGCCCGGCCAGGAATAGTCCTTGCGCTCGTTAATGACGGAGTATTCGTAGCGATTGTGTTTGGGCAGGGTCAGCATGAAAGATTCTCCCGGCGGTTCATCGATCACCTTACCGCGGGCAGTCGGTGTGGTGTAGTCGCCATTACCGCAATGGATCTCCATCAAGGACAAAACTGCCGTGCGTATTGTCCCTGGTTGCCGGATCAGGACCCCGTCCATTCGCAAACGCGAAGTCCTCCATCCGCCGTCCATGCAGGAGCCCTGGCAGGCCAAAGTTTCCTTCGATGCAGCGCGGCTCGTAGTAAAGTCTGTTCGCTTGGTCGCTCTGCTTGGTGAATTCTTGGCGGACGGTCCAGGCCTCGGTCCACACGGTCGGGTCTTCGATGGTCACGACATATTCAAGCATGGCCGGCCCGGTCCGCGTCCAGCGCTCGACCAGATGCAAGTTCTCGCGTGAGCCCTGATAATCCGTCTTTGGACTGAAGTTCGTCACGTCGATAACGAGCGTATTGCCCTCCCAGCGGCCACGCGGGTCGCCATACCATTGGCGGACATTGGCCGGCAAGTGTGGCCGTCCGTCCATGACGATGTTGCGTTGCCACCCTTGGCCTTGACCCACGTCATAGAAGATGGAGATGCCGCCCGGCGTCTGCACGATCCGGCGAAAGCTCCCAGTGGGTGTTCCAAACTCGGGCAATCCGCCGGTCAGGCAGCGTTCGGCCAACGAACTGTCCTCCGGACCGTCGTTGCGATTCATGCGCGCGGTGCTGTAGCGCGGATGCGGTTCGGCGCTTCTCGGCGATGGCATCGGATTGTATGTCCCGCCGCGACATGTCGCCATCTTGGTCTTGCATGTTTCGGTCGCTTGCAACAAAGCGAGACGGAATTCCCGCTCGGCCGCAGCCATATTTTGAGCCGCTGGCGTCAGCGGCGGTATCCGGCCATTGCGCGGATCGATAATAAGCGATGTGCGCGTGCCGATGCGCTTCCACGACCAGAAGGCCGAGTTGTAGCCGTTGGCAACGTCATTCTCGGACCCGCGCTCCGCGCGCCCGTCTCGGCCGAGCAACGCAGCCCGCGCTTCATCCAATTCGGCTCGCTGCGCCGCGGTGAAAAATTCCTGGGCCGCATACTTGGCGGGCCGCTGCAGCGGCGTTTCGCTTTCGTCGGTCCAGATGCCCTGCAGGTCGGGTTCGCCCCAAGTTGTTTGTAACAGAGCCGTTTGCAACGGAGCCGTTTGCAGCGACTCGGCCGACACTGGCGCCGTGGCAGACGGTACTGGCGCCTGAGCGGCCGTCCGCGTGATGGTCGCGGCAATGACTGCCACCGAAATGAAAGCCACCGAAATGACGAGCGTTATGATCGAGCCTGAGAACCTCTCGCGCACGATGTCCTCCTTGGTATCGTCCTGCAAGCGTCGACAGGGGCACCTGCACGTTGCAATAGTAGCTTGGATTGCGCGCTGGTCCAAATGCAGAAATATTCGTGGCCAATGAAATAATTGTATCTTATGCTGTGCGGCAGAGCGGCCGTTGACAATTTTCGGGCATTGGCCGGACAGCCAACCCGATAGCCAAGATGCATCGGCGCTACAGGGCAAGATCTTGACCGGAGCTGGAGCAGCAAAACGGTAGGAGATGGAACGATGTCCTTGTTCACCTTGAGAGAAAAGCTAGTTGCAGCCGGCATTCTGCTGGCGGGGATGGCGATAGCCCCGATGGTACAGGCGGTGGCGCAACAAAAGACTGCGCCGCCGGATTTCTCGTCGAACAATGTCGGGTGGCTGACTTTCAACGTAAATTTTTCCATCGTTCCCGGGGCAACAAGTCCCCTGCGCAACGATCCCGCCCATCCGCGGGTCAGCAATCAAGAGGCTGTCCGAACCGGGAAGCAGCCAACCTATTTTATTGCCGATCTTGCCGACGCTGCAATTCTAAAGCCCTGGGTCGTCGAGCGCATGAAGAAGGACAATGCGGAAGTGCTGGCTGGCAAGTACGCCTTTACGCCGCATTCGTTCTGCATGCCGGCCGGTGTTCCCGGATTTCATCTCTACGGCTTCCAGCCGCTTTACTTCGTCCAAACCCCGAAAGAAGTCGTAATGATATATTCGAACGACCAGCAGGTCCGGCGCGTCTATCTCGACGTGCCGCACTCCGCCAATCCGAAGTCGTCCTGGTACGGCGAATCGGTCGGCCGCTACGAAGGCGACACGCTGGTGGTCGATACAATCGCGTTGAATGACAAGACGTTCGTCGATAATTTCCGTACGCCACATTCCGAAAAACTGCACGTCGTCGAACGCTTTAGACTCGTTGACGGCGGCAAGGCGATGCAAGTGGACATCACGTTCGACGACCCGGATGCGTTCAACGCGCCGTGGCATGTGACGCAGCGCTACGATCGTGTTCAGCAGCCAATGAGCGAGCAAATTTGTGGGGAGAACAATCAACAGTTCTTCGAGATACCGGTTGCGAACAAGCCGGATTTCTAAAACGCACGGGACGGCCAATCAATAAGCCGTTGGACGGTCTTGCTGTCGTTCTTGCTTGGTATGACGGTGAGGTGGGTCAGCCCGCCAGGAACGGCCGCAGCTCGCGCACGTCCTTGAGCGCTTCCAATGCGTTTACCCGCCGAATGACTTCCTCTGTCCGCTCGGCGCCCAGCACCGGCGTCATCAGGGACCGCGCCTTTTCGTTCACCCGCTCGGTCGTCATCGGGTTCTCCTTCGTGCCCGGAGCATGACGCGTGAAGTGACTTACGGTCTGGCCGTTGCGCAGCGTCACCTCCACGAGCCCGCTGCGTGGCGCTTGCGGGTCCATCAGCCCTCGATCGGCGATGAGTTGCACGCGCTGCTTCGCGGCGAGCACCTTCGCATCCTTCATCCGCTCATACGAGTGGCTGTCTTCGAAAGAAACGGTGCCCTCGACCAGTGCGAGCGCGATGACGTGCTGACAGTTGACGTCCGGCATTTTGCGGTCATTGACGATGCAGGCGCCATCCTCCGGGAGCTTCACGACGATCCGCTCCACGTTGTCGACACTCAGCTTGTGTTCGCGATGGAGCGTGAGGAACGCATCCAGAGGAGCCTGGATGGGATAGCCGACCGAGAAGGGCTTGATGGCGGTTTCGGTGACAAAGAAGCGGCTGCCCAGCCCGGCAACCAATTCCTCCGGCTTCGGTGCGGATGAGAGCGCGATGAGCGCGTTGTGCTCGCCGTCGAACACGTCCCGCACCCCGCTAAATCCCATCTGCGCCATGATCGCCGCGGTCACGCCGTTGCGCGCGCCCATGCCGGAGAAGTCGAACGCCTTTTCAACGTGTCCATCGTCGCGTACCCAGCTCCATATGCCGGAAACCTGCTGCGCCCCATACGATAGTGCGAAGCGCATGGCCTTTTCGTCGAGCCCCGCCAGTGAGGCCGCGGCCGCCGTGGCACCCATGGTCGAACTCGTACCCTCGGCGCTGCGATGGCTGCCGCGCACGAGGTCCGGGCCGAGCGCCATCAGGAAGCGGCAGCAGACGTCGTAGCCGAGCGTAACCCCAGCGAGCAGGTCAGGCCCTGATCTGCCCTCGCGCTCGGCCATCGCCAGCGCCGCGGGCACGACATGGCTGCCGGGATGGGCCTTGGTCACCGGCTCGAAGTCGTCAGTTTCGTCGGCGTGCGCGAACATGCCGTTGGCCAGCGCGGCATTCACGGCGGATGTTCTGATGTCGGTCGTCAGGACCGACGCTTCCGCAACCCCGCCCTGCGCCCGCGCGTAGCGTATGGCCATTTCTCCCGCTTGGAGATGTGAGCCCGAGACGATTGCGGCGATTGTGTCCAGGATGCGATGCTTGCCTTCCTGGGCGACATGGGGCGGGAGACGCATGGCGCGCGCCTCCGCCATGTAGTGCGCCAGCTGCCCCGTAACGTCGACCGTCGTCATTGCGAAAATTCCTTTGGAAACTAAAAATAAGGTAGCTGTGTTCATAGGTAAGCTCAACGGCGCAGGCAATACCAGTTTTGCCGACCCCAAAAACCAAAGCGAGGTTTTCCAATCCGACTGGACCTCGACCAGACATCTGGTCCTTGACCAGACATGATGGCGCGTGGAGTATTTGACAAAATGCGGCGTTTTCTCTTGACTGCTTCAATGAGCGACCGTCTTGCCACTGCAGTACAACTGAGCATATTTGCTGCATTCATCGCAGGCATGATTTTTTTGGTATTGGGATCGCTCACGCTCATTTCAGATCAGTGCACGAGCGGTACGCCTTTTCTCCCTGCGATATTCCCTTGCTTCGAAGGGCAGTAATAACTCGGCATGAGCTGTGTTCATGGATAAGCTCTATGGTGCAGTGCAGAATGGTATGCCAACACAGGAATGACCGAACGGGTGGAGGCGATAACGTGGGAGCTGATACGCCACGCAAGATCATCGGTGGTGTTGGTGGTTCCCGTGCCATTCAAATTGCGCTATACTTGGCGAAACCCAAATAAGGGTAGTCAGCATTGATCGGAGAATCTCGTCACAAGCAACACGTTTCAAGGAAGGAGATCGTCATGGCCGACCGCTTCTCACGATTGACCGTAACTGCTGCCATTGCTGCCGCCGCTGTCGGCGGTGCCATTTCAGTGTTTGTCACCGGAAGCTCTGCTCAGGCTCCGACGGTTTCGGACGCGGCATTGAAAACGGCTCAGACTGCTCCGTTGAAGACGGCTTGGGGCGAGCCGGATCTGCAGGGGATTTGGACCAACGAATTTGATACGCCCCTGCAACGTTCTGCCAAATTTGGGAATCAAGAGTTTTTCACCGACGAGCAACGCACCGAGCTGGACCGCGTGCGCTTGGACATAGTCAACCGGCGCGCGACCGAGCAGAACGTCAACAACGGCTATAATGGCGCGGCATTCTTTTCCTTGAAGCGCACCGGCGCGCGCACATCGCGAGTTGTCGATCCGCCCAACGGCCGGCTTCCTCCGCTGACGCCGGAGGCTCAGAAGGCGGCGGCGACCGATCGGGAATTTCGCGTCGCGATGGTGCAATCGACCGACACCTGCAAGAACAAGATGCCGGCCTGTGCCGGCGGGGCCTATATTCCAACGACTTCGCCGCGGCGCGCGGAAACCCCTCCGCGCTACAATACCGCACGCATGAATCGCAACGACTATCCGGAAGACAGCTCGTTGGCGGAGCGCTGCCTGACCGGCGGACCGATTGTGTTTGGCGGCAATACCGGCAGCTTCCGCCGGATCGTACAGACGCCGGGCGGCATCTCGATCTTCTACGACGTCGGTCAGGGCCAAGGGTGGCAACGCAACATCGTCATGGACGGCAGCCCGCACCTGCCGGCCAACATCCGTCAGTGGTTCGGCGACTCGCGCGGCCGTTGGGAGGGCGACACGCTCGTGGTCGACGTGACCAACTTCAGTGCAAAAACCGATGTTTTTGGATCGCGCGAGAATCTGCACCTGGTCGAACGCTGGACCCGCACCGGTCCAAGGACGCTCGCCTACGAGGTCACGGTCGAAGACCCGACAGTGTGGACGCGGCCGTGGACCCTCAAGGAGGAATTCGCGCAGCAGAGCAATGAGGAAAACCGCATCTATACCGAGCCGCGCTGCCTCGAAGGCAACTACGGTCTGCCGGGCCTGCTGCGTGGACGACGCACGGAAGATGCCGCCTTTGCGCAGGGACGCGGTCCCGATCCTGCAGCCACGGACAACACGGCGAATTTCGTGAATGCCGAGATTCTGGAGGACCCGCTGGCGCAATAGTAACACATCCGGTCCACTGCACAGGCCGAAGTCCTAGACCCGTTGCAGTAAACACGGGTACTTCGAAAACGGACACTTGCAATTTTTGCAGTGCTGGCTTACGTGAGCGGCAGGTCGCTTGCGTTCGCAAGCTTGATCATGTTGGGAGAAGGCTCGATGACCGTTATGTCTCGCCGCCCCGCAGCGGGCATCGCCTAAGAGCGCGTGCGTTAGCGGCGCAGCTTGGGCATATCGCACACGCGTTTGGCCGTGAACGCTGAACTGCGTGTGCCGAATATCCTCGTCTCCCTGAAAGCATTACCAAATGGGCACTTCTCCCAAGGTGGACGGCCGCGCGCCGGTCCACGTCTTCGCCTCGTCCAAATCCTGGATCGAGGGCAATGCCACGCGCCAGCTCGAACAGGTTTCGGCACTTCCTGGTATTCAAGCCGTTGCCGCCATGCCGGATTTGCATCCTGGCAAGTACGGCCCCGTAGGCTGCGCAATCTTGTCGGATTGCGTTTATCCGCAGTTTGTCGGCTCGGACATCGGCTGCGGCATGGGCCCGTTCGAGCTCGATATCGCCGTCCGCAAACTGCGGCTCGACCGCCTGGCCGACCGCCTGCACATCCTTGATCAGCAGTGGCAAGGTGACACCACCAACAGGCTTGCTGCTGATGGGCTTGGCATCTCGGCGTTCGACGTATCGTTGGGCAGCATTGGCGGCGGCAACCACTTCTGCGAAATCCAGGCTGTCGAAGAAATCGTCGCGCCGGAAGCGGCGGCGCGTGCGGGATTGAATCGCGACAGTGCGTACATGCTGATCCATTCCGGATCGCGCGGCTTGGGGTTCTCCATCCTGCAGCAGCATCTCCGAGGTGGTGAGCCGACGTTGGATGCGGCCAGCGATGCGGGGCGTGCGTACATGGTGTCGCACGATCACGCCGTCCGCTGGGCTGCGCTCAACCGCCGCGTGATAGCTGAGCGTGCGGCCGATGCTGCGCAAACCGATCTGCGGCCTGTTGTGGATCTTGCCCATAACATGATCGAGCTTGTTCCAGCCGAAGGCGGGCCGGACCTGGCGCTGCATCGCAAGGGTGCGGCGGCTTCCGATCGTGGTCTGGTGCCGGTGCCGGGATCGCGCGGGACACTGTCGTATCTGGTGGAACCACTGGCAGCCGCGCGGGCGGAAACGCTGGCATCGCTCGCCCACGGTGCAGGCCGCAAGTATGACCGCGCCTCGATGCACGGTCGTGTGCGTGCCAAGAAGTCGGATGTGGCACGGTTGGAGCGCAATCCCTTCGGCGGTGTCGTGGTCTGCGAGGACCGCGACCTGCTCGTTGAAGAAGCGCCGGAGGCCTACAAAAACATCGACCACGTCATTACCGATCTCGTGGAGTTTGGTCTGGCGCGTGTGGTGGCAACCTTCCGCCCGCTGGTCACGTTTAAGAAGGCGCAGGGAAGAACCCCGGCGACAAAAGTCAAACGAGGAAAATCCTGGAAGGAGGACTGGAGATGATCCGTCTCCTCCTCACGAGCGGGCGTGGCCCGGCTGAATGCAAGATCGCTTTATCGAAGCTACTTCAATATCTTGAATGCACGATCGCGATTGCGACCGTAGCGATAAATGGCGAAGTCGTAGTCGAAGCTTGCGACCTCCGTGATACGGAGTCTCTCCATCACGGCAAAGCTGGTTCGGTCGACGATTGAAAACTCCTGGTCGGCAAACGCTTCTCCAATCCCCCAAGCAGTTTCGAGATCGTTCGGAGTCACATTCTTCAGTTCGGCAATGCCGGCCCTGATTTGTTGCCAGAATTGTTCTGCGGCCTCATGATGGAGCTTGTTGTTGATCAATCCCCAGGTCTCGACAAGAACGTAATCCGTCAAAACGGGCCCGGCGATTGACGATAAGATTTTCTTTGCGAACTCATTGTGCCGATCGCGCCTGTTGATGGCCGCGAACCAGACCGACGTGTCGACAAAAACGCTCACCGGCTTTTCTTATTGGCGTAGCGCCGGTTGGACTTGGGACGGCCGGAGATATTACGTGTCTTGCGCAGATGATCCTGCAAAAGGGCGTCACCGATCATTTTATCCTTGTTGCGTGCAATGTCGGTCGGCTCGTCCGATTCGCCGAGATCGAAGATCGCAGAAACGTCGACTCTCGGTTTCGGTTCCCCGACATCTTGAGCGACGAGACGACGAACGTATTCGGCGAAGGAAATGCCAAGCTCGGCCGCCTTTGCATGGGCGCGCCGCTGCATGTCCGGGTCCATCGTGATCTGCGTTCGTGCATTCATGGTGTCGCCATCATGCCATCACCTCAGACAGATGGCAACGCTGCAGTCAAAAGTGTGTAACTCTTACCCATGCCGGACGCTTTCTTTGACACACGGAACCGTCGTAAGCTTGCATCTTTGTTGGCTTACACCCTAGGAGAATTGCCATGAAGGCCGTGATCGCACTTTCACTACCACTTGCGCTGCTCGGATTCCTGACTGCGCCTGTTCACGCACAGTCGCTGCCCGAATGGGCCTATCCGGTGAATCCGCCCCCGAAGCCGCCGGACAATGCCAAGCTGTTGACGTTGCCGGGCAGCACCAAGAGCTACACCCAGGCGCAGATCGACGACGGCTTCAATCCGCCGGATTGGTATCCGCAGGATCACGGGCCGATGCCCGAAATCGTGATGCATGGCCGCAAGGAAGCCAATGCGCGCGCTTGTGCGCTCTGCCACCTCACCAGCGGGGGCGGGCATCCGGAATCAGCCGGCATTGCCGGGCTCCCGATGGGCTACTTCATCCGGCAGATGGAAGAGATGAAGAGCGGCGTGCGCAAGGGCGCGCGCGCCACATCGATGATCCCGATCGCGAAGGCTTTGGGCGAAGCCGATTTCAAGGCGGCAGCCGAATACTTCGGATCGCTCAAGGCGCCGGTCTGGTACAAAGTCGTTGAAACCGATACGGTGCCGAAATCCTATCTCGGCAACGGCGCCATGCGGTTCCCGGTCGAACACGGCGGCACGGAGCCGATCGGCAATCGTATCATCGAATTGCCGCAGAGCGATCACAGCGCGGAGAGCCGTGATCCGCGCGTCGGGTTCGTGGCGCATGTGCCGACGGGCAGCATCAAGAAGGGCGAAACGCTGGTGATGACCGGTGGCGGCGGAAAGACGATCACCTGTACGATCTGCCATGGCGCCGAACTCAAAGGCCTCGGTGACATTCCTGCGATCGTCGGGCGTTCGCCGATGTATGTCTATCGCCAGCTCAATGACATCAAGACCGGCACGCGCGCCGGCGCCATGACGCCATTGATGAAAGCTGTCGTCGATAAACTCACCGACGACGACATGATCTCGATCGCGGCCTACCTCGTTTCCAAGGCGCCGTAGTTACTCGCTTCAATCAAATTGAAGGGATGCAAGACCTCTGATTTCGTAGGGGCGGGTTTCAAACCCGCCCCTACAAAGAACCCCTTCATTTTGAATGACACAGCACGCTAGGCCATCGGCGCGATCTTCATCAATGCGACCCGCGCACATGGCTTAAGTAGCTTGGGGGCTTAAGTACTTGGGGCTTACGTAGCTTGCGTTTTGCGCCGGTGCCGCCGGTCGCTATTTCCGCATGACGGCGCCCGCGCCGGTAATTCTTTGTGTGATCTTGGGAGAGCCCGCGTAGGACACGCTGCCGGCGCCACTGATGGTGACATCGAGTTGTTCCGACGCATTCACGTCGACGCTGCCGGAGCCACCGATCGAGACTTTGGCGCGGCGGGTCGTCAGGTCCCGCGCCGCAATATCGCCGGACCCCTTGATATCGACTGAGAAGTCATTGGCCTTGCCGGAGATGCGCAGGCTCCCAGAACCGGGCAGGGATAGTGACAATCGGTCTTCGTCCAACTTGCTGGCGGTGACATCGCCCGCTCCCGTGACCTCGACCGACTGCAGATCGGCGACGGTAATCCGGTAGACAGGATTGGTACCGTGAAAGCTCTTGCCTTGCGCAAAAGCGAGGTAAAGCGTGCTGCCTTTGACCTCGGTGGTAAACAACGAAATCAGGTTGTCGTCTGCACTCACGCTTACGCCGGCGGTGCCGGTCCGCTCGATCTGTACACTGCCGCCTGAAACAACCGAGACAGCATTGAATTTTGCGACCTGTCTCGTCTGAGTTATAACCTTGCCGGAGCCACGAAGCATCGGGCCTCCCTGGTTCCAGTTCGTGCAATTTGTTGTGCAGTCTGCTCTCGATTCACTAGCGTAGGCGACCATGAACAACACCGTGAAAGGGACGATGAACTTATATAACATGACGTCAACCTCTTAATGATCGGCCCGCCAACATTCAACTATACCTCAAGCATCATGGTGACGCTATCGACGCCCACGCTAGAAAACTTAAATTCTTCGATACTGGACAAGCGGTCAGGACCTATTCAATAATGGTTGACCTAGCAACTTGGTCCCGCCTTGGTCGGGAATGCGTCCCGGGCTTGGCTTTTGGCAGCAGGCTGGCGGTGGCCAGCGGGAGGTATGGGATGCTTATTCGGCTTTTCAAGTCGGTCGGAGCATCGGTCGCCACGTTGTCGGCACTTATCGTTTTCTTGTCGGCACTTATCGTTTTCATGGCGACGGACGTAACGGTCGCAAATGCGCAGTTGGACCAAGCCTTGCAAACGGCTCCGTTGAAAACGGCTCCGTTGAAGACGGCTTGGGGCGAACCGGACCTGCAGGGCATCTGGACGGACGAATCGGACACGCCGCTACAGCGTTCCCCCCGGTATGGAACCCAGGAATTCTACACCCAGGCCCAGCGGGACGAATTGGACAGGCAGCGGCTGGCGCTGATGCGCCGTGACAGGCGCGTGGAGCGTGGAACCGAACTCGACGTCGCCGGCGCCTACAACGCCGTATTCACGTCGATGAAGCGCACCGGCACCCGCACATCGCTGATCGTGGATCCCCTCCATGGCAGGCTGCCTGCGATGACTCCGGAGGCAGAGAAGGCGGCTGCCGCCGACCGGGACTTCCGACTGGCATTGTTGCAGTCGACGGAGACCTGCAAGAACAAGTCGATTGCGTGCGCCGGGGGCAAGTACGATCCGACGCCGGCGCCGCGACGCAATGATGCAGCGCCGCGCTACAACACGGTGCGTATCAATCGCCATGACGGTCCGGAGGATGGCGCATTGCCGGATCGCTGTTTGACGCTCGGTCTGCCCGAATTCGGTGCGGCGACCGGCAGCTTCCGCCGGATTGTGCAGACGCCTGGCGGTATCTCGATCTTCTACGACGTTGGGCAGGGCCAGGGTTGGCAGCGCAACATCATCATGGACGGACGTCCGCACCTGCCGGCCTCGATCCGCCAATGGTACGGCGATTCGCGTGGCCGCTGGGAGGGTGATACGCTCGTCGTCGACGTAACGAACTTCAGCCCGAAGACCGATTATCAAGGCTCGCGCGAGAACCTGCATCTGGTCGAGCGCTGGACCCGAACCGGACCCACTACGCTCGAATACGCCGTCACCGCTGAAGACCCAACCGTGTGGACGAAGGCCTGGACCGCCAAGCAGGACTTCATCCTGCAGAGCAACGAGGCAAACCGACTTTACTATGAACCCCGGTGCCATGAAGGAAACTATGGCCACCCGGGCTTGCTGCTCGGCTCGCGTGCCGAGGAGGCGGCCTTTGCGGAAGGGCGGGGTCCACATCCCGCTACCAAAGACAACGCCACCGATTTTGTGGGCGTTGAAGACGATCCGTTCCAGTAATAGACTTGGTTCTAATAACAAACGTCAAAACAGAGGGAGACAAATCATGCGCGACCGCTTGTCACTTTCGATGATTACGGTCGCCATTTCGGCGGCCGTTCTCGGCGCAGTCGTTACGGCGTCCATTACACAGACAACGGGCCAGGGCCAGGTGCAACGGCCCGTCCGCGTTGAGGGCAAGCCGAATTTCAGCGGCATTTGGCAGGCCAACAACGAGGCCAACTGGGATCTGCAGGCACATGCGGCACGTCCCGCGGCCGTCACGCAGCAAGGCGTCTACCCATATGACTATGCGCGCGTGCCGGCTGCTGCAGTTGTGGCGCTTGGCGCCGCAGGCGCGGTGCCCGGATCGCTTGGCGTCGTCCAGGGCGATGGCCAGATCCCTTACAAGCCGGAGGCGCTGGCTAAGAAGAAGGAGAACGCGGACAATTGGATCGACCGTGATCCGGAACTCAAGTGTTATCTGCCGGGCCTGCCGCGAGCGATGTATATGCCGCACCCGTTCCAGATCACGCAGAGCACCAACAAGATCCACTTCGCGTATTCGTTCACGAATACGGCGCGCACGATCCACATGGACAAGGTCGAAGGTCCGCCCGACGATACCTGGATGGGCCATTCGGTCGGTCGCTGGGAGGGCGATACGCTGGTCGTCGACGTGACGAATTTCAACGATCGCGCCTGGTTCGACCGTGCTGGCAATTATCACAGCGACAAGTTGAAGCTGACCGAGCGCTTCACGCAGACGACACCCGACGTCATTCAATACGACGTGACGATCGAGGACCCCGAGGTGTTCGCGCGGCCATGGCGCATCGCGATGCCGATCTACCGCCGCATGGAGCCGAACATGCAGCTTCTTGAATTCCGCTGCAACGAATTCGCCGAAGAATTCATGTACGGCCATCTTCGCAAGGAGCCGTTGGTCAAGCGCTGGGAAGGAGAGACGATGATCATCGACGTCACGCGCAAGGTGCCGCCGGGCGACGCCTTCTATCAGTGGTACAGTCGTTAGAATGAACGGCGCCCGATGTCAGAATTCGAATGGTATCGGGCCGCCGAATGAGTCTGGGAATGCTGAAGATGTGAAGGTCTGATCTGGTTTTGGAACCAACAGGAGATAGATGATGCGAACGAAACTTGCCATAGCAGTAGCCGTTACGGGTCTTGCGATGTCGGGATGGGCGTCTTCCGCGCTGGCGCACCATGCATTCGCGGCCGAGTTCGACTCCAACAAGCCGGTGAACTTCAAGGGAAAGATCACCAAGATGGAATGGGTCAATCCCCATACCTGGCTGCACATCGCGGTCACGAAGGACGATGGGTCGTCGGAAGGCTGGGCGATCGAAGCCGGCACCCCGAACGTGCTTTTCCGGCGCGGCTTCACGCGTGAAACGTTGCCGGTGGGGCTTGAGATCGTGGTCGACGGGTACCAGGCAAAGGACGGAACGCGCCGCGCCAACGGTCGCGATCTTACGTTGCCGGATGGAAAGAAGCTGTTCCTTGGCTCGTCGGGAACGGGCGCGCCCTACGAGTTGCAGCCTGGAAGAAACTGAGGTCACGTGCGCCAGAAAGCTCGTTGGAGGAGTTCGACAGGCGCTCAGTAAACTCAGTTAAAAAGCTATGGGCTTCCGTAACCCGGGTTGAAGCGCTGAAAGCGCGGTCGCGCGCTTTAGTGCTAAACCCGGGAACGGGCTAGGTACGGACGGACCGTTCCCAGGTTTCGTCGTAGCGTCTCACGTAACTCGGTATCCCTTCAACCTCGGCTGCGGTGGTCCGCCGTTGCGTACTTTCTTGGGGGCGGAATGTATCCTATCGATTTTTTTTCATGGCTGTCGGAATTGCCTTGGAGCGTGGATCTCCATGAATCGCAATACGCTTATCCTCTTGTCGAATCGGTGCATGTCTGGACACTGGTCCTGTTCTTTGGCCTGATGATCATGATTGACCTGCGCCTGCTGGGTTGGACCCTGCGCGGCGTACCGGTTTCCGATTTTATTCGCCGCGTGCTGCCCTGGGCGAAGGTGGGATTCGCCATCATGGTGATTACGGGGACACTCTTGGTCTTCGCGATCCCGCTGCGTTCCTATCAGAGTATTTTCTTTCGGGTCAAAATGGTCATGCTCGTCCTGGCCGGCCTGAACGTATGGTATTTTCACTCGCGAGTTTACCCAAGTGTCGCCGCATCCGAAGACAAGGGCGTGACGCCGAAGTCGGCCAGGATCGCTGGCGGCATTTCGCTCGCTCTTTGGATAGGCATCGTATTTTCCGGCCGGATGATCGCCTATAACTGGTTCGACTGCGACCGGCAGCCGCAACCTTGGCTCATCAATTTCCTTACCAGTTGCGACCCCACGGCATCGGTGTACTGATGGACTTCCTCCCGTTCTTCCAGTGGTGCTACGATACATCGTTCGGCCAGACGATACGCGAGTCGACCTGGATATTCCCGTTGATCGAAGCCTTCCATCTCGTCGGCTTCGGTCTGACATTGGGTGCCGTGCTGCTCGTTGATTTGCGCCTCTTGGGCGCAGGCTTGAGCAGACAGCCGCCCGCGCAACTTTCCGACAGCGTTCAGCCCTGGTTGCTTGGCGGAGTGGCCTTGATGCTCGCGTCGGGCATTTCTTTGTTCATGTCCGAATCGATCAAGTGTTACTACAGTCCGGCATTCTGGGTGAAGATGTCATGTTTATTTCTGGCCCTCGTCTTCATGTTCACGTTTCGCCGTCGCGTCGTGCAAACGGGCCTGACGCCCGATCGGGCTGGGATTGGACGCGTGACCGCCGTCGTATCTCTCAGCTTGTGGTTTGGCGTGGCTTGGGGTGGGCGCTGGATCGGGTTCTCGTAATTCGGGATTCGTGAGATGAAGTTGAAACTCCCGCGCCGACAATTTCTCCACCTCGCCGCAGGCGGTGTTGCGGGTGCGGTGGTGTTGCCGGCTGCGTCGCTTGTCGCCAGGGCGCAAACCTATCCGTCGCGGCCGATTACACTGGTCGTGCCGTTTGCGGCCGGCGGCCCGTCGGATGCGGTTGGGCGCATTATGGCCGAGGCCATGCGTGGGCCGCTCGGTCAAACCGTCACTGTTGAAAACGTGGCGGGTGCCGGGGGCAGCCTCGGTGCCGGCCGGGTCGCGCGCGCGACGCCCGATGGCTATACGATCCTGGTCGGCTTGTGGGGCACTCATGTGGTGAACCCCGTTATTTATACATTGCCATATGATACCGCGACGGCATTCGAGCCGATCACGCTGTTGTCGACCACGCCGCACCTCATCGCGGTCAAGAGAGACTTGCCGGCAAACAATCTCGGTGAATTGATCGCCTGGCTCAAAGCCAACCCTGGCAAGGCATCCGTGGGCCACGCGGGTGCCGGCAGCCCGCCGCATGTTGGCGCGGTTCTCTTCCAGAATCTTACCGGCACCAATTTCCAATACGTGCCCTATCGCGGTTCTGGCCCGGCCATGCAGGATTTGGTTGCAGGGCAGATCGACATGGTGATCGATTCTCCGGTCACGATAATTCCGCAAATGCAGGCTGGCAAAATCAAGGCCCTGGCGGTCGCGGAAAAGAGCCGTCTCGCGTCGGCGCCTCAGATCCCGACTGTCGACGAAGCGGGGCTTGCGGGCTTCCACCTGTCCAACTGGTTCGCCCTCTACGCGCCGCAGGGCACCCCCCAGCCGATCGTCAGCCGGCTCAATGCCGCGGCGATTGAGGCTTTGGCCGATGCTGGCGTGCGTACGCGGCTCGCGGAGTTCGGACAGGAAATTTTTCCGCGCGCGCAGCAGACGCCACAGACGCTGAGGGCCCTGCAGCGGTCCGACAGTGAAAAATGGGTACCGCTCATCAGGGCCGCAAATATCAAGGGCGAGTGAGTGCCCGTCGCGGAATAACTGGGTGGGTCGCGTGTCGCGGGCACTGCACCACGACGCCAAGACAGGCGTCGCGCTGCATTGCGCCCGGGGCGCGCATCAGGCGCGGCAATTAGAGTTCGATGTCCAGTTCGATGACGACCGGCACATGGTCCGAAGGCTTTTCCCATGCGCGGACATGACGATCGATCCGGGCGCCGACGAGCCGGTCGGCTGCCTGCGGTGAAAGCAAGAGATGGTCGATCCGTATACCGTCATTCTTGGGCCAGGCGCCGGCTTGATAGTCCCAGAATGTGTATAAGTCGCCCTGGTCAGACCCGGCACGAATGGCTTCCGTAAGCCCAAGGTTGCAAAGCGTGCGAAAGCGCTCGCGCGTCGGCGGCAGAAACAGGGCATCGTTGACCCAAGCCTCCGGGCGCCTGGCGTCGATCGGTGCCGGGATTACGTTGTAGTCGCCCGCCAGCACCAGCGGCTCTTCCAGCGCAAGGCGTGCCTCAGCATAGCGGATGAGACGGTCCATCCATTTGATTTTGTAAGGATATTTTTCAGTGTCCGGCGGGTTTCCGTTGGGTAGATAGATCGAGGCTACGCGCAGCGCACCGGTCTTGGTTGAAACCACCGCTTCGAGGAACCGGGCTTGCTCGTCATCGTCGCCGCCCGGAAGCCGAGGTGTCACTTCGTCCAACGGAACTTTTGAAAGAATGGCCACGCCGTTGAAGCTCTTCTGGCCGTGCACTGCAACATTGTAGCCGGCGCTCTCGATCTCCAGCCGCGGGAAAGCGTCGTAGACGCATTTTGTTTCCTGCAGGCATACGATGTCCGGTTGGCATTCCTTTAACCAAGCCAATAGGTTAGGCATCCTCTGTTTGATGGAATTAACGTTCCACGTGGCAATCTGCATAAATGGGCCCAGAAATCGTGACTGACCTTTAGTATAGCAGGCCAAGCCTTTGGTCTTTATACGCAATGACAGTTGTTGTAGGCAATTTATCCTATATAATTCAAAAACTGGAGATGCATACACATTGCTGTCATGCTATATTTATTAACAAACGTGCAGAAAATGCATGGCTGAATTTTAGGGGCG
>Ga0209488_10001580_pt1 | contig 19420 bp, 22 predicted proteins | sample Rivendell_Oct201_8_FD_188349 | JGI IMG/M metagenome (GOLD analysis project Ga0209488, IMG submission 188349) | Vadose zone soil microbial communities from the Eel River Critical Zone Observatory, Northern California, USA -... | ecosystem: Environmental > Terrestrial > Soil > Vadose zone >...
ATCGGGTGAAAAAATCATGCGGCGATGAGACTTACGAGAAATTCGTCGTCCCATGCGGCAACTTTTCGCTTAAGGCGCAGGCTGTCTTTGCCGGGGGCCAGACCACGGCCTTCAGCGCCGAAGCGGCGCTCACGAAAGTCACCGTGCCTGTCAATGTCGATGCGATAATCTTCTGGTTCGTCCATGACGCACAGAAGGCGGCATTGAACATCACCAATTACCGAGAAGCGATCGATCGGGCGGCGCAGACGTTGCTTCGCGAAATGATCGGATCGTCAATGTTGGCGTCTCTTTTGTCGGAACGCAGCGCTACCGATGAACTGATGCGGATTGAAATTGGCCGTAAAACGTCGGACTGGGGAATTTCCGTAAAATCGGTCGAGATTCGTGACGTCGCAATCCCGGTGGCGCTGCAGGATGCCATGTCGCGGCGAGCCCAGGCAGAACGGGGAAAACAGGCGCGCGTGATGCTTGGATCAGCCGAAGATGCAATCGCGGAAAATTCGTTGAGGCCGCCATGACCTATGCGGACCATCCGGCTGCCGTGCAACTGCATGCCATGAATATCATCTATGAGACGACCAAGGAGCGCGGCGCCACGATCCTGATCCCAACGTCGATGGTCGACAGTTTGAATCCGGTGGTGACCCTCGCATTGGTAGCGCAGCAGTCTCAAACCGATTCAATGATGCGTGGCGACTGATGGACAAAAAGCAAAAAATAAACGTTTGGTATTTCGTAGCCGCGATAGGCCTGTTATTGGCGTTTCAGGCTTGGTACGCCACGTGGCGCACGGTGGAACCTATTCCTTATTCTCAGTTCAGCCGGTTGTTGAAGGAGGGCAAACTCACGGACCTCGAAGTTGGCCCCGATCAGATCGTTGGAAAGTTTAAACAAGCGTTGCCAGATGGCCGCACATCATTCACGACCAATCGAGTTGATCCAGTTCTGGCCGACGAGCTTTCCAAGTCCGATACGACCTATAATGGCGCTGTCGAAAACACCTTCCTGACGACGGTTCTGTCCTGGGTGTTACCGGGTATTTTTTTCTTTGCGATCTGGTCCATTTTCATCCGCCGCGTCGCCAACAAGCAGGGCTTCGGCGGTCTTATGGCCGTGGGAAAATCGAAGGCCAAAGTGTATGTCGAGACCGACACAAAGGTTACGTTCGACGATGTTGCGGGTGTCAATGAGGCCAAGGATGAGCTGAAAGAAGTTGTGGAATTCTTGCGCAATCCGAAGATCTATGGCCGGCTCGGCGCACGCATTCCGAAGGGCATTTTACTGATTGGCCCACCCGGCACTGGGAAGACCTTGCTCGCCCGCGCTGTCGCCGGCGAAGCCGGCGTTCCATTCTTTTCGATTTCCGGATCGGAATTTGTCGAGATGTTCGTGGGTGTCGGCGCCGCACGAGTGCGCGATTTGTTCGCGCAAGCGGCGCAGGCCAAGCCCTGTATTATTTTCATCGATGAACTCGATGCGCTCGGGCGCGCACGTGGTCAGGGCATGATGGGCGGCCACGACGAGAAGGAGCAAACGCTCAATCAACTGCTCACTGAACTTGACGGTTTCGACCCGACCGTAGGAATCGTCCTGCTTGCCTCCACCAACCGGCCCGAGGTGCTCGACCCAGCACTGTTACGCGCCGGGCGTTTCGACCGTCAGGTTCTCGTTGACCGGCCGGATCGACCCGGTCGTATTGCCATCCTCCAGGTCCACGTGAAGCAGATCAAAACTTTGGGCCAAGACGTCGAGCTCACCCATGTGGCTGCGTTGACGCCAGGTTTTACTGGCGCCGACCTCGCAAATCTAGTCAACGAAGCCGCCTTGCTCGCGACTCGGCGCAATGGCGACACCGTGACCATGGCGGACTTCACAAACGCGATCGAAAGAATTGTTGCCGGCCTGGAAAAGAAGAGCCGTCTGCTCAATCCGCATGAGCGCGCAGTAGTCGCAAATCATGAAATGGGCCACGCCCTTGTTGCAGCATCGCTACCAGGGATTGATCCCGTACACAAGGTGTCGATCATCCCGCGCGGAGTCGGCGCACTTGGCTACACAATCCAGCGGCCAACCGAGGACCGGTTCCTACAGACCACCGACGACCTCAAGAACCGCATGGCAGTTCTCATGGGTGGACGCGCCGCCGAACGGCTCATCTTCAATGAAATTTCAACGGGTGCTGCCGACGACCTGGCAAAGATCACAGATATCGCCAGGCGGATGGTGACCCGTTTTGGGATGGGCGAGGCGGTCGGGCAAGTCGTCTATGAAGAGGATCGCCAAGCGTTTCTTGGTGATTTTTACGGCACATCTCATCCCAAAGACTATTCGGAGGCGACGGGGCAATCAATCGACGTTGCCGTGCGCGGGCTCGTCGACGAGGCCTTTGCTCACGCGCTCCAGATACTAGAAGCGCGGCGCAGTGACCTCGACGCTGGCGCCGCTCTGCTTCTCGAACGTGAAATGCTTATAGCCACGGATTTTCCGCCGATGGTCACGGGGATAATCAAGTCGTAAAAGATCGAGGCTTCCTCTAATTATCGCGCACTTTAGATTGCCGAACTAACGATTACGACGCCACGGTGTCGAGAGCTGGCATTTCCCATATTTGTAATACGATCGTCATTGCTGTGATTTCGTATGGCCAAAATATTGATCCGACGCTCCGATCTGTTCGATCGAGGAATTGAAGCGCATACAGACATCCACCGCGAGGGAGCTGTGCAATTGCTCTGCCTCTGGAAAGTGCAGGGATTGAACCGCGTTGATTGTTGACCCAGCCGCGCGTTGGCAACACTGTCGTGGTGCGGTGGACAAGGATACGGTAAGCCGGGTATGGCGCAAGGTGAAGAAGGACTGGGAGACCTGGAATGCCCGCTCGCTGGCCGCAGAGCTGATTGTACGGCTCATTTTCGACGCCACGGTGGTTCGCGTCCGGCTCGACCGCAAAGCAACGTAGATGTCGCTGCTGGTCGTCATGGGAGTGCGCGAGGCCGGCCAGAAAGTGATGCTCGCGATCAAGCGTATGGGCGGAGAAAGCAGTGAGGCCTGGTGCACAGTCCTCGACGATCTCATCAAGCGCGGCCTGCGGCGGCTTGAGTTTGTTCTTGTCGATGGCGCGCCGGGGCTCGACAAGGCGATCGCCGTCGTTTGGGAAGGCGTGCCGGTGCAGCGATGCACGGTTCGCAAGCACAGGAACCTGCTCGCCCATGCGCCAGACCGACTGCGCGAAGAGATCACCAACGATCATAACGACATGATTTACGCGGCCATGCCTAAGGAAATTGTGACGCGCCGCAAGGCGTTCCTGCACAAGTGGCGACGCTTGCCGCCGAGCCCAAGCAAAAGCGCGCGAACCACGAATGCAATCGCGCGCCTGCACGAAGAGTTCAAGCGCCGCATCATAACACGTGCGTTCTACCGTCCATAGAGACAGCTGCAATGTTGTTCTGGGCACTGCTTGCTTCAGGACAGATCAACATGCGCAAGATTGATGGCTGGCAGACGCTCGCAACCAAGCTCATCGATCAGCCAATTGACCTCGCCGCTTGAATCAATAACGCGAGACAAAGGTGCAGACCTAATGTCGGCTTTCTATGTCGAAGGCTATCTCTCGTTCAGTCTGCCGGCCAGGTCCCCGGGCGAACGTGGACCTGACTGCAGTCGCCGACTTCCACGAAGTGGCCGTTATCCTGATGGTTCTGGCATCCAACTTCGCGATCACGTTCTCGCGCCGCGAGCGATAAGTCTTGGCTGGTGGCAACTTCATTCAATGTCCGTGTTGGATCCCGAACAGCCTCTTCGGCGATTTCAGCTCAATGTCCGTATTACCCCGATTGTTGCGACGATAAGGCGACGCGCCGGAATGACGCGATGGGCCAGTTGCAGAATTTCACGGTCGATTTAGCGGGGCCTTTGAATGGCAGATCATCTACTGCAAAATATTCCTAGCTGATCAGCCTGGTGACCCGTACCTAGCCTCGGTCACGGCTCCCTCGCTTGTTGCTCCGGCAAGGTGAACTGAAAGGTCGCGCCTGCATCGACGTTGCGCGCGGCCATCACGCGCCCGCCATGCGCTTCGATGATAGAACGGCAGATCGACAATCCCATGCCCATGCCGGACGGCTTCGTCGTATAGAACGGCTGAAACAGGTGATCGGCGCTGTCCGCGTCGATGCCGACCCCGCTGTCGCGGACCGCGACGATCGCATCGTTAGAATCCTTCGCGGTACTGATCACCACGTTCCGACGGTACTCGTCCACCCCGCTCGTCGCCTCGATGGCGTTGAGGATGAAGTTGAGCACGACCTGCTGCAGCTGGATGCGGTCGCCGAGGACAGGCGGCAGCGCGGGCTCTAGTTCCGTCAGCAGCGTAATGCCGTTTCTCTGCACTTCGCTGCGCGTCAGGGCGACCACCTCCAGAATTACCTGGTTGATGTCGAGCCGCTCCCTCTGGACGGGCGCCTTTTTGACCAGGGCGCGAATCCGCCCGAGGATTTTTCCCGCCCGTTTGCCGTCGTTGACGATCCCGTCGAGCGCCTGCTGAACCTCCTGGAAGTCCGGCGGGCATCGGGCCAGCCAGCGTAGTGCGGCGTCGGCATTGGTGACGACGCCGGCGATCGGCTGGTTGACTTCATGAGCAATCGAGGCCGCGAGCTCCCCGAGCGTCGAGACGCGGTTGACATGCGCGAGGTCGGCCTGCGCGCGGTCGAGCGCCTCTTGCGACCGCTTGCGTTCGGTGATGTCGAAGATGCTGACCAGCACGCTGTCCATGGCGGCGGGCTCGGGGGGGAAGGTGATTGTAAACAACACGTCGAGGCGCTCGCCCCGCAGTGTCTGTAGTACGGTCTCCGCCACGAGTGAGTTTTGTCCCTCCGCCAGGGCGATTAGTTCCCGCGCAAGCACGGCTTCGGTTTCCGGCAGGAACAATCGGTGCAATGAGACCAGGAGTTCCTCCTTGGTCCGGGCACCGAACAATTCGATGGTGGCGTCGTTGACGTCGAGGACCCTCACCAGGGCGATTGCTTCCCGGGTGAAATCCGGGTGCTCGGCGAGATAGCGGCGGAAATCACTCACGCCCTGTGCCCTGAGCGCGTCGATGGCGGCTTTGACCGCGCTAAAATCCTCTTCCCAGATGGACACACCCACGGTCTGGAAGATGTTGCGGTACTTACGTTCGCTGGCGCGCAGCTCCGCGTCGGCCCGTTTGTGTTGGGTGATGTCGTTGTTGGTTTCAAGCGTCGCGAGCGGCCGCCCGCGACAGTCCTTCTGCAGCGACCACCGGCTTGCCACCACGATCGTGGACCCATCGCGCTTGGTGTGGACGAGTTCGCCTTCCCACCGGCCGGTGCTCACCAGTTTAGCCTTAATCACTTCAAGAGGCGCCGGGAATACCGTGTGCAGCAGTTGGTGCGAAATCTTGCCGAGCGCCTGCTCGCTGGTCCACCCGTATCGTTCCTCGGCGCCTCTGTTCCAATAGGTGATGACCTCGTTGAGATCGCGGACGAAAATGGCCTCATGTGCGACGTCGAGCAGGCTCGCGCGCTCCCGCGACGCTATCTCGGAGACTTGGTTGAGCAACACGAGGTACGCGGAGATACCGATCGCAGCCAAGCCGATGACGAGGTTGACGAGCGCGACGGTGGAGCTCTGCCCCTGCAGCGACAATGAATAGCTCGCGACGGCGAGGCCGACGCATCCCAGGGCCACCAACAGCACGCCCCGCCTTAGCAGAAATCTGGCCGCGAGCAGCACAACCGCGACGTAGAGCACCGCCAGAGCGACGTCGAGCGGGGCCACCGTGTCGAGAATAAAGATCGCGGCCGCAATCGTGCCGGTCAGGACGGGAATGACGACTAACCTGGTGTTTAGTCGGATTGGAAGCTCACGGTTCATCTAGGACGCACGCTCGTGGGGGTTGCCGTCGTGGGTTGTGCGACGCGACGTCCGGTCTCTCGTGTTGAACTAACATACCAGATGCGCGCCGGACGGCGGTAGCCGCCGGCATCCTAAAAAAGTGCTTCAGTGCGTGGCAAGCCAGAAGCGTTGGTGGCAATTTTGAAAAATCCGCAGACGGCGCGGTCGCCTAGGTTCCCGCCGGGACCATAGATGGTCCGCTCCCGCGGTCGCTCATCCAAGGCCTCGGGACTTTCGCCTGCTTTTGGTTGGCCGCGGGCCCACCACGCGTTCTTTCATTCAAACGGGAGTCTCGCCTCCTCTGCGGGTTAATCCAGCTTGACGTTGGCTGCTTGCACCACTTTACCCTTCTTGACTTCGCCACGATACAGGACGGGGAGGATGGGCCCCTTAAGCGGGATGGCAGACCAGTTCGTGCAAGCCGTGCCGCGATTTTGAGTTCTTCGCATTTTGACCCGTCGTTCGAGAGCCTCGGAAAACTCAGTCGTGATCAGTTGCATTCTCTCCAATTGGTGCGAATGCGACGAGAAAGTAAAATAGAGCAACATGCGGCCCAGCACCGCAATTTTGAGATAGTTACTCTACGATGGCCCTTGCATAATTGAGCCTCCACCTAATTGCGGAATAGGGCTCTGAGCATTTTCGGACGAGTTCCAAGGCACCTAAATGCGCGCGTTGTATGGCAGGATGGTAAAATGTTAATGCGTCCCATCATTCAAGATGAGGCGGTGTTCACACCGGAGGAAGTCGCGGTTTTAGTTTCGGCATTCGAAATGACCCTGCAAGAAATTGGTTTGGTAAATCGCGAAGACGCGTTGACCCTCATGATCGCAAAACAAATTTTTGCTGTCGCGAGGAGTGGTGAACGCAATCCCCAAAAACTTAGCTCTTATGTCATTGCTGCGCTCAGGCGCAATCGAAGGAAAAAAGTGACATAATGCGGCGGACAAGGGTGCAACCGACTCAACGCCTAAACAGGTCAACGTTCATTGGTGGCCCGGACCCCGCGAAAGTCGCGTTCTCACTAAATACCCTGGAAAATATGTGCAACATGGATGCAACATAAATGAAATAAATACGGCTATATCAATAGTGACTTAGGAATCATAATCCAGAGGTCGCGGTTCAAATCCGGCCGCCGCTGCCTCGCTTTAGCGAGGTTTTTCGTTCCTGGGTGACAAATTGGATAACAGCGGCCGACAGAGGCTTGCCCGTAGGGCCAAGGTATTGATCCGAGGCTCCGATCTGTCCGATCGAGGATATGAACAGCGTTAATTTTAATTGTTGTCGAGTCCTTGATCGCTTGCCCGATCGGCCGGGCAGACGAAGTTCTGCGATACCCACCTGTGCGTTTGCCAGCAATCATAGTCCGTCATTGCGCAGGTTCGACCGCCAATCTAACAGGCATCATCCGAGGTTTGTCTACTAGCTCACGCGGCTTCTTGATGGTAATAACGCAAGAGCCCGCCCAAACGTTCGTGGCATTGCACTAGCCCACCTCGACGCGTTTGCGTGTCACGAGGAAACAACAAGACGTTGGACTTCCCTTGATGACTGCGCACAGCATGGTAATGCGCAACAAATTCGCTCAGCGTCAGCCGTAAGGGGCGTTCACGAATGAGAATGATCTTCGACAAACACCCCTCCTTCGCCGATCTCACCCAGCGCTCAGTCCCGGTTCTCGCTCGCGATCCGAACGATCAGTTGCTCCACCTCGCGCCTGACCCGCAGTCTGCCCGGGCCTTGACGCGCCTGCGAGCTATCGAATTTGCGGGCGACCAGCTTGCGGTACCAGGCCAGAATCGGGTCCGGCCGGGCGACGGTTGCGACCGCGGCGAGAACTTTGCGGCCCAGGCGATGACCAAATCAACGCGGTTCAATTCCTCTGTCGAACAGATCAGAGCGTCGGATCAATATTTTGTCCACGCGAGCACGTTTTCGGAGAATAATTTTTGCGCGCACAGCGTTCCGACCAGACGACGGCCGAGTCTTGCCGATTGGGCCGCGCTGCCACCGGGGGTACGCCAAGCCAGCCAGGACGTCGGATGATCGAAGCAAGGTCGAGACAATCGCGACAAGACGGCCAAAGCGGGCCAAGCCGTTCTCGCGTAAAATGCCGACCAGTGGTGCCGAGACCGACAGCTTCGCCCACCTTCCGGGTTTGAGGCGCGTCCCGCGCGTGAGCAAACGCTCTGCCTCTCGGGAGTAACGCTGGGGTATCCAATGATGACGTTAAGCCGGATGAACGCCTCGATGACTGTGGCGGTCACGGACTTTGTCACGCTGTGTTCTGATATACTGGGAGCGCAAGGGCCAGCATAACGCTCACGGCCGAGGCACTGGCGGAAATTGCGCAGGTCGAGGCCGAGATCGACCGTATCGAGGCACAGACGCTCGAGCGGTTGGCTGCGCCACCACACAACCAGATCCAGCAAATCGAGTTGCTCGGCAAATTGATGCTGTATGACAAGCAACTGTCGGTGAATCGCAATGAAGCTTGTGCTTTCTGTCACATGCCCGAAACGGGCTTCACCGGTCCCGTATCGGAACTGAACCGGACGACCGGGTCCTATCCTGGTTCGGTGCGCACACGATTCAGCGAACGTAAGCCCCAATCGCATGCGTATGCGCCTCTGGCGCCCGTTCTGCACTACAATCCCGGTCAGGGCGATCTCGTCGGCGGCAATTTCTGGGACATGCGTGCGACCGGCCGCCGATTAGGCAACGCGGCAGCCGAGCAGGCGCGGGGCCGCCGACCAATCCCGTGGAAATGGGCCTGCCCGATATTGCCTGTGCAGTCTACCGCGCGTCGCAGCGGCCGTATCGCACCCTGTTCGAAACAGTTTGGGGCCAACAGGCCTTCGCGATTGCGTGGCCGAATGACATTGAGCAGGTCTGTGCCCGGCCGGGACCGCCACCCGCCAATGATTCGATGCCGGTTCATCTTGATCCTCTGGATCGCGGCAGGGCCGTCGCGACGTTCGATCAGATGGCGCAGTCGATCGCCGGCTATGAGGCGTCGGCCGAGGTGACGACCTTCACCTCGAAATTCGACGCGGTGCTCGCGGGCAAGGCGCAACTCAGTCCGCAGGAACAGGCGGGCTACGACCTGTTCCGCGGCAAGGCGCAATGCAACGCCTGTCACCGCGACGGCGGGCCTGGCGAGGATCCACTGTTCACCGATTTCACCGCCAGCAATATCGGGACCCCCGCCAATCCGCGGCTGCCTTACTATGTTGAGCAGCGACCGGACGCGCTGGGCTATGTCGCCAATCCGGCAGGATCGTCGTTCGTCGACGGCGGCGTTGGCAACTTCCTCACCGAGGGCCATCTGCTCAGCCAGCCCTCCGCGGTCGATTCGCGATGACTCACGCTGGCGCCGGACAACCAAGCGCGCTTTCGGGTGCCGACGCTGCGCAAGGTGGACAGGCGGCCTTCTCCAACCTTTGTGAAAGCCTATGGACACAACGGATACTTCACCAGCCTCAAGTCCATTGTGCATTTCTACAACACGCGGGATGTGTTGCCCCGCTGCCGGCCCGATGACCCCGGCGAAGGTACGACGTGCTGGCCCGCGCCGGAGTCGACCGTCAACATGAACACCAAACGAATTGGGCGGCTGGGTCTCTCGGACGCAGAGGAGGATGCGCTCGTGAGTTTCATGCAGACGCTGACGGACGGCTTCATGCCCCTGGATCAGCGGTAAGAGGCCTCGCGTCAGGTGTTCCACGCATTGCCGGTCCATATTGCGAGAAGCGTATAGCCGTCCGGGGCTGGCCTCGCGACTGCTTTAGTCGCGATATTGCTTCCCGCGCCTGGCCGATCCGCCGAAAAGCTAGAACCGCGCGCCGCGGCAATCCTGTCGGCGCCTTGCGGCTTGCGAGTTATCGGAACGTCGCACTCGGCCGAAATGCCGCATTTATGCGCCAACGGCGGCAATATCGGACAAGCCATCGCATGGCACGTTCATAACTCATGAAAGTCGACCGGAAGCTCGCATTCGGGCAGCCGATCGACAGCGGTCCTTGAGATCGTGGCGGATGCTGGGTGCATCCTCGAAGGAGGTCGTCATGTTGCGTAAGGCCATGGTTGTTCTTGCAGTTACCCTTGTTCTCGGTGGTTCCGCGCTTTCCAGCAGCGCATTTGCCCGCAGCGGCGGTTATGGTGGCGGCGGCCTCGGAGGACGTAGTTTCCGCGGCGATCAATTTGCCCACGCCTTCGGGGATGGTCGTACCGTCGGTGAAGGCTATGGCGGTTTCAGTGGCCGAGTCAGCCGCTTGCGTGGCAGTTTCCAAAGGTACCGGCGCGACGACGTGTGGGGGCACTGGGGGGCCTATTACGGGCCCATGATTTCCATCCCATGATTTGAACAGCACTGTTCACGACGATGACGTGTTGCGGTGGCGGACCTGGCTAGGATGGGGCGACGGCTCCGAGCCCAAGGTTAGGTATTCGCCGTGGATACGCGGGGCCCTTACTCTTGCGCAATCCTCTTGGCACGATCGCGAAGTCCCAACATTTCGGGATTACGAAGGCTCTCGGGGGAATTGCGGAAAAGATGTGCTCGCGTCGAGCGCTTCGGGTTATGGCCCATTGTCCCCGTTGGCCCGCAGAGACCTCGTAAGGTCAAAAAAACTCAAACGGTCGAGACGGCAGTCATTTATCCACGGTTTGCATAGCGATGCTGGAGAAGTCCCGGTACTTTTTTTGGGCGATCATGACGCCATTCGGGATGGTCGGCGCAAGGGTACCCGTTATCCTAAAATCGGTTTTTAGGGTTATAGATTGGGCGCGCATCCTGGCCTACGTCACGGGGACGGTGGACCAAGAACTGCTGGCGCGAAACGAATATCTGGCCGCCGAAAACCGCATCCTGAAGGCCCAGTTGAAAGTCCGCGCGGGCCAGGGCGTCGCGATGCAGTGCGCCCGGGACACACATTATCTGTAGTGGCGAATTCCTGACGGGCCGGCAGTGCGCTCGCGTTTTTGCATTTTGAAATTCAAGTTATTTGGTGAGCGCAGCCTTGCTTTTCTCCATAACCTCTGGGCCGCGCTCACTCTTCTTCCTTTCGCCGCATCGCCTCGCGCTCGTGCAGATAATCGTCCGTCGTGCGAACCGGCTGACGCGGCGGCGCATGGGGATCGAACTGCTGCTCCGTAATGGCGATCACGCGGCAGTCCTCGCACATTTTGAGCGCCTCAAGGCGTTCGGGCGCGCCCTGGAACATCCAATGTTTGTCCGCGAGCTTGGCAATAATTCGCTCGATCGTGCTCTTGACGCCGAACGGTTTGCCGCAACGGATGCAGCAGAACGGCTCCTCCTCCTTGAGAATGCGCGACGGCGCCATCGCGGCGCGGAAATCAATTTGCGGCTTGAGCGTGATGACCTTTTCCGGACACGTCGCCCGGCACAGTCCACATTGCACGCAGGCGTCTTCGGCAAAACGCAACGTCGGTCGTTCCGGATCGTCACCGAGAGCCCCGGTCGGGCAGGCCGACACGCAGGACAGGCAGAGCGTGCAGCCTGCCACATCGATTTCGATCGACCCGAACGGGGTGCCCGCCGGCAGGGCCACGACGTCGACGGGCGAGGGGGCCGCGCCATGGAGTTCACGCAATGCAAGGCGCAACACGTCGCGTTTTGATCCGACCGCCGAGAAGCTTGCCGGCCGTGGTGCCGATAGAGCAGGGGTGATGGATCGCAGCGCTGTACCGAGTTGATCAGGATCGTCAGTTTCGATCGTCGCGACGCGGCCGGCACCAAAGCCGAGGCCCTGCAGGATGGGCTCCGCGAGTGCGAGCGTCTTGACGAGGCCTGCAACGTCATGGCGCGGTTTTGCGCGCAGCAGCAAGCGAAGGCCCGCCGCCCCGTAGGCAAAGGCCGCCGCGAAGGTTTCGAGCCCTACCTGAGTAACTTCGTTGACCGCGACGGGCAGCACATGGGCCGGTAGTCCGTCGCCAAAGCGCGCAAGCGCGTCGATCAAGGGCGTGCCATGGGCATCGTCGTGAATGAGAACGACTGGATTTGTTCCGCCAGCGTCACGATAAGCTATCAGGAGCGCTCGCAGCCGCTGCATCAGAATGTCGGCGGGCGGCAGCGCGTAGGATGCGGCCCCCGTCGGGCAAACCGCAGCGCACTGTCCGCAACCTGCGCAAACGAAGGCATCGATCGCCACGTGATCTCCCGCAGGCGCAATGGCGCCCGTTGGGCAAAGATCAAGACAGCGATTGCAGCCGACGATTTTCGAACGTGAATGGGCGCAGATGTCTTGCGTGAAAGTGATGTAACGCGGCTTGTCAAAGGTGCCGACGAGATCACGGGCTTTGAGGACGGCGGTGAGCATGGCCGCCGAGTCGGCCGGGTCGGCGCGCAAATAGCCGTCGCGGAGATCGGACGTGGTAAACAACGGCGCGCCGCCTGAGATGTCGAGCAGGATGTCGCATCGCGATATGGCGCCGCTCTTCGCAGGGCCGAAGATGAGCGCGTCGCGCGATGACGGCATCGGCTGGGCGAATTCGTCGACCGTCATCTCGAAGGCGCCGACATGGCCCTTGGCGGCGCGGATCAATCCCTTTACCACTGGGAACTCGGTGACGCGGGGCGGCACAACAGCTGCTGGCGGACGGATCAAGACCGTGACGTCGAGGTGGTCCTTGAGCAGCAGTGCGGCATTGATCGCGTGCTCGTCCCGGCCATAGATGAGGAGTGTTCCTTCGCTGGTGAGGCTCAAATAGGGAATTTCGGGTGCGGGCACTGCCGCCATTGCGAGCAGAGCCGCCATCTTGGGGGCGGCCTGTGAGGCGTCCAGTGACCAGCCGGCGGTCTCGCGAATGTTGACGTAGCGAATGTTGGCGTTGTCCCCGACGATTTCCGCAGCGATCTCCTCGAAGACCGGCACTTCCTGTGTGCAGCCGACGGTCAGAGGCGCGTCTGCGGCGACCGCGTCACGGAACTTGGCGAGTTCCGCCCGGCAGAGCTGGTCAGCCGTCGAAACCTCGCTGCCACGGCATCCCCGACGTGCCGACTCGGCATCGAGCGGCATCGAGCCTTCACACGAGCAGATCAAGATGTTGCGGCCGCTGTCAGCCATGCGACCTCCAGTTCGGATAGTGTATAAGGATTCCTTCGCCAACACGAGTCCAGCGCGTGGTCACGCTTGATCTACCTCCGCCATTTCGGCTTGTGACGCTTCGCGAAGTAGGTGATGCCTTTTCGCATGCGACGGACGTGGCCGTGCAGGAGGGCGCCGGCACGCTCGTGCACGTGGGTCGCTTCGACCTTGCGGAATTCGCCCTTGTGCTCGAGCCTGACGAGCCACTGCGCGTTGCACGACGCGCCTTTTACGCAGGAATGGTAGCGCTGGCGGATGCGCTCGCCGCGCATGCGCCGCCGCAGAAGCCGATCACTTTCGATTGGCCGGACGCGATCCGCATCGATGGCGGACTCATTGGCGGCGGACGTCTGGGCGGGCCGGGTGGCGTTGCGGAGGACGAAGTGCCGCCATGGATTGTCTTTGGTGCCATGGTCCGCACGGTTGCAATGGGACAGGACGAGCCGGGATTGCGGCTATCAGGCTCAGCGCTCGATCAGGAGGGTTTCGGGGATGTCGATTCGGGACGCCTGGTCGAAAGTTTTGCGCGCCATTTCATGCGCCTGGTCGATGTTTGGCACGAGCGGGGCTTCGGCGTGATTGCGCGGGACTATTTGGCGCGGTTGCCGCCCGACAAGGACGTGCGCCGCGACATCGATGAGAATGGTGATCTCCTTAAGCGCGCCATGAAGGGAAACTTGGTCTCGTCCGGCATTGAGCACCTCTCCCTCACCGACGCGCTTGTAACCGTGTCGTGGTTCGATCGCGCGACCCGCGGCCCGCGGTTGTAAGGCGCTCCGAGCAACCCGCTATTGCGGTGATATTGGTAGCCGGGCATGATCGCATGGCATGCTCTTGGCGGAGACAAGCGGCAGGGTGACGTCATGAGGAAACCGGCGTCCGATTTCTGGCTCTCCTGCGGCCACCACCTCCTGGATCGCGAGGAAAGCGGCGGACTTGTCGTTACGGACGAATTCATCAAGGCCTATCTGGCGCGTCCGGAATTAAGTCCGCCGCCGGAGGCTTGCGTCGTCGAACGCACCATTCATGCGGCGTTCCTGATGAACCCGCGCCGGCCGTTCCAGCCCTCCGAAATTGCCGCGATCGCAGACCCCGATGCACGCGAGAACTGGGCCTTTATGGTGGCGCTGCGCGATCTGCTGATGGGCCACAAGACCCTCGAAGGCGCATATTTGCATCTCGTGCGCCACGGCGCTGGCGCCATGCCGTCGTTGATTCTCAACCAGTTCGTTCATGTGATCCTGCGCAATGTGCTTGATGGCTGCGAGGATGCCTTCATGCTGCGTGCGGCGGAAATATTTTTCCGCACGCAGCGCCTGACGACCCATGAAGGCTCGCTGATTGCCGCCGACGAAGAGACGGTCGCGGGGGCCCATGCGAAATCCGCCTCGCCGCTGGTGTCGATGCTGGGGCTGCCTGCCGGCGCTGCCATCGACATCCTCGGCGACGACAATACCGCCGAATATTGGGAGCGCAGCGATCGTTTCGATATGGCGATCGACTTGACGGCTGGGCGTCGCGGGCTTGTGGCGCTTGGTCACGTGCTCGGTCGTTGGATCGAGCATTTACTCGCCATAAAAGTCGAGATCGAGCCGCTTACCGAGGCGCAAAATGTCGATCTCACCTGGTATGTCGGACTTGACGCGCAAGGAACCCAAATCGGCAATGCGCTGTGGAGGGGCGAGGATCTCGACGAGGCGACGCGTTCGCGCATCGTCGGCCTTTACGGTTTGACATTCCCCGATGCAGCGGAGGTCTTGGATGAAGCCAAAAACGGCCCCATCTATCTCTTGCTGGCGATGGAACCGGATGGGCTGCTGCGCATGAAGCCGCAAAATCTCCTGACCGGTTTGCCAATCAGACGACCGGAGACGGTATCATGAATCAGGCAGTGCCGCTCAAGCGCATTGCGGTCGGCGTCGTGGTCGAGCGGCGCAAATCAACGAGCAGTTGGGTCGATTTTGTCTGGCAGCCGGTTGGCGTGTTGCCGGGCCAGCCCGATGCGGCGCCTTGGACTGTTCTCTCAACCAACAGCGATCGCACGACCTACTACGCGGGAGCGGCGGAGATTGCGCTCTATCGCACCGAAACCGCGCAATATCGCGATAACCTTGCCTCAGGGGTGCCGTCCTTGTGGGTCGCACTGCGGCCAACAGGATCGGATCCTGCGTTTGAGATTCTGGCCGTGACCGCAGACCCCGCTGAAGGTGAATCGTTCACCCAAACCGGCGATGATCTCGTCGAGGCGGTTGCGATGCCGGTGGCGGTGCGCGATGTGCTGGAGGCCTTTGTGGCGGAACATCACGTCGAGCGGCCTTTCGGGAAGCGCCTGCGTGATCGTGCCAATCCGGATGCCCTGGCGCGGCGTCCGCGAATTTCAAAGGATCGGAACGAATGACCGAGCCGGAGAAATTCCTGACGCGTTGGTCGCGCCGCAAACGGCAAGGCGCGGATGACGATGTCGACATGTCTGCGACGCCATCGATGTCGGAAACTTCGGCACCTCCAAATGAGTCTGCTCCTGTCGCGGAAAAGGACTCGGGCGAGCCGGGGGTCGATCTCGCGTCGCTGCCACCGATCGAATCGATCACGGCGCAAACCGACATCCGAGCGTTTTTGGCGCCCGGGGTGCCGCGCGAACTGGCGGCGGCTGCATTGCGGAGGGCCTGGTCGGTCGATCCCGCCATTCGCGATTTCGTCGGGCTCGCCGACTATGCCTGGGACTTCCACGCGCCGGGTTCGATGCCGGGTTTCGGACCGTTGGAAATGACGGACGACCTTCGGCAAGTTGTTGCGCGAATTCTTGGCGACTCGCCGGCGGAAACCGACGCTGCCAGAAGCCGCAACGCCGTGCCATCAGACCAAAGCGAACCAGACCAAAGTGCATCAGACCAAAGCGCTTCCGACCGAAGTGTAATCCTTTCCATGCGGGCTGTGCCGGATCAAGCTCTCGCCCCGTCTGTTGAGTTGCCCAGCGATAAAGTCGTCGCGGAAAACGATTCCCTGCGCGAAAGTGACAATGTGTCACACAGTATGGTCGAAATCGATGTGGCGCAGCGGAAAGCTGACGGATTCGAGGTAATCAAGACCGTTACACGCCGCACCCACGGGCGGGCGCTACCACAGTGACAGGTGTCGAATCGATCGGTCAGGAGCCCGGATGGGACTCCCCGATTAATCGTGGCTCGCATTGCACCAAGGGCGCGGCCGTTCGCGAATTTGGGTGATGCTAGTTGGCTGATGCCGTCAAATCCGGGCACCGCTCGTCGTAAAGGCGACGGCGGAGTCCTTTTGTATCGCATCTAAAACGATTGCGCCACCGGTCGCGATCACGATGGCGGCGAGGCATGCGAAGAAGAAGACTCTCATGGCGATGGCTCCATGCCTGTTAGCTTCCTATCGGATATAGGAACAGGACGATTCGAGATCAAGCAATAACAAGCGGGCCATTTGCGGCAAAATCGAAACAAAGCCGGCAATATCCGACGAGCGAGTCCGGTTGCGTTACCTCACAAGCGCAGGACTCGTTTTCGCGCGCAGCACGAAACTGTGTGGGATATATTTATGAGAAACCCTGCCATGCTCGCCGCCCTTTGGCGCTGCGAGCTGTCCGGATGCCGCGTTCGTTCAGCATCTTCGAGAACATGAAAAACCCGCCAGCGTGTGGCGGGGATAAAGAGGCTCGGATGTCACCGGGCCTCGTGTCTCATTCAGTCCAAGGATTGGTGTTCAGGTTTGCTTGCCCGCGATGCAATCTTTAATCCAATTGCTGCGGTCGATGCGGTGAATGCCCACTTCTTTTGGTCTGCCTTACGGGTACATTCGGCCTTTTTCGCTGCGTAGACGCTTCCTGTTCTTGTGGCTGCAGAGGCCTGCGGTACGACGGACACGACCGCGAAGCTGGCGAGCATGGCCGCGACTAAGGTCGGCATCATATTCTTCATTGCAGTCTTCTCCTCTGTGTGAACAAATATTCAGCTCAGCGGTGAATTGCCGCCTGCGCGCCACCAACGATTGGTTAAGTGAGTTGTTCCACCTTGTGTGCATTAAGATTAACTAATACAAATAAAAACCTGCCAAAAGTGCACCGGCAATGGAAAACGCGGCGTTTCGGAATTCGGACAGAATGCAGCGCGAGCCGAGACGATGCGTGTCCTATTCGACAGGTTTCTCTGACGCTCTCCACCACGCCGGCGCGTTGGTCGCGCATGTGCGATGTATGGACGCCACGGAACGGGGCGACAACCTTTTGCAACTCCACAACCTCAGCTGCAGAACGCGGCGAGTCTTTCCGCTGCCGGAGGGAGACCGTCCGTCCCCGGTGGTCAGTCTTCATGGCAGAAAATGGCGATGCTGTTGAAAAAGTCGTCGCGGACAAAGCTGTAGAATGCGAATACGCAACAATCGAATCGGGACGAACGGATTTTTGAATCAAGGTTGCGCGTTGACGCCTGATCTTGAATCAATCTTGCGCGCTCGGATGAGAAAAATCGTTTTTCAATGGCATCGACCATCGTGGACATGGTGGTGGCGGGATATCTCAGTGCGAGATATATGGGATATCGACGCGACTGCCAGCTCATTCAAGCTTGACGTTTGCCGCCTTGATGATTGATTCCCAGCGGGCAATCTCGCTCTTCACCAGCGCGGCGAGCAGCGGCTGGCCGCGCCGCGCCTTGTCTGGAACGTCGCAGCCGATCTCCGCCAGCCGCCTGCGCACGTTCTCGTCATCGAGGGCCCTGTTGAGCGCGTCGGTGAGCCGGTCAAGGATCGGCTGCGGTGTTCCCTTAGGCGCAAACAAGGCCCACCAGGGCATGGCCTGGAATTCCGGCAATCCGGCTTCCTTCGCGGTCGGGACATTCGGCACGACCGGGCTGCGCTGCGGGCTTCCGATCGCGTAGGCTTTGATTGTCCCAGCTTGGACCTGCGAACCGACCTCCGGGATCGCGTTGCACATGTAATCGACTTGGCCGCCGATCATCGCGTTGGCGGCTGGTCCGCTGCCGTTGAAGGGGACCATGGTGGGCTTCACGCCCAGAAGCGCATTGAGCATGATACAGAAGCTGAATGTGTTCGACCCGACGCCAGCATGCGCCATGTTGAGCTTCTCGGCATTCGTTTTCACATAGTTCACGAATTCCTTGAGGTCCTTCGGTGGAAAGTCCTTCCTCGCCACGATCAGCAACGCCTGTTCGATGACGAGGCCAATCGGCGCGAAGTCGACATCCGGCTTGTAGGCGAGGTTGGGATAGAACCTAACCGAGGCCGCGTGGGTGCCTGTGTGGCCAATCTGGATGGTGTAGCCATCCGGATTTGCGCGCATGGTGCGGACCGAGCCAACGGTGCCGCCGGCCCCGGGAACGTTCTCGATGATAAGCTGCTGGCCGAGCATGCGCGACATGTGCTCGCCGACGATGCGGGCGATGACGTCGGTCGATCCACCGGCCGCGGCCGGCGCGATCATGGTGATCGTACGCGCTGGATAGGTTTGCGCCCAAACAATGTGTGGTAAAGCCATTCCAAATGTAAGAACTGCCAATGTCAGCGTCAGGATTCGTCTGCCGTTCATGGTCCGCTCCAGCGCTGGAGTTTCCGAGGCACAATCCGCGACCGAAACTAGCTCCCCATCTCATAAAGCAGTAATAGTATTATTCGATGTGCCAATAGCACAGGTGGCCCCGGTTGTTTGAACAGATTCCCCGCGTCGATAAGTGGAGCGTCTGCCGGGGTTAGGCTGCTGCTACGGGGAGGAGCAGCGGGTTCAAGTAGGCACGATCTGGCGTCATGCCGTCAAGGCGTCGTCCGTTATAAAAGTTGAGATAACGGCCGATCGAAGCGCGGGCCTCGCTGACGCTGTCGTAGGCTCGCAGGTACACTTCTTCGTACTTGACGCAGCGCCACACTGCGAGATAATGCCCGCAAGGAGGCTGCACTATCGGGTTTCGCTCGTGCTCGTCATTACGCTGCCGCTTTCGGCCGCCCGCTGCGCGCGTGTGGAAGCGACCGCGATGCGGCGGAAGCTGATCTGCAGAGCACGCCAAGGGCGCTGCTAACCTTTGTATATAGCCCGAGGGTGGCCATTGGCGTGAACGCGGAGTCCGCCAAATGAACTTGTCACTCGGAGCGGGCGGGGCTGGCAGCTTCACGGTGTTGTGGGAGGATGGTGAGCGCGTCCTCTGCCGAGGATGGCATGATGAGGGTGACGGCGACCGTACCGCCATCTTGGCCGTGTTTTCCGCCTCAGAGCACCCCACGCCGGGCCTCGTTGATCGGCTGGCTCACGAATACGGACTGAAGGATGAACTGGACGGTCGGTCAGCGGTTCGGCCACTGGCGCTTGTGCGCGAACACGGGCGAACCATGCTGCTGCTTGAGGACCCCGGGGGCGA
>Ga0209488_10001581_pt1 | contig 19417 bp, 15 predicted proteins | sample Rivendell_Oct201_8_FD_188349 | JGI IMG/M metagenome (GOLD analysis project Ga0209488, IMG submission 188349) | Vadose zone soil microbial communities from the Eel River Critical Zone Observatory, Northern California, USA -... | ecosystem: Environmental > Terrestrial > Soil > Vadose zone >...
GGACCTTACGGACTTTTCCGCCGAGTGGGTCGAGCCCATCTCCACCGATTATCGGGGCTGGAAAATTTACGAACTTCCACCGAACGTCCAGGGCATGGCCGCTCTGGAAATGCTCAACATAATGGAGACTTTTGCGCCCGATAAGGACGGCCCGAAAGGCGTGGTGGAACTGCACAAAAAAATTGAGGCAATGAAACTTGCTTATGCCGACCTTTATCGCTATAACGCCGATCAGCGGTTTGCCGCAGTGCCGGTGACTGCGTTACTGGACAAGGGGTACGCGAAAGAGCGCGCCGCGAAAATCAATCCCGATAAAGCCAATTGCAATCCCGGCCCCGGTCATCCTGCTACAAGTGATACCACCTATCTTGCTGCGGTTGATAAAGACGGAAACATCGCCTCTTTAATTCAAAGCAATTACTCAGGTTTTGGCTCCGGAGTGGTGGTGAATGGTATGGGCTTCGCGCTGCAGAACCGTGGCGCTTTGTTTTCGCTGGATCCTTCCCACCCCAACGCACTTCAGCCGCGCAAACGTCCTTTCCACACTATTATTCCGGCCTTCATGGAGCGCGGCGACGTGCATATCGGGTTTGGCATTATGGGCGGGGCCAACCAACCGCTGGCGCATGCGCAATTCGTTTCTAACCTTGTTGACTACGGAATGAATATTCAGGGCGCACTGGAAGCGCCGCGCTTCACAGTGACCAGCGGTGAAGTTACTTGCGATATTTTGATCGAATCGCGCATTTCGCCTGACGTTATCCAGGCTTTGCGGCGGAAAGGCCACAACTTGATTGTCCGCGCTGAGTACACCGCGCTCATGGGACGCGGGCAGACGGTGATGCACAATTCCAAGACAGGGATGAACTGGGCGGCTTCTGATCCGCGCGCCGACGGCTCGGCCGAACCCGAACCCATCGCGTTGGGTAAATGAAATCAATTTCCTAGACGTGTTCTTCGGCTGAAGAAATCATTGGCAGCAGCAGCACCGGCGCTTTCATAAACTCAAACCGATTGATGGCTTGGACAGCGCGCTGCACGGTGGTTTCCAGCGTCGGCTCCAGCGTGATCACGAAGGAGAGTCGATCTTTCGGCATGTTCGGTTCCTGAATCACGGAGTCAATATTGATGCCCTCCCGCGCAATGGTTTCAGCAGTGCGCGCAAGAATGCCCGGCTGGTCGTTCACGGTAAGGCGCAGGAACCAACTCACCGGATTGGGCCGGGGCAGCGGACGCAACGGTTCGGCGCGATGGAAACCCTCCAGCAGGCTGCTCTCGGTCTGCCCACGCGCAATCTGACGCGCAATCTGGAGCACGTCTGAAAGCACCGCTGTTCCGGTGGCACTGCCGCCGGCGCCGCGTCCGTACAGCATCTGCGTGCCTACGCTTTCACCGGCAATAAAAATAGCGTTGTTTGCGCCTGCGGCCTTAGCCAGCATCGAATCGCGTGGCTCCAGCCAAGGCTGCACCGCAATGTGCACGCCACCGGCCGCTCGCTCCGCGGACGCCACCAGACGGATGGTCGAGTTCAACCGGTGCGCGTAATGGAAATCAGTGGAAGTGATGTTGCGAATGCCGGTGACCGGGATTTCCGAAGCCCGGATGGCATGGCCAAAAGCGATGCGGGCAAGGATTGCGATCTTGTCGCGAGCATCCAGCCCGTCAATATCCAGACTGGAATCAGCTTCTGCGTAGCCGGCTGCCTGCGCCTGTTCCAGGGCATGAGCAAACTCAATACCGTGCAACTCCATTTGCGTAAGAATGTAATTGCATGTGCCATTTACAATTCCGTAAACAGCCTGAATGCGGTCTGCCGCCAGCGCTTCAGAAATTGCGCGGATTACAGGCACGCCGCCGGCGACGGTAGCTTCAATTCCCAGCGGAAGGTTCTTTTCCTGTGCGAGGGCAAAAATCTCGTCGCCATGCAAAGCGATGAGGGCTTTGTTTGCCGTGACCACGGCCTTACCGTTTTCGAGGCTGGTGCGCACGACATCACGCGCAACCGACGTTCCTCCGATCGCTTCCACCACAATGTCAACGTCGTCAGCGGTGGCAACTTGCCGCCAGTCAGACACTACCGTGATTCCATTTACACCCAGTTCTGAAATTTGCGGCCTCTTGCGGCAGATTCGCGTTACCACTATAGAAATTCCGCCAGTCCTCTGGCTGATTTCTTCCGCGTGGCTGAAGAGAATCTCAGCCGTCGCACGACCCACGGTGCCGTAGCCAATGATGCCGACCCGGACCTGCTCAGCATTGCGTCGGGATGATTTCTGTTTTTCTACTGCGTCTTCAATGCCGGGCATAGATTTGCTCCAGAGTCCTGATCACCGCGTCACCATCTGCTTCCATGGGGCCCAGCAGATTTTGTCCCGGCAACTGCTTCATGTAGTCGACGTCCTTCAACATGTGCCCGGTAAGGACCAGGACGACGGTGTCCGTGGGCTTTACGAATCCTGCGGCTGCCAGCTTTTTAAGTCCCGCCAAAGTCGCCGCTGATGCAGGTTCGCAGCCGATTCCCTCCGCGCCCAGCTCCGCCTTGGCCTGCGCGATCTCTTTCTCGCTGACCTCTTCGCACGTGCCACCAGTGTTCTTGAGCACGGTCACGGCTTTTCTCCAGGAAGCAGGATTGCCAATCCGGATGGCGGTCGCTCTGGTCTCAGGTGTCACGCGAATTAATTCTGTGCCGCCATTCTCGCGCATGGTGCGTACGAGCGGATTGGCGCCCGCCGCCTGCATGATGGAAATCTTTGGCAGCGACTCGATCAGGCCAAGATCGCGGAGTTCCATAAATCCCTTGCCCAGGGCCGAGCTGTTGCCCAGGTTTCCGCCGGGCACAATCACGTGCTGAGGGACTTGCCAATCCAGTTGCTCCATCAACTCGAACGCCACCGTCTTCTGTCCTTCCAACCGATATGGATTGAGTGAATTCAGCAGATACGCGGAGAACTTGCGCACCACTTCGTGAAGAACTTTAAGGCAGCCATCAAAGTCCGTGCGTAGCTGCAAAACATTGGCTCCGTATTCAAGAGCCTGCGCCAGCTTGCCTGCGGCCACCTGTCCGGCAGGCAACAGAACAATGCTTTTCATCTCCGCGCGTGCGGCATAAGCGGCCACTGAGGCGGAAGTATTCCCAGTGGAGGCGCAGCACACCCAGGAAAAACCTTCCGCTTTTGCCATGGTGATTGCTGCGGAAATTCCTGTGTCCTTGAATGATCCCGTGGGATTCATGCCCTGATGTTTCACCAGAAGGTTCGGCAGTCGAAGTTCGCGAGCAACTTTATTCAGAGGCACCAGGGGTGTGTTGCCCTCGCACATCGTAACCATATTGTGGCGATCCACTTGTGGCAACAGTTCGCGGAAGCGCCATACGCCGCTGGCATTTTCCGGCAGGGAAGACCCTCGTCGCTCGCGCCAGATTTCTTTCAGGCGTAGCGCGAATCCCGGCGGTGCGGATGCCCATTCCGGGTAAACCACCTCCAGCAGTTCCGAGCACTGCGTACAGTGAAACATTCGATCAGCGGTTTCCTGCACCTTACCGCAATGGACACAGCGAAGCACATGCGCTGCGACCTGCGGCTTCACTGGCACTGTGCTCATTGTGCCCCCGTCGCAACTGGAGCGTTTGGGCGAAGGCAAACAGGTATATTGGCTCCCGCCGGACAAAACTCATCGTGGATAGCGCGGACTACTTCCTCGCCGTGCGAAGCAGCCACAGCAAAGCAGATGCTCAGCTCGCTGGCGCCTTGCGCCACGGCAATCACGCTGACATCACAGCGCGCCACTGCCGAAAAAACTCGGCCCAGGATGCCGCAGGTGCCTTTCATCGACTCGCCCAGGACGGCAACCACAGCAATTTCATTATTGACCTCCGCCGGACGGAGCACACCCTGTGCAAGCTCAATGCGAAAAATCGACTGGACCAACTGTAGGACTCGCGCCGCATCATCTTTGCGCAGAACTAAGCCCAGCGCATGCTCAGGCGACGACTGCGTCGCGAACAGAACTTCAATCTGCTCCTGCCCCAGGCGGAGAAAGAGCCTTCCCCAAAGCTCCACGGGATGAATATCACGCCGGGTGAAAAGCGAGATGAGCGTGGCGTCTTTTACTGAAGTCACGGACTTCACCGGTGAGTTGGCAGGGCGCGCATCATGAGTGATCTTGGTTCCGGCAACTTCAGGGCGGAAGGAGTTCTTGATCCAGACCGGGAAGCCGGCTTCCGCAGCCGGATATGCTGCCTTGGGATGGATTACTTTGGCGCCGTAATATGCCAGTTCGATGGCCTCTTCAAAGCTTATTTCCGGCAGCGTAGCAGCATCGGGACAGATGCGCGGATCGGCAGTGAGCACGCCATCCACGTCGGTCCAGATCCAGACTTCATCTGCGCCAGCGGCTGCACCGATGATGGTGGCGGAATAATCGGAACCTCCGCGGCCCAGCGTAGTGGACTTACCTTGCGAGTTCGCACCGCTATAGCCGGCGACCACGGGCACAATGCCGCGCTCCAGAAGCGGAAGTAATGACTGCTTACATTTTTCGCGGGTCGCTTCAATGTCCGGCGCCGCATTGCCGAAATTGCTGTCCGTAACGATGACATTGTCAGCGCGCACAAACTCGGCATGACTTCCCAGTTGCTGGAGATAGCCGGCCAGTGCCCAGGCGGAGATGCGTTCTCCCAGGGCGACCAGCGAATCCGCAGTTTGCGCAGAAATATCCGACCGTAATGCGGAAAGCGCGTGGCAGGCGTTCTGCAACTGCGCGATCACTTCAGCAATGTAATCATTCGCGGCCGGCTGGTGCTGTTGTTCGAACAGGCTTCCAATCAGTTCACGGTGCACGCTCTCAAATTTCTGCAAATGTGCCTGGGTGGCAGCGGAGTCGCCGTGCCGTGCCGCATCGATGGTTTTGAAAATTAGATCGGTCACGCCCGCCATGGCGGAAACGACCACCACAATCCGGTCATGCTTTGCTGCTTCAGCCACGATGGCAGCGCACTGCCGGAATCTCTCCGCGTTCCCCACAGAGGTACCGCCAAATTTCATTACGATTAAACGCTTCCCGGACATTACGATTTCTCCAGCTTCTGCAACACTGCACCGATTCTTTCCATGAGAGGTACAAGTTCGCGTGTAACCCCGGCGCCGTTGTTGTCAGCCGAGGTGAACATTGCCTCCGTCTGCTCGCCCTCATGGGCAAAGATTCTCTGTAGCTCCTCGGCCACTCGCATCTCGTCGCCCGTGGTAAACGCAATCACTGACGAACCTGACCCGCTGATCGCCACCCCCAACAAGCCCGGAAGACGCAGGGCCAGGCACCTTTCCATTCCGGGAACCAGTTGCTGCCGGTATGGCTGATGCAGCTTGTCATGGAACAGTTCCGGGAACAGATCGAAGTTTCCTGAGAAGCAGGTAGCGGCAAGAAGAGAAGTCCGCTGCAAAGTATGCAGCACGTCAGCGCGGTCATATGTTTTGGGTAATACCTCTCGCGCCTGATGCGTGGGGACCGTGATCGAGGGAGTTACTACCACCAGGCGGATGCTCTCGGGAAAACTGGTCTTTGCCACCACCACCTGCTCCACATTGTTGGACAGCGCCAGTACCAGACCGCCATAGTAAGCGGCGGCTGCATTGTCGATGTGGCCTTCAATCTCTTCCGCCCATCGCAATAGCAACTCCGGAGCTACCTCTTTTCCGCTGTACCTGGCGCCGAGAAGCAGTCCGGCGATAACCGCAGCCGCGCTGCTGCCTAGTCCTACACTAATGGGAATATCACTTTGCACCAGCACGTGGCCCTTTGGCGGCGGCACATCGAGACGCTCCGCGGCCAAGCGAAGGGCGTGCAGTACCAGGTTCGAACTTTTCATGGGAAAGCGTTCCGGAGTCTTGCCCTGATATTCCAGGCTCAATTCCGTGGATTGAGAAGGGACGAAGAGCGCTCGTAGATAAATTCTTAGCGCGAGCCCGCCGCAATCAAAGGCGCACCCCAGGTTGGCAGACGTGGCCGGCACAATTACGCGCCATCCATACCCCGCGTTTTCTGAATTTGATCGATTCATGGTTTCCCTGGTGCCCCAAAAAGCAAAAAACCCACTCGTTTCGGCGAGTGGGTCAGGAACTTATGATTGCTGGTTCGTTATGCTGACGGCTCGCCTGATTTTCGCATGGATGTGCTTGTTGTTGTCAAACACATGGCCATGGCGAAGATGTTGCGGCGAACCTGCATGAATGGCAATATAGCCCGGATTTATAGCAGAGTCAAGAATCTTAAGTAATGGTCAGGCCAGCGGTTGCCCATACTGCTACGGCGATTAGTGCGCTTGGCGGAGTCCAAATCAAGCCAGCCCAGGCGACGAGCGAAAGGCGAAAATCAAGTGACGCAGTTTGGTTTGCCATCCTTACTGGCGCAACAAGACAACACCAAAAGCACTGCCTGGCACATTGGGAGGTGTAATCGAGGTACTGGGCGCGCCCGTTGTGATATCGAAGATATCCAGCTTTCTTCCCTGGACTGCATACAGGACATTGCGGCCGGGAACAGCGACCAGCGCGGTAACATCAAAACTCGCGCGCGTTGCCGGCACCAGAACCGTTGTTGCCGTGTGGGCGACGGTGTCAAAGATGCTCAGGCAACCTGGCCGAAGGTTCTGAGCATTGGTCGCACCCGGGGTGCAATTGCGTGAACCAATGTAAAGCAGGTTATTGGAGGTAAGCGCCATGTCCTGATGATTCCCGTCGGCAATGTTTACGGCGGTGCCTGCTGTGGTGAAAGTGGTGGTGTTAAAGACCTGCACTACGCCAGCGTTCAGACCGACAGCAGGCGAACCTGCGGAATAAATGAGGTTGCCATTGAGCAGGCCCACGGTGGCTCCAGCCATGGGTGGTCCAGCGTCAATGCCGGGGCCGCCAAAGCTGGGCGGAAGGAAAAACACGGCGGCCACATTGGCTGCCGCTCCGCCACACTCGCTGCCGCAGCTCAAAACATAGAAATGGTCATCATCGAACGTAGGCCCCGGCCCGAATACTCCGATCGTAGGGTGGTCCAGTCCGGCATTGCCTAGAACAAAATTGCCGCGTTGCGTGGAAATCACTGAAAAATTGATCGCGAGAGAGTTGTTGAACGCCAGCAAAGTGATTCCTTGCAGGCCCATGCTCAGGCGCTGTACGCCAGGCACGCTTACAGTCGAAGTCACCAACCCTGTGGCCGTGCTCACGCTCTGGACCGTACCGTTGCTCTCTGCCACCCACGCAGTCTTGCCATCGGGTGTGATGGCAACGTCAACAGGTAAGGCCCCCAGGGAAACATTGCCGACGATTGCCGTTGTTGCATTGTCAAATAGCGCGATCGATGCTGTCGTGCTGTTCTGAATCACTGTCATCCCACCCGCGCTGACCATCTTCCCGGGCTTCGCCGTAGGAATTGTGCGGATGACCTGGTCAGTCCTGGCGTCCACAAGGATTACCTGGCCGGACTGATTATCTGAAATGAGGAGCTGCGATGCTGTGGGAGGAGGGGGATTCTGGCTGCTGCTTCCGCCGCAACCCAAGAAGAACGCAGTTATCAAGAGAGCGAGAAGCATTCGCCTGCGGCTTGCCATAGTCTTTTCTCTTACCTGTTAGTTTAATTTCGCATCGGGACAGGTTAAGTATAAGGGAACTCGTATGGCTGTAAAACAATTGCATTTAGATACGAAGGACGAAGTGAAACGCTGGCGGGGTGCAGAAAAAGAAATGAATCAGTCCGATTCCAGCGTTCATCTCAACCCATATGCAGGATGTCTGCGAATGGTAAATCGAGAGTTGTCTCCAAATCGAACTGGGCAGGTCTGGCATAGGTTAAGCTTGACACCTGAGCTTACGTACGTGTACTTTCTTCCTATGACGGTTATTCGACAGAGCATGTGTATGTGTTGTCGCAAGGTGACCACCGTGTCTCTGGCCGGAGAAACTGCTACCTAATTCGCATTTAAATTTAGGAAACAGGCCCATCGCCAGAGGCGATGGGCTTTTTGCTTTTTGGGACCGTTTTTTGCAAACGCTTTGCAAGTAAAGACTGCGGGAGAATATGAGCACAGAAACGACCACGCCCGTCAAGGAAACGAAGGCCCAGCGGGCGGAGCGCCTCAAACTCGCGAAGAACCCCTGGGAGTGCTTTGAAGAGATCCGGCAGTTTGCGCGTCAGGGCTTGACGGCCGTTCCAGACGCCTGGATCAAGACCTATTTCCGCTGGTGGGGTGTTTACACGCAGGGTGATGGCGGCGGCGCGATCGGCGGTATTGGAGGCGAAGGCCGCGCCACTCCCTATTTCATGCTTCGCATCCGTTTGTCCAATGGCTTTGTCAACGCGACCCAGTTGCGTGCTATTGCCGGGCTCACGGAAAGGTACGCCGGAGGCATTGCCGATATTACCGTGCGGCAGAATATCCAACTGCATTGGATCACAATCAAAGATCTTCCGGACGTGCTGCAAACACTTTTTGACTGCGGTCTGACCTCTATGGCGACCTGCGGCGATGTCACGCGAAACGTAACGGGCTGCCCGCTGGCAGGATTGGACGCGCATGAACTTTGCGACGCGTCGCCGCTGGTCGACGAAGTGACGCAGTTGTTGGTCGACAATCCCGATTTCTATAACCTGCCGCGCAAGTTCAAGATCAGCATCAGCGGCTGCCAGGATTGGTGCTCCTATCCTGAGATCAATGATCTGGCCTTCACGCCGGCCGTCCGTGAGAAGGCAGGGAAGAGAGAAGTCGGATTCTCTATACGCGTTGGGGGAGGACTTTCCACAGAGCCGCATCTGGCGGTGCGGCTCAACGCATTCGTACGCTGGGAGCAAGTCATCCCGGTAAGCAAGGCCGTGAGTGAACTGTTTCGCGATGCCGACGGGCTGCGGGAAAATCGCGAGCGTGCCCGGCTGAAGTATTTATTTCTCCAACATGGCTGGACGGCCGAATCATTTTTGCAGGAAGTGGAGCGCAAACTGGGATACAAATTGGACTCAGGGGTTCTCGAGCAGGCGCCCGACGATGTATTCCGCGACCATGTTGGCGTCCATCGGCAAAAACAGCCGGGTCTTTACTACTTAGGCGCGGCAGTGCTGCGCGGACGCATCAATCCGCAGCAACTGCGGGTGGCAGCCGATCTGGCCGAGCGTTACGGAAACGGCGAGCTTCGTACGACTAACACGCAGAACCTGGTGATTGTGAACGTGCCGCGCGCAAGCACCTCGGCTGTAACTCTTGGACTGGAGACGGCCGGACTGCACGTTACGGCTTCTCCATTCTGGCGCGGCGCTGTGGCATGCACCGGCAGCGAGTTCTGCAAACTAGCTATTACAGAAACCAAGGCCTTCACCCGGTGGCTGGTGGAAGAATTGGAGGAGCGTGTTCCTGAGTTTGATCAGCAATTGAAACTCAACGTCACGGGCTGTCCGAATAGTTGCGGCCAGCACCGTATTGCCGATATCGGTTTGGAAGGTAAAAAGCTCAAGATCGGTGGCCGCATCCAGGATGCCTACTATTTCTGTCTCGGCGGCGCCGTGGGCGAGCACGCGGGCTTTGGCCGCCCCGTGGGTTATCGTTGCGCGGCGAGCGAGGTGCCCGATGCCATCGAGCGCCTGTTGCGCAGCTATCTTGAGGAGCGCCATGGTGTAGAGAATCTACGGCAGTTTTTCGCGCGGCACTCGGAAACATCACTTCGGGGTTTTCTTGCCGGGCAGGACCTGCCTCCCGTATTGCGCGATCCATCACCCGGCAGAGTACCGCATGGAGTGGAAGGATAGCCATGTCCCTTTATCCAATTTTTCTGAAGCTTGAAGGGCACAAGGTGCTGATCGTGGGCGGCGGCCTGATTGCCGAGCAAAAGATAGAAGCCGTGCTGCGCTCGGCGACCGACGTTACCGTGATTTCGCCGCAGATCACGCTGCACATCCGTCTGTGGGCGCATCAGGGTCGGATCAAATACCAAGGCGTTGAATTTAAGCCGGGCATGACACACGGCTACTTCCTGGTGATTTCCTGCACTGATTCGGAAGAGACGAACCGCGCCGTTTATAAAGAAGCCCGCGAGTTCGGCGCACTGGCAAACGCGGTGGATGATCCTGGATACTGCGATTTCTACGCTCCAGCGGTTGTCAGCCGTGGGGAGTTCCAGATTGCCATCTCGACCGGCGGAAATAGTCCCGCACTGAGCCAGCAAGTGCGCAAAGAGCTGGAAGAAGATTTTGGGCCGGAATATGAAACATGGACGGAATGGCTGGGACGCATGCGCGATGTGATGCGCAAGGTCCTGCCGCGCACGGAGCGTCGCAAAGAGTTGTTGATGTTGCTGGCCTTGTGCAAGCCAGGAAAATTTTCAAACCAATCAATCCCCGGAGGTAACCATGGACCACTTGAGAAAGTCAGAGCTGGAAACGAAACTCAGGCATGCATTGAAAGAGCATCAGCATGAAGGGCTGAACATGATCGGCAATGCTGACCAGTTGTTGCACCGCCTGGTTGAAGCGGTGGAAGAGTGGAGCGAGGGCGGTTTCATCAGCCGGCAGAAAAGCGCGTAATTATGTCCGGAAAAATCTACATTGTAGGCGCCGGTCCCGGCGCTGTCGATCTGTTGACCCTGCGCGCCGTTTCACTGCTGCGCACCGCCCAAGTAGTGCTGCATGATGATCTGGTGCCGCAGGAGATACTGGATCTCTGCCCAACTCAAGCGCAGATCGTTAATGTGGGCAAGCGTTGCGGACAACGCGGCCGCAGCCAGGAACAAATCAACGCGCTCATGGTGTGGCATGCCCGGGAGACGCAAAGCCAGACCATCGTGCGGCTCAAGTCGGGTGACCCGGCGGTCTTTGGCAGGCTGGGTGAAGAATTGGACGCGCTGCGTCGAGCAGGAGTTGAGTTTGAAATTGTTCCGGGCATCACGGCCGCCAGCGCAGCCGCGGCTTCCGCCAAAATCACGCTTACCGATCGGCGCGCGGCTTCGGCTCTGGTGGTAGTCACGGCGCACAACATTCGTGGGGAAAAGCTGAACCGGACCATGTTCGAACCGGCGCGTTCCACCTATGCGCTCTATATGCCGGGCCCGGATTACTCCAGAACGGTAGAAGGGCTTGTGGAATCGGGACAGGATCCAGCAACTCCCTGTGCCGTGGTTTCGAATGCCGGACGTGCGACTGAAGAAGTGCGGTATCTCACTCTTCGTGAATTGGCATCGGCAAAGGGAATTCCGGCACCTGCGATGCTGATTGTGGGGGAGGTGGCAGCCCAGCATCTACCACGGAGGCACGGAGACACAGAGAAGCTCTTTACTGAAATGGTGAGCGAAGCTTTTTCTGAAATCTCGAGCATAGCGAGAGATCCATCTAGTCATGACGATATACAGGTTCGCTAGCGCACTAATCCCAGCCCCCTACCGTTGCCAGCAACACCTCTTCCTGAATACAAGGGCTCCCTCGCTCCGCTCGGGATGGAAACCCTACCCACCCGCAATCGACGGCACCAGCGTTACCTCATCACCCTGCTTGAACTTGTAGTCCTTGCCTAGAAAGCGAATGTCCTCGTCGTTCACGTATATGTTCAGAAAGCGGCGGACGTTGCCTTGTTCGTCGCGCAGGTGAGGCTTGAGATCAGGGAAGCGGCCGCCCAGCGAGTCCAGAAGAGTGGTGAGATCGGAGCCTTCACACTTGTAGTGGTCCAGACCCTCAGTATGGCGACGAAAAGCGCTGGGAATGGAAACTTTCACGCTCATTTAGGCAGCTCCTTTGCCGGCGGCGCGCGCTCCGGTGAACTGGGTTTCAAGAAACTGTTCGAATGCAACCAGCTTGGGCGGTATCGGTTCAACCGTGTCAAACTTGCCCGTAAAAGCGTCCGTGGTTTTCAGGCCGTTGCCGGTGATACAGAGGACAGTCGTCTCATCCGGCCGAATACGCCCTTGCGCATAGAGTTTGCGCGCCGCAGCCACGGTGACGCCGCCGGCGGTTTCGGTGAAGACGCCTTCGTTTTCGGCCAGAAGAGTCATGGCTTCGACGATCTCCGGATCGGTAGCGTCTTCCGCCCAGCCGCCGCTACCCAGAATCGTCTTTGCGGCATAGAAACCGTCGGCAGGATTGCCGATGGCCAGAGATCGCGCGATCGTCTGGGGTTTTTGCGGCTCAATCTCATTGCGTCCGGCCTTTACGGCGGCGCTGATCGGGCTGCAGCCGGTGGCTTGCGCGCCGAAGAACTTTACCTGCTTCTCTTCGACGAATCCAAGGTCGATCAACTCTTTGAAGGCTTTGTATATCTTCGTGATCAGTGATCCGCCGGCCATTGGGACCACGATGTTATCTGGCAGGCGCCAGCCCAGTTGCTCCGCGATTTCATAGCCTACGGTTTTTGAGCCTTCTGCGTAGTAAGGACGGAGGTTCACATTGACGAAGCCCCAGCGATGCTTGTCCGCAATCTGCGAGCAGAGGCGGTTCACGTGATCGTAATTGCCGTCAATGCGGACGATCTGCGCGCCGTAGACCTGTGTGCCCAGCACTTTGGCGGGCTCAAGATCGGCGGGAATGAAGATACAGGCTTTAAACCCGGCACGCGCGGCCTGCGCGGCAACGGCATTGGCCAGGTTGCCGGTAGAAGAACAACTCACCACGTCGAAGCCAAAGTTGCGGGCCTGAGTAAGCGCCACTGCCACCACGCGGTCTTTAAAGCTGAGAGTAGGAAAGCATACAGCATCGTTTTTCAGGTATAAAGACCGGCTACGCACGCTCTCACCCAGCTTGGCTGCCTTCAGCAAAGGAGTGAATCCAGCAGGCGTTGAAGCGTCATAGGTTTCAGGCAGCGGTAGCAGTTCTTTATAGCGCCAGAGATTGGTGGCCCGGCGGCCGATCTCGTCTTTGCTGATCTCTTTGCGGATGCGGTCCCAGTCATAGGCCACTTCCAGCGGAGCAAAGCAGTTCTGGCAGAAAGAAATCGGCTGGTTGCCCCAGCGAGTCTGGCATTCGCGACATCGTAATTCATAACGCAGGTTCGTGCTCATAATTCTTTCTCCTGTGGAGCTTGCCCGCGTGTAGCCGCGGACAATGTTTGCTCAAAACTAAAAAACCCGCTGCCCTGAGGCAGCGGGTTCATAATTGCTGAATAAAACTTGCTATGAACCTTTCTGCCTCGGCGTGGACACACACATAGCCATCACGCGACAGCACATGGCCATGTTGGAAACAGAAAGTAACATCAGGAAGCAGTTTACATCATTGGCGCTTGGTGGGCAATATCGGCTGTTTGAACACCCTCGTTTTCGCTAGGTTTCGTACTGGCGAAAGGGATCCCTCGCTATACTTCGGGATTTCAAAATCAACTGGTCATCAACTCCCTTGCCCTGATCGTGGTTTTGATCACGGCGTTCATCAGGGTCACGCGCAAGCCGCCTTTTTCCAGTTCCATCAGCCCTTCGATGGTGCAGCCTGCCGGCGTCGTGACGGCGTCTTTCAGTAGCGCCGGATGATGTCCGGTTTCAAGAGCCAGTTGGGCTGAGCCATACAGCGTTTGCGCGGCCAGAGTTGTGGCCATTTCACGCGGCAATCCGACTTTTACTCCGGCTTCGGCCAGCGATTCAAGGATTACAAACACGAACGCCGGGCCGCTGGCGGAAAGCGCAGTAATGGCGTCCATGTGTTTTTCATCGACGATCAGGGCGCGACCCACGCTTTCAAACAGATGTTTGGCGGTTTCCACATGTTGGGGAGTTGCCGCAGGGCCGCCGCAGACAGCCGTCATCGCGGCGCCCACCATGGCCGGCGTGTTGGGCATCGCCCGCACGACAGGAATGTCTTTGCCCAGCTTTTGCTGAATAAAACTTGTCGTCGTCGAGGCGGCAATGGAAATCACCAGCGTGCTTGGGGCGAGCGCTGGCGCGATCTCTTCCAGCAACTGGCCCAGCACCTGGGGCTTCACGCACAGCAGAACAATCTCCGCTCCGGCGACGGCGGCCCGATTGTCCGTGCCCACGGGAACGCCGCTAAGTTCGCGAGACAGCTCCTGGCTGCGGTCGCCATGCTGCACGGTGGCAATGGCCTCTTCCGGCGTGACCAGCTTCCGCTCGAGAAAAGACTCCAGCAGGATGGTTCCCATTTTCCCGCAGCCGAGCACCGCTATTTTTTTGTGCGGCTGCAAGTTAGCTCTAGCGCTGCGGCGGCCCTGAGTTGGCTTGGTGGATGAACTCATAGTTCGCAATCATACAAGCAGAGAATCCAGGCCGCCAGATAACTAATGACATCAAATCCTGATTATTCGTAGCGTAATGCCACCAGCGGATCGACCTGAGTGGCCCGGCGCGCCGGGATGTAACAGGCGGCGAGAGCGACCAGCGTCAGCAAAAATGCCACCGCTGCCAGCGTGATGGGATCACCTGCTTTGACGCCATAGAGCAAGCTGGAGAGAAAGCGCATTACTCCCAAAGCTATGCCTATTCCGATCGCTGCTCCAACGATAACGAGCGCCACTGCTTTGGCCAGCACCAGTCGAACCACGTCATGCGACTGCGCTCCCACGGCCATGCGAATGCCAATCTCGCGCGTACGCCGAGTCACCTCATAGGAAAGCAGCCCGTAGAGTCCCAGGCAGGCCAGCACCAGGGCCAAAAGGCCGAAGAAAGTGGAAAGTTGCGCTGTTATGCGTTCACTCGACAGTTGCCTGTCCATGGTCTGTGTCTGGGTAGAAATGCGGAAAAGCGCAAGGTCTTCACTTTCGCGGCTCACGATGTTCCTGACCGCAGGTACGATCGCCGTCGGATCGGTGGCCGTGCGTAGCTCAAAGAAAGCATCGCTTCCAGTGTTCGGCACGTAGAACGTTGGTTGAACTTCGCGGCGCAGGTTGTTGTATTTGGCATCGGCTACTACGCCCACGATCTGGAAGCCGGTACTTTTCGGTTCGCCGGGATCTCCAGGTTCCGCTTCGGCGAATCTCTCGCCCAGCGGATTGGAATTGGGAAAATAGCTGCGCACAAATGCCTGGTTCACAATCGCGGGAGTGGGCGCCAATCCCGGTTTATCTCCTGAATTTGCCGCTGCCGCCGCAAAGTCAGAGGAAGTGAAATCATGGCCAGAGTGCAGCGGAATCCGCAACGTGGCGAAGAAGTTGAACCCAATGGGCAACACATCGGCGTCAACCTGATCCTTGGAATCTGGCGAAGTTCCTGGTTTGTGAAAGCTCTCGGTACTCAGGGCTCCGCTGAGTAACGGCAGCCAGGAGTAGGTTGCCGAAGCGACTCCGGGAAGGGCAGAGAATTTTTCCTGTAAATCGCGGTAAAGATTATCGATTTGCGGGCCCTTGTAACCCGCCAGGCGTGGGTCCACGTTGAACAAGAGCACGTTCTGTGTCTCGAAGCCGGGATTGAGGTGCTTGAGATTGGTGAGGGTTCGTACCAGCAGGCCGGCTGTAACCAGAACAACGATTGCCAGCGCCATCTGCACGGCAACCAGTGCGCCACCAAGGGTGAATCGGCGGGACCGCGAACGAGACCCGCCGTTAAGGCCGCCGTCGCCTGATTTAAGCGACGATGTCAGGCCGATGTCTGAACCACGAAGTGCGGGAGCAAGACCGAATACCACGCCAGTCAGGATGGAAACACCTGCAGTGAACGACAGCACACGCCAATCAAGCTGTGGACCAAATCCCGGAGGGTTTAAACTGCCGGCAGCAACCAACGTCATCAGCAAGCGTGCGCCCCACACGGCCAGCAAGAGTCCGAGCGTGCCACCCATCATCGAGAGCAGCAGGCTCTCCGTGAGCAGCTGCCGGACAAGACGGATGCGACTCGCTCCCAACGCCAGACGAACCGCGATCTCCCTTTGTCGTGCGGCGGACCGGGCCAACAGCAGGCCGGACACGTTGGCGCAAGCAATCAGAAGTACCAGGCCCACACACATCATCATTACGTAGAAGGGTTGCAGAGCTTTTGTTTGCGAGTTGGCGAATTCCCGTGCCGCTGAAGCCAGCTTTATCGCCGGTTCGTGCTCGGCCTTGAAGATCGGTTTTGCTCCCTTGACCGTTTCATTGTGGAAGATGAGGCTCGCCGCAGCCTGCGCCTGCGCGACCGGGACCCCCGCCTTGACTCGGCCGATGATGACCAGGTTCCAGTGATCCATTTGCTCGTCTTTGGCGCTCCAATGTGGGATGAGACTGGTGCGGGACGTCAAGGGAACCCAGACGTCGTATTTGTTAGCCAGCGTCAGCGCGTCAAAAGCAGGCTCGGTCACGCCAACGACAGTGTAGGAGACTCCATTCAAGCGTATTACCTTGCCTAGCACCGAAGGCGAACCACCGAAGGCGCTTTGCCAGAATTCGTAATTCAGCACTACCACCGCTGGGGCCTCGGGCTCGTCATCGGCTTCAGCCAAAAGCCTTCCCACATGAGCGTGAATGCCGAGCGTCGGAAAGTAATCGCCGGAGATGAACTGTCCTCGGACAATCCGCGCCGGCCCGTTACCGCCCAGGTCGAGCATTTGGCGAGGGGTAAACGCGGCCACGTGCGAAAAAACGCCCGTTTGGGCATGAACATCCTTAAAAAAAGGCAGCGACAAGGAGCAGCCAGTGCCTTTATCCATGTTGCTCCGGCAATCGCCTCCGCTTCTGTATTCATGGGTTTCCGGGCGATGGTGTGCCTGCCACCGAAGGACCACCAGGCCTTGTGGATCTGGGATCGGCAAGGAGCGAAAAGCGACGGCATCAATCAGGCTGAAGATTGCCGTATTTGCGCCGATTCCCAGTGCCAGAGTCACGACCGAGATGATGGTAAAAGCGGGCGATTTGCGCAGCATGCGCCAGCCATAGCGCAAGTCTTGAACCAGCGCTTCAATGAACCGTCCTCGGTGTACCTCGCGCAAAGACTCCCTGGTTTGCGCGACGCCACCGAAGGCGATCAGCGCCTGTCGGCGGGCCTCATGGGCGGACATGCCTGCGGCCATATTCTTCTCGACTTCCTTTTCCAGATGGAAGCGGAGTTCTTCATCGCTGTCCTGGCTTCCGGGGCGTGTAAAAACTTTGCGTAGTTTTCGCAGGATCATGAGGATTCCTCAGCTTTGCTGCAATACCAGTGCAATGGCAGCGGAGAGCCGCTCCCATTCGCCCAGTTCCTTCTCCAATTGGTTATGCCCGGTGCGGGTAAGAGAATAAAACTTTGCCCGGCGGTTATTATCGGAGGTACTCCACTCGGAACCTATCCAGCCGCGTTGCTCCAGACGGTGGAGCGCCGGGTAGAGCGAACCCTGACCCACCTGCAACACGTCCTGTGAAATCTGCTGGATGCGCTGGGCAATCCCCCAACCATGCATTGGTTCCAGGACCAGCGTCTTCAGGATCAGCAAGTCCAAGGTTCCTTGCAGCAGCTCAATCTGATTTCCCATCAAATACTCCCCTCGAATGTCGACAATAGTGTAGACGCAGATCCCTGTCGAATGTCAACAAGAGAGCTCGTAGGGTGACATTTTTTTGGCGATTTGGTTGGCGATTGTCGCGGCACTATGTCAAAAGATCGAGAGTTGCACACTCTTTGGTGCAAAACACTGTGAAAAGCTGACTAAAAATGGTGCATGAGTGATGCAATTCCATTCTGGATCATCTAACATAGTGCCCCTTCGTCTGCACAAGATTTGCAGTTTTCTTAAGTTCGTCCTGGCCGGATGACTGGTGAAGCCGCCACTTCCCAGGAGAGTCCGCGATGTTGAAAATCAGCAAGGCTGACTACGATTTGATTCGCTGGGAAGCTAAACGCAGCTATCCGCACGAGTGCTGTGGCATTCTTCTTGGCAATGTGGTGGAAGGGCACCGTCTGGTGACCATGACCCTGACCTGTGAAAACATGCGGGTTGATTCCCCGGCGGATCGGTACAGCATCAATCCAGGACAGGTGATTGCCGCCTTGAAATTGGCACGGAGCCGGGGAGAGAGCATTATCGGCTTCTATCACTCTCATCCCGAACACTCGCCCAACTATTCTTCCACGGACCTGGCTGAAGCCCACTGGTTTGATTGCTCTTACGTGATTACGAGCGTTGAGCAGGGATTCCCCACGTCGACGGCTTCGTTTGTGTTGCTAGGGTCTGAGGACAAGAAGAGCTTTCAGGGAGAAAGCATAGAGATTGTAGCCAACCAGCCCTCGCTGCAATACGCCACGTAACATATAATAGGTCGATGGTTCTCCGCGTATCCTTGCCGCAGCGTCGAATGCCTGAAATGGCCCGATGTTTCATGCGGGCTTCCCGCCGCTAATTTCTCAAAAAAATCCGTTGCGACACTCATTAGAGTATTGTTTTTAAAGGAAAGGAATTTCCCATGGCGACAACAATTGCCCACCACGAGCCACCCGCTTTGAGCAATGAAGAAGTCCTCCGCTACTCACGGCACCTGATCATGCCGGAAGTGGGGATGGAAGGCCAGCAGAAGCTCAAGGCTGCGCGCGTGCTTTGTATTGGAACAGGCGGGCTGGGATCCCCACTGGCGCTGTATCTTTCCGCTGCCGGTGTGGGGACGCTCGGGCTGGTCGATTTCGACGTTGTCGATTTCACCAACCTGCAGCGCCAGGTGATTCATTTCACCAGTGATGTTGGCCGTCCGAAGCTGGAATCAGCCCGAGAGAAGATTGCGGCCATCAATCCTTACGTCGACGTGAAGACCTTTGACACCCGGCTGACCAGTCAGAACGCGCTGGAAATCTTTTCCGACTTTGACATCATCGTAGACGGTACAGACAATTTTCCGACACGCTTTCTGGTGAATGATGCCTGCGTGTTTACCGGCAAGCCGAACGTTTACGGATCGATTTTCCGCTTTGAAGGCCAGGCCAGCGTTTTTGCCACCAAGGACGGGCCGTGCTATCGCTGCCTGTATCCTGAGCCACCGCCGCCGGGCCTGGTTCCTTCCTGCGCGGAAGGCGGCGTACTTGGCATTCTTCCCGGACTGGTGGGCCTGATACAGGCGACGGAAGCCATCAAACTGATCCTGGGGGCGGGCCAATCACTCATCGGGCGGCTGTTACTGGTTGACGCCATGGGTATGAAGTTTCGCGAACTTAAGCTGCGCAAAAATCCTGATTGCGTGGTTTGCGGAACCCATCCCACTGTGACTAAACTCATTGATTACGAAGAGTTCTGCGGACTGCGAGGACAAGAGAAACCAGTGAGCAACGGCGTGCCTGAAATCAGCGTGGAAGAATTAAAGCAGCGTCTTGACGCGAAAGAGGACTTTGTCCTGCTTGACGTACGTGAGCCGCATGAGTACAAGATCTGCAACCTCAACGGCGTTCTGATTCCGTTGAATGATCTTCCTAGACGCGTACACGAACTCGATCCCAGCAAGGAAATGGTTGTTCATTGCCGCTCCGGCGTCCGCAGTGCTAAGGCCATCGGCTTTTTGCAGCATGCCGGGTTTACCAAAGCCAAGAACCTGGCC
>Ga0209488_10001582_pt1 | contig 19392 bp, 16 predicted proteins | sample Rivendell_Oct201_8_FD_188349 | JGI IMG/M metagenome (GOLD analysis project Ga0209488, IMG submission 188349) | Vadose zone soil microbial communities from the Eel River Critical Zone Observatory, Northern California, USA -... | ecosystem: Environmental > Terrestrial > Soil > Vadose zone >...
GCTGGGTCGGTCTCGGCGTCATTGCCGACAACGTCATCAATATTGGCCGCGCCATGGAAAAAAAGTCACGCACGTAGCCCAACCACAAAAAATGCCACCGCAAAAGACCGCCAGTCACCCCGGCGGTCTTTGCTATGTCGAACCCTACTGACCCTCGCTCCCGAAAACATCAATTTTGCGCCGGGAAGTAGCTAGACTCCACCGGCCGACCGGATCCGCGGAGAGACGGGCGGGCACAAGACCCGCCCCTACGAAATTGCAAACCCTGCAATCTCTTCAAAAGCCATGATGGGTTTCGCAACAAAAAGCGCGTCACAAGACGCGCTTTTCATTTGCTCTACCTACTCATCCGCGATCGTATTCCGCAGCACGCCGATCCCGGAAACCTCCACCTCCAGCACGTCACCCGCCTTCATCCAGACCGGCGGCGTGCGCTTGGCGCCGATGCCGTCGGGCGTGCCGGTCGCGATGATGTCGCCAGGCGTAAGCGGGGTGAACATCGAGCAGAACTCGATGATGACCGGGATTGTGTGGATCAGCATGTCGGTGCCGGAGCGCTGCATCTCCTGGCCGTTGAGCCGGGTCACCAAAGTCAATTTGGTGGGATCGGGAATTTCGTCAGCGGTCACCATCCACGGACCGAGCGGGCCTGAGCCAATGAAGTTCTTTGCTGATGCAAGCGAGTACTTCGTAAAGTCACGCACGGTCGCATCGTTGAAGCAAGTGTAGCCCGCGATATGCTCAAGCGCATTGGCGGCCTTGATATGGCGGCCGCCCTTGCCGATGACCAGTGCCAATTCGCCTTCGAAATCGAAGTTCGTCGATACTTTGGGACGGATCATGTCGCCGCCGTGCGGCACCAGCGTGTTGACGAAACGCAGGAAGATATTCGGCAGTTTTGGCGCTTCGGTGCCGTGTTCGGCGGCATGGGATTTGTAGTTGATGCCGACGCACATGATCTTTTCAGGGTTCGGGATCGTCGGCAAATACGTGAGACCCGCGAGCGGATGATCCGCCTTCGCGCCTTGCGACAGTTTGCGCATTTCGTCGATTGCGCCGCCCGCGATGGCATCACGCAGCGTCGCAAAGCGGCCGCCGAGCCGTTCGTTCATGGTGACGACACCGTCAACCAGCACGACCCCGAAGGAAGGCTTGCCGTTGGCGAGATAGCTTGCGAGTTTCATCTGGTCCTCTCTAGAAGCGAATAGCGAATAGTGAGTAGAGAATAGTGAATAGAGAATAGTAAGTAGCAATTAGTAAATGGTGAGCAGCGCGAGCGAATCCTTCAACTATTCGCTATTCGCTACTCCCTATTCGCCTCTCTCACTTCTTATGATCGTGATCATGGTTGTGCGTATGCGCGTGCCCGCCGTCCGGCCGAGTCAGCATGTGGCCGCATTGAGCCTTGTTGGCCCAGTATTCCCAGGCCCGCCAGGTCTCGGTCGAATAGGGGCTGTAGCCGGCGTTGCGCGCATCGATTTCGCCTTGCGAGAGATATTTGATTTCGCCGCCCAGCATCTTGGCGCGCATCAGTGCACGCGCATTGCGCGGCAGGTAGACCGACATGCGCACCACTTCGATGATCGACCGCGCCGCCGACGCAAAACCGTGCCCGCGCATCAACGCAACGCCGTTGCCGCCGAGGCATTTCGCGAGATCGCGGCCCTGGTCCATATTGGTGACAAGGACGTTGGTGTCGCCGAATTTTTCCGCAATGTCCCAGACCGGCACATCCTTTCCGATGAAGCTGCCGGAATGGATCACCGGCTTGAGCGGCGTCGCCTTGGCAATGCCGAACGGCAGGATGTCCTCGGCATGGGCATGCACCACCGAGTTCACGTCGGGTCGCATTTCATAGATCGCCGCATGGATGAAGCGCTCCAGGTACAGCGAGCGCTTCTCGTCGCGCACCGGCTGGCCCGAAAGGTCGAGTTCGACGATGTCGTCCTGCTCGATCAATTCCGGTGCCAGCGAGCGCGAGATGAAGAAGTGCTTGGGATTGTCTGGATTGCGGACGCTGATATGGCCGTAGGCATCGACCACGTCCTCCTTGGCAAGGATGCGGTTGGCGATGACGAGGTCTTTGATAAGCGTATCGAGCTTGGCCATGAGGATTTTCCCGAAGCGGAGAACGATAAATGGACGTGAAACTGGGCGCAGCTATTCGAGGCCGTGCACCGGCGCGAACAGCTCTTCGATCTTCGGCTTCCAGTCGGTAAGGTGCTGGTCCTGGAGATATTGCACCAGCGCCTCTAACGTCGGCCGATTCTCCTCGACGCCATAGGGCCAGGGATCGCCGTTGAAATATTCGTGGATCTCGTCGATGTCGCGCGGCAGCCAGGGCATCATGTAGCGCAATGCCCGCTGGTTGAACATGCGGGTGAGCGCGATTTCCTTGGCGCGCTGGAAGGCGTTGAACAGGCTGGTCGCCACGAATGGATATTTTTCGTAGACCGACTTCTTGATCGCGACGAGGTGCATGATCGGATAGATTTTGGTGCGCTTGTAGTGATCGCGTTCGCGTTCGACGAAATCCGGGAATAGGCGCGCCACGTTCGGATTGGTGCGAAAGGATTCCGGCATGCTGGTGCCGATGGTGGCGTCGATCACGCCATCCTGGATCATATCGTCGAGCGATTTGTTCGGCGGGCCCTGTTCGATCTTGATCGGCTTGAGCAACGGCAACACGACCGGCGCCCCGTGGGCGCCTTTGTCGTTGATCGCGCCCTGCACCCAGGTGCACTTCGAAAAGTCGACGCCGTAATCGTGCTGCAGAATACCGCGAATGAAGATCGCGGCCGTCATGGTGTAGAGGGCGACGCCGATGCGCTTGCCCTCGAGGTCCTTCGCCGTCTTGATGCCGGAGCGCGTGTTGATGCCGATGAAGCTGTGGCGAAAGCAGCGCGACGGGAACACCGGAATGGCGACGAACGGGCATTTCTTGTTGGCGTAGCGCTGGACATATTCCGAGCTTGAATATTCCGCGACATCGAATTCCTCGCCGCCCGACATGCGGTCGAAGATCGGACGGGGCTGTTCGATGCGGATGAAATTGAGGTCGATGCCGTCGACCGGCACTTCGCCGGTATAGATCGGCTGCATGCGATCATAGAGCGCGGACGCAAAACTGAGCTGCAACTTGGCCATAGGTGAGAAAACTCCGGAAACAGGGTGACGGGGGTTGGGTTACCATGGCGGGGGCCAGGAAGGAAATAGGTTCGGGCACGGTCGTTCGGACTGTGTTTGTGACTCAATGAAATCGATACGAACTCGGTGTGATTCCCTCTCCCCGCTGGGGAGAGGGTTAGGGTGAGGGGGGTCGGAAGTTATCGATCGAGCGGTTCCCCCTCACCCCAGCCCTCTCCCCAAAGGGGAGAGGGAGTCCCACCGCCCGCGTTGGCAGATCGGCGGCCCACACGCACATATGCCTTACCGTTACGCCTCATCCACCACCTTGTTGCTCAACACCCCAATCTCCGCCACCTCGACCTCCACAACGTCGCCGGCTTTAAGCCATTTGGGCGGGTTGTGGTGGCCGCCGGCGCCGGTCGGCGTGCCGGTCCAGATCAGGTCGCCGGGGCGCAGCGTCGCGAAGGTCGAAATATAGTTGATCAGCCAGGCAAAGCCCCAGGTCAGCCGGTCAGTTGTGTCCTGCTGGCGGAGTTCGCCATTGACCCTGGTCATGACACGCAAGGGCTTGCCAGGATCGAGGTCGGCTGCGGGCACGATCCAGGGCCCGATGCTCCCGGATGCGTCAAAATTCTTGCCCTGGGTCACATTGAGCGTGCCGTGGCGCAGCCAGTCGCGCACGCTGCCTTCGTTGCCGAGCGTGAGCCCGCCGATGTGGGAGAGCGCCTTGTCGGCCGTGATATGGCGGCCTTCCTTGCCGATGACCAGCACAATCTCGCCTTCATAATCGAATTTCTCCGATACTTTCGGGCGCACGATCGGCGCACCGCTGCCGACCAGCGAGCCCGGGAAGCGGCAGAACAGGTTTGGATATTTGGGCTGCTCGCGGTTGTCTTTGTATTCCGCACTGCGCTCCGGATAGTTGATGCCGACGCAGATGATCTTTTCCGGCGCCAGGACGGGCGGCAGAAGTTCGACGTCCTTGAGCTGGAAATCGGCAGCGCCTGCGGCCCCACCGCCTGAAGCGACTGTGCGCGCTTCCTCGACGGCGTTCGCCCGCAATAGGTCGAGCAAAGACGGATATTTGGCGAGCTTGCGGCCAAGATCGACGATGCCGCCTTGGGTGACCGCGCCATAGCTGACGCGGCCCTGGTGTTTGAATGTGGCGAGACGCAAAGAATTCCTCCATCTGTCAACGAGCGCATTTGTGCGCCCGGCATTCGGTTGCCAATAACGAACAAAATGCCCTATCAGGCAAGCAGAAACACGGTGATCGCCTAAAGAGCCACGTGAGCCCAGGTGCCCGTGTCACACGTGCCCAAGTCACAAGTGCCCATGTCACATGTGCCCATGTCAGGAGACGACGGAAAAAATGGCGGAGCAACGCATCACTTTCAAATCCGAGGGGCTCACGCTTGTTGGCGCCATTCGGGTGCCGGATGGGGTGGGGCCAAGTGAAAGACGACCCGCCTTCATCGTACTGCATGGTTTCGGCAGCAACGTGACCGCGGGCAATGTCCAGCTTCCCTGCGCCATGTTTGAAAAACTTGGCTATGTCACCATGCGCTTCGACATGCCGGGCTGCGGCGAAAGCGAAGGTGAGAAAGGCCTGTTGCTCTGTCCCGAACAGGTCAAGGCCACCAGCGCGGCGCTCACCACGCTCGCACAAAATCCGAATGTCGACGGCGCGTGCATCGGCGTGACTGGCTCAAGTTTCGGCGCCGCGGTCGCGGTCTATTGTGGCGGCGTCGACGAACGTGTCGCGACCGTGATCTCGACCTCCGGCTGGGGTGATGGTGAAAAGAAATTTCGCGGCCAGCATCCGGGCGCGGAGGCCTGGGCGAAATTCACCGCCATGCTGGAGCAAGGCCGCGGCTATCGGGCGCGCCATGGCGAACCCCTCATGGTGCCGCGCTACGACATTGTGCCGATCCCGCAGCATCTGCGCAGCCATGTGGTGCCGGGCTCAGTCCAGATGTTTCCGTCCGAGACGGCGCAAAGCATGTTCGATTTCCGCGCCAACGATGTGGTCGGAAAGATTGCGCCGCGCCCGCTCCTGCTGCTGCACAGTTCAGACGACCACGTGACGCCGGTCGATCAGTCCATCGGGCTGTTCGAGCATGCCGGCCAGCCAACGGAACTGCATCTGTTCGCGGACACGGATCATTTCATGTTCGCGGAAGGCAATACGCGCGTGCACCAGGTGGTGCAGAATTGGCTCGCCAATTATTTTCCGGTAGGAAAATGATGCACGAGTAGCGACCACTTCGCATTGACATTTGTTCTCTATTTGGTCTCTATCGTAACGTCCGGCTCCCTCCGCGATGTGAGACGAAGTCCTTGCCCACCTTCTCGCCGCAACAGGACACTGCCCTCAAGGCCGTCGCAGAATGGCTGAAGGAAAAGCGCGTCCGCGGCGGCGCGCCGCCGATCTTCCGGCTCTTCGGCTATGCCGGCACCGGCAAGACCACGCTCGCCCGGCATTTCGCGCAAGGGATCGACGGCAAGGTCCTGTATGCGGCCTTCACCGGCAAGGCAGCGCTGGTGATGCGGCGCAAGGGCTGCCAAGGCGCCACGACCATCCACAGCCTGATCTACAAGCCGATCGAAAACAACACCGAGCAGCCGAGTTTCGAACTCTGGGATGAAGCCCCGGCCTCCAAGGCCAAACTCATCATCATCGACGAATGCTCCATGGTCGATGCCGACCTGGCGCGCGACCTGATGTCCTTCGGTGCGCCGCTTCTGGTGCTCGGCGACCCCGCGCAATTGCCGCCGGTCCAAGGCGGCGGCTTCTTCACCGAGGCCAAACCCGACGCCATGCTTACGGAAGTACATCGGCAGGCGCAGAACGACCCGATCGTGCGGCTCTCGATGGACATTCGTGCGGGCCGGCGCCTGGAGATCGGACAATATGGCGAGACGCAGGTCGTCGCCCGCCAAAACCTTGACCCGCAGCGCGTGCTGGACGCCGACCAGGTGCTGGTCGGCCGCAACGTCACCCGCAAGGCCTACAACGGCCGCATGCGCGAGCGCCGCGGATTCGAAGGCCCGTTGCCGCTCGTCGGCGACAAACTCGTGTGCCTGCGCAACAACCGCCGCAAGGGGCTGCTCAATGGCGGGCTGTGGACCATCAAGGAGCGCCCGAAACCGCGCCGCGATATCATCAGCATGCAGGTCAAGTCCGACGACTTCATCAGCGACCGGCTCCTCAAGGTGAAAGTGCGCACCGAGTGCTTCACGGGGGCGATCGAGGAGATCGCCTGGGACCAGCGCAAGGCTTTCGACGAATTCGACTTCGGCTATGTGCTCACCGTGCACAAGTCGCAAGGATCGCAATGGGACGACGTCGTCTTGTTCGACGAGTCGTTTGCGTTCCAGGAAAGCCGCGACCGCTGGCTCTACACGGGCGTCACGCGTGCGGCGAAGAAGCTGACGGTGGTCGTGTGACTACTTCTCCACGTCGCGCACCGGCGTTTCCGGTGTCACGCCGCCACGACGGCGCGCGAGTGTGTTCTGGCCGTTGAGTTCCCAATCTCCCTGCACGGCGCGGCGCGCATTGGCCTCCCAATCATCCGCCCAATCGCCGAGCGAATAGCCGTGCCAGGGCGCCTGCGGCGTGATCGCCGGCAGGCCGAGTTCCTTCCAGATACCGAGCGAGCGCTCCATGAATTCGCGCGCCGGCAGCGCCAGCGGCGGCGCGGAATGTTTCAAGGTCGCATCGACCAGGATGGTCGATTCGTATTTGCTGTTGCCTGATTTCGGACCATGGCCGATTGAACGATAGGGCACGATGTGCACGTCATCGATCGGATTGGAGCGATAGGCGAGCGACCAGAACACCGCATCCGCATTTGTCGGATCGATATCCTCGCTCACCGCAATGCAGATCTTTCCACAGTCAGCCAACAGCGTCGACGCCCCGCTCAGCGCCCGCCAGACTTCGGTGCGCGGCACGCCTTGCGCAAATTGCAGGAAGATCACCTTGCGCAGATTGGTCAGCGGCTCATGCATCACGACTTTGCGCACGCCCTTGATCGAAAGCTTGTCGCGCAGATGCGAAAGAAACATCGGCTCATAGGCAACGCGCTTGACCACGCTCGATTCGCTTGGCGTCACTTCGCTCAAGATGGACGCATAGACCGCATTGCGCCGCCGCGTAATGGCCGTCACCTGCATCGACATATTGAAGTCTTCCAGCGCCACGTGGCCGTGGCTTTCCCCGAACGGCCCTTCCGGCTCCAAGAGTTCAGGGTCGATCAATCCCTCGATGACAATTTCAGCATCCGCCGGCACATCGAGATCGACGGTGACGCATTTTGCCACGCGAATTGGGGCGCCCGCGAGCCCGCCCGCAACCGCCATCTCGTCGAGATCGATCGCAAGCTTCATCGGCCCGGTGAAGAATGCGACCGGCGCGCAGCCGATCACGAAGGCGCACGGCATCGGAGTCTTCGACTTGTTGTGCTTGCGCCAATGCTGGTAGCCACCGGCGCCGCCGACGCGCGCCGCCATGCGGACGCCGAGACGGTCGGTCGCCTTGAGGCCGGCCCGATAGGTACCCATGTTCTGGATGCCGGATTCGGGATCGCGCGTGACCGCCAGCGTTGCAGTGAGATAGGGCGCGGCGTCGAATCCAGGCGTCGAAATCGGCACCGGCAGGGAGGCCAAGCCACGGCCCGGGCCGCGCAGATCATCGCCCGTGATCACGACTTCCTGGCAGGGCGGCGAAGAAACGCGCACCGGCGGGATCGGATGTGCGATGGCGTTGGTCCAGGCCGCCTCGATTTCCTCGACCGGCCGCCCCATGCCGATCGAATAGATGCGCGCCGAAGCTCCGAAAGCCCCGACCACGACCGGCATGTCGTATTTGCGGCCCTTGGAGTCGATCACATTGGTGAACACGAAAGCCCGCCGCTGATCTTCCGGAAGGCCGCCCTGGAACTGCCAGCGCACCAGGGGATGGATTTCCGTATCCTTGCAGATCGGCCGGTCGACCCGCACCACGAGCCCCTGCGCCTCCAGGGCGGCCAAATGGCTCTGGAAATCGGCTGGTGCCTTGGTGGAGGCTCCGGCGTTACGGGCCTTGTCGCTGACATCGAGCATGAAGTGTCCTCGTTGTGAAGTTTCTATCATATCGCGGCAAGTTCATTTAGGAACTCAATTTCGCCGAATCAAAATCAGCGGGCACCCATGACCGAGCACATTCGCACAATACGCAACGATGCCATTGCCGCCATCTCCATCGACCGCCCGGACGGCAACATCCTAACCCTCGACATGTTGCGCGCGCTCACCGCGAGCATTCGTTCGGCGGGTCAAAGCGATGCCAAGGTGATCACGTTGCGCACGACGGGCCCGGACTTCTGCCGCGGTCGCGATCCCAAGGGCGGGCCCGCTAACCCGAGCGCGCTTGTCTTGCGCGACCAGGTGCTGCAACCCATCCTCGATATCTATGACGCCATCAACAATGTGCCGCAGCCGATCGTCTGCGCGGTGCAGGGCGCGGCACTAGGCTTTGGCTGCGCCATGGCGACCGCCTGCGATGTGACGATCGCAGCCGACAATGCCCGTTTCAAGCTGCCCGAAATGCAGCATGATCTGCCGCCGACACTCGCAATCTCCGCGCTGATGACGAAAGTGCCGCGCAAGGCCATCGCCTATATGGTCTATGCCATGCCGGAAATCGATGCCGCGACAGCGCTCGCCAACGGCCTTGTGAGTGCCGTCGTGCCGCGCGATGGGCTCGATGCTGCCTTCGACGCAACGCTCGCAACCATGACGGCGCGCTCCACGGCCGCCCTCATTGCGGTGAAGGACTATCTCCGCACCGCGCCCATGATGGAGCCGCGCGGCGCCGCCGCATACGCGGCGGCGCTGCTGTCGGGCGTGCTCACTTCGGCGGGACAGAAATAGAAATGCGCTGGAGGGAGATAATGAAATGACTGAGAAGATATCAAAGATTGGCAAATATCGCAGCCGCTTGTCGGCCGCAATTCACAAGACCGCCTCCGGGCTGCACCGCATTGGTTTGATGGAAACAACAACGATGCGTGAATTTGACGTTTCCTGTCTGACGCCGGTATCCTCGCTGTCGGCCCGACAAATCGCTGGCATCAGAAAGCGCACGGGCAGCAGCCAAGACGAAATGTCTTGAGGCAATCAATTGAGGACTGATGCAGCATGTGGCTTTCTTTTGCTGTGTGAGTCGATGATTTATCGGCGCACTCGGTCGGCTCCCTCTCCCCATCGTTTTTCACGATGGGGAGAGGGATGGGGTGAGGGGCAGCCACGGGTACAATCCTCGCTCCGCGTCCTCTGCGCTGAATGTCACTGGGACGACGAGAACGGCGTCCGCGATTCGCATCGGGCGAGCTTTTGAGCAGAGCGGCATGCCGCGCCGTTGCGTGAGTTGCAAACGATTACCGCGCCTGTTCTCGCAAGTGGCTGCCCCTCACCCCGCCCCTCTCCCCGTTTCGCGAAGAGCGAAACGGGGAGAGGGAGTCACACCGAGTTCGCTTTGAAGTCATCGAATCACATCAGCACCGTTTTCCATATCGCCCAAGGGCACGATGCGGTTCCATCCCGGCTGCAATCATCACTCCGGCTTGATGTTCGCCGCCCGCACCACCTTCGCCCACTTCGCCGTATCATCGGCAATAAGCCTGCCAAAATCTCCGGGCGGCGCCGCGATCACGGTGCCGCCGAGTTCATTGAGCCGCGCCTTGATGCGGGCATCGGCGAGGCCGGCATTGATCTCGGAATTAAGCTTGGCGACGATGTCGCGTGGCGTTGCGGCCGGCGTACAGATCCCGAAGAACGCGCTCGCCTCATAGTCCGGGATCGCTTCTTTCATCGCCGGGACATTCGGCAAGGCTTCGGCCCGCGTCGCCGTTGTCACCGCCAGGGCGCGGAGCGTGCCCGCGCGCACGTGCTGAATCGAGGCCGGCATGTTGCCGAATAGCACCTGCACCTGGCCGGCCAGGAGATCGGTGAGCGCCGGCGCGTCGCCGCGATAAGGCACATGGACCATATCGACGCCGGCCAGCATCTTGAAGAGTTCGCCCGACATATGCGGCGAACTTCCGCTGCCGGGCGAAGCCATATTGATCTTGCCGGGATTGGCTTTGGCGTAAGCGATGAATTCGCGGACGGTATTCGCGGGGACGCCTGGATGAACCGTCATGAGATTGGGGATGCGAATGAGACCCGCGACCGGCGCAAGGTCGCGAATGAAGTTGAAGTTCAGCTTTTCATAGAGCGAAGCGCTCACCGCATTGGCCGCCGTCGCCAGGAAGAGCGAATAGCCATCGGGTGGAGACGACGCTACACCCTCGGTGGCGAGATTACTTCCGGCGCCCGGCCGGTCCTCGACGGTGAATGGCTGGCCCAGCCGTTCCGTGAGCCACTGCGCGATGATGCGTGCCACGATGTCGGCCGAACCGCCGGCTGCAAAGCCCACCACGATGCGGACGGGCCGCGACGGATAGGATTGCGCCCATGCAGAACGCGATAACGCCGGGAGCGCCAAAGCGCCCGCAGCCAATTGCAGAATTCGTCGACGATGTGTCGTCATGAGGAAGCCTCCTCGGCAAACGAAAATACGACTGCCCTTGCCCGGCGAAATCCGAGCCGGGACAGTCTAACGCTGCAAACTTGAAGTTCCAATCGTATCGTGGCCCGGTATCTTTGGGTAGCCGGAAAGGAGGGACCAGTTGTCATTTGTCCTACGTCGCCTCACACCTGATGACCTGAAATTGATGGATGCCCTGCTGACAATGTTCGGCGAAGCGTTCGAAGACGTCGACACCTATGGCAACGCACGCCCTGGCGCGGCTTATATGAAGAGCCTGGTCGGCAGCGAATATTTCATTGCGCTCGTTGCAATGAAGGATGATGCAATTGTCGGAGGCCTTGCCGCCTATGAACTCAGGAAGTTTGAGCAGGAACGCAGCGAGATCTACATCTACGATCTGGCGGTAGCGGCCGCACATCGGCGCGAGGGAATTGCAACGGCTTTGATCCAGGACCTCAAGAAAATCGCAGCCGCTCGCGGGGCGTACGTCATCTACGTGCAAGCCGATTCAGGCGACGCCCCAGCCATAGCGCTTTATTCCAAATTAGGAGCGCGTGAAGATGTGTTTCACTTCGATATCATCGTAGGCTGAGTGAACGCGCTTATGTTGTCGCCCGGCGTGCGACGAGCACGGTCGAGAGATCAGGGCACGGCCGCAGCGCTCGTAGGGGCGGACCTTGCACAGCGCGCAAGACGCGCGTGAACGCGCTTATGTTGTCCGCCCGGCTCGCGACGGGCACGGTTGAGCGATCAGGGTACCGAGCCGTTTCCAGGACAAGTTCGGTCCGAAAAGAGCGCACAATCCTATTGATCGGAGCTTGCTGGTCGCCGGGCGGACACAAGAGGGGTCCGCCCCTACGCAACTCCACGAGCTTTGTTCATCCGATGGCCTTCATTTGGCGCATCGCACAGAATCGCACAAGATCGCACAACGAATTTGTTTGACTATGCTTTGCCGATTTGATTGTTGGCGAAATGGTGATATCGAATTGTGCCCGCAGCTTGGCCGGGCGCTTTTTTGTTTAAATCAGACACCTCCAAAGTTTCACGTCAAAAAACCTTCATCAAATGATCGCATCAATCGGCACAAAACTTAATGGTACAATAAGCACATCGCGTTCAGCCATGGAGCTTGGTCGGGTGGCTTCGTTCAAAACAAACTCGCCCACTTTGGCCAAAACGAAGCCAAATTCTTGTTCGGTTACCCGCACTGCAGGCTGCAGGCGCTAGATCCCAGCCTTCGCAGCCCTCCCTTCACAGCCCTCCCGGACCGCGGCTTGCGCCTCGAGATCGAGCAGCACCCCGATCAATCGATGCACGGCGCGGATCGCCGCTGACGCCGGTTTCGGCAAGCCCGAATGCAGGGTGGCGCGAAACCCTACAGGCCGCGTCGCACCTCGTCATAATAGCGCAAGTCGATGTACTTGTTGGGGTCGGTCAGCGGCGTCTTGCCGGTCCCGTAGCGGGTACGCAGATCGAGTACGGTGCGAACGCCGTCCATCAGGATCGCGCCCTCGGGCGTAAGCCCCGAGCGTGGCGACAACAGGCTTGTCATTACGGCGCCGGCGACGCCCGGCTTGATCTCCGGCATGTTGCGCAACAGCGTGTCTTTCGCTGCCTCGCGATTCTGCGGTGCCAGCGTCCACGCAAGACCGGCAAGATAACCCTTGATGAAGCCCTTGAGCGTGTCCGAATTGGCCGCAGCCCACTGGCGGCTCGCCGCGAATGAGCCGCCCTGATAGACCGGAAACACGCCGGTCGAAGTCTCCAGCACGCCGAAACCTTGCGCCTTGGCGATGCTGGTGAAGGGTTCGATTGTGATGGTGCCGGCATGCTGGCCGGAGCGCACCGCTTCCCAGCGTTGCGGCGTCGCGCCGACGGCGGCAAATTCATAGTCGTCGCGCTTGAGCCCGCTTTTGGCCAGCATCTCGTAGAGCACGAAAGCAAAACCCGTCGACAGTGCATCGAGCGCGAGCGTCTTGCCTTTGAGGTCCTGGTAGCTCTTGATTTCCGGCGCCACGATGAATGCGAGTTCGACTTGCGTCGCCCCCATGAAGGCGAACAGATCAGGGGTGCGGTCGAGTTTTGCCGCACCCTGCCCCTCCTGGTAGGCCACGACATTGTCGAAGGCCGTGCCGCCGATGTGGAACTTGCCATTGACCAGGTGCTCGGCCTGATAGGCAGAGCTTGGCGTCGTGGTCATATTGATGGCCACGCCGGCATTCTTGAAGAAGCCCTGCTCCTGGCTCACAAAAATCGGCAGGTTCGGCGCGCCGGGAAAGCAGATGAGTTCGATGGTCGTCATGACTTTTTTGCATCCTGTATGGTCTTCCAGATATTAAAGGGCGTCGCCGGCATGGTGATGTTGCGCACGCCGTAGACGCTGAGAGCGTCCACGATGGCGCTGACGATCACGGCGGGCGCCGCGGTCGTGCCGCCCTCGCCGCCTGCCTTGATGCCGAGCGGATTGGTCGGCGACAGCACTTCGGCGATCTCGGTGACGAACGACGGCAGCGAATCCGATCGCGGCATGCCGTAGTCCATCAGCGAGCCACACAGCGGCTGGCCGGAGTCAGGATCGGTGTAGCATTGCTCCCACATGGCCTGGCCGACGCCTTGCGCGATGGCACCATGCGTCTGGCCATCGACGATGAGCGGATTGATGCAGCGGCCGACATCGTCGACCGAGGCATAGCGTGTGATCTCGATCGCGCCGGTATCGGGATCGAGTTCCAGCTCGCAGATCGCGGTTCCGTTCGGGAACACCGGCTCGTGCATCTCGTTGTCGGTGACGACCGCCACGCCGTCCTTGAGGTCGGCGGGCAACGGACGATTGGCCGCCTCGCGTGCGAGTTCGAGGAAATCGTACTTGAGATTGCTGTCGCGCGAGGAAAAACGGCCGTCGTCATAGTCGACACGCTCGGGCGTCGTCTGCATGACGACAGCCGCAACCCGCTTGCCCTTTTCGATGATGTCGGTCGTTGCCTTCGAGAACACGGTCGCGGCATGGCGCATGGATCGGCCGGAATGCGAGCCACCGCCAACCTTCACGACATCGGTGTCACCGAAAATGATCCGAACTTTCTCGACCGGCACGTGCATCAAGTCAGAGACCACCTGGGCAAAGCTCGTCTCGTGGCCCTGCCCGCTCGGCTGCGTGCCGATCACAACGTCGACATGGCCTTCGGGGCGCACCGTGATGCGCGCCTGTTCGTTCGGCGCCCCGATAGAGGATTCCACATAATTCGCAAGACCAAGCCCGAGCAGCTTGCCACGCCGGCGCGCCTCGCGCTTGCGGGCCGCAACGCCCTTCCAATCGGCGAGCGCCATGGCGCGATCCATGTTCGCTTCGTAGGTGCCGCTGTCGTAGAGCATGCCGACAGCATTGCGATACGGCATGGCTTTGGACTTGATGAGGTTCCGGCGCCGAAGAGAAATACGCTCCATCCCGATTTCGGCCGCGGCGTTGTCGATGAGCCGTTCGATCGCAAAGGTCACTTCCGGGCGGCCGGAACTGCGATAGGCTTGCGTCGGCATGGTGTTGGTATAGACCGCCATCGCCCGCAGCGTGGCAACCGGAATGTCGTAGGAGCCCGGGATGAGACCTGAACCTTTCGAGAGCGGCGAGAACGAGACCGCGCGTGCGCCCATATTGCTGATATTGGTGGCGCGCATGGCGAGGAAACGGCCGTCGTGGCGCAGCGCCAATTCCACGCGGCTCACCAGATCGCGCCCCTGATAATCGGTGAGAAAGGCCTCCGAGCGCGTCGCCGTATACTTGACCGGCCGGCCGATTTTCTTCGCCGCCCACAGCACCAGGCCGAACTCGACAAAGACGCGATTGCGCGTGCCGAAATTGCCGCCCACGTCGTAACACAGAACGCGCAAGCTATCGTCGGTGATGCCGAGCACTTTGATCAGTTCGTTCTTCTGGCGCACCGCACCGCCGGAGCCCGCATGCAGCGTGTATTTGCCGGTCTTGCCGTCATAACTTCCGACCGCGGCCCGCAACTCGATCGGCACGCCGGTCACGCGGCCGATGTGAAACGTCGTCGACACCACATGTTCGGCACTTGCAAACGCCTTGTCGGTCGCCGCACGGTTGCCAAACCAGGTATCGACCGCGATGTTGTCCTTGACCTCGTCCCATACCGCCGGCGCCCCGGCCGCCATGGCATCTTCGGAATGGGTGACGAAGGGAAGCACCTCGTAATCGACCTCCACTGCTTCGGCCGCATCGAGCGCCTTCGTTTTGGTCTCGGCCACCACCATCGCGACCGCTTCGCCCACATGGCGCGCCTTGTCGGTGGGCAGCAGCAAGTGCGGACCGATGAATACCGGCTTGCCGCCTGCCGCCGACAGCTTCATGTCGTATCGTGTCTTCGGCAACGGATCGTGCGGAATGGGGCCGAGGCCGTCGGCCAGGCAATCTGCCCCGGTAAAGACGCCAAACACGCCCGGGAGCTTGAGCGCGCCCGATGAATCGATGCCGCGGATGCGGGCGTGGGGATGCGGCGAGCGCACCATGGCGGCATAGGCCTGCCTGTCGAGCACAAAATCGTCGCTGAAACGACCCTGGCCTTTGACCAGCCGTTCGTCTTCGGCCCGTCGCATCGGCTTTCCGATGAAACGGTATTCGGGCTTTTCTGTCATAAGTTTCCGTCCAATAAAATTTGCGGCCAGCCTTGCCGGGGCCAACCACGCAACTCGATGCTGTCGGGGCCAACTTAGAACATTTTGCGGAAATGTGGCCAGTGATGTCGGAAACGTGGCTTGTTGGGTCCCGTGCGCATCCGTACGCGCATGCACGCGCGTCCTGCACGAGCTTGTGCACGACTCTGGGCGCGAAACCCAGGGCTGGCTGGCGGCGGATGTCCTGCCCCCTGGGGAGCATATTGCGCAAAAGATGCGATATGCTCCCGGGCTACGAGCCTCGCACCGAAGGGCCACTCCGATGAGAACTATCTTCGCACTGATCACCCTGACCCTTTGGGCAGCGCCGACACATGCCGACCCGGCGCTCGATACACTCGTTGCAGCTTATCCGGACCACCTCGCCGGCTATCAGGGCAACGAGCTGATTTGGAAAGACGGCACCCGCATGCCGATTTCCGACGGCCGCGCCAACAAGACCTTCGAACAATTGCTGAATGATCCCGACATCAAGGATCAATTTGAATTTCCCTATCCGCTCGGGCCCAAGGTCGAGACGCCGGCAGTCAATACGGATCCGGGCCGCATTCGATATGAGAAATTTTTCACAAAAATGTATGGCGACTGTCACAAAGGAGAAATTGCCAAGCGGCTCAAGCCGGTTGCCTGGATGCCGGCACGCGGCGGCGGCAGGCTCAGCGTCACGTCGGTCAACGGCGTCAACGAGAAGCTCGCCGCCGCGGTGAAGGACCTCGAAACGCTCGAACCCGCAATGACGAAATTTCTGGTGCCGTCAGCCGGCACCTACAATTGCCGCGACATCGCCAACACAAAACGGCTATCCGTGCACGCCTTCGCGGCCGCCATCGACGTCAACGACCGCCAGGCCGACTATTGGGAGTTTCTGAAAGGTGCCGGCGGCCAGTTCACCTGGCGCAACCGGGTGCCGGGCGCCATTGGCGAAATCTTCGAGCGGCACGGATTCATCTGGGGCGCCAAGTGGTTCCACGTCGACAGCATGCACTTTGAATATCGGCCGGAATTGATCATGCTGGCGAAACAAGGATGGCCCAAAAAATAGCCCCCAGATAATTACGCTTTTGTAACATTTCCAATCGCGAAATCGTTACCGGCCGACCATTGATTCCACCATGGCCGGCCCTATTTTACGCAGCAGAGGAAACCGGGCGATTTCCAGTCCCCCCGACCCCCCGTCGTCCGGACACCTCACTGAGCCCCAAGTGGTTGCGCGCCAGCGCGACGAGTCACTTGGGGCTCTTTGTTTGTAACATCGTTGGCATCGTAGGGTGGGCAAAGGCGCGCAATCCATGAACGTTTTCACAAACGCCGATGCCAGTGAGCGCGCCGTGCCCACGCGCGCATGGTGGGCTGACGCAATACCGCGCGGGAAAACTAGCACAACTCACCGGCATTCGCGTGGGCACGGCGCGCTTCCGCCACTTGGAGTTTGTCGCAGCTTCACGGATGGCGCGCCTTTGCCCACCGGCCGAGCCCGGATCACCCCCGCCGGCTGAGCAGAAACACCGCCTGTTCGCCCATGAGGTTCCATACCCACCATGGCATTTTGAGGCGGATCGGCGCCCCCCAGGCATTCAATGCCACCGCGCGTTCCATCTTGGCGCCGGCGACCTGGCACAATTCGCGGAAATCCTTGATGCTGCAGAAGTGGATGTTGGGAGTCTCGTACCACGCATAAGGCAGATTGTCGGTGTGCGGCATATGGCCGCCGAGCGCCACCTGCAAACGAATTCGCCAATGGCCAAAATTCGGAAATGACACAATGGCGTGGCGGCCGATACGCAACATGTGTTCGAGCACGACCCGCGGCTGGCGCGTTGCCTGCAAGGTCTGGGAGAGGATCACATAGTCGAAGGCATCGTCCGGATAATCGGCGAGGTCGGTGTCAGCATCACCTTGGATGACGGCAAGACCCTTGGCGACACATTCATTCACGCCCTCACGCGAAATCTCGATGCCGCGGCCGTCGACATCACGCATGTCGGCGAGCAGGCGCAACAGTTCACCGTCGCCGCACCCGACGTCGAGCACCTTGGCGCCGCGGTCCACCATTTCGCTCACCAGGATGAGGTCGACGCGTGCGCCACTCGAGGCGCGCGCCGCGTCCGCCATGGTGAGATCCAGATTGTTTCTGCTGAGCATGATTTTCACCGCATCAGGCCGCGCGCACGCGCTGCGCCATCAAGGAACCCGCGCACGATTGCCAGCATTTCCGGCTCGTCGAGCAGAAACGCGTCATGGCCTTTGTCGGTCACGATTTCAGCGAAAGACACCCGCGCGCCGCCGGCATTGAGCGCATGCACGATGGCGCGTGAATCCGCCGTCGGGAACAGCCAGTCCGACGTAAACGAAATGACGCAGAACCGCGTCGGCGTCCCCTTGAAGGCCCTGGCCAGGACGCCATCATGGTCGGCCGCGATGTCGAAATAGTCCATCGCGCGCGTCAGGTAGAGATAGGAGTTGGCATCAAAACGCTCCACGAACGTGATGCCCTGATGGCGCAGATAGCTTTCGACCTGGAAATCCGCGTCGAACGAAAACGTTGGATTTGCGCGATCCTGAAAGCGGCGACCAAATTTACGATGGAGCGCCGCATCCGACAGATAGGTGATATGCGCGCCCATACGGGCCACCGCGAGCCCCCGCCGCGGGTTGGTGCCTTCGGCAAAATAGCGCCCCTGGCGCCAGTCGGGATCGGCCATGATGGCCTGGCGACCCACCTCGTGGAACGCGATGTTCTGGGCCGAATGGCGCGTCGAAGTCGCGATCGGCAGCGCCGAAAAGACGCGCTGCGGATAGCTCACCGTCCATTGCAGCACCTGCATGCCGCCAAGCGAGCCGCCCACCACGGCAAACAACGATTCGATCCCCAGATGGTCGACCAGCATGGCTTGCGCCCGCACCATGTCGCGCACCGTGATGACCGGGAAGTCGAGGCCCCAGGGATGACCGGTTTTCGGATTGGTCGATGCCGGTCCGGTGGTGCCCATACAGGCGCCCACCACATTCGCACAGATGATGAAATAGCGTTCGGTATCGACCGGAAGGCCCGGCCCGACCAGCGTCTCCCACCAGCCCGATTTCTGCGTGATCGGGTGCACATTGGCGACATGCTGGTCGCCGGTCAGCGCATGACAGATCAGGACCGCATTAGTGCGTTGCGCATTGAGCTTGCCATAGGTCTGATAGGCGATCTGGAACGGACAAAGTTCAACACCGGCATCGAGCTTGAGCGGCCGGTCAATGTCGAAATGCGCGACGAGCGAATGCGGATTGTCCGTCTCGCGCGCGCGATCCGCAGGTTCAAGCGTGGCCTCAACCATTCCCGCCAACTCCGCACCGATTACGGCTTTAAGAACCGGGGCTTAGATAGGGCCCATCCGGTGTCTGTCAATGTTTTCTTTGATTTCGCGGGCGGGGGCAAGCATAAGTAGCGCCATTATGACTGATGCAAAACCGTCCCATTCCGACGCACCCCCGCTCGCCGAACTGCGTCGCGAGATCGACCGTATCGATGAGGAAATGCATGCCCTGCTGATGGAGCGCGGCGAGATCATCGACCGTCTCATCAGGGTCAAGCAGACGCAGGAAACCGGTTCGGCGTTCCGTCCCGCGCGCGAAGCCGACATGATGCGGCGCCTGGTCGATCGCCACAGGGGCATCCTCCCCCTCGATACGGCGGAAAGCATCTGGCGGGTCATCATCGCAACCTTCACATTCGTTCAGGCGCCCTTCTCGGTCCATGCCGACCTGTCGTCCGGCGATGCCCTAATGCGCGATTCCGCACGTTTTCACTTCGGTTTCACTGTGCCATTCGTCGCCCATATGGGTGCGGCTGCGGTCATCGCCGCCGTTTCCCAGTCCAAAGGCGATCTCGGCCTGGTGCCGGCCTTTGCGGCGGCAGGAGCCTGGTGGAGCGCACTCGAAACCGAAACGGCGCCCAAGATCATCGCCCGGCTGCCATTTGTGGATCGTGACGATCATCCTGCCGCACT
>Ga0209488_10001583_pt1 | contig 19388 bp, 25 predicted proteins | sample Rivendell_Oct201_8_FD_188349 | JGI IMG/M metagenome (GOLD analysis project Ga0209488, IMG submission 188349) | Vadose zone soil microbial communities from the Eel River Critical Zone Observatory, Northern California, USA -... | ecosystem: Environmental > Terrestrial > Soil > Vadose zone >...
TATTCGACGAGCCTTGCCTTTCCCGGGCACCAGATCGACGTCTGGAGAAAGTTGTCGTTTAACTGGAAGGGTAGGCAGAGATGCGTGTAGAGCCAGTTTGAAACAACCATTGATGCGATTGAGATGAAGACCGAGCCAAGGCAAGGAACGAATAACACGTTTAGCATAGGTTGCGTGGCGAGCCACTCGCACTCACCTGGAGGTTGGAGGGTCAGATCTAAGAAGGGATCAGAAGAGGGAAAGCATCAGCAAATGTCGATGCGGTGAGCCACTTGCACTTGCACTTACCTGTAAGCCCGACGGAAGGAATGGCAGAGTAAGAGGTGAGGTGACGAAGCAAGGCACCACAACATCGAGGGAGAAATACACAGTGAGATCGGGTCAATCAGGTAGACAAGAGGATCAGTTCCCCCACTCACCGGGACTTTCAACCTCTACGACGATGTTGATCGTCTCCACTGGAGGATTCGCCGGAAATGTTCTGGAAAGGAGATGAGACGAACGTAGCGGCTTTTTAGCGTTCACTGCATGGGCCGCCGATTGTTCGAGCGTATCGTCGTCTGGGAGTTCGACTTGGTAGAGGGTGAGGCTAGCGGCATCCACACCCTTTAAGTAGTTGGAGTTCTTCTCCAAGATACGTTCCTTGAAGTCGCCAACGGTCTCTGAGCTTTCAATAGTTACAGGGAATGAGGTACTAAGTCCGATGATGAAGACGAAAAGTTTTAGCTGTGGGGCCATGGAGGATGGGGGTGAGATTGGAGCTTCAAGTGTACAGAATCTCGTCCCCGCCGAAGGACGTTTAAATCGGAACCTATCTGACCGGCAACCTGATGACGGAGTCACGTGTGTCACGTGCCCTCAAATTGGTCGCTTCGGTGTAAATCGGGCCAAGGCCCAATCGAGAAAACCCAGGGTATATGACGAAGTTGTCGTCGCGTTGAGCGTGGCAATGTGTGGCTCAGCGAGTGTCTATCATGATGGCAACAACGCCCATTATCCCAGCAAGGACAAAATACGGATTACATAGGTATCTTGCAGACCCGTTCCATTCCTCTCCCGACCCCTTCAAGGATCTTCCTCTGAGGGTCCGTTAACTTTTTGCCCAGGTCAAGGACATACTCATGGGTTATCTAGTTGCCAGTGAAATAAGGCCCAGATCAGAACGCGTACTTGAGGCAACTCACCTCGGAATGGGTCTGAAGTGCCTTGCAATGCTCAACGAATTGCTTTCGCTTGTCGGCTGTCCCTTCGAGCTCACTGATCTTTGTCAACTTGGTACCAATCTCTCTGACCAAGTCAATAACATTCGCCCGGAGAGTTTTTATATGCTGGGCTAGCTACGAAAGGTCGATCCGGGGCTACTTCGATGAAACTATTAGACCTACCACCCCAAGTTTATTGATACGGATGACAGAAGCATCCTTGAAGCGCTTGGTGCAGATAACAAACAGAAGCAACGCCTATTTACGTGATCAGCAAGGACGAGGGTGCAAGAGAGAACGCTTACCTCTTGCGCCAGGGTGGCGATATGCAGTATCTCATAGATTGGACGCGCTGCCTCGACGGCTTTTGTGAACCTGGTGCGGGCGTCTCCCAGGACGTCAAGTCGAAGGCATTAAGAGAATCCGAACCTACTCACTCTTGAAGTACGATAAGATAGCATCAGGTGGCTCAGTGATTTGTGGAGCGTCATCGGGTTTTTTCCCATGTCCATTCGAAGACGCTTCATCATTTGAGGGATGGCTATTCTTCGATGGTTGTTTGGCAGCTTCAACCCGAGGCCGAAGGAAATTGTGGAAGGGATCCAACCAGTTTGTTAAATCGGCCACATAATGAAACAAAGCGACTTCGTCATCTGTAAGCTGACTAGCTTTGAGAACAACAGAACTGCATCCAGTAATAAGAATTCACCTCTGACAGCTCATCCGCACTTTGTATGGCTAAGCGTTCCGTCAGCGGAATTTTCGCATCGGGGTGGTTGGCATTGTGTCTCGGGCGATCACCGACGAGTAGCTTATCGTCCTCGACTGAGAGGTCTAAGTCACTTGCTCCTGACAGGGCTTTGATGTAAATTTTGAGGAATACAGACAGCCACCTTGCCTGGTAATAGGTTGAATGCCCTGTGGCTACCGCATTTTGGAACGAGAAGTGCCTACCCCTGGCTCCTTTCCAAAGAGAGTTGTTTGTGATAAGAAAGACGGCTGCCCTCGGGGGTGGTACTTCGGGAGAATCTCCATGTCCCGGTTATCGTGATGCACTGACACCAAGTTCGGCTGCAGAACAAGGCATACGGCAAAGAAAGACGCACGTCGATCGAAGACGAATTTCAATTCAACCAATTCCATGTCTACCAGTTCAGAGTTGATTTGTTCATGGGCGATACGTAATCGAACATGCTCAATTTTAACAAGGTCCCGCTGAAGAGAGTTGTCTAGTCGCTCTTCGAATACGACAAGCTCAGGGATCTAATCCATACCAGTCAACCTGTGCGTAGCTGTGAAGTCGGGCGATACCTGCCTGTGAGTACTTTTCCGTGCCAAATGCCTTGACAATAAACTCAGAAGTCTAACAGCTGTTATTAATGATTAACTCGAGGATAAGAATCAGCACCTACCTCCTGGGAGTTATTAAAGTAGATGTGACTGGCCTCCAGGCACTCGGAAGAATACGTCAGGTCGCCTGTAACCGCCAACGAGAAATGAGTGGCCCGGGAAAGGATCAAGTACGACATAGTATCATTCTGGACTTGTTTCACATTCAAGAGACGATAGTGGTCCAAGGCTAGCTGTGGCGCGCCTAACAAGGAAAATAACTAAGGTACCTGCAAAGCAAAGACCAAAAATAATACAAACATACCCAAGAGACGATAAATTCTTATCAACGCCAGACGCATTTGGAAAGATTGGGGACTTTTCCTCGAGGCGTACTCCAATAAGACAACGGCTTTGTGAAGGTGGGCCGCCGCGCTATCCAAGGCATACATGTTCACGTATACCTGCACAGCGAGGATTGCCAGGTCATCGGCCGGTTGTAGCTCTAATTTTGGGATATCTTTTCCTAAGGGTAGGGCTTCGAAATATTCACGGACAAGGCCTGCAGCTCGAACGCTCTCCTGATTCACGGTCAGCTGCGTTGCACTCAAGCTGTATCGTAACAGTTTGTGAGCATTGATGGATCGCTGAAGAGCACTACCTGAGGACTGCATAGGCTTTAGCGTCGGACCTGCGACATCTTGAGCAACTTACAGGGGTGTGAGATATCCCGTCAAGAAAAGCAATCCAATCGGGCAATACTTCTAAATAAAGGTCGGAATATGGCCGTAGATCTTCATAACATGCTGACTTGTCTCCGAACATCTCGAAGTAGCGCTTCAAGAGGTTTAAAAACCGAGATGGTTCTACTGGCATTGGAGTGAGTCCATCGAGAACCAAAGACCTACACACCTGAAGGCATCTGGTGGGCCACACGAAGCTTCTCAAGTTCCATTAGACCCAACCAAGCGGCCCTATCTCGACTCCCATCCTCTTCAGCGATTTGTGTGAAGAGGTCCCGCGACTTTGCTACACACTGTGCGAGGTCAGGGAACGTTGACAGTTGTTCGGTAGAGTGTAGGAACGTAGCATCTAGGATAGAGAGAAACTCGAGCCAATTACGGTCCCTGAGGAGAATTCTAGCATGTAGCTAATTCGGTTTTTGGAGTGGGGCTGACCTTTTCTCTACTATCCGTTGTTCTGCTATAACCCCTTCTTCCGCTTGCCAACCTCCAGCTTTCATGATCTCCCGTCGCAAATAGTCACAGGAAATATTGCGAGCACAAATGAACCTTCCTGATTCAGTTTCGAAGAGTTCCCGGGCGTCCTTGTAGAGCTCAAGCTGTTGCAGAATTGTAGTGTGTAGATGGAGCCGGTCCGGATGTACCTCAGTTTGTCTCCATGCAGCTGCTATGAGCCGGTGAGCCAACTTTAGCAGGATATCACGCATCTCCGCATTGGTCACTGGATCGTTAGCCTATGATCAAGGGTAAGTGCAACATTGAGGTGAATGAACGTAGGCATGACCTGTAAGAGTGTGCATGTTATGCCCCAAAAGATGTAGCGATCATTGTGGAATTGCTTGTTTAATCTATTGGCTAGCTAAAACGGATTAGTTAAGAGGGGTGCTATAAGATAAGGGAGCACGGGAAGGCACGTTCGCAAGAAGTTGCGGCTGAATTAGTGGCGTGCGGAGAGAACCTCTCACCAGTTGAGCAGCTTTCCAGTTCCCCGCGCGCACGTTCGCAAAGAAAGCTTGGCGACCAAACTCATCGTTGTCGGGCTGCTGCTTGAAGGCGTCTTCGAACAGCTTCACCAGGTCAGAAACTGTGTTCAGTCCATCAATCCATGAGCCACAGGAAAGCAGGTGCTGAGGACTGACATCTGCCCAGATGGCGAAGGGCGTGCATGAGCGCGTTTATAGTTCCATCGTCTGTTGGTTTGGTTGCCAGCACCTCTTCGCATAGCACTATAGCTTCTTCGAACTTCTGTGCGCGTGTAAGAGCAAGCGCCTTCAACGCCTAACCATATCTAAGAACTGGCACGGAAACCTCAGAAGGAGCGCGGGTACCTTGATATGGTCGTTTTTGGGGTGCTTTTTGAGCAGCTTGTTACAAGCTACCAGTGCCGATTTGTGTGACCCGCTGTCCAGAGCGTCTAATCGACACCGTTGTGGTGACGTCGACGAGAATGGTAAAAGAAAGTTAACACACCATAAATTAGTCGTATCTGACGTTCGGAAGTAAGGGACGACATTGAATGAGGTTAGTTGGGGATTGTGATGGTATGGTCAAAGCTGCCAGAGACTCGAGACGCCGGTAACGACAAATTTCGTTCTCTCAAGTGAGTTCTAGATCCTGCCACCTGTACGTACACGTAAGGTTGTATGCAGGAGATGTCTTATTACTTGTCTTGTTGGCGATCATGGAACCCAGGCCCGGCGCCGCCACTCGCCGAACTTCCCTCTTCCCCGACACGACACAATGTCCCCGGTATTGCTATCTCGGTGAGCTGCACGCTATCTATCACATGGCATGAACGCTGTTCTAATTATTCCCTGGTTAGTACCCTGGATCCTCTTTTGGGCATCTTTACTGGTGCATTTGCATACTACCTCCACGAGACGAATCCTCGGACAGCACCAGCTCCGGAACAAAAGCTGGACAATCTCGTGCGCTGGAAGATTGAAAAATACCGGGCCGATCGCGAAAAACGAGACTCGGCAGGAGCAAGTTCGGACGTCGATTTGTCGAAACCGTTCGCCCAAGTCAAGGATAAATGATACATCATACCGTCACATTTGACGTACTACACTACCCGATCGTACCACACCTACGACCAACACAGCCTTTTGTCTCCCGTGTTGCGGTTCATGTACCGCGCGTTGTACCAAGTGCGTCACGAACGAGGTCCATGACTTGAAGAAAAGTGGCTCTGTCTGTACTGGAAGGCGTCTCAGAAGAGCGAGGCGACTTCAATGCAATTCCAACGACCACGGGGATATGGGATGACCCAGCCTGACCGTGTCGTTCCGAAGCCCACACAAGGGTTGCGATTTGGGCGGCGTAAGATGTGTACAATGTCTGGTGATCGGGGGATGGGGCATTTCCGAAAAGATAGGTCAGATCGATCGAAGGGTGGGCCGGTGGTAGAGTGCTACTGGCAGCATCAGATGCGATGTTGTCCGAAGTAGTTTCAATAAGAGCAGTGGTGGATGGCAAGGAAGCGTGGATCTAACCTGTGTCAGGTGGTCAAGCAATACAAATTCACAAATTGCCTACCAGCGTCCCGACTTTTTGTAGCTGCGTAACAATAACGAGGACGCGATCTGAAAATGTTTGAATGATGACTTGAGTGTGAACGGATTCAATGTCTCGTTCAGCGAGAACGACCGGCTGTACCATCACCGTGACCGTGTCGAGCTAGAGCATTCGGGCCGATATCTCTCAACGATGAACGCGACGACCACGGCCACTCCCAAGGGTAAATCAAAAGATGACCCTACGCTGCCATCTCATTGGTGGAATTTCTACGCTCTTGTAGAACAAAGACGCAGGTCTCGCCCTCATTCGCTTGTTCACTATTTCCCAGTCTCAACTCACTTTAACAACAGACCAGTCCTTTGGACGAGTTTCGCTATCCTCTTCTCTCACGAAAGCGAGCCTGCCATTGTTGGTCGCGCGTTCCCGTCATCAAGACAGTTCCAACTTCAATCCCCGGTTGTCGTTACCACTACGCCCGGATCGTATGAACCCCCCACAATCCTCTCCATATCGCCCGACGAGAACTGGCTGTTCGCATACTTCCCTGGTCGGCAATTTCCAGGCGTCGGGTGTTTCTGGCGAGCTCAACAGGCCGACAGCTGGAATATCGTTGAGTCTATCACCTTCGCCCGCGGAAAAGGCGTTGTCTCGGCTAGATGGCTGGGTCACGCTAGAGAGGTATGACCATATATCCTTAACGCCTTCGAAACGTTTGTTCACCTGTGCCACAGTGGGTCGCTGACTCTGGTCGGAACACATCGAGGCTTCCTCCACTCGGGCCAGTCCCGGTGGCCTCCCTGCCTACACTTGTACTGATCACTCAGAACCTCCAAGTACACCTCTGTTGCGTCCGGCGTGCTGCTCAACATCAACAGCCCAAAATTATGACTGTGTCACGCTCTCTCGAAAAGCATGATGAACACCGCGACGTGAATGGCACACCTTCAAACCTCGATTCCCATCCCGAGTTTGAGAGCCGTTATTGCACGCACGCAGCCATCGGCCTTGGCTATAACGGTTCGCATAATCTTTCTATCCTGAATTGCGCTTTGAATGTGTAGTCCAGAATCTGCAATCCTGGTAGCAACTCGTTCACGGCCGAGCGCCCTTCCTCTCGAATCGTCCTTCGTTTCACTCGGGCTTGATGAAGTACCCGAGCTATCACCCTCCTTCCACGATGTGCACTTGGTAGAGTCTGTGGATTGGGAGAGCTGGGCACAAGAGTCTAGCATTGAACTTTGTGAAGTTCGTTTAGACTTCGATGGGGCACGGCCACGTAAGTCTTGCATGATATGATATACTCTCCGCTTTCGAACAATAACATCTAAATAGTCCTCTCCACAACCCCCCTTTCTTCCCCTCTGAGGTGTGATGCTCATCCGCTCAGTTCCTTCATGTTTTGTCCTGGAGATCCACTGCAGTCTATCGTGACAGAATCAACCCAGGCGCCCATCATGCAGAAGATGTATTTATGTGTGTCTCTCCTGGATCTTGGTAAATGTGATGATCGCGCAGGCTTGGAAAATCGCCACTATCCCGGAGCGGATTCTACGATTCCCAAATCGGAACTCGTCGTCTTTGGTCTCTTTAAGAGAGCGAATATCTCAGAATGGGTTCGTTTTTCTTTGTGACGCCATTTCTTCTGGATATTCATGTTCCGTGATGCAGTCATCGATAAAGCTGACATCAAAGACCTTTTCTGAGACATTGTCATTTATTTTGCCCCACCATCGATCGCTGCGTGCAAATACAATCGTCGCTGGCAGTCTGAGTACCCAGGGTCCAACATCGTATTCAAAACGAAATGCGTCGGCAAAGGTCCCCAGTGGTAGCATGACAGTACTTAAACTGTGAGTAAGCATCGCAGGACATTCTTCCGCTTTCTCATGTGCCGGTAACAAACAGCCCGTCGCTCGATGTGCACCCTGACTGGGGTTCAGAACCCTTCTTGATGGGTTGGAGCGAGAGCTCTTACGGGTACCGTGAGCCATCACACTGGTTTGAAAATCTTCATACTAAGTCCTTACTGTCTCTAGCCCCTGTTAGTGTAGCCCTCTCCCCGAATGTCTCCCTCCTCTGTGCTCTCTCCCAATCGACGAAGTCGACAACAGCCACTTCGAGATTAACGGTCCACTCGATGCCAAAAAGACTTGCAAATGACAGAGCAGGTAGGCTTGGTCTATTTCCGTCCTGTCAAGAAGCTTCCGAGTCTGATATTCGTATCATTAGTGGCCGAGCACCCTCGCATCCCTGACTTTGTATCTACCCTTTTATCGGCCGCCCGGTCGAAACGTACCATATCGGATGTTGCCCATGAACTTTCACTGAATAGTGTGAGCGTCCAAGAGGTTGAAAGTGTCCTGTGTGAAGTTCTTGAAGCGCTAGAATCACACGACTATGGATTGCGGGATGTATGGTTTCATGAGTATCTTGGCGTCCTCCTGGAGGTTTATCGGTAAGGATGTTCGTCGCGCCAGTGTGCCGAGAAGTGACTGTTGTAGGTTGAAAGGTGACAGAATGCCCAAAAAAGTCGATAAGGAAGACTTCGCAACCCGCTGGAAGACAATACGAGATCTCTGTTCCGTCATTGCCTGCCACAATGCTTTTGAAGATTGTACGGATGGCGATGGCGTTGGGCTCGGTAGGTGTCAAGTTGTCACCTGTTTGTTGTCACTCAGTTTTTGTTGAAGAGTACAGCTGGCCACTGATCGTCCTGAGCACCTGGTTCATGAATTTCTTAGAGGAATTGATGAGGGAGTGCGTCCTCCTGGGTGACTCTAGGGAAAGCGTAGGGCGGGAAGTCACAGGTATGTCATTTGTTGTTGTGATTCCTCCAACTCTCCCTGAATATCCGCCTATAGAAAAACAAACTGTCCCCTTGATACATCCTATACTGTTGAACCTGCTCTATCCGGACGCGTTAGTTAAGCTTCGCGTTACGGTAGGTAATGTCAGGCAACTCTATGAGCAATTAAAGATCATCGACACCAACGGAGAAAATGGTGCAACTGCAAAGAACGCTCTACTTGATGCCGTGGATAGCTCCGGTATCAACCTTGAGGCTTTGGAACCGTTGCTGACGCAGATATCAGAGAAATTTGACGGGACTAATGGTGAGTTGGTTTCCTGTTCGCCAGTGCACCCAGGAAGCTCAAGGCCGTGCAGCAGCTGACGTGCGGCGCAGTCTCGCTGCATGCAATCCGGTTCCAAAGGTTTTCCCTCTCCTATGGGGAATTGCACAGACAGTATCCGAATCGGATGCCATTCAAAAATCGCGGCTCTTTATAAAACCTGAAGAATTCCTATCCGAGATGGGAAAATCGAGAAAGTCAAGCGAATACATTGGCGAAGGGCAAGACGTAGTGTCCAAGGGAGTGCTACTCCGCCACAGGCCCACGCGGGTTTGTGTGAGATGTGGAGGCAAGTCACAACAGCACGAAATAAGCCGCCGAGAGGATGGGACGGTCCCTGGGACATTTTCCCAGTGGGATGTGTACCGGCGTAGGTGGTTGACTCGGTGCATTTGTGGAGGACGCTGGGTGAGGATAGGGATAGATTAGATTATGTAATTGAATATTATGCGTGAGAATAAATTAGTCATACTGTACAGTTTCAGCCACGGTGTAGGCGCGATGAGTGAACACGAAACAGACGGTGTACAAGATCAAACATCAAGACAATGGCGGCTTCGACTACGTGCGTTGGTTGTCACCTCCTGCCTAGAGTTTTGCTGACCATGAACCGACTATCGCCATTAGTGTCCCGACCGTTACGGTAAGCGTGCTCATCCATCATGGTCATCGGCCATCGGAACGTCCCTCTGACAGTTGCATCTCGGCAGGACATTGAAGTTCCTGAGACCCTCCTCAAGAAAAGAAAGCAAAATGAAAAGGCACGCGAGGAACGTTTAGAAAAGGCCGCAGCTGCCAGAAAGGTGCGCTTTACTCTACCCCCGCCTTTGTGATGCATATCTATCCTGGAATGGCTAGTAAAACTACTGTTTTACATGCTGCCTCCAAATTAACCATCTTTCGGGACTGACCTCGAATCCCCGATATAAGCACCCGTACAATGCTGAACTATCTTTATAGGCCGCCAAAGCTAAACGCAAGGTTACCTTCAAGCGTGCCGAATCATATGTGAAGGAGTACGTGTCAAAGGAGAGGGAAGAGATCCGCCTGAAGCGCGCCGCGCGTGTATCCGGCAACTTCTACGTTCCTGCTCAACCCAAGGTGCTGCTCGTTGTTCGTATTCGAGGGTAAGTAATTGCCAAGCTTTCACTGTGACTGTGACCTGATAGCGCAAGATAGTATCAACGAAATTGCACCGAAACCCCGAAAAATTCTTCAACTTCTCCGTCTCAGGCAAATCAACAATGCCGTGTTTGTACGTGTGACGAAGGCAACGCAGCAGATGCTCCGTCTCGTTGAGCCCTATGTTACTTATGGGTATGTCATTTGTCCGAGAGTGCTCGTTTTTGGTCTCACCTCCATCGCTCCAGCGAGCCAAACCTGAAGACCGTTCGCGAGTTGATCTATAAGCGCGGCTACGGCAAAGTTAACCGTCAGCGTATCCCTCTATCCAATAACTCTGTCATTGAGAACGCTCTCGGAAAGTATGAGATCTTGTCTGTCGAAGATCTCGTACACGAGATTTTCACTGTTGGCCCTAACTTCAAACAGGTCAGATTTCGTAGCCACAGCCCGGTATAGAACCATTCTGATCTCGTGTTCCCATAGACGTCAAACTTCATCTGGCCGTTTAAACTCTCGAATCCTACCGGTGGCTGGCGGACGCGTAAATTCAAGCACTATGTCGAAGGCGGTGACTTTGGTAACCGGGAAGCCAATATCAACAAACTTGTGCGACAGATGAACTGAGGTTCCGGTCTGCGGTCTGATGGTTATTGTTGTTGGGTGGGATTCGGTTCCCCATGTATAATTTCCATAAAACACATATACTTCAGGCCTTTCTTCGATGATGCATGCAAAAGACTTCCTCTATATTCAGTGCCTGACTATTTGAGTTAACTAAGTCGGTTTGCGTCGGATGATTCATACCTTGTGGCAAATATGACGAGCCCAGTCTCTCGATCGTCGAAAGGCAGCAAGGACGTTAATAACCGCCTGCACACTCTTCGGTGCGCGTTAACCATGATGAACATCCCCCACTGGCTGACAGACCGGCAGCGGAGAACATTTCCGGCGCACGCTAAATGCTCAACGCACTCCCAGACTAGGACTCGGTCCAGCTGGATTTTCAATACCCCGCGCAGTCGGTCCATCACTGCCGTACGCACAGATATACGGTTCGAAACCCCATCGCTCCTCATCCCTGGCCCTTGGTGTTGATGTGAAGGACACTCATACTACCGCAGCGGGGCCCATCCCACGGAGCTGGGCCGTTGCAACAGCAACAGCGCCTGTCAAAGTCTCGGATCCCAGTGGCCCCGCATGGCGCAGGACGGCATTATCTCTCTTCTTCGCACAAAGTCAAGACGACTGTCCTGTTGTTCCCACCACTGAGATCCCTGGCGGACGTCCATCTTCAATTCCTAGTTTAGCCGAGTACTGCCTGCGCGTCCTGCTAGAGCACTGCGGCGGTCAAGGTGCGGACTCGGACGACCTCTTCGAGGAGCTCGCGCGGTATCTCGCGCCGCATCATAGGAAACTTGCTGTGCGGCTGTGCGCTGTGCGAAGGCCGCTTTCGGGCGTGGCGCTTCGCGCGATGATTGGTGAGGGACTCGGACTCGGAGGGGATCACGTTGAGGGAGAATTGGTTTTGGTCGAGCCTCCGTCGTCGTTGCGTTTGGAAGGTTTCTTTCGTTCTGCACCCACGCGAGTGGGGCAGACTCGGAAACACGGGCGCGGGCACGGGCGCGGGTGGGCTATTGAGGGAGTGGAGGCGGGTGGTGGATCGGAGGTGCTTGGGCAGTGGGACGATGCTGAGGTTGGCGACTCGGGCTCGATGGAAGCTGGTGGTGTGCAGCGCGGGGAAGGCTTGGAGGATGAGGAGCGACAACCGCTCACGGCCGTCGCGATCGTGTCCGCTACGCTATCGATCTCTGCGCTCCTCGCTCTCCCCCCCTCGCTCTCCCGCCTCGCACTCGTGCACTTGTCCGCACCGATTCCGGTGCATCGACTGCCGGACAAGTGTCCGCTCCTTGACTTTTTGGACATTTCGTACAATCCGTGGCTCGCCGAGCCCGCCTGGGGCGAAGAGCGGGCGCTAGAGAGGGTCGCATGGGGAAAGTGGGCGTACTTGAAGGTGCTGGGATGTCGGGATTGTGGGATCACATCGGAAGAACTCAAGAAGGTCAACCTAGGGCGATGGGAGGACGTCACGATAATAACATAGCAGTTGCATAACCCTAAAGTAAATATATTCGAGGCAGCTGGTCATGAAAGCATTATACGACGTGCGAACTACAAAACAATGCGAATGCATATATCCATGATATACTTGGGATCCCAAAGAAGAGTGTTACCTTGGAAGGATGGGTGGATGTCCTCGTATCAGGTTGACAAAAATCGACTGAGATTGAAGGAAGGTACGACCTAGGTAGAAAATCAGCGACTCAAGGAGTATACTACGATAGAGACGAGTCACAGACCTCGGAGTCGTCTCTCCTCGACACAGATGCTTTTGCGCCCGAAGGAACGGACGTAATGTTAGATTGTGGTCGGGAAGGTAACGCAATCCCAGTTGGCCACCCACGAGACGGTGCTACGCGGAATTCATGCTCGTTCATATAGTTCCAGATAACAGTATTATATCGAACAAAAAGTTCAAGATAAGAGATTGGAGGGGAGCCCGCTCGATCTTGCATCGGTTGGTCACGTCAGCGTCTCGACACCCAAAATTAGAGGTGAGAGCGACACACGAAGGATTGCGCTGTTGACTTCATCGGCAACTACTTCCCTCCGTTCTTGGGTCAAGTATTTCGCCATGGGACTCTGTTCGGGTACTTTGTACGCTAACAGACTACTGACCGCGCTGAGTTCATGTTGATACTCAGCCCGTTCATGCGGGTCCTGCAGAGCTTGCGCACAGTCGTATAGTTCGTGAACATGCTTTAATAATCGGGCAAGGTGAGCGTCGCCGTCCTCTTCACCAGAAGGGTCCCGGAAATTGTTTGGTGGAGATATTCGAGATGTTAGTTCGGTATCAGAGCTAGTAGGTTTCGTGAGCGGATACGGTAGTGGCCTTGTCCGGGATGCTTCGATGAAAGCGAGGACTCGGAGATCGAGATACAATTGCGCGGGCTCTACAGTGAAAGGAAGCACGGTCTTGACGAGTTTTGATTGCGAGGGGTCTTCGCTTGGGGTGGAAGGTTCGGTGTCAGCATGTGTTGATATCGATGAAGGGAGAGTCGAAGGGAAGTTGACGTTCAGGCGATCTATCGCATCATCGATGCGACCTGAGAGTATGCTAGTCTGGACATCTAACAGGACGATGAGAGACCGAATACAATTCGGGATAACAACACACACCTCGCCTGAGATCAGCTTGGTGTAGTGCATCTTCAGTGATACCGGAGGAGTCATCCTCTCCGCGTGGACTACGAATTTCATCACCGTCTGCGTCGAGGTGTCGTATGGTGCTGTCAGCGGCGAAGGCTCTTGCCGTACGCGTGTAACATCGTTGGACAAGATAGTCGAGGATGAGGGCACGCTTTCAAAAGATGAGGGTGACGGGAATCTCAAAGAGAGTGAGGTTCTACTTACCAGTCGCTGAGGAGATGGTGGATTTGCAGATGAAGACATAGACTGAGAGAGGGACGAGACAAGACGAGGCGAGGTAGACCACGCGGAGCTCGTCTTTCCGCTTTGGCTCATCTCGTCTCGTCTAGCAGGCATTCCTCTACGACTCTGCAATCATACAGCCATGTCCTTCAGCGACTGGTCTGGCATCATATCCGTTTGCTGTTGGTTGGGAGCTCAATTCCCGTGAGCTACTCTGTTCCCTTACCGCGTCCTTCTTATCCTTTTCTTTCCCCTTTCTCTTCCAGTCAGGTCATCGAAAATGCTCGCCGCCAGTCCGTGGAGGGCCTTGCGCTCCCTTTCCTCGCCAATTGGTTACTTGGTAAGATCGACACAGCCATAGTTTATATAAATAACGGCTCATGATGGCCTCGCCTCGCTTAAAGGCGATGTGACCAACCTCATCGGATGCATACTCACTCACCAACTCCCATTCCAGGTAATCTTCCCTGCTCCGCCAAATGCGTCACTCAAAGCTCATCACCCTCTAGACGCTACTCGCTTCGTATTTCTGCGCCGTTGATGTCGCCCTGCTATCTCAGTACTTCTATTATCGCAAGACAGCCACCCCAACGGTGTCAGCTTTCACCCAGCCCCGTTCGCGCGCTGGTTCGCTTGCATATCAGTCATCGAGAGAGAGGGCATCGTCCCGTTACCGCACCCTCTCTGCTGCGGCTGCGAATGTAGCTACTACTGCGGCAGTGCTTGCCTCGCAAAGGAATGAGCCTCCAACTTCGACGTATGGTCATACTCGCTGGTCACGGCGCAGCTTGGATGGCCTTCTTGACAACGACCCACGTCGTTCAAGTCTTGTCAGACAAGACGATGACGACGTAGACGAGGATGCTCTCGCCATGTTGGGAGACAGCGTTCATTCCGAGAGGTCTGACCAGTATAGTCATGTCGTTCGGAGTAGAGACGGCCTTCCCCCTGTCAGACACAGTCGCTCAGGAAGTCGTCAGGGCATGCCATCTTCGTCGATACCAGCTGCGCTGCAAATCACATCCACTATTGATGACATCGATCCATTGTCTCGCGGTCGCTCCTTACAGCGTGCCAGTCTCGCCTCTCTCGATGGGGAGCACGACTGGCCTCGTAAAGAGGGGAGTCAACGCAGGCGGAGCTCCCGAGCTAGCAGGCGTGGCGCAAGCATGGTCTTTATGGGCGCCTGGGCGTTATTCGGGATCGGAACCCTGGGGATCCGTAGGTATCGCATAGAAAGTGGCGGCGTTGTTCAGCCCGGGAGGGTGCTGTCACCACCTAGTTCGGCGACAACTAGCTCGCTATTCCCTCCACCGGCTCACGAGACCCCGCAATTGGCCGCCGTCGACCTGGTGTTTGACACGCTACATAATGAACATATTACCGAAACTGGACGACCGCCGACTAGACCCCCATTGCAGCGTGTGATTGGCCGTGTCTCGGCATGGACATGCACCACACTTTATCTGACATCCAGGTTACCTCAAATATGGAAGAATGTGCGTGTCTAAGCGACCTACGTGATCTTCCATAACTGATGATGATGTTTCTCACAGTTTGTTCGGAAATCTGTAGAGGTATGGGTATCGCCTAGTCCCACCACTCTCGTACCGAATTCTTTTCAGGGACTCTCGATGTATCTTTTTATCTTTGCCTTCCTCGGTAATTTTTTCTACGTTCTCTCCATACTCTCTTCGCCCAACATGAGCGGCCCTCTTGTGGAGTCGTCCAAATTTCTCAAAGAGAGCATGCCGTACGTTTTTCAACCGCATTTTCCTTGCTGCCTTCTCATGCTTTCCGTAGTTATCTTCTCGGGAGCGGTGGCACACTCATGTTTGATGTGACCATCGTTACTCAGTCTTTCATATACCGACCGCAATCCCAGGGACGCGGATCCCGAGCATTCTCTCGTGAGGTAACTGCCGCAGAGGAGGAAGGTTTGATGAGAGGTGATAGTTTAGAAGAACCATATACCGCACGACGCCGACTACCTGTAACTGCGGAAGAGACGGACTTTAGGGATTAGTTGATATCAACACTCAATATATTGTACTATCTAACTTATTGATTATCACTTTCCCACGGTCAAATGGCTTGACTCAACATCAGCTACAGGAGGAACCCGCAGCGACCAACCCACATTATGCCTCCACCCCTGCGAGAACAGGTCAAGCGGTCCACGAGTTCCACAGATCCTTCAGGATCCGGCCTCCCTCCAACAAAAAAGACGCGCTTCGTCGAACCAGCAGACGACGAGGCCAACTTTGCCCAAGAAGTTGACGCGGCTCTTGAGAATCCCTCCGCAACACGTAAAGGGCGTGTCAAGACAGAAGGTTATGATTCAGACTCGAGCGACGACGGTGAAGGCGTAGTCCTCAGTCGTCGAGCTGGCGCCGACAGCGCCGCAGCTGACGAGGACGAGGACATGTTCGCGACTGAGCCAAAAGAGGACGACAAGACCGAGGAGACAGGCAAGAAAAAGAAGGAAGAGTTTTTACGCCTGGGCGACATTGAGGGGCAAGAATTCGGACGCGGATCCGGGGGCGATAGCGGGGACGACATGGGCGAGGACTCTGACGACCCGGAGGACGAGGACGACGCGGAGCGGCGGAAGAAGGCGGGGATGGGGTACGAGCTGTCGTCGTTCAACATGCGCGAGGAGATGGAGGAGGGCAAGTTCTCCGCCGACGGGATGTACGTGCGGAACTTTGATCCGCACGCGCTGCACGACCGGTGGATGGACGGGCTCGGGGAGCGCGAGATACGGCTGGCGCGGAAGCGGAAGCGCCGGCAGGAGCGCGCGCAGAGGGAGAGGATGCAAGAGGAGGAGCGCGAGCTTGAGATGCTCGGCGGGAAGGACGCGGTCGAGAAGGAGGTGCTGGCGATGCTTAAGAAGGGCGAGACTGTGCTCGAGGCTTTGCAGCGGCTTGGGGCGCGCGCCAAGCAGAGCAAGGCCAAGCAGTCTAGGTGCGTTGCGTCCCCCGCTCATCATTCTCCTTAACTTTTAAAAAAACAAAAAAACTAGCTCCTCTTCTGCTTCTTCGCGGACTGCGAAAGCCTCTTCGCAAGATTCGGGCGCGGCTACTACGGACAAGCCCCCTAGCGACGTTGAGCAGCTCACACATCTCGCTTCGACGCTTCTTGCGCTCGGCGACACAGACATCTACTCGCGAACCTACGAAGAACTCGTCCGCTCCGTCAGGCGTGCTGGTAATGTTGACCCTTCATGGGTTCCTCCGTCGGCAGACGTCAAATACGAATACAAGTGGAATGTCCCCGGCTCTACGGGGACGGAAGGACAAGTATTTGGGCCGTACAGCGAAGAAGATATGCTGTCGTGGTACAAGGCGTCGTATTTTGGCTTAACGGGTGAGAAGGTGAAGGTGCGGCCTGCTGGGGGAGAATGGGGGAACTGGTCCGATTGTTTATAACGCTTTTCACTGTCTGTGGTTTGTAGAGCGTGTAATACTAGTATACAGGTACAATGTCCGATACGTGCTATCATAACTTAGGTTTATGATGTACCAAAGGTCTAGTCTCTAATGACTGACGTATTGGAAAACGAATGATACCTCAGGGGAACCCACTTCAGCTCGGAGTAAATCGTCATGGTTGTTCTTCAATTCCCCATTAGTGAAATGATTCCACCTGAAAGTGGACGCGTCAGATTAGCTTGAAAATGTGAGAGATAAGGATACTCACGTGCTGGCATCGCCATAAAGCAAGGCCGGTGCTTTTATGATTTGTTTTCCGTGCTTGCAGCGCTTGCATTTGAACGTCTCGTGCGTCTCGCATTCCGTGTGTTCGTTAAACAAGAATAGCTTTCTAAGGGCATCAATCGAAAAGTGACGCTCTGCATCTTCCTTCTCATCTACCACCGCTGAAGAAAGGGCCTGCTTGGACGCCTGACGTTGGAATATTTTTTCTTCTATCGTGCCCGTGGATATGAAGCGGTAGACGAAGCCTGTGCAGAGGTCATTCAAATACACAGCCCAAGGAAAAAGAGAGCGATACGCACATTCTTTCTTTTGGCCGTCGCGCCAGACACGCGCCAAAGCCTGCTGGTCTGCCGCAGGATTCCAATCTGGGAGGTTGACGTGAGGTGACAGTCCAGCGCCTCGACGAGGAGGGCTTACCGGGGTCGAACAAGATCAAGCGGTTTGCCCCAATGAGGTTGATTCCGCATCCGCCAGCTTTACTGCTGAGCAAGAATACGAACTCTTTGCCTTCGGGATCATTAAATTGATCAACAAGCTTCTGACGCTTGGTGATCGTCATCGTGCCATCTAAGCGGAAGTAACCATACCTAGAGGAGTGGGATCAGCGCAGAAGAGGAGCACGATAGGCTCTCGACTTACTTCTTGTTTCGGAGGAGCTTCTCAAAAATGTCTAATGTTTGAGTGTAATTGCTGATGAGCACGATTTTGTCATTGGTTTCAGTGTGAATGCGATGCAAGAACCTCTCGCGGATTTTAGTGTTCGACGTTCCGAAAGCAAATTCAAGCATACCTCTCCAAGACAATAAATTTGCCGCTCCACTCGCAGTGCACCGTTTGATTCCTGTCACGGCCCCTCGCACCCGTTGTCTGTCCAGGACCGCAAAATCCTTCCGGTATTAAATGCGCAGATCCGTGAAGGTCATTGGGAAGATCGAGTAGTTCAGGGTGATTACAGAGTTTCTTGAGGATATTGATCGCCTTTAAAGGCTGCGAGTCCACGCCTCGAAGCAACGCTTGAATATCGGGAGACGAAATAAACAGCTTGTAAAGGGAAAGCTGGAAGTCTGACAGTGCGCAGAACACGACTTGCTCGTACTTGACAGGGACTACAAGTGGGAGTCAGGGTGTGTGGAGGCGGTAACGGTATAGCAACGAACGATATTTGGAGAGGAGGTCGTTCGTCCGGCGGATAATGAACTTAGATACCATCTCGCCAAGCTCCTTCAACTTCTTTTCGCTCGTGGCCTTCACTTGGTCAGTCGCGTCCGCATCCCGCCCGCGGATGATGGCGTTCTCAAAATTCTTTCGAAAATCGTTTTTCGAGCCCAAGAAATTGGGATTCGCAAAATTTAGCAACGAAAAGTACTCCGAAAGGTCGTTCTAGGAGACACCGTTCCCATTTCAGCGGGTAAATGCGCATAATTGGACAATTGGACTAATACCTGGATGGGTGTGCCAGAGAGGATAACGCGACGCTTTACATCAAGAGAGTTCAGAGCTTGGAACGTAAGCGAGTCTGGTGCGCGTAAGCAAGACAATGGTGAAAGGGACGCGAGTCTACAAACCAGAGTTCTTCAGACGGTGTCCTTCGTCACAAAGGAGAAGGCCAATCTGGCAATTCGTCAAATGCACTGTCAAAGTCCTCAACGTCTCGTACGAGACGATCATCACTAAGAAGGCGGACCACGTCAGCCCTGTGGACCCCAGTTCACAAACTCGACTCACCAGGTTGCGTGACGTTCCTCCCGCTGGCCGCAACCCAGCGTGCCACCTTCTCGAGCAGCTCGGCCTTCCCACCTTTACCATCTACAGCCAGGGGTGTAACGGTGTCCTTGCCTAGCCACTTTACTGTGAGACAATCGGCAATGAGCAATACCCATTTTTAGTGCGATGCAAATAACAGCAGTACCCAACTCGTTCGCCCAGTTCTTGACCAGGCTTGATGGGCAGGCGATGATAGACTTTTCGATGGTCGGCTTCCCCGCGTGCGGGGACTGTTTAAGGAGCGTCCAAAGTAAGGCGATACACTGCAGGGTCTTGCCGAGACCCATTCCATCGGCCATGATGCAACCGTATTGATTCTCGACGACCATTCCAGTCGTACAACGATATAGGAACTAGACGGGGGGG